>VOFC01006576.1_pt1 | contig 41004 bp, 56 predicted proteins | sample 5384161 | NCBI WGS metagenome assembly VOFC01 (sample SAMN12384722, study PRJNA508395) | human gut metagenome | isolation source: healthy gut B | host: Homo sapiens
GATGACCTGAAGTACGGCTGCAATGTTGTCTTTCATGTCCGGAACTTCTACATAGCTGATGGCTCTACCGGAAGAAAGTGCCTGGAACTGAGATTCAAACTTCAGTTTTGAGAAAGCATCAATCTCTTCTCTGACAAATACATGATAGCTGTTTGTAATATAACTCTTATCTGTAATTCCAGGAACAATGCCAAATCTCTTCTGCAGACATTTTGCGAACTTATAGGTTGTACTTTCAATCGGTGAACCATAGATACTGAAAGCAACGTTCGTCTCCTCTTTCCACTGGTTACATGCTTCATTCATATGCTTCATGACATCCAGTGCAAAAGGAGTTGCCTCAGGATCTGTATGAGACTTTCCTGTCATATATTTCACACACTCGTAAAGTCCTGCATATCCAAGAGAAATCGTTGAATATCCTCCATAGAGAAGTTTATCAATCGGTTCTCCCTTCTAGGCGGGCAAGTGCTCCGAACTGCCACAGAATCGGTGCTGCGTCAGACAGTGTTCCTTTCAGACGGTTGTGTCTGCACATCAATGCGCGATAGCAAAGTTCCAGTCTGTCATCAAAGATCTTCCAGAACTTATCCATATCTCCACCGGAAGAAAGTGCAACATCAACAAGGTTAATCGTAACAACTCCCTGATTGAAACGTCCGTAGAATTTATAGTTTCCGTTCTCATCCTTCCACGGACTTAAGCAGCTCCGGCATCCCATAACCGGGAAACAATTGCCTTCTTTTAATTCTTTCATCTTCTTCTCGGAAATATAATCCGGAACCATACGCTTTGCAGTACACTTTGCTGCAAGTTCTGTCAGATAATAATATTCGCTTCCTTCTTCGATATTATCTTCATCCAGAACATAGATCAGCTTCGGGAATGCCGGTGTCACCCATACTCCGGCTTCATTCTTAACTCCCTGCTAACGCTGACGAAGTGTCTCTTCGATAATCATCGCCAGGTCTTTCTTCTCTCTCTCGTTCTTTGCCTCGTTCAAATACATGAAAACTGTAAGGAACGGTGCCTGTCCGTTTGTTGTCATCAGTGTGATCACCTGATATTCGATTGTCTGGACACCCTTTGTGATCTCTTTCTTCAGTCTTCTCTCTACGATCTCATTGAGCACATCTTCCGGATATTCCATTCCGACCAGTTCCTGCTCGCTGATCACTTCCTTACGGATCTTCTCTCTGGAAACATCTACAAACGGTGCAAGATGAGCAAGTGAGATACTCTGTCCTCCATACTGGTTGCTTGCAACCTGGGCAATAATCTGAGTTGCGATATTACATGCTGTAGAGAAGCTGTGTGGCTTTTCAATCATTGTACCGCTGATCACAGTTCCGTTCTGAAGCATATCCTCCAGATTCACAAGATCACAGTTGTGCATATGCTGTGCATAATAGTCAGAATCATGGAAGTGGATGATTCCTTCTCTGTCTGCCTCCACAATATCATGTGGGAGAAGCATTCTTGTTGTCAGGTCACGGCTGACCTCTCCTGCCATATAATCTCTCTGTACGCTGTTGACTGCCGGGTTCTTGTTTGAGTTCTCCTGCTTTACATCCTCGTTGTTGTACTCGATCAGTGACAGAATACGATTGTCTGTTGTATTCGCCTTTACGTACGAGGGATCTCTTATAACGATATCTTACATACTTACGTGCAAGTTCAAAAGCTCCGGTAGCCATAATCTGATTCTCGACCATATCCTGGATCTCTTCTACGGATACTGCACGATTCAACTTGTTACACTTGAATTCCACATATTCTGCGATATCTTCAATCTGGCTGTCTGTCAGCGTACGCTCCCCATTATCCTTATCCGCTTTCGTCACAGCAACTACGATTTTCTGTATATCAAATGTCTCTTCCGACCCATTTCGCTTGATAATCTTCATTGATCATTCTCCTCACTTTTTCTTATTCTTGCACGATATCTTGTGTTTTATCCGTTTCTATCGTGCTGTCTGATACTTATTCTAATACAAAATATAGTATAATGCAATCCCTAAAACACAGTATCATGTATTTTCAGAACATCTGCTACATTTTTTTGAGTTTTTCATTTAACTGATAATCTTTACTCCATCTGTTATACAAAACCAAAACTGTCTATGAATTATCTGTCTACTCATTCTCCTTTCACACCTGCGGAAAAGGCAGCCAAACAGTCCTTATTCAAGGACTTTGGCTGCTTCTTTTCTTTCGTTTTATTTCAGGTAATAATTCTATTTATTTTTCGAATTCACAGATAATTCGGTCAATTCTTTTTCTAATAAGACCCGTTATGTTTTGCATGGAAATCTCTTGTCTCTTTGACGATCACTCCGTTCAATGCAAGAAGTGCGATCAGGTTCGGGAATGCCATCAGTGCATTGAAGATATCTGCAATATTCCATACTGCTTTTACTGTCATATAAGGTCCAATGAATACTGCAAGGATATACAGGATACGATATCCCATTACAACTCCTTTATTTCTGTTAAACAGGTATTCCACGCATCTCTCGCCGTAATAGTTCCATCCGAGAATTGTTGTGAATGCAAAGAATACAAGACACAGCATCAGGGAGAATGTCGCTACGAACGATGGGAATGGAAGTCCTTTCTGGAAAGCATCCATTGTGATTGCCACACCTTCAAGTTCCGGGTTCAGCCAGGAACCGGCGATCACGATAGAAAGTCCTGTCATTGTACAGATTACAATTGTATCAATAAATGTTCCTGTCATAGACACAAGACCCTGACGGACCGGCTCTTTTGTTCTTGCTGCTGCTGCTGCGATCGGTGCACTACCAAGACCTGCCTCGTTAGAGAAAATTCCTCGTGCGACACCTTTCTGCATTGCTACGAACATGGATCCAACCGCTCCTCCTGCAAGTGCACTTCCTGTAAATGCAGATTTCACGATAGAAGCCAGTGCTGCCGGAACAGCTGTGATATTTGTAATAATGATGATTACTGCAAGTCCTACATAAAGAACTGCCATAAATGGTACGATAACTTCTGATACTTTAGCAATTCTCTGGATTCCTCCAAGAACAACAAGACCTACACACACTGTCAGGAATAATCCTGCGATCACAGTAGCCCATGAATAATTTCCTCCGAACAGAGAAATTGTATGTGCCATATCCGGATCAAAGAAGTTCTTAACTGCGGATGCAATACTATTCACCTGTGTAAATGTACCGATTCCGAAGAGACCAACTCCGGCTCCGAAGAAGGCAAATATCTTCGCAAGCCATTTCCAGTTCTTACCCATACCATTTTCAATATAGTAGAATGGTCCGCCGAGTACATGCCCGTCTTCGTCGATTGTACGATATTTGATTGCAAGAAGACCTTCTGCGTATTTTGTCGCCATTCCAAAGAATGCCGCGATAACCCTCAGAACAACGCTCCCGGACCACCAAGTGCGATTGCTGTTGCAACACCTGTGATATTACCGGTTCCGATTGTTGCTGACAGAGCCGTACAAAGTGCTCCAAAACTGGTCACTTCTCCATATCCGTCTTCTTCATCCTGAAACATAAATTTGAAAGCTTTTCCGAGATGCCGGACCTGAACTCCGCCAAGCCTGACTGTTAATAAGATACCTGTTACCATGATGAGGCAGATCAACGGAAGCCCCCCACACAGCATTGTCGATTGCAGTGATGATTTTGTCGATTTGTGCAAACATTCCTTTATTCCTCCATCCTTTTGCCTGAGAGACTCGCGGCATGTAACTGCATCCATGACCGCTTACACCTTCGGCGCTCTTTTTTAAAGAGACTCTCCTGAGTATTGCTGTCATTCACGTCAGATGTAAATGACAGCAAGTTTTCTCTTTCGTGCTTTAACACGATAAAATTAAGAATAGCACTATGTTATAAGAAATGCAATACGTTTCAAACATTTTTTCAATTAATATTACTAATATTTATTAATAAACATTAACAATAAGATTATTCTGCCAGCTCTTTTCCTGCTGCCTTAAGTTCTTCAAGTACATCATCCTCCGGAGCCTCATTTGCGATGATTCCTTCTTCACGGATCAACTGTGCCCCAGCGTTTTTCATGCGGTCTGCCCAGTCTCTCATCCATTCTCCGTCTCCCCATCCATAAGAACCGAACAGAAGGATCTTCTTCCCTGACACATAAGATTCCAGTTCTTCTACAAATGGTTCCATCTCAGATTCTTCAAGCACCTCTGCCCCCATCGCCGGGCATCCAAGAGCAAATGCAGCTTCTTCTGCCACTGTCTTTGCATCTGCATCTCCTACTTCCAGAAGTTCTGCTTCCTGACCTGCCGCTTTGATTCCTTCGGCAACCGCCTCTGCCATTGCCTGTGTATTACCGGTTCCACTCCAATATACAACTGATATACTCATTTTATAAATTCCTCCACTTTCTTTGATTCAATGCAATTTCACGGATGTTTTTTCCATCCAGATACTCATTCACCGCACAAACCTTTGCACGGTCATATTCATGAAAAATCATTCTCGCTTTTTCAGGATTACTATATACTTTCCAGTATCCTGTCATAATAAAATCTCTGCCTTCTTTTTTCAATAAAGCTCTGCACATCTGCCGTCGGATATCCGAGAAAGGCTCCAATCTCATGTGGAAATCCAATTCCTTGTGCAGTACACTCGCAGATACGTTCTGACAGATGTGCCAGCATTTCCTCGATATTGCTTTCCTTATATCCGTATTGTCCGATCAGTTCGCGGAGTTTTGGCTGGTTCATATATTCTTCCAGCTCTTTGGGGCGATAGAAAAGGACAAGGCATTTCCCCTCTGAGCAGGATAATTTATAAAAATTGATCTCCATCCCGGAAAACATTTCTTCCAATTCAGAATATGATTCATTTTCCATTGAAATCAGGCCTGATACTTTAAATCCTTTCAGAAAAGGCGCACACTGTAATGTAACCTGAAACCCAAGCCTCACCTTCCGGTCTTTATTTTTTAGATAGTAGGATAATACTTCCGTCGGCATATCGTTCTCCTTAGCTTTATTTTGAGAATTGTTTTCATTCAAGTATTATGTTATCATAAATGAAAATGATTTTCAATACAGTTTTTGAGAACTTTTCTCATTACCTTGGTGGCATCTTACTACTCATTTCTTATGGTAATTCCGCATAAAACTTTTTCAAATTTTAACACTTTTTTTAGTTGTTACTCACATATCTTTAGTGTATAATAGGCTTATAAATATTTGAGCGATCATACAGTCTCAAACATAATACTTACTTACATAAAGGAGAGAGTCGCCATGGTAAATTTAATAACAGGCCCGAGAGGCAGCGGAAAAACACAGCAGATGATCGATCTTGCAAACGAGAAGGTTAAGACTTCTTCCGGTAATGTCGTATTTATTAAAAGGAGCAGCAAAGACACTTATTCTGTAGATTTCAATATCCGTGTCATCAAGATGGCTGATTATCCTGACATCCTTACCTTAGAAGAATTTGTAGGTTTCCTCTATGGTATGGCTGCTGGCAATCACGATATCGAGGCTGTTTTCATTGACAGTATCTTAAAGCAGGCTAATATCACATTAGAAAGTCTTCCGACATTCATCGAGAAATTAAATAAGATTTCCGAAGATGCCAAGATTGACTTCTACCTCAGCGTCAGCGCAGATAAAGCTGAGATTGCAGATGTTGACACACTTGAATGCACAGTTCTGTAAGTATTTACAGCGTAGTGTAACACAGGATTCGCCCTTACGGGTCTGAACAGTTACAATAATTTTAAGAATTAAAAAGAAGTACTTCCGTTCTCCGGTTGTACTTCTTTTTTCGCTTCTTTCTCTTATTCTGTCTGTGCAGAATCCCCTGCCGTATCTTCTGCCTGCTCTTCTTTCGCAGCTTTTGTGCTGATCTGTTCACTCGCTTTTCCATTCAGGGAAAGAACTGTATCCACCTGCTCCCCCCCTTCTTATACTCAACTGTGACTTCATCTCCGACATTAAACCGGATAATATCAATAAAATCTACAACAGATACATCAAAGATCTCATCCGAACCTTCAAGCATGATATAATAATGAGAATCACCGTCTATAACGCCCTGGGCGATCTTTGTGATCTTAGCTGTCAGTGTCTCTATGGATCTTGTATCCTCAGCTTCTGTCTTGATCCCGTTCTTATACATCAGATTAGTGTAAGACTCCTCGCATTCACTGACCGTATCTCCAATTGCAACAATCTGATATTTCTGCACATTTACCATCGCATACTTCTTCACCAGACCGGCATCATCCTTCAATGCAATGAAATAGGTCGGTTCACCGGAAATATTTAAAAGCAGTGGGAATGTTGCCGTATAGTGCAGATTCTGTACCTGTCCTTCTGCGGAAGACATCGCTGAACTCTCTGTTGCTCCTTCAATCTCATAGAACTTTGTCTCCATTGTTCTCTGATTCATCAGAACAAACCCTACATTCGACTGGTCTCCGGTAATCGAGGTAACACCGGTGTATACCCATACATCGTCATCGATTGCAAGATAATTGTATCCGTCAGTTGTATTCAGGCAGTCTTTCTGCCCCAATACACTATTAAAGAAACCATGTTTCAATGTTCCGTGATAATTATAAAGCTCAACTAACAGATCTGCGGAATATACTCTGTCAACCCACTGTGGGACATCCTCAACTGCATAATCCTTCGTTTCTCCTGTGATTGCATTGCAAAGTACAACTCTTCCGATTGTTGTTCCACCGAATAATCCGATATTGTACTTCTTCACCGGGCAAATCCAGTACGGAACCCCGTCTTCATCAATTTCAAAACTCAGATCATTAAAAATATAGGTCGGATAGTTAAATCTCAGATGACGGTAAATATTTCTGTTAAAATGATCACTTGTCGTGTACTTCATCCCTTCACTCAGTTTTACGAGTTCCGTATTCTGTGTTGCCATATCAATCTTGATATAGGCCGGGATTCCTTCTCTCATGTTCGTAAACCATTTGATCACGCTGGCATATTTCAAAGGAGAAACTCTCACCGGCTGATCCTGATAGTTGATCTGGGAATACAGTTCATCTACCTCGAACTGGGATACCATATCTACCATACTTCCCATCTTCCTGTCACCGAGAAGCTCTGCTGAATCCTTATCCAGCAATGGAATCTGATCAAAAGATAATTCTTCAATATCTTTCGTAAATTCTCCATTCTTCACCGTCAAAAGTTCCTGATACTTCTTCGCATTCACAATTGGAGAAGACAAAACTGATCCTGCCACATATGCGATCACAAGCACCGCAAGGATTCCAAGGATCACCTTTAATCCCTTTGACTCTTTCCAGTCGTAACGGTTTAAATTTTTCTTTCTGATAAATACCACAGCTGCCAGAATGACCAACACCACAAGATACATCCAGAATTCTGAGGCATGAATATTGATCGCCGGGAGTGTCACATAGTAATAGATTCCAATCAACAGAATCACTCCTATGACAGCTGTCACTTTCATTTTAAATTTGTTCATCTCACCTCTTCCTTTCTTTTTCATTTTACGTAACTGTTCAGAGCCAACCTCCAAAATGCTACGCATTTTACACCTGTTTTTGAAATTTTGCTTAGCTCTGAACAGTTACCATTTTATCATATAAAAAATAAAATGTGCGAAAAAATCTGTTTCATTCAAATTTTTCCGCACATAATTGACAAAAAATCGTCTAGAATCTTCTTCTCCAAAGTTCCGGAGAAAGAAGAAGCAGGTATGGGAAGATCTCTAATCTTCCAATCAGCATATCAAAGCAGAATACCAGCTTGGATACTGCTGAAAATGGGTGGAAATTCATCACAGGTCCTACCTTTGAAATTCCAGGTCCTACATTGCTCATCGTAGTAAGTACTCCACTAAATGTTGTCGCAAAATCAAAATTATCAATAGAGACAAGTAAAATTGATACAATCATAATTATAATGTAACACGTCAGATAGAATTTACATTCTTCATTGTATCCTGTCCAATCTTTTTACCATTGACTTTAATGATCGTAACTGCATTTGGATGTAACATCTTACGCACTTCTCTGCGGATTGATTTCACGATGATCAATAAACGGCTTACTTTAATACCTCCTCCGGTGGATCCTGCACAGGCTCCCACAAACATAAGTGCCAATAATATTGATTTCGAGAGTTCCGGCCACTGGTCATAATCTGCGGTTGCAAATCCGGTTGTCGTAATGATCGAACCGACCTGGAAAGATGCATAGCGGAATGCATGTGCAACCGTTCCATAAATCTTGAGGATATTTCCTGTGATTATAGCGATTGACACACCTACTATTCCAAGATATGCCCACAGCTCTTCATTTTTCAGAATGGATTTCCAGTCTTTGAGCAATATGAAAAAGTACAAGTTAAAGTTAATCCCAAACAAAATCATAAATACTGTGATCACACCATCAATATATGCACTGTCGTAGAAGCTGACGCTTGCAGCTCTATTAGAAAATCCTCCCGTTCCGGCAGTACTGAATGCATGTAAAAAGTGCATCATACAAGTTCATTCCGCCAAAAAGCAGAAAAACCACTTCTGCTGCTGTCAGAACAAAATACATTCCATATAAAAAGTCTTGCGGTATGTCTTGCCTTTGGGACAAGCTTATCCGCCTCCGGTCCCGGTACTTCCGCACGCATGAGCGGCATTGCATTCTCATCATCCAGAGATGTGATCATCATAACAAATACAAGTACCCCCATACCACCGATCCAGTGTGTAAAGCTTCGCCAGAAGGAAATTCCCATTGGCAGAGCCTCGATATCTGCCAGGATTGTAGATCCGGTTGTAGTGAAACCGGAAATTGTCTCAAAAAGTGCATCAATATAATATGGAATACTTCCCGAAATCACAAACGGAAGCGCTCCGAATGCGGACCATAAAATCCATGCAAGCCCAACAATAACAAAACCTTCTTTTCCGTAAATCTGCTTTGAAGCCGGAAGCTTCCTTCCGAACACCATATAAATTACGAGCAGGACTGCTGCTACAATCAGAAAAGAAATTACGCTTTTTTCATGATATATCAGGGAAACCAACGCTGGGATCAGAAGAAGTAATCCTTCGACTCCCATCATTTTCCCCAAAATATATACTATCATCTTCTTATTCATCACGCTGCACCTACATTAAAATATCTTTAATATCTTCAATCTGTTTTTCCATCGTGATAATGATCACATTATCTCCTACCTGAATACAATCATCTCCGCTCGGAAGAATGATCTGACGTTTTCTTGCAATACATGCAATCAGATTATTCGGTTTCAACGAGAGATTCTTCAATGGAATTCCTGTATAATTTGTCTCAGCCTTAACAATAAATTCCAGTGCTTCAACTTTGTCATCAACCAATTGATACATTGTCTCAACATTCGCACTTCCCTGAGAGTTTTTACGCGCTCTGACATAACTCATGATTGCGTCTGCTGTAGCTGTTTTAACAGAAACAATACTATCAATTCCAAAGTCTTCTACCATACGTGCGCGTCTGTCTTCATTGACTTTCGTAACAATTTTGTCCACATTCTGACTCTTTGCAAAAAAGAGAAAGTATAATGTTCTCTTCATCCATCCCTGTCAGGGCAACAAATGCATCCGCTTCATCAATCCCTTCTTCTACAAGAAGATCGTGATCTGTTGCATCTCCATTAATAATGGTTGCTTTTGGAAGTAATTCGCAAAGTTCTTCACATCTTTGGCGATTCTGTTCTATGATCTTTATCTGCATACCAAGTGTGCTAAGCTGAAGTGCAAGATAGTAACCAACTCTTCCGGCTCCACAAATAATAACTTTTTTGATTTTGTCCTTACGCTTTCCATTTGCTTTAAAAATGCCTCTAAATCTTTATGAGATGCCGCAATATGCAGACGGTCTCCTGCACGCATCCTGTATTCTCCATCTGGAATGCAAACTTCATCTCCATGTTCCACTGCACAGACAAGCAGACGGATCTGAAACCGGTTATACATTTCCGCAAGGCTTAACCCTGCCAGGCTGCTTCCCTTCGCAACCGGTAATTCAATCAATTCTACACGTCCCTTCACAAAAGTCTCCACCTGACTCGCATCCGGGAAGAGCAGGAGTCTGCTAATCTCATCTGCCACGATAAGTTCCGGGTTTACAGCCATACTAAGATGCAGATCTTCTTTCAGAAGTCCGATCTGACGATAATAAATCGGATTACGCACACGGGCAATCGTATGTCTTGCACCTAATTTTCTGGCGATCAGACAGCTTAACATATTGCATTCATCTGCTGATGTACAAGCAATCACCAGGTCGGCATGCACCACGTCTGCCTGTTTAAGTACTTCTGCGTCTGCGCCATCTCCCGTCACGCAGGCAATATCCAGACGATCCATCGCAAATCTCAACTTATTTTCATTACTGTAAATCATTATAATGTCATATTTCTCGGCGGAAAGTTGCTTGGCAAGCTTGTAACCAACCTTTCCGTCACCGATAATAATAATCCTCATTTTCTTATCCCTCATATTATTATAATAATCTTATAACTGCTCTACACAGTCACTTTATGTCACTGTTCACAGGATTTCATAAACAATAACATACCTGTCTAATGTAGACAGGCAGATGAATTATAGCACCTTTGTTTTGAAAGTACAACCATATTCGCAAACTTGTGATTTTTTTTGTGAAATACAATGTTACCGTTTTTTTCTAAAACAAGCAATAAGAGCGTGCTATCCACTCCTTTTTATCAGCCGGATAACACACTCTTTATATTGCCTGAATCTTTAATTATGCTTCTTCTGCTCTTGCAGCAATTTCTTTCTCCTGTACATCAGATGGAGCCTGCTCATATCTTGCAAATGTATATTCGTAAGATCCTCTTCCACCTGTCATGGAGCGAAGTGTTGTGCAATAGCCAAACAGTCCTGTCATTGGAATATCTGCTTCAATAACCTGCTTTCCTCCGGCTACCGGTGTCATGCCAAGCACACGTCCTCTGCGTTTGTTCAGGTCTCCCCCATGATATCTCCTGTGTAATCATCCGGAACTGTAACTTTCAGGGATGCGATTGGTTCAAGAAGTACCGGAGATGCCTCCATGAAATCCTTTCTTGAATGCCTGGATCGTAGCTGTCTTAAATGCCATCTCCGAAGAGTCTACCGGATGATAGGATCCGTCGTATAAAGTAGCTTTCACACCAACTACCGGATATCCGGCAAGAGGTCCTTTCACTACAGATTCCTGCAAACCTTTTTCTACTGCCGGGAAATAGTTCTTCGGAACTGCTCCTCCAACAACACATTCTTCGAATACAAATGGAGTTTCGAGATCTCCTGATGGTTCGAATTTCATCTTAACATGTCCGTACTGTCCATGTCCGCCGCTCTGTTTCTTATACTTGGAATCAACGTCAGAATTCTTACGGATCGTCTCACGGAATGCAACTTTTGGTGTCTCCAGTGTGATCTCTACTTTATATCTTGCCGCCAGTTTACTTGCTACGATCTCAAGGTGCTGCTCACCCATTCCATAAAGAAGAGACTGTCTGTTCTCACTGTCATTCACAGCTTTCAATGTAACATCTTCTGCTGTCATTCTTGCAAGAGCCTGTGAAACCTTATCTTCATCGCCTTTATTCTTTACGCGATACTTCATATATGTATATGGTACAGAATAATCTGTCTTTGCATAAGATACCGGTGTTCCCTTTACAGAAAGAGTATCTCCTGTTCTTGTATTTGTCAGTTTACCGATTGCTCCGATATCACCTGCGAAAAGCTCTTTCACTTCGCTTGGCTTACTTCCGCACATGGTATAAAGTTTACCTGGTTTCTCTTCTGCGTCTGTGTCTGCATTATAAAGTACATCATCTCCTTTAAGTACTCCGGAGCATACCTTTACGAAAGAGTATTTTCCAATATACGGATCTACTATCGTCTTAAATACATATGCCGACTTTGGTTTTGCAAAATCATAATTTGCTTCAAAAATCTCGTTTGTTCTACGGTTGATTCCTGCACAGGTTCTCTTATCCGGACTCGGGAAGAAACGAACAATATCTGAAAGCAGGTTGGCTACTCCCTGTGCCTGGATATTGGATCCCATCGCAACCGGTACGATATCCCCATCCATTACTTCTGTTCTCATGGCTGCACGGATCTCTTCTATAGAGAATTCCTCACCATTAAAATAGCGCTCCATAAACTCTTCACTTGTCTCTGCTACAGCTTCCATAAGAGAATCTCTCAAAATCTCAAGGTTCGGCATACAGTAATCCGGAATCTCGCACTCTTCTCTCTGTCCAATGCCTGTATATCTTCTTCCGGCATTCTTAATAATATTAATATATCCTACAAGCTTCTCATTCTCACGGATCGGCTGGAAATGTGGTGCGATTTTCTTTCCATATCTCTCTGTCAGATCTGCTACTACCTGACGGAAACTTGCATCATCCACATCCATCTCTGTTACATATACCATTCTCGGCAGATTATATTTGTCACAAAGCTCCCATGCTTTTTCCGTTCCAACCTGTACTCCTGCCTTACCAGATACTACGATAACCGCTGCATCTGCTGCACTGACTGCCTCTTCTACTTCTCCTACAAAATCAAAATATCCCGGTGTGTCAAGAATATTGATCTTCGCTTTCTCCCACTCGATCGGTACCAGACTTGTGCTGATTGAAAATCCACGTTTCTGCTCCTCTTTATCAAAATCGCTCACCGTATTGGATTCGGAAATCTTTCCCATACGATTCGTTGCACCTGATACGTAGAGCATCGCCTCTGCAAGACTTGTCTTTCCGCTTCCACCATGACCAAGTAATACCACATTTCTGATTTCGTCTGTTCTGTAAACCTTCATACTGCTGCCTCCTTGTTATGTAGCTATTATGCACATCGTTTTTTTGTCGTCGATATACATACCATGGGTATATTGTACTAAATATTCTGATTAATTACAACTATTTTTTACATTTTATACAATTTTAACTTTCTATCATAAAGCTATTCTTTGAAAACACTCCGCTTATATATAGAAGCAATATTACCAATTTACTTTTACAGAGCAAAGTGTTAAAATACGAATATATGTTTCTTACTGATTTAAGATTTCTGAACAGTAAGATATGTTTTGCACAACAACAGAAAGGATTTTACAACTATGAATGCTAAAAAATTGGATTTATCGGACTTGGACTTATCGGCGGCTCTATTGCGAAGGCAATCCGCCAGTATTATCCGGATTACGACATCATCGCATTCGATAAAAATAAAGAATCCCTTGCACTGGCAATCCAGGAAGGCACTATTCATACTTCCTGTTCATCCATTGATGACAATTTCAGGGGATGTAACTACATTTTCCTCTGCGCACCGGTCACTTACAACGCAGCCTATCTTTCCCAGCTGAAAGATCTCCTGGATGAAAACTGTATTCTCACAGATGTCGGAAGCGTGAAGACTTCCATCCACGAAGAGGTAATTCGTCTGGATATGGAAGCAAATTTCATTGGCGGACACCCGATGGCCGGTTCTGAGAAGAGCGGATTTATGAATTCCAAAGCTCATTTGATTGAAAATGCATACTATATCCTGACTCCTTCTGCTAAAGTAGCGGAAGAAAAAAGTGGATGCTTACAAAGACTTTGTTTCATCTTTAAAAGCTCTTCCTGTTATTTACGGATTACCACGAGCACGATCATATTACCGGAACGATCAGCCACCTGCCGCATATTATTGCATCCACACTTGTGAATTTTGTACATGATACGGATTCGAAGGAAGGGATGATGAAAGCGTTGGCCGCAGGAGGATTTAAAGATATTACGAGAATTGCTTCTTCCTCCCCGGTCATGTGGCAGCAGATCTGTCTGAAAAACAGTGAGAACATCTCCCAGATCTTAGGTGAATATATTGAAGCTCTTTCACATGCAAAGGATCTTGTGGATGAAGGAAATGAACCTGCCCTGTACGCTCTGTTTGAGAATTCCAAAGATTACAGGAACTCCATGCCGAACGGATCTGCAGGACCGATCAAAAAGCAGTTTGCACTTTATTGTGATATCATCGATGAAACAGGTGGAATTGCTACGATTGCCACAATTCTTGCAAGTAATAATATCAGTATCAAGAACATCGGAATCATCCACAACCGTGAATTTGAGGAAGGAGTTCTTCGTATTGAATTTTATGATGAAGATTCTGCAAACAGAGCTTCTGTACTTTTGCAGAAATACCGCTATGTCATCTATGAAGTCTGATAGCAGAAATGAGGAATAAGATTATGGAATTATGTAATATTACAGGATTAAAAGGAAAAGTTACAATACCGGGAGACAAATCCATCTCCCACCGCTGCATTATGTTCGGCTCGATTGCAAACGGAACGACGCAGATTCACAACTTTCTCTCTGGTGCCGACTGTCTCGCGACTATCCGTTGTTTCAGAGAACTTGGTATTGAGATTGAAGTTGAGAGCGATTATTCTTCCGTTATCGTACACGGAAAGGGATTACATGGACTGAGTGCTCCGGAGAAGATCCTTGATGTGGGAAACAGCGGAACAACAACGAGACTGATTTCCGGTATTCTCGCCGGACAGCCGTTTGACTCTAAATTGTCCGGAGATGAATCACTGAACTCCCGCCCAATGAAAAGAATCATTGAACCATTGACACAGATGGGCGCACATATTTCCAGTATTCTCCGCAATGGATGTGCCCCGCTTTATATTACCCCTGCGCAGCTTCATGGAATCCATTATAATTCGCCGGTTGCCAGTGCGCAGGTGAAATCCTGTCTGCTGCTCGCCGGTCTTTACGCAGATGGAGAAACCTCTGTCACAGAACCGAGTCTTTCCAGAAACCATACAGAATTAATGCTGAAAGAATTCGGTGCAGATATCCGCTCTACTTTTGAGATTGGTTCTTCCAAAGCAACCGCTATCATCCGTCCTTGTGAAGAACTTTACGGACAGGAAATCACAGTTCCGGGAGACATCTCTTCCGCTGCTTATTTCATTGCTGCCGGACTGATCGTCCCTGATTCTGAAATTCTTGTAGAAAATGTAGGAATCAACCCGACACGCGCAGGAATCTTGAGAGTATGTGAAGATATGGGTGGTGATATCACCCTCCTTAACGAACGTACAGAAGGTGGGGAAAGAATTGCAGATGTTCTTGTCCGCACAAGTAGACTGCATGGAACTACAATCGAAGGAGACATCATCCCAACTTTGATCGATGAGATTCCGGTTATTGCAGTTATGGCAGCCATGGCGGAAGGTACTACTATAATCAAAGATGCTGCTGAACTGAAAGTCAAAGAAACAGATCGTATTGAGACTGTAACAGATAATCTGAAAGCAATGGGCTGTGATGTAACACCTACTGAAGACGGAATGATCATCAATGGCGGAAGACCTCTTCATGGTGCTTCTATTCATACTTTGTTAGACCACAGAATTGCAATGGCATTCAGTATTGCTGCACTTGTTGCAGAAGGTACTACAAAGATTCTTGACAGTAAATGCGTAGATGTGTCTTACCCAACATTTTATGACACCTTTGAGCAGCTGCTGTAAACAAATTGATTTAATTATTTTCTGACTACAAAAAGCTGGACAGAAGTTTTCAACATGCTTCTGTCCAGCTCTTATTTACGTGAACAACGAGCCAAAGTCCGTGCTTGCACGAGACCTTGGCGACTGTCGCGATAACTTGAGAAAACTCGCAGAGCGTGTTTCTCATAGTTTTTTTAACAGCCTCTAATTATCATTTTCATTCAGTTCAACAAGCATCTCGCAAACGCTTTTTTCCACTTATCGGATGGCGCTTATACGGAGCGATCTCTCCCAACGGTTCCAGCACGAATTTTCTCTTGTGCATCTCTACATGCGGAATACACAGATCCGCCTCTTCAAGAACAAGATCGTCATAAAAAATAATATCCAGATCTAATGTTCTCGGACCCCAGTGAATGATTCGCTCTCTTCCTGCTTCTTTCTCAATTCTGTTCAATTCAGCTAAAAGCTCATATGGATAAAGCAGCGTGCGAAGTTTCAGACAGCCGTTCAGGAAATCCGGCTGATCTGTCACTCCGTAGGGAGGTGTCACAAGATATTCAGATACGACCTCAACTTTACTTGTCGGAAGTTCATTCAATGCCTTTACTGCATTATCCAGATACATCTTACTGTCCCCAATGTTAGATCCTAACGCAATGTATGCTGTGTGCCAGCCACGCTCTATCTTCACACTGACTGTTTTTAACGGAAGTCTTACAGGCGCCCATGGTTTCTTGATCTCTATAGATATTTTTTCTATTCTGTCCCACTCAAGAAGCAACGCTTCAGCCAGTTCTTCCGCTGCACGTTCTAATAACTGATAGGTATTTTTCTGTAAAAATTCAGTAATAAATGCACTAACTTCTCCGTAGTGGATGGACGCTGTCAGATCATCTGTTTTTCCCGCCATCCTGGTATCTGTAAAAAGCACTGCTGAGACAACAAACTTCTGTCCTAACGTATTTTCCTCCGGAAACACACCATGATTTGCAAACACTTCCAGATCTTCAATTCTGATTTCATCGAACTTCTTCTGCATCTGTCCTCTATACCTCATGTTCTCTCATTAATGCTCTTGTCATACGGATTGCTCTCTTATTTTTCTCTACATCATGAACACGGACAAATGCACAACCCTTCTGCACTCCGTAAACTGTTGTAACCATCGTTCCCTCTTCACGTTCTTCTACCGGAAGATCCAGTGTCAGACCGATCACTGATTTTCTTGAAGTTCCAAGAAGTACCGGATACCCAAGTTCTTTCATGATTTCAAGTTTATCAATAATTTCGAGATTCATCTCGTATGTCTTGCCAAATCCAACGCCTGGATCAAGAATGATCCTATCATCTGCAATCCCCGCGTCCTTCGCAATCTTCACACATTCTTTCATGTCATCCATAAAGTCTGCAAGGAAATTCTGATAATCTGTATTCTCACGATTATGCATCAGACAACACGCTACTCCTGTTTTTGCTATCAATCCTGCCATCTTAGAATCGTATTTTAATCCCCCAGATATCATTCACAAGATCCGCACCTGCTTCAATTGCCGCTGCTGCAACTGCACTTTTATAAGTATCAATCGATACCGGAATATCAAATTCTTCTTTGAGTTTTCGGATTACCGGAACAACACGCGCAATTTCTTCCTCTTCTGTAATCTGTACATGTCCCGGACGAGTTGATTCTCCACCGACATCAATGATGTCCACACCTTCCTGAATCATCTGCTTCGCATGTTCGATTGCACGATCCAATCCGTCGTATCTTCCTCCGTCAGAAAAGGAATCCGGTGTTACATTCAGAATTCCCATGATATAGGTATTTTTTTTCTTCAGGTCAAATTCTTTTCCGCCAATTCTCATATCTCTATCTCCATATTCTTCTCTTCTTCCGTCCAGTTACACTGTTTCTGTGCCGGGCAGGAATGACACATACGCGAGCGTTTGTCACTGTCATAAAACAATTCTTCAATCGGTTCCATTCCCTCATGTTTTCTGCGATGACCACGGATAGCCCGAAGAATCTGTTGCTGTTCCTCTTCTGTAAACTGTGCATCTTCAGGTAATGTTGTTAAAATCTCTTTTGCAATCTTTTTTCACCTGCTACTTCATGTGGAATTGTCCATTTATATTGAAATGATTTTCCAATGTCATGAAGTACTGCTGCCGTATAGATCACATCTTTCTCAAACCCAAGGTTCTCTTCCAGATTTTTAATATATGCGATCCTTGCTACATCCAGAAAATGTGGCATCTGATGACAGCAAAAGATACGCTCCTTCTCTAACCGCTTGATTCTTCCATAATAATCCTGATAGATCCAGTGATGGACCACTTCATTTAACCGATACATATTTTCCTGTTTCAAGTCTGTTCACTTCTTTTCCTTTACGTATTCTTTATCTTCCAAGCATACGGAAGAATCTTTCTTCTAATGTCGGGTCTGTCTCAAACACACCTCTCCGTGCCAACGTAACTGTCTGGCTTCCCGGTTTCTTGATTCCGCGCATCGTCATACACATATGCTCTGCTTCCACCATAACGAGCGCTCCCTTCGGCTGCATATACTCCATCAATGCGTCTGCAATCTGTCCTGTCAGCTGCTCCTGGAGCTGAAGTCTTCTTGCAAAATACTTCTACCGTACGCGCCAGCTTACTCAGTCCTACCACCTTACCATCCGGAATATAGGCAATATGGGCTTTTCCATAAAAAGGCAGTAAATGATGCTCACAGGTTGAATAGAATGTAATATCTTTCTCTATCACCATCTCACTGCTTTCTACCGTAAATGTCTTCATAAGATGAACTCCCGCATCTTCTTCCATTCCACCATATATCTCTTCATACATTCTGGCGATCCTGTCAGGTGTATCTATAAGACCTTCGCGGTTCACATCTTCACCGATTCCTTCTAACAAAAGACGGACTGCCTGTTCTACTTTTTCATGATCTATCATTTTATATTTCTCTCCTATATCTCACTGCCGGTTATTCAGCACGATCCGCTGAACCTCTCCAAGATAAGACAGGGATCCGCATGCAAGAATCACAGTTTTCTGCGCAATATCCTTGCCTTGGGTCATTGCCTCTTTACTTGCATCCTCAACAGCTGTTTCGATGGTCTGTTCAGCTTTCACTTTCTGACAATGTTTCTTCACTACTTCTGCCAGCTTTTCTGCCGGAAGCGTCCTCTCCTTATTTGGAAGACTAACAGTATATATACTTTCTGCCAACGGGCAAAGAATAGATGTGATTTTCTCATATTCTTTATCTTTAAAGACTCCCATGATAAAGATTTTCTTATAATCCGAAAAATAACGTTCTACCGTCACTTTCAGCTTTAATGCTGCGTCTTCATTATGCGCTCCGTCTACGAAAAATAACGGGGACTCTGACAGGCAGGTAAACCGTCCTGTCCATCTCGTCTTTGAAAGCCCCTCTCGCACCTGCGCTTCTGTAATTCGATACCCCAGTCTGTTCAGACAGCGGATAACTTCGAGCGCTGTTGCAAGATTCTTCTCTCTGGCACTCGCCTGCAAGCGGACTATGCATCTTTTTTCATATTCTTTATAAGAAAATGTAATTCCGTGGTAGGAATCTTCAAAAATCATCATCTGTTCCGGCTGTGCTTCTGTGAAAGGACAGCCTTTTTCTTCTGCAGTTTTTTTTTCAGAATCTCCCGGACATTTCTCTTTCTGCTTCGCAGATACTACTGCACATCCAGGCTTAATGATTCCAGCCTTGTTCTGCGCAATCTCTTCCAACGAATCTCCGATCACACCAAGATGATCCACACTGATCGTTGCAAATGCTGCACACACCGGTGCTCCGATGATGTTCGTCGCATCCGAATTCCTCCAAGACCGGACTCCAGTACGACCAGATCACATTTTTCTTCTAAAATACAGAAAAGCTATTGCCGTTTCTGCTTCAAAGACTGTCGGAGATTCCTCTCCGGCCGCCTCCATCCGGGCAATAGCTTCTTTTACATTCTCTGTCAATTCTGCAAATTCATCTTCCGGAATCCATGTTCCGTCAATCTGAATCCGCTCCAGATAAGAGATTACTGTCGGTGAGACATAGCGCCCGGTTCTGTATCCTGCCTCACTTAATATTGTTGAAGTGTATGCAAGCACAGATCCCTTGCCATTCGTTCCTGCAAATGTATAAACTTTAAGTCATCCTGTGGATTCCCAAGCTCACGCAACAGACCTCGAATCGTATCTAAGCCAAGTACACTTCCGTATTTCGACATCTCGTCCAAATATACCCTTGCTTCTTTATAGGTCACGATTTGTTCCCTCTCTATTCTTTTTTTCTAATCAAACAGTCTTATAATACCACTATTCTATCTTTCTAACAAGTTCTAACAAAGTTTTTTTTGCATCTGTTTTACATCTGATATAATAAAGCATTGCAAATACATGCGGCAATATTGCTTCCACCTTTTCTTCCCCGTGCCACGATCGACGGTGTATCTTCCAGACTTAAGATCAGTTCCTTTGACTGCACGACATTTACAAACCCTACCGGAACTGCAATGATTAATTCCGGATTAATCTTTCCTTCTTTGATCAACTCATAAAGCCGTACTAAAGCTGTCGGTGCATTTCCAACTGCAAAGATAGCCTCTCTTCCCAGTGCAGCAGCCTTATCCATACTTGCTACCGCTCTTGTTGTGCCATTCTTTTTCGCCATCTCTGCCACATCTTCATCTGACATAAAACAAAGCACTTCACTGCCATACTCTGCCGGACGTTTCTTATTAATCCCTGCTTTTGCCATTTGTGTATCTGTAATAATCGGCACACCTCTGCGGATAGCATCCTTTGCTTTCTCCACAACACCTTCTGTAAAAACAAGACTGTCCGCATACTCAAAATCAGCGCTTGTGTGAATACAGCGTTTCACGATCAGTTCTGTCTCCGGACAGAGAATCTTTCCCATCTCTTTTAATTCTTCTGTTATAATCTCAAAACTTCTCTTCTCTATTTCAGAAGGAAGTACCTGTTCTATCTCTGAAAGCATTTTTAATTTCCTTTCACTTTATTCTCTGCGGAATTCCACACACAACACGTTCTACACAATCTGCCTGTTCTGCAAGTTCCGTCATGACACGCCCGTGAAATTCCCTGTATTCTCTTTCAAAATCATCGATAGGTACAAGACCGTATCCTATCTCGTCACTAATTAATAATTGAAGGCTTCTATTGTTCTCAAGTATCGTCAGTAATGCTTCCTTTGTTCTTCCTTCCAAAAGCCAGCGCCTTGTAAATGAATGAAATTTATTGATTGCCACACAATTTCTGATTTCATCCAGCGAACAATTGATCCCATCTGTCAGCCCAAGTTCTGGATAATTTTTCGTTGCATATTGTGTTTTTCCCTGAAATGCACCACCTATAATTATATGAGCTCTATTTTCTTTCTGACACATCACAAACTCTCCTGATTTGTTACTGTCCACGCCCGGTTTTTCTGTTCTATTGACCATCGTATCCATTTCCTTTTTTCTGCTGTGCAATTCCATAAATAACTTCTGTCACCTGATCTGCCATCGCTGCAATTTCACAGTTAATCCTGCCAAGAATCCTTTTGTATTCTTTCATCTCCGGCGAATCCGGAACTGATTCGGAAAACACTTCATTTGTCACGATCACCAGATTCGAACACTGTTGATTCAATTCTCGGATCCCTTCCAGAATGGCTTGATCTGCATGACATCCTGCACCGGATTCCATATACATTTCATTTGCCACGAGATTCGACATACATTCGAGAAGCACATCTGAGCCTTGTAATGATCCCTCTTCCAAATGTAGCTTAAGTCCTGTATACCACTCTAATGTCTCAAACCCTTTTCCTTTACGAAGCATCCGATGTCTCTCAATCTTCTTTTCTGTCTCTTCCCCATAAGGATACATGGTTGCAATATAAAGAGAGGCTTCGGATCCTGCCTGTTCCATTCACAGATCCGGCTTTCCGCATAAGCTGATTTTCCGCTTCCGCTGCCTCCTGTTACTAACTCAAGCATTCTCCTTCACCTCTCCTTAACTATTTCCTTATAACTCTATTACATCCAGATCATCCGGCACAAACAGATTTCCGTCATAATAAACCTTTTCCTTCTTCCAGATACAGTTCCTGTCTTTGTTCAATATTCTTATCTTCTGTATGATACAGAATCAGATTCTCCACATTCAGGTCTGCTGCCATCTCACATGCATCTTTTACTGTGGAGTGATGCTTCTCATATGGCTTGAATTCATCCGCCTGTCCGTAGAGACAGAATGCCTCATGCAAGAGCCATGTACTGTTCTCAGCATACTTCTGCTCTAATTCATTGTACGGCTCATCTCCACAGCAAGTCAGTTTCTCATCCTCATCTAACCGCATACAAAATCCAAACTGTTTTGCCTTTGTAGAATGAATATCGAAAAATGTTATTTTCTTTCCAATGATCTCACGTTCTTCTCCATCTTCTACTACGACCATGTGAAGACGATCATCTATATATTTCATCTCCTTCGCCGAAAGAACTTCACCTGCCATCTCTTTCAGAATATGGATTACTTCTTCATGTCCGTAAATTGTAGCTTCTCCTTCGTATTTTCCTCTATTCATATTCTGAAGAATCATACGCATCATCCAGATAATTCCAAGAAGATGGTCGATATGCTTGTGTGTCACAAAAATATCTCTCATATCCATCCAGTTAAGTCCTGCTGCTTTTAACTGATGAAGAATCGTATTTCCGCCACCACCGTCTACCATAAAATGACGGTCGTTATCACTGATCACAAAACATGTGTTATAGCACTCCGTGACGGTTGCATTTCCTGTTCCAAGTATTGTAAGCTTCACTTTTTTCTCCTTTTTGTCTGACCTGACAGTATTTTCCAAATCCAAATTCTTCATAATCTTCCGGCAGGAATCTATGGTAAATGATATGACAGCCTTCATCTTTAAAGCAATACCGGTAAGTATCCTCCGGATCATTTTCAAAGCAGATCATATAATCAAATTCATCGCTGTGCATCTCTTCGATCGTAATCTGATCCGAATGCTGACGGAACAGTTCAAAGATATCTTCCATCTTGCAGCCATGATGAGAGATCAACCCGATCAGGTCTTTGATGAATTCATTCTCTTTCATATTATTGTGTACATATTCTGCACCTTCCTCCGGGATATGAAAGCAGAACCGCTCTCCCTCATTGGTCACTTCAACACTTCCAAGCTTCCCTTCTTCATACTCAGAAAACCGGCTCAATTTTTCCTGCATTCCTGTCTCATCCACATCTAACTGAAAGAAATGATTCAGAGAACTCAGCGGATAATACAGACGAATCTTCTCCTTACGGTAGCCCAGCTTCGCCTGTTCTTCCTTTATTACATCTATAATATTTTTCTCAAGTCTTGCAAAATCCATGATTTTATAATCCTTTTCATCTGAAATATATCTGGCTTCAAACAGTTTCTATTCTTTTTCTTCCGGTCTTTTATTATAGAAAAACATCCATGCCGCCATCGCGAGAATGATCACATATCCCAGCACACTGTACTTGTCCGGAATCTGTCCGAAAAGAAAGTATCCGAGAATCGTAGAGAAAATAATCTGTGAATAATCATAGATCGATATCTCTTTCGCGGGTGCATGATAATATGCTGCGGTAATTCCAAATTGTCCTCCTGCTGCCGCAAGCCCGGCACCAAGCAGTGCCAGCATCTGCGTTCCTGTCATCGGATGATAGTTAAACAGCAGATACGGAAGTGTCACGATGCAGGAAAACCCTGAGAAAAACAGAACAACAGAGCTTCCTTTCTGACCTCTCTGACCAAGAATCCTTACCATTGCATACGCAATACCGGCACCGATTCCTCCGCATAGACCGATCACTGACGGAAAGAGTTCCATATTTGTAAAGGTTGGCTTAATGATAAACAGGCTTCCGATAAATGCAACAAATATTGCAATTGCCTGCGCCGGTTTCAATTTCTCTTTCAACAGAAGAAACGAAAATAGAATAACAAAAAACGGAGACATTTTGTTCAGCATAGATGCATCCGAAAGCACCAGATGATCTACTGCATAAAAATTACAAAGGATTCCCATCGTGCCAAATGTTGCACGCAAAACCATATAACCTAAGTTTCCCTTCTTGATTTCAAATCCGTCACCACTTCGCACGATCATTATAAGTGCAACAAAGAATGCAACCAAATTTCGGAAAAAGCTTTTTCTGTATGGACGGCACATCTCCCGCAAGCCTGACACAGGCACCCATTAACGCAAATGAAAATGCCGATAATATAATAAAGCAAATTCCTTTATTTCGGAACTCATGATTTCTAACCCCTTTTCTCTTATTACAAAACTACAATTTCAAACAAATTTCATCTCCTATTAGTATAATTTTCGTCTTACAAACTGTCAATCCAAAATATTGTAACTGTTCAGAGCCAAGCAAAATTTCAAAAAAAGGTATAAAATGCGTAGTATTTTGGAGGTTAGCTCTGAACAGTTACAAATTGTTTACAGAACAATATCATCCATCTTCTCGAATCCATTCATGGAATAAGATTCTATCATATTTCCGCTTACAAGATAGAATACGTCACCAATATACAGTCCTCTGCTGCCTTCATATCCGCTCAGCTGTCTGCTCATCACTTCTTTGAATCCTTCTGCCTCATCATACGTATACAACTGATAAGTCACTCCATCATGATAGGTAACAAACCCGAACAGATTCTTCTGAACATCTACAAATACACCTTTATAATTGTATCCTACATCTGTGCCATAGCTTTCTTCAATCGTATACTTATTTTCCTCTGTTACATTGGATGGATCTGTAACATTAAACATCGAAAGTTTCACACCTTCTGTTGTAAATCCATCTTCACTTACATCCATCCCTATGCCAAGCAGTTTTCCGTCTCCATATGGATGCAGATATTCGGAAAATCCAGGAATCTTAAGCTCTCCAAGAATCTTCGGATTCTTTGGGTCTGAAAGGTCTACCGAGAACAATGGATCCACCTGACGGTAAGTAACGAAATATCCTGTATCTCCCATAAATCTTGCGGAATAGATTGTTTCATCTTTTGCCAGATTGTGAATGGAGCCAATGATCTCCAGTTTGTCATTCAGCACATAAAGTGAATTTGTACCAGGTACCGCATCCTTTACATTTTCTGCCACAGCCTTCTCAGTCACCTTACTTGCATCTGATTTATCCGTTGTTCCGTTCTTATCAGCCGTCTCATCTGCGGTCTCATTCAACGGCATAATATCATCATTCGAATAAATTTCATCAATTGTTGTAACTAATCTAAGGTTTCCTTCATACTCGTCAATGCTGAAAGAATCGTTCAGCATTCCCTTGATCTTCGTCTGCGCAACACCAGCAAGCTTTCCATCTGTATAAGAAATCTTGCGGATCAGCGTTCTGCTCACATCTGAATCTTCATAATAATTACTTGTAATATAAATATTATTTTCGCTCACATAGCACACATCTGAATAACCAAAGACTGCCTTACTGTCTGTTTTTTCTGACGGATCATCTAATGAAAATGCTGTAATGATCGTATATTCATTTCCTTCTGCTTCCTGTGGCATATAAATATTTTCTGCCTCGATAGATTTTCCCTGCACTTCCGGAATATACCACAGATCTCTTGCTGTAACATTGTCTTCATAAGGATGGAACTGACTAAGCACATAGACATATCCATCAACAATCCTGGATGTATTATATCCTCCGCTCTGTTCCATGTTACCGATCTCTTTCGGATTTGACGGGTCACTGATGTCATATACCTGGACATACGTATTGTTCTCATAATATCCATCATAAGCTTCTGAATCCTCTGAATTTCCCACCTGTCTTCCTAATGTTCCAAACAGAACTAATTTATCATCCTGGACATAAATGTCTTCTACATAGCGTTCTGCATCCTGTTCGATCGAGGCCAGCTTTTCCATGGACCCATTATCAATAGCTGTGATCGTCACAACACTCCGACACAATGTATAAATATTTTTTCCATCGGTTTTGACAATATCGGCTTCCCCCACGCCATTCTCACGGACATTCGTGTCCGAATAACTCCGGTATCACTAACATTACTGCTTTCTGCTGTTGCTGCGTCTGCCGAAGACGCACTTTCATACAGTCCAATGGCCATACTGTTGTTATCACGTGCCATCTGCTTATTATATTCTTTGATACATTTTTCGATTTCTTTATAATCTTTCGCTGTTGTAAGGGTCGGGTTGTCTCTGTCTGATCTGCTGCTGATGCGATAGTCGCTGCATCTAATGTTTTGTTGTTTCCTTTGTTGATCTGCTTGATTCCAACTGTCGCTCCAACTATCACACAGACACATGCCGCTGCTGCGATCGGAACGATACGTTTCCAGTTCTTTTTGTTCTTTTTCGTTTTTGATCCCTGCTGCTTTTCTTCCTGTCTTGCCTGAAGCATTTTCTGAATTGCCTCCGGTTCCAGTGAGTCCGGAAGAATCACATCATCTGCCATCTGTCTCAAATCCTGCTCTAAACGCTTTTCATCCTCAATCTTCTTGTTGTTCTTTTCTCTATTTTCTTCCATCTTTTCCGCCTCCTTCTTCTATTCTTTTTTTTCAAACCCATCTCTTATAAGATCATCCTGTACGATCATCCTGCTTCCAACATCTTACGCATCTTCCCAAGTGCCCTGCTTTTCTTTGATCGAACCGTTGCAGCATTCATCTCAAGCATCTGCGCAATTTCTTCACTTCCATATCCAGCGAACACAGAATACGAAAGTATCATACGCTCTTCCTCCTCAAGTCTTGCAAATGCTTCCTTCACATCAAAATGCTGCTCATAGTCCGGTTCATGTCCAGCCTCCGGTGTCTCTTCCTCTGACACATGATTTCCACGCTTTCCCAACATTTTTCTGCATTGATTTCCTAAAATTGTAAAGATCCAGCTTTTAAAACTACTCTCATTCTTGAGCTTCGCAATATTTTCAAATGCAGATATAACGGTCTCACTTACCGCGTCTTCTGCATCTTCTGTATGCTTCATCATATATAATGCGAATTTATACATTTCCTTGCAAACGCCGGCATATAACAGGGAAAATGCTTTCGTATCTCCCTTCTTCGCCTTGCGAACCAATTCCTCTTTGAATTGTATTTCCCTTGAATTTTCTTTATCCTTCATTCGTTCCCTCCTCTCGAATCATCTTTTTCATTTGAAGATTCTTATAACCATTTTTATGAATCACCTGTATTGGTTCATGAAGTCTATGAATAGTTTCACATTATCTTTATTATAGGTTATATACACTAGAGTCTTCAAATAGAAAAACTGTTGCAGATGAAAACTAAGAATTTCTTAATAAAAAGACAGCGAGATACAGGTCTTTTCCATATCTCGCTGTCTTTGGATGATTATTCACTCCTAAAGTGTTAACATATTTTTACTTCATCAATAAGGCTTTTCCTATTAATTCTGCACACTTTTTCAGTTCTGCTTCTGTATGGCTGGACATAAGCGCGACTCTAAGCCTTGCTGCTCCTTTAGCGACAGTTGGATAACGTATCGCTGATATAAAATATCCATTCTCATGAAGATAGTTGGAAACTGTCAGTGCATTTTCCTCATCACCAATAATAACAGGAATTATGGCAGTTTCAGATTTTACATTGATACCATATTTCCCAAGTTGTGTACAAAAATATTTTACATTGTACTGCAATTTTGTTACTCTTGAGATTTCCTTTTCAAGAACTTCGATTCCAGCCAGATTCGCAGCCATGGTTACTGGCGAAAGTGAAGTAGAAAATATGAATCCTCTTGCCACATTTCTCAGATAGTTTATCAGTCTTGTCTCTCCGGCCACATAACCACCTTCGCCACCTATCGACTTACTAAATGTTCCCATTAAAATATCTACCTGTCTTTTTTTCCTGCCAGTATTCTCGGATTCCATGACCGGTTTTGCCGATCACTCCTGTGGAATGTGCTTCATCTACCATGGAAAACAATTGATTCTCTTCACAGATATCAAGAAATTCCGGAAGCTTTAATATATCTCCATCCATAGAAAAAACTGCATCACTGACAACAATGCCTGTCTCACATGGATTCTCCTGTATTTTTTTTTCGCAGATCATCCATATCATTATGAGCATATGTTACAATTTTGGCTTTTGAAAGACGGCATCCATCAATAATACTTGCATGATTTAATTCATCACTAAAAACAGTATCTCTTTCTTTTTTCACCATTGCGGATATTGTTGCTACATTTGCAACATATCCTGTGTTAAACACGATCGCTGCTTCTGTTTCCTTGTAGGAAGCAATCTTATTCTCCAGTGCATTATGTATCACTGTATTTCCGGTTGTAAGTCTGGAGCCACCGGAGCCAAATCCATACATAGCTGTCGATTCTACGACTGCTGATTTTATGGAAGGATGACTGGCAATATCCAGGTAGTTATTGGATGCCATTAATACATAATCTTTTCCATCTATAGTTACATGTGAACTCTGTGCTGATTCTATTGTCTTCATTGTGCGAAAAAGATGGTTTTCTTTTTAAAGATACCAGTGCTTTATCAATTTTATCCCACTTCTGTGGTCTTTTCATATCTGATTTTTTGCAAATCTTTTTGGGTATATTTCTGACGATCACATGCTGATTCTGAAGAAAATCAATTGCTTTTTTTGTTCTTCTGCATCTGTTCCTCGAAACAGAAATATTCTTCCTCCTTTTTCGCTCCCCATTCTCTTCATCTTCGTGATTCTTCTATAACCGATTTCTTTTGAGCTCACATAACCGGTCACGTACTCGGGATCATCTGAAATACATATCTCACCAATAATACCAGGACAATTTGCCACTTTTGTCGCAAGTACAATTGCTTCTTCATAATGATTCTTCTCGTTTCCGATTCTGTCCCCTTTCATTCTCTCCTGATCCATATTGGTAGCACGAATCCCACGTTTTTTATCCGGTTCTAAACGAATGAGCCTGTCAACATCAAGAAGCATAGCTCCTCTCATGGCATAAGTTTCATCTAAGAATTGCATGACATCTTGCGGATTGTCTATTCCAGTTTCTTTTAAATATTTTTTATCTCTTCCTGCCCTTTTTCCCATGTTTCGACCTCAATTGTCTCTACTGAAAGTGCATCAAGATAAATAATGTTCTCCTTGCAGACTTTATTTATCTTCAAGTTCAACGCATCTGCTTCACCCTTGGAATGATGCATTCCTCTCTCTATCAGCGCATTGGCAAATATATCAACATCCGGTGCCTCAACGATTTTCTCTGCTCCGGATATGTGTACATCCGTACCGTTTTCCTTTTTGCTTGCACGCATCTTAATACTGTACAATTCCTCCGCACTCATAGATTAAATTCCTTTCTGTTCAGTGAACCAGTCTTTCATGACATCAACAATCTGCCTGATCTCATTATCCTGTATGATATACGGAAACATGGCATACATAATATCGAGAAATGGTCTTGAAAAAATACTCCTCGTTGATATGCATACTCCTGAAATCCGATAAGACATGATGGGTCATGTACCTGGAAACAAAGACAACCTCCCATATATCTGATTTCTTTGATAAGCGGATGAGTGAATCCGGAGACCAGATTTCTAACCATATCCTCTATATGCTTGATTTTTTCCATATAGTTTTCACGCTCAAATATTTCTATAGATTTTAATGCTGCACTGCATGCGACCGGATTTCCCATAAATGTAGGACCATGCATAAGTGCATCTGTATCCTTATCAGAATAGAATCCATTATATATTTTATGATTTGCTACTGTCACTGCATGTCCTATATACCCGGCAGTCAATGCTTTTCCAAGCACGATAATATCCGGAAGTACAAGATCAGACACAAAACGATTTCCAGTACGTCCGAAACCAGTTGCAACTTCATCAAATATAAAAACAACATCATATTCATTGCAAAGTTCTCTTGCCCTTCTCAGGAAATCAATACTATACATTTTCATCCCGCCGGCTCCCTGAAGAAGTGGCTCTACAATAAATGCATAAAATTCATTTCCGTGTGTCCGAAATACTTTTTCCAATGCATCCATTTCCGTTGGAATGTGAATTACATCCTTCTTATCATCTTCTGATAATATAAAATGATAATCCTCATCATCTCCGGCCTTCATACACATAAATGTATCTCCATGATACGAGCTGGTAAGCGAAAGGAGTTTTTTTCTTCCGCTGCCACGATTAATATTAAATTGCAATGCCATTTTCAAGGCAACCTCTACAGCAACCGAACCCGAATCTGAAAAAAAACAGTAATCAAGATCTCCCGGGAGAAAATCTTTTAGTTTTTCTGATAATTTCAAGACTGGTTCATGAGTAAGCCCACCCAGCATGACATGACTGAATTGATCAATCTGATTCTTCATTGCTTCGTTAATTTCTTTATTTTTATAGCCATGTATCATACACCACCAGGAAGATACGGAATCTATCATTTTATTATCCTGCGTATACAAATAAACTCCTTCTGCATCTACAATTTTATATGGTGTCTTCATTTTCTTCATCTGTACATATGGATACCAGATCATAAGTTTATCTCCTAAAATTATTCTTATTTTTGCTTTCCTCATTCCGTTATATTGTTATCTGTATAATGAAATTAATTCTGCTATATCAATATTCAAGTCCACGTCTCCCATGGAAACTTTCGCCAGAGTTGGAAGCCCCGTCATATATTCGCACATGCGTATATTATCTTCATGCATGATATTATCCGCTATATAATGATTAAAAATCATTCCTTTTATATTCATATTTCTGTTTTTCATATATTCATAAGTTAGTACAACACTATTGATTGTTCCAAGTCCTGCATCTGCAACCAGAATGCAGTCAAGTTCCATCTCATCTATTATATCTGTCAACCCAATACGTGCCTCATCAAAACAGATCGGACATAAAATACCGCCACTTCCCTCAACTGTTATATAGTCGTATTTCTCTTTTACTTTTCTATAATTATCCAAAACAACTGCCATCTCAACATGATTTCCTTCCAGACGTGAAGCCAGATGCGGAGAATAAGCATGCTCATAGACATACGGGCACATTTCCTCTACTGACTGGGAGATTCCTGATACATTCTTAACCCACAAAGCGTCACCAGGAATCAGCGTTCCATCTTCCTCTCTTTCATTTCCACTCATAGCAGCTTTAAAATAGCCTGGAGTCATCCCGTTCTCTTTTATCTTTTTTATAATCAATCCTGTAACGTATGTTTTACCAACATCCGTACCTGTACCGGTTACAAATATCCCTTTTCCCATTGCATTCTCCTTTTTTTCTTGCATACTTTAGGCAAAGTATATACTTACTCGCAACTAATTGTCAACCTTTTTTATTTAATGGTTGACAATTAGTTGCTTATTGTATACAATAGCTTTGCTTTTAATCTCTCTCAATGGGAAATGGCAGAAATATTTTAAACAAAAGGATGGGAAAACTATGAATACTACAGAAGAATCAAAAGAAAGAATTTTATCCAATCATTTTTTAGCGTCAAAAATCTGACTATGGACGGCATGTGGGTTGTTCTGCTGTTCATATCGGGCTTATTTAAAATCCCATCACCCATTCCGGGAACTGAATTTCAATTATCAGCCCCATTAGCCATAAGCATCGGAAGAATCAGAGGATTTCTACATTATCTTACCATCGGCATCATTGCCAGCATTATTGGGATGATATTAGGTCTTCAGACTATATACAATGTCATTATCGCAATGGTGTACCGTATTGTAGCCGGTCTTATCTTAACAGTATTAAAAAAGGACCCACTGGCCCTCATTATTGCTGTCCTGCCGGAACGTTTGCAGCCAGACTGGTATTGGCAACAATCTTGGGTGTTGCCTGGCAGCCTTTAGTAGTAAGCGCAGCTCCTGGAATGATCTTTACTGCAATAACTGCCCCTGTTCTGACTTCAATTCTAAAAAAGAGTCCTTAAGACAATTTCCTAAAACACCAACTCAGGAGCATCTATTTTAACAGCGAGATACAGGTCTTTCCCATATCTCGCTGTCTTTAGACGATTCTTTGCTTTAGCCTGATCCTCATAGTTCCAGCAAATCTTCATTCTTGCATCCAAGCGCCCTGCTCAATCGCAACACATCAATTGCTCTGGTCTGATTGATATCTCTCTGTCTTTGCTCAAAGAGTTGTATCTGCCGCACAGATACTCCTGACAGTTCTGCCAGTTCTCGCTGTGATAGTCCCGCCAAATCACGAATTCGTTTCAGATTTGTCTCCGGATAATGTTGGTTCCATAATTCATCCAACCGCTCCACGAAATGTGCCAAATCCATCTCGTGGTATACTTCATACATATTTCGAATTTCCGTCATTGATACCGCCCTGTAGATGCGTGAAAATGTTCTTCCTCGATACCACTGATAATAGGCCAATGCCCAGCCACTCCAATATTCTGGTGATTTATCCAAATACATCTCATCTGGGTACTCTTCCATTACTAACCCAGAATCCCGAATCACTTCTTTGACTAACTCACACCCTGTTTTTCCGGCTACATAAGTAGGATTTCCAATTTCAAATTGCCGTGACACATTTGAAACCAGAAACATTTCAAAAAAAATTTATCAATATCCATATCATATGTGTTCACCGCGAAATCCAACATATCTCCCAATATTCGTTGGGCTGACGTAAGATAATCATCTGAATAAGCGTGTATCACCATTTTCCATACCCTCCCTCATGATGTCCAGCATGAATAACTCATGAATATCTGCACTTTCTTTTTTACGTCTTCTATATTCTCGTCTTGCTTCACGCTCGCGCTCCGCTTTCTTGATATAATATATTTCCGCATCTACATTTTCATAATTCTGAAAATAAATCGTCTCAAAATCTTTCGGACTTTTTAATACAATCTGCTCGCCCAATTTACCTAACCGCATCGCCTCAGATAATTTTTCCAACGAAATTACTCCCGAAACAAAATCCTGGGCAAACGAAAAGTATGAATCATCTGCACGATATCCTACAATAATATCATATGGAGTAATATCTATCAGGAAATGCTCTTTTATGTATTTTTTTGCCTCTTCTGCAATACTTCCATTCTGCCAGTACGTTCTATTATCTGCAAGAATAGCAAGCCAATTCAATATGTGGTATTTTGAATCATTCAGATTCAATACTTTTAATCCTTCCATGTCCAATTCATAAATATTCACATATCCATTTTTTTGCTTTGCACATGCCCACTCTCTTGCTAATTCTATATTTTCTGTACAATAAAAACCTCTTCCGTAATCATTGTGTCTGGCACCCTTCGAACTCTGGTTTTTCAATTAAGAATTCTGATCCATGATATAATACTTTTTTCATACCAGTTCCTCCTTATGTGTTAAGTATATCGCTACAGCGATATACTTGCAAGAAATTTTTGAGTCAGTGTACTCCTTACAGGAAACTCGCAAAAATATTTATGATATCGTTTTTTCAGGAGATAATGCTTTTACATCTGTCCGGTTTATTTTGTGTGTAACGCACAAAATGAATTGACTTTTTTGTACGCAAGAATAAAATAAAAGCGTTGATTTTGCATTTTATTGACTGTATTCTGACCGAATGCTATGATTTGTGCGTAAAGAACAAATAGCAACCTAACGGTAATGACATTATTTCAAATCATTACTGTTCAAGTACATCTCCCAAAATGTATAAAGTATCCGTATCTTTTTAGATCAATCTTATCGAGTAATTCTATAAACATGTTGTACTGTCCATGAATATCCGAAATAACATATGTAGACATAAAACTATCTCCCTTCTAGCATCTAATTCATTGCGAATAAGACAATAATTCTGTCAACGTTCGCGGTTCATAATTCATCAAGGTTTCATGCATCCTACATTTATTGCTCTAACTTCCGTTTTATACACATGTTGACAATCACTTTCCACCATTTTTCATTAAACAGCTTTTGATAATAAGCATCCTCATTACTGTCATGCGTATGACCATATAATAAAAAGAATCCTTTCCCCATTCTTTTTCCAACTGAAAATTGGATAATGGCTTAAAACAAGATTATAACTCTTTCCATTAGCTGAATCATGAATTTCTTTATAATCACAAATTTCTGCAAAAAGCTGATGATATCTATAATCCGACACATCATCATGATTTCCTTTCACAAGTATTTTTTGTCCCTTCAATGTAGAAATATAAGCAATCAAATCTTCATTTTTACCTCTATAACTTATGTCTCCAAGAATGAATACCCTGTCTCCATTTGTTATTTTACTATTCCATCGTTTCTTGATTGTCTCGTGCATTTCATCCAGACTGTCAAATGGTCTTTCATCAAACTTAATCGAATTTTCATGAAACAAATGTAAATCACTGATATAATAATTCATCTAATTCATCCCTCTTTTCTTTTTTTTCCCTGTTCATCCTCCGGCAAATTGTGAACCTCCCATTTTGATAGTCTTCCAATAGTTTTTTCTCTCATATCAAGGTACCAGGCTCTCAACGTTGATTGAAGATAATATATTTCGTCTTTTCCATTTTTATCGGTTTCTAAAATATTTCCAGTTTGTACATCCATGTAAAAATAACGCCACCTCGGCTTTGTCTGAAACTGCCAGGTACTTTCCCCTTCATTTTTAATATAGTTCAAATCAGACTCAACGAATTATTAAAACAATTGCAGGATTTTTCTTTTCTCCCTTACAAAACGTCTTGAATCGAAAATACAAATCTTCCTTAATTTCGTCACTTTCATTTATACAACACGAACGATTTAAGGTGTCTTTCTTTTTTTTACCTTTATAAAAGCTTCACTACTATTAACTAATTCGGATTATAAAAAAATCAGACAAACTTTGTACGATTTTTTTCTACTAAAAGTTCAATTTTTATTTAAATTATCTTTTTTCTACGTAAGCGCTTAGTTTTTGGGGAACTAGATATTTACTGTTTTCTAACTCATAATGATAAGGACTAACGATCCGTATGAATAAACTTACTTTAAAGTAATTGTTGCTCCATTTTCATAGAAAAATCCATTTGCAACTTCCATTTTAAATACATCATTATAGCCAAACGATGTAAGACCAACCTCTTCGCAACCGGCTGATGGAAGCATTCTGCTGTAATGGCTTAAAGGTATACTTGTATCACTCATATCAAGCACATACACATCCGCTGCACCACCCTCTTCCCCATCTGCCGGATCATGAGAAAAGCGATAAAGTGTACTCTTGATTCCGTTCATTGTATTGTCTTCCTCTGTTACCGTCCACTCACCTTCCCAGCTTTCTGGAACTATCACTTCAAAGTATTCATTGGAATACGATACTTTTGTCGTTTCTTGTGATTCTTCATTTTTATCATTTTCTTTCCATTGTAAATCATCCTGCCAATTTACACTTGATTCCCAGTGCTTTTCCCACAACGGTTTTAATGCTGCTTCAAATAATGGCTGTTTTAGAAGATTTTTATCAAACACAGGTGTATCAACTACTATTTCTCCTTTTATTTCCGGAACAATCGATAAATCCAGGCTACCGGCATATCCATCTAATTCTTTATTAGTGGTAACTTTTTGCTTCACCTTCTGCTTTTCCTGCATTTTTTTTAACGACATATCCATTCCTGGCATCATATAATTTTGTAATCAAATGAACCGATGAACCCATTGATGTATCTCCTGAAATAGAAATTGTATTCCACTGTAATCCATCCGATTCACAAGTTACTTGATTTATCTCTTCCACTTTTCCTGTCTTACTATTATAATTAAATCCTTGCGTTGTTTCTGCTGTCAACTCATATGAAACGCCTATATTTCCTTCCAAATTTATTTCCGCTTCTGTATAAATCTCAAGTTCATTCGTTACAACAATCGGTATTCCTGCAACTATAAATTGATAATCAGGCAATTTTTTTGTTAATAATTGCTTTTCTAATTCTTTTGAATAGCTGGCACTACACTCTAAAGAGGCTTTAGCCCCCTTCTTTTTGTTCGAATTGCAATTCCACATTTTATATCCCCGTGAACTATATCTATACTCACTTCAACCCATGCACTTGTTCCGGCTTCTCCAGACAGACTGACTGGATCTTCCTTTTCCTCAAAACTTTTTCCAAACATATAATCCGTGCCATTATCCTCATCTTCTATTTTGCACAAAATATTCGATGACTGCAATTCATTTGTAACAGCATTCATATTTTTAATATGATAGCTCTCAGATTCATTTTGAGATTCTGCTAATTCTATTCGTTTATAAATATGAGCTTTTTCAAATACATCCGTCAATACAGCAGGTTCTGTTTGTATAATGTATTTTCCTTTGTTTTCTGTACTCCAGTAACATTTCGTATAAAACCATTTGGTGCTGAACTTGTAATTCCTGAAACAATGACATCTCCTTTTTGTATCTTGATTCGAGTCAAAAGTTATTTTATCATCTTCTACTAATATCGGTTGCTTATCACTTTCTTCTGTAATAATTTTTACATTGTCCTTTACAACATTATTTTCATCTTTGTCTTTATTATTATGTGATTTCTTATACCCCAGCACTGACAATGTCGAAAAACGAAACTAAAACCAGTAATACAACAACCCAAAATATTCTCTTGTTCCGTTTCTTCACAACTTATCCTCCCAATTACATTCTCCTACTCTTCATCCTGACACTTTATTTCCACGGAATTTCTGCTATATTTATTTCCTTTCCATTTTCTCTCCTGTAAAACTTATGTTTCCCACTTTCTGCCTCTTTCAAGTTACAAATTTTTCTACTTGTTATAGAATTATCCAACATAATATAATCGCCCATAGAATCATGCACCTTAAATAACTTAATTCCTCCAAAACTTCTATAATCTGCAATATAGTGATGATTTGGATTCGTGTCTGTTTCATAGACTGGTCTGTTATCTTTCTGATTATTCATTGTACTCATAGTATTCCCCTTCACATGATCGTATTTTTTTTTTGTGAATATGTACCAGTGTTACTTCCTGCACTTCCACTTGATGTGCTTTGTGTACCTCCTCCTACCGACTCTCCAAGCGTTGCTATTGCTATAATTGCTATAATTGCTATAATCGCGATAGCAATAATCCCAGTCGCAATCGGAATTACATTTTCCAAGAATAAAATTAATAATGGCATTACTATCAATGCTACCAGTAATGCAGTTGCCGTATATCCAAATATTCCTCTACATTCTTCTGTAATAACCATTAGAATGATAAATAATGCAACACCTCCCATCCAAATGCCTACAACAACCATTCCTACATCACTAATGTCTATTCCTGTATTTTTTATTAATTGAAATGTTACATATTCCGCCACTGTTCTGTTAAAAAAAGACTCACTGCACCTGTCACAACAAGATCAATTATCATTAATACTTTCCGTACTATGCCTGTTTCCTCAAAATACTGAATCAACAAAATGATTAAATCTATCACTAATAATATCAAAAGAATTTTTCCCGCAACGCCTTTAAAAATCATTTGCGACGTTCCTGTTGTGAACTTTTCATCATATGCTCCAAAAGACCATATTCCTTTACTAATTGAATCTGTTTTGTATAACCGCCTCTGGTAATAAACAAAATATATGCAATAATCCCATTAATAATGCCATTTGCTGCTATCGCAGTCGGCACCCAAAAGTCCAAGATTATCCAACAAATTTGTTTTCAAATTTTCTACCGTATCTTTAAATTTGAACTCTCCCATTGTACCCCTCCTCTATTTCTCCATTTCGTAAAACTCTATGTATTTGCTATCTTTTTTCCAGGCATTGATTAAAACGCTTATTAAGCTGTTTCGACTAATTCATCCTGATAAAATCTGTCAATTGTTCTTGTAGGATACTTTTGTCTTTTCTCTTCAAAGTACTTCTGTCTTTCTACAATTTCTTGTTTTGAAGGAAAAAGTTGAACTGAATTGGGTTTCCTCTAAGATGTTCGTTTTTTGATGGACTTATATAATTCTGGATTTTCTTCAATGATATCAAAAAAACACTGTCAAAATACTTTTTATATTAGGATTCAGCTTTAGCCAATTATCTGGTACTCCCGGAACCTCACAGCTATTAATAATAAAATCCACTTCATCAACAAGTTCATAAAGTCTTTTTCTTATAATTGGTTTATTGACAAATGTTTTATCTACATCCTGTCTAATTTCCATCATCAACTTATTAAAATACCCTTCTCCGTCCTCTTTTTGTACTAGGAATATAATTAAAGTAGCAACTAATTTCCAATAAATAGAGTACCTTGTTTAATTGATTATAAATTTCATTCGTACCTTCAATATTGGTTTGAATTTTTAGAGAATTCACAATTTGCTCAAATGATTCTATTGAAATCGGTATTAAAAATTTCATCTCGTCACCAGCTAATGCTAATCCCAGACTTTTTATGAAACTAATGTCTCCCATGACTCCACTTTTACAATCATCAACATAATTATTGAATCGTTTAATTCTTTTCATCAAAGCCTCTTCACTTCTAAATTCATACGTTGTATTTAATTCCATTTTTGTACAAATATCTTTCGTACTTAATGGTTTTTGGCCAGTCTCGCTCATGTTTATATAAATCAAGATCAAACCAGAATTGTTTTCCCGTTTGCTTATCTTCAATCACTTCTGACAGCATCCTAATAATTCTTGATTTTTTCATTTGATTTCCTCCCTAAATAAACATATTACTACTCTTTTTCCATATAGCTGGACAGTGCAATGTCCAATTTAATAAGATTTAATGTAATCCCTGAAAGTATCGCTTCAACCGCAGGTGTTCTGGAAGCGTATTCAGCTCTCTCAATGCCATTAGTAATCAATACTCTTTTCCATAATTTCTCTTGCCAGCCAGACATCGTGATTTCCTTGAATCACTTGAATATTAGGATGTTTTAAGATTTCAAAATACAATTCAATCGGCTGATTCCGCGATCAAAATATCTCCGCCAGAATCAATATATCATCTTCCGCAAAATCAATTTTTTCCAATAACAATTTAAATCTATCAGCATCATTATGTATATCAGAAACAACAAACACCTTTTTATTAACGACCTTTAAATTCATTTCGTCCTCTCTAAGAAAAATTATCGCTGCAATCCTATTTCAGAAGATTTTCCAAAACCATTATTTCCATATAACACGGTGATTGGTGCAAATACGAACGGATCCATGTCTTTTTCGATGAAACACGTTATATGGATATATATTGGGATTTTAACATTCCTGTCACTTAATTTAAAACTGCTGAGATATATCATTTCAAAAAAAGCCTTCATCTATAAACTTATATTTTTCAAATCAGCAAGCCAGTCTCCTTTTACTCTTTAGCACAAATTTCATCATAATTTTCATACATAATTTAAATTCCACACTCCTCACTTTCTACATGGTAATGTCGCATGCCACTCTGTAAAAATCTAACCTGTCATAAATCTTCTGTAGCCATTTTCTGTTGACTTGTCCACTGCTGATTGATCAAGCCCTGGAATAAATGCCCACACGGGTTCCGCTTTAATCGGTACTGTATGCGATAGTACAATATCCACATTCCACTTAGCTTTATCTAACTGCTGTTCCACATATTCTTTTATCATTTCATCCGGTTGTTCCTGTCTCAAACCATGGCAACCATGGCATATCCTATAATATTTATCAATACTATATGCTCCACCGATCGGCATCACTTTTTTTCCCATTGAAATTATAAATTTCTCCATCCTTAGCAAAAATAAAATATTGGGATACTGTTCTTCCACACACAATTCCTTCATTCCATATCTTTTCTTCATATTCTGCCACCTCCCATGGTCGTGCTTGGTGGTTTCCATGAACACAGAAAAATATAATATCCATTCCTGATAACCGTCCTTTAATTCTTTTGTCAGACAGATCCAGCCAATAATTAATCCCTGCATCCCCTAAGATAATCATCACATCCTCTGTTGTAGTTTCATATCCATAGCAAAATCTTCAATACGATCAAAGCTCGATGTGTATCACCTGTAATATAAAAATGCACCTATCCTTCCTCCCTCTCAATTTAACAAATTTCCATCTCATCAATACTCTGTATTTTCGATTCTCTTATATGCTTAAACAACGTTTTTCTCCCGGTAATTCACATGGAATTCCCACAATATCATAAGAAACTTCTTTCTCTTTTTCCCAATGTTCCATGATCATCAACCCATTCAACCGTTGTAGCCTTCCCTTGCGTCCTCTTTTCCAAAGGTAAAAATATACACCATTTCTCCTACTCTGTACCTTGGTCTTCCTACTTTCTGAACAGAATCTGGTTCTCCCTAATTCTTTGATTTCTTCATACAGTAGTTGAGCATCTATATATTGAATATTGTCATGGTAATGTCCAAAAATACCATTGCGAATAATCTAATTTCTTTTGCAATTTTATCCATCCATTCCTCTGTCGACAGATCGTATCTTCTCTTTGACATTCTTTTCATTCGCTCGATTCGGTCTATATACTAACGGACATGTATGAGAAAACACATAATCCACTCTCTTCCAATCTACTTCATTCAATCTATTTTTCTACTTGACTTTTTACTTTGTCATCTGGTTGTTCGTCCTGAACCATGGAAGGCCTGTTAAATCTTTTATCGTTGACTGCAGCCACCGATTGCAATCGCCTTTTTTTCCCATCAAAATCATAAATTTCTCCCGTCTTTGCAAATACTATATTCGGAACATATTTGACAAACAATATACCTGCCAGTTATTGATTTCCTCATAGTTTCCCATGAATACACAGATAATTTGGAAAAATCGCAAGTATTTTTTTGTTTTCTCCGATCTTTGTCAGCTCCAAAATAGTTTAATCCCGACATCCTCAATAAATGATCACATCCTCTTTTTTTAAGTTCTTTGTTGAATGCCAACCACCAGGTCTTTCAAAATTGTGCGCGACAATCTCCTGTTGTAATAAGCCATTTCTTGCTGCCATTATTGGCTCTTCTGTTCTATGCTTAAGTGCCATTGCACCTTCAAAATCTCAATTATATTTATCTGTAATTTCCATTCTCATTTATAACGCATTTGAATATATAGATTTCATTTCGTTTTCTTATTTGTTTAATCTGTTTTCAGTATCTAGTTTGTATACGGAATCAGCTTCCATAATTTTATCCACATAATGGTTATCTCTACTGTAAACTTTAAAAATTTATATCATAAAATATGCAAGATAAGATATCCAGTAATCCATCTTTGTCTTTCTTGTCTTTAATAGAATTGATTTATGATTTTTTTGAATTGTTGCATAACTTCTGGCGT
>VOFC01007178.1_pt1 | contig 40993 bp, 55 predicted proteins | sample 5384161 | NCBI WGS metagenome assembly VOFC01 (sample SAMN12384722, study PRJNA508395) | human gut metagenome | isolation source: healthy gut B | host: Homo sapiens
ATTTTGCGCCGATTATGGTTTGCGCGGGATCTGGTATGCACTGTTTCATTCCATTTCGGCGTTCTGCAATGCCGGTTTTTGACCTGCTGGGAACAGGGGTGCAAAATTTGTTTCGCTGACACAGTATGCAGGAAACCCATTGCTTACCACAGTGATCGCGGCCCTGATCGTCTTTGGCGGCCTTGGCTTTCTGACATGGGAGGACATTTGTACCTATCGCCTTGATTTTCACCGTTACCGGATGCAGAGCACGGCAGGCTCTGCCCGGCAGCGCATTTTATTGTCGATGTTCCAATCCGTTACCCCTCGTACTGCCGGCTTTAACACCGCTGATCTTGCTGCGATGGGCAGCGCTTCACAGGCATTGATGGTGGTTCTGATGCTATTGGGCGGTTCGCCCGGCTCCACGGCAGGCGGCATGAAAACCACAACATTTGCCGTTCTGCTGGCCAATATGTGGGCGACCTTCCGCCGCAGAGAAGATGCCGAATTTTTCGGGCGGCGCATAGATGGTTCCGCGGTCAAGAATGCTGCCACCATCGCAGGGATGTATTTGACGCTGTTCTTCCTCGGAGCCTTTGTCATTGCTACGGCCGAGCAGCTGCCGATGTCGGTCTGTCTGTATGAAACTGCTTCGGCTGTGGCAACGGTAGGTCTGACATTGGGCATCACGCCGCAGTTGGGCATCCTTTCGCAGGGGGTGCTGATCGCACTGATGTTTTTGGGACGCAGGTCATGGCGATCGACAGCAACGAAGACCGTGTGAACGCCGTGCTTTCCTATGTGACGAATGCACAGATCGGTGACAGCACCAGCGAATACTTCCTGCGCTCCCTTGGTGTCGGTAATTTTGATGTGTGTATCGTAACCATCGGCGGCAATTTTCAAAGCTCGCTGGAAACAACATCACTGCTCAAGGAACTGGGCGCAAAGCTTGTGGTCTCGCGTGCAGAGCGGGATGTACAAGCTAAGTTCCTGCTGCGCAACGGTGCGGATGAAGTGGTCTACCCAGAAAAGCAGCTGGCAAAGTGGGCAGCGATCCGATACAGCTCCGACACATTCTGGATTATATCGAGCTGCAGGATGACCACGCCATCATGGAAGTGACTATTCCGCCGGAATGGACGGATCGCACGATTGGTAAGACCAATATCCGAAAAAAGTATAACATCAATATTCTTGCACTGAAAAAAGACGGAAAGCTCGATATGAGCATTACGCCGGATACGCAGCTGTGCCGGGATGAAAGTATGCTGGTTTTGGGAAAATACGCATCAATTCAGAAGTGTTTCCGGCTCTGAAAAGATAGGACGGATCATATGGATGTCGCTTTGTTACTGATGGTTCTTGGAGTCATGTTGAGTGGCTTTTGGGCAGCAGATGCGCTGGATCACATGCGGAAGGAGATCATTCGACAAGAAGGAAAAAGACGTGGCTGGTGGTCGTGACCATCAAATTGTGCTATACTGTGGGCAAGGCAGGTGATCTTTATGAATCAGAACGACCCACCCACTGAACATATTCTGGCGTGTCTGTCGTCCTCTCCCTCCAATGCAAAGATCGTACGGACGGCAGCAACGATGGCAAAGGCGTTTGGAGGGACTTTTACAGCTCTGTATGTCCGGACGCCTGACTCGGATCAGATGGGAAAAAGAAGACTGTCGGCGTTTGCAGCAGCACATTCGTATGGCAGAGCAGGCAGGTGCCGACATTTCTACGATCTACGGAGATGACATTCCGCAGCAGATCGCAGAGTTTGCCCGGATCTCTGGCATTACAAAAATCGTACTGGGGCGCTCCAGCGTACATCGCCGCCATTTCTGGAGTGGACCGTCACTGACTGAAAAATTGACGATGACTGCGCCTAATCTGGATATTTACATCATCCCGGATGCTTCTGCAGAGAACGGCTACGGTTCAGGAAGAAAGCTGTTCATCCGTCCGTTTCTGCCTTCTGTCCGTGATTTACTGGTCACCGCAGGCATTTTGAGCTGCATCACGCTCATCGGCTTCTTTTTTTTACAATTGGACTTTGCGCGCTATAACATTATTACGTTCTATATGCTGGGGGTGCTGTTCACCGCATTGTGTACCAGCGGTTACACCTGCGGTGTGCTGGGCTCCATTGCCAGTGTTGCGCTATACAATTTTTTCTTGACGGAACCGCGCCTGACATTCCATGCGTACGACCCCGGTTATCAGGTCACATTTGCCCTGATGCTGACCTCTGCAATCATTACCTGCACGTTGACGACAACGCGGTTGAAAGACCATGCAAAAATGTCTGCGCAGGCAGCGTTCCGTACAAAAATACTGTTTGATACAAATCAGCTTTTACAGAGAGCAAAAAGTGAAGAAGAAATCCTCTCTCAGACAGCGTCCCAGTTGATGAAGCTGCTGAACCGGAGCCTGATCGTCTACCCGGAACAAAACGGAGATCTTGGTTCAGAACAGGTTTTTGGGGTTGACGGGGAAAACGGCGCAAAACATCTTTTCTGCACCGGAAGAACGTGATGCAGCAAATTGGACATTTGCAAACAAAAAGCGTTCCGGCGCACGGATAGCTACCCGGACGCAAAGGGACTTTATCTTGCACTTCGGACCGGAGGCGGCGTGTTTGGAGTGATTGGGATCGACCTGTCTGAAAAACCGCTGGATGCCTTTGAAAACAGTGTGCTGCTTTCCATTCTGGGCGAAGGTGCGCTGGCCATCGAAAACCGCAGAAACGCACTGGAAAAAGAGCAAGCTGCATTGCAGGCAAAGGAATGAAGAGCTGCGCGCCAACCTGCTGCGCAGCATCAGCCATGACCTGCGCACCCCGCTGACCTCCATTTCCGGCAATGCCAGCAATCTGCTTTCCAACGGAGAAACGCTGGATACAGAGACCCGGAACAAGATCTGCACCGATATTTTTGACGATGCGCAATGGCTGATCGGTCTGGTGGAAAATCTGCTTTCCATCACCCGCATTGAAGATGGGCGGATGAATCTGCAGATCTCGCCGCAGCTGATGGACGAAATGATCGAAGAAGCACTGCATCATGTCAACTGAGCCTGTTCCGCCTGCCATAGGCAAGCTCGCGTTTGCGAAGCGCAGCGCAGCAATGAAAGCCCCAGTGGGGCTTTTAAGCGACCGAACGGTCTTGCGTTAGCAAGATGGAGGAGCCTTCGCCCCGACAAGTGACCGTTGCCCTTCCTCGCTGTTCCAGCAGGCAAGGATGGCCGGATAGAATGCCCGTGCCAGACGGTCGATGACTTCATCGGGATAGGGGAAAGTGTTTGTGGACTTTTTCTTTTTATTCAAACGTACGCTCCTTTGACGATCCGTAGACAGCTTAATGTGATTGTACCTGATGCATCATTCCTTTACGAATCTCGTAAGTTCTATCTGCTACGGCATCATAGTAGGCATTGTGACTGATAACGAGAATTAACTTTTTTTCCCTTGAGCTTTAATAAGTAATTGATCAGGCTATGTTCAGTTTTTTCGTCAAGGTTGCTTCCGGGTTCATCCAGCAAGATGCAAGAAGAGTTACCCAAAAGGGTACGTGCTAGATAAATCTTTTGCTTTTTCGCCCAGAGAAAGATTCTCAGGTTTGATAGTCACCTGCTTGTCAGCGGGAGGCAGCTGAAGAACAGTATCAAGTTCTTGATACTGTGTATTGGAAATCTTTCGTCCACAAACAATGTTTTCTCGGACTGTACCTGGAAAAATGAAGTTAGGATAGAAAAGATAACTTGGTTTTGATTGGTCGCAGTTAAATCTTCCGTTTTCGTTGAAACGGAGATGCTTTGCGTCCGGGGCAAACACACCAGAAATTATATTGAACAGAGATGACTTGCCGCAGCCATTCTCTCCATGGATTAGCACCAAACCTTTCCCGTGGACAGTAAAGTCGTTCACATGGAAAAGCGCCTCACTCTCCGATCGCATCAGGTCGATATTATGAACCTCGATTTTTGGAGGGGCTACAGTTTCTGTATTCTTTTGTTGATCTGGCATGGCAAGAAAGTCTGCCACACGATCGAAGGATGGCTTCTGGCTGATAATCTGGGCATGAAGTTGAGAAATTTCTGACAGAGGATTGAACAGGTAGGCAATAATCTGAATAGAGAATAACAGCTGACCGATGGTCATGTTTTGCAACACCACTTGGTTTCCACCAATGATTAAAATAAGCAGTGGTGCCAATGTGGTGACAAAAAGAGGGAATTCTTGCACGATCAGCAAAAGAAAGTGTTGATGATTGCGAGCATCAAGATATGACTTCAGAGCCTCATTATAGCGGTTCTGCATATAATTTTCGACCTTGTTTAGAGTAATGCTAACCTTGCCGTTGAGAATCACATCAAATTCCTGAAACCATAAATCTCCAGCTTCCCTCTCCTTGGCTACCAGTCTTTCCAGTTCGCTTTTGTTAAGAAAACTGGGAACCATGTAGAGCGGAATCAAAATGATTGCCGTCAGTGCAACAGATGGGTTGGCATAGAAAAGCAGAAGTCCAATGATGATCATTACTTTAACTAAGTTTGCAGGTACTGTGACCAAATAGCTACTTACAGTATATATCGCACTGACATCGTTAGCCATATTTTGAATACGGGCTTTGTTCTGGCTTTCATAGGCAGGGATACTGCTACTCAAAATCTTTTGCGCCAGATGTTGGCGGTAATTACCCGCCATGCGATCTGCATTCATCTGAGAATTATAGTTGACGAAATAAAACTGGTAAAAATGAATTAAAAAAACACAAACAATGATTCCCAAAATCCACGAGGTTGGCATATGAGTGCCTGAGGTAATCCAGACATCTGTAAGATACAGAGTTAGGCCAGCAGGCAACAAGGCAAGCAAAAAGCCCACCAAGGGTGCATCAAAAATGATTCGCATAACCAGCTGAGACCAAGTAATGTAGATTCCACGTTTTTCAAGATATTGTTTCATTTGAAGTCTCCTTTCTGTTGTATTCGGCTCTACTCAACGGTTTACTTCTTTTATGTTAAGCCGTGAGTTTTGCGGTGTCTACATCTTATCACAGTAAAAACCGGTTGACCATATCGTCTGGTGTAATAAATAATTTCATAAGACGACAAGTCAACGAGAGAAGTGCTTGCGTGATGACATAAGGCATACTATAATAATTATAATATTGATTATTTGAGGTACTGAAGAATGCAGAACTATAGGCTTGGTGATTATATCCGCCAGCGACGGCAGGAGTTGAATTTGACGCAGGAGCAAGTCTGTGCAGGCATTTGCGAGCCTGTTACTCTCTCCAGATTTGAAAATGGAAGGCAGACCCCCAGTCGTACAAGAATCAATGCTATTCTACAACGCCTTGGCTTGCCAGATGATCGGTATTATGCACTTGTAACACCAGAGGAGCTGGAAATTGAGGCATTGAAAAAGGAAATCGTGGCATGTAATGCGCTGAAACATGTTAATGAAGGCTTTGACAAAATAAGTCAGCTTGAGAAAATTGTAAAGCCAGATGATCAAATCACACAACAGTTTATTCTTCGATCGAAAGTCCTTTTGGGAGGATTGGATAAAAGATATTCAAATGACGAGCGAATTCAAATGCTTATGCAAGCTATTCAAATGACTATACCAAATTTTCGACTGAGTAAAATTGAAGACTATCTTTACACGTTGGACGAAATGAAGCTAGTCAATCAAATTGGAAATGCTTATTCCTTGGCTGGCGATAATGAAAAAAGCAGCCGATATTTTTTATCGGTTGCTTCAGTATATGAGACGCCATCTCCAAGAAATGGTCACATCAAACAGGATGCTTCCTTTGGTTCTCTACAATTTTGCCAGATCTCTGGACTTGTTGGAAAGATATGAAGAAAGCGCAAGAGTTGCAAGAAATGGAAAAGAAGCTTGCATTAAATATGGACATTATCAAATACTTCACTCTTGCCTGGAAATCGAAGCTGAGTGTGATTTCTTCCTTGGCAAAAAAAAGAAGAGAGTGCAGAGCGATATCGTGAGGCCTTTTACATTTGCAAAGTTATGAGATACGAGGATGACTTGCAGATTATTCGTAATGAGGCCCAAAAATATCTGGACATTATTTTCTAAATGTTAAGTAATATCGTCCTGTGGTGTAGCGGCATCTGCTGGTGTAGTGGGGTCACCGTTTGCTCCAAACAAAGTTCCTGCCCCTGTTTGTGCAGCGGTGTTGACGGAAAGTCGGTATCACATTCGGTCGGCTCATGAAATTTTCAAGGTGCGTTTCCCGTAAAAGAAAAATACCGCCCATGCGGCGCAGCGATGATTTTGTCGGGTGAATCGGCGGCAAAATGAATCGGGTGTGTTGCAGGGCGGTTAATCTTTCTGCTGCCTTTATAGGCTGCGGCCTGCTGATCTCTGCAAGTGAGCATGACCAAAATGATCCTCCATATCAAGCTTCTGCTAACAATGTTAACACGTCCTAACATCGTCAAAAACCATTGAAAAAGTCCGAAAGCGTGCTACAATACAGAGATAAAGAGCCTGCCTCCGCTCAAGGGGATGGGCGCTCAGATAGGAAACACAGAAATGAGGGGTAAATATGTTTGATACAAAAAAGCTTGCACTGTTTTTGGGCGGTGTGGTGTTCGGCTCTGCCGGCTTCAAGGTGCTGTCCAGCAAGGATGCCAAAAAGGTCTACACCCAGACCACCGCTGCGGTGCTGCGGATGAAGGACTGCACCATGCAGACTGTGAACAAGGTGCAGGAAGAGGTCGGTGACATCCTTGCCGATGCAAAGGCCATCAACGAGAGCCGCGCCGCCGAGGCTGCACAGGAGGTTATCGAGGATACGGCTGAACAGCCCGCAGAGCAGACTGCACAGTGATACAACGCAGCGGAGCCGCCCTTGGGCGGCTCTTTTTTTTTACGCAGAGGGGTAAGAAAAGCAATGAAATGTACGATCTTACATGAAGGTAAGGGACGGATGCGGGTGCACGTCTGCGCCGTGCAGATGACCCTGCACCGGGCAGATGTGCTGGAAGCCTACCTGAACGGGCAGGACAACATTCAAAAAGCTACCGTCTACGAGCGCACCGGAGATGTGGTGCTGACCTACCGGGGCAGCCGGAAGGACGCTGCCGCCCTGCTGGCAGCCTACCGCTTTGACAACGAAGAATTAGAGGTGCTGGTCACTTCCCACGATAGCCGGAAAATCAATCAGGAATATCAGGAAAAGATGGTCAACCTTGTGGCGGGCCGGGTGTTCCGCAAGGTGTTCCTGCCCGCGCCCGTTGCGGCGGCATATACGGTGTGGCGCTCCATCGCCTTTGTCTGGAAAGGCATCCGCTGCCTGCTGCACCGCAAGCTGGAAGTAGAGGTGCTGGATGCGCTCAGCATCACAGCCTCCCTCCTGCTGGGGGGATTACAGCACCGCAGGGTCAGTGATGTTCCTGCTGACGGTGGGCAGTCTGCTGGAGGAGTGGACGCGGAAAAAGAGCTTGGACGACCTGGCTCGCAGCATGGCGCTGAACGTGGATAAGGTCTGGGTGCGCACCCGCAGGGCGAGGTGTTGGTACCGCTGACCCGCGTTCACGCCGGGGACGAAGTGGTGGTGCGCTCCGGCAACATGATCCCGCTGGACGGCATGGTGCTGGAAGGCGAAGCCATGGTGAACCAAGCTGCCCTGACCGGCGAGTCCATGCCGGTGCGCAAGACCACCGGTGCCACCGTCTACGCCGGAACAGTGGTGGAAGAGGGCGAATGCGTCCTTGTGGCCAAGGCAGAGGGCGGTGCCAACCGCTACGATAAGATCGTGGCCATGATCGAGGAATCGGAAAAGCTCAAGTCTGGCACCGAAAATCGGGCTTTGCAGCTGGCCGACCGTCTGGTGCCGTGGTGCCTTGCCGGTACGGTGGCTACCTATGCCTTTACCCGCAACGTCACCCGGGCCATCTCCATCCTGATGGTGGACTTCTCCTGTGCGCTGAAGCTTTCCATGCCGCTGGCGGTGCTCTCTGCCATGCGGGAGTGCGGGGAATATCACATCACCGTAAAGGGCGGCAAGTATCTGGAAGCGCTGGCAAAGGCGGACACCATCGTGTTCGATAAGACCGGCACCCTCACCCGTGCCACCCCACAGGTGGTGCAGGTGGTGCCTTTCTCCGGCTGCGGGGAGCAGGAGGTATTGCAGCTTGCTGCCTGTCTGGAAGAGCATTTCCCCCATTCCATGGCAAACGCCGTCGTCCGTGCTGCCAAGGAGCGGGGAATTTCTCACGAAGAGATGCACTCCGAGGTGGAGTACATCGTGGCCCATGGCATTGCCAGCCGGGTAGGGGGGCAAGCGGGTGGTCATCGGCAGTGCCCACTTTATTTTCGAGGACGAGGGCTGCACCATCCCGGCAGGGGAACAGGCAAAGTTTGATGGGCTGGATCCGCAGTATTCCCACCTGTATCTGGCAGCATCCGGGGTGCTGGTGGGGGTCATCTGTATTGCAGACCCCCTGCGCCCGGAGGCGGCACAGGTGCTGCGCCGGCTCCAAAAGCTGGGCATCACTCAGACCGTTATGATGACCGGCGACAGTGACCGCACTGCCCGCGCCATTGCGGCGCAGGTGGGGGTAGACCGCTGCTTTGCGGAGGTGCTGCCGGAGGATAAGGCCGCCTTTGTCCGCGATGCCAAAGCCGAGGGACATACCGTTGTGATGATCGGCGACGGCATCAACGATTCGCCCGCTTTGTCGGCGGCAGATATCGGCATCGCCATCCATTCCGGTGCCGCCATCGCCCGGGAGATTGCCGATGTGACCATCCGCGCGGATAGTCTGGAAGAGCTGGTGACCTTAAAAGCCATTGCCAACGCCCTGCAAAAGCGGGTGGGCAGCAATTACCGCTTTGTGCTCAGCTTCAACTCGGCCCTCATCCTTCTGGGGGCTCTGGGCATCCTGCCCCCCTGCCACCAGCGCCATGCTGCATAACCTTTCCACCCTTGGCATCAGCCTGCGCAGCATGACAGACCTGTTGGAGCAGAAGCCTTCCCTGTAAAAATGGTACGCCGGAGCGTCCGCAGATGCTCCGGCGTACCGAAATGATAGCTCTTCCCATAAAAAGGAAGTTGTTGCACAAATGTTGTGTGATATATACCCCCAATACTGGACATCCAGTATTGGGGGTATATATTTAGGTGCCCACCCTCTTAGTCCGTGTGCTGTAAACAACCATGCAAAAAAATCCGACCCGATTCTACGATGCCATAGCATTGTATGAATCAGATCGGAGAATGAAAAGTGTTTGCAGAAGGATGCGAGGGTGAGTGTGGAGTCAAAAATATGGAATGTTTTGCGGCGGGGAGAAACGAAGGCTACACAACCAGAAAGCAGTGCATCTTCTACAAGAAACTGCTGGATGCTGGGATGACGCAAAGTAAAAACGATTACTTCCCCAGATGCCAGATGTCGCGATCGTACTCGGCAATGGTGCGGTCGGAGGAGAACATCCCGGCTTTGGCAATGTTCACCAGACACTTGCGCCGCCAGCCCATGGGGTCGCAGGCGTAATCGCTGAGGGCCTGCCCTTTGCGGACGACATAGGCATTGAAATCCGGCAGGGTCTGGAACCAGTCCTTGTGGATCAGCTCATTGTGCAGGCGGGTCAGGTTTTCGGCATGGCCGGCAGCCAGCATCTCCGGGCCGGTGAGGAAGCTGATGGCGCGGCGGATGTTGGCATCACCCTCCACCCACTGGGCCGGGTCGTAATCGCCCACGGCGTAGCGGTGGATGACCTGATCCGAGGTCTGGCCGAAGATATAAATGTTCTCTTCGCCCACCTGCTGGCTGATCTCCACATTGGCACCGTCCATAGTGCCCAGCGTCAGCGCACCGTTCAGCATGAACTTCATATTGCTGGTGCCAGAGGCCTCCTTGGAGGCAAGGCTGATCTGCTCGGACAGGTCACAGGCAGGGATGAGCTTTTCGGCAGCGGTGACGTTGTAATTTTCCACAAATACCACCTGCAGCCACTTGGACACCTCCGGGTCTGCGGCGATGACCTTGGAGAGGGTCAGCAGGGCATGGATGATGTCCTTAGCAATGGTGTAGGCAGGAGCAGCCTTGGCACCAAAGATGCTCACCAGCGGCATGGCAGGCAGGTGCCCTGCCTTGATCTCGTAATACTGATGGATGAGGTACAGCAGGTTCAGCTGCTGACGCTTGTACTCATGCAGGCGCTTGGACTGGATATCGAACATGGCATCGGGGTTCACTGCCACCTTCTGGGTGCGCAGCAGCCAGTCTGCCAGCGCTGCCTTGTTGGTCTTTTTTACGGCGGTCAGCTCGCCCAGCACGGCTTCGTCGTCAGCGAAGGCCAACAGCTTCTCCAACTCGGCAGCGTCCTTGCGGAAGCCGGAACCGATGTGCTTTTCCAGTGTGGCGGTCAGGCGCGGGTCACATTCCAGCAGCCAGCGGCGGAAGGTGATGCCGTTGGTCTTGTTGTTGAACTTTTCCGGGTACAGCTCATAGAAGCCGTGCAGCTCGGAATTTTTCAGGATCTCGGTGTGCAGCGCTGCCACGCCGTTGGTGGAATGGGTGAAGTGGATGTACATGTGGGCCATGTGCACCCGGTCGTCCTTGTCGATGATGGCAAGGCTCTCGTCCTCGGTGCGGGTGCGGGCCAGTGCGTCCAGCTTTTCAATGATGGGCATCAGCTGGGGCACCACTGCATCCAGATAGGCGCGGGGCCATTTCTCCAGGGCCTCGGGCATGATGGTGTGGTTGGTGTAGGCACAGGTCCTGGTAACGATCTCCACAGCTTCCTCAAACTCAATGCCCCGCTGCCCCAGCAGCCGGATCAGCTCCGGGATGACCATGCTGGGGTGAGTGTCATTGATCTGGATGGCGGCGTAGTCGGCCAGATCGTGGTAATTGCAGCCCCGGGCAGCGCACTCTGCCAGAATGAGCTGGGCACCGGCAGAAACCATGAGGTACTGCTGATACACCCGCAGACGGCGGCCTGCCTCATCGGAGTCGTCCGGGTAGAGGAACAGGGTCAGGTTCTTGTCGATGGCGGTCTTGTCAAAGGCAATGCCGTCATGGACGATGCTCTCGTCGATGGTATCCAGATCGAACAGATTCAGGGTGTTGGTGCGGCCCTCGTAACCGGTGACAGCCAGCTTGTACAGCCGGGCAGTGTATTCCTTGCCCGCCAGCTCCACCGGGTAGGTCACATCGGTCTTTTCGGCCCAGCTGTGGGCGGTGAGCCAGGGGTCGGGCTTTTCGTTCTGCACACCATCCTCAAAGGACTGGTGGAACAGGCCAAAGTGATACCGCAGGCCCACGCCGTCGCCGGGCAGGTTCAGCGTTGCCAGCGAATCCAGGAAGCAGGCTGCCAGACGGCCCAGACCACCGTTGCCGAGAGAAGGCTCCGGTTCCACCTCCTCAATGTCCGAAAGGCGCTTTCCGGCAGCGGCCAGTGCATCCCGGGCTTCTTCGTACAGTCCCAGATTGATGAGGTTGTTGGACAGCAGCTTGCCAATGAGAAATTCGGCGCTGATATAGTATAGCTTGCGGCCGGTAACGGGCTGCACGCGGTCGGCACTCTTCTGCCGCACCAGCTCCAGCAGTGCCAGATACAGCTCCTGATCGGTGCAGTCCGCCAGCAGCTTTCCGGTGAGGCTCTGTAATGTTTCGGTAAAGCTCATAATGGATCCTCCTTTGCTACGGAAAACAGGTTTGACATCTATAATGCAAGATATACCAGATAAAACAATCGAAATCTTGCCTTAAAAGTGCAAATTGTGGTACAATCCTATCATCTGGAGGTGAGACGATGCAAAATCAGGCTTCATTGCAGGAAACCAAGCAGCACGGTGCCGTGCGGTTCCCCTTCAATCTGTATCCCTGCACCATTCCGGGAGATTTCCCGCAGGTGGCACTCCACTGGCAGGAGAGCATGGAGCTGGTCTTTGTCAAGCGGGGCGCGGGGCTGGTGCAGGTGGGCGCTGTGTCCTGCCCAGCCTATCAGGGGGATATCTTTATTTTTACGCCCGGCACCCTCCACGCCCTGCGGCAGGCAGAGGGGCAGCGCATGGAGTACGAGAACATCATCTTTGAGCTGGAGCTTCTGGGCGGTGCGGAGGACCTTTGCGCCGAAAAATACCTGCTTCCGCTCCAGAGCGGGCGGCTGCTGCTGCCAGCGCGGCTGACTCCCAACGACCTGTGTTATCTCCAGGCCGCCGCCTGCCTGCGGGAGGTGGAGGAAGCCAACCGTGCCAAGCTTCCCGGCTATGAGCTGCTGGTCAAAGGAGCACTGCTGCGCTTCCTTTCCCTGCTCATTGCGCAGGGGGAAACAGCAGCTCCCCGCGGAAACTGCCGATACCCAGCGGCTGAAAGCCGTTCTGCAATGGATCTCTGTCCATTATGCCGAGGGGCTTCGGGTCGCCGATGCCGCCGGGGTCTGCTCCTTCAGTTCCAGCCACTTCATGCGCTGGTTCCGGCAGATGACAGGGCAGAGCTTTGTTGGCTTTCTGAACGAATACCGGCTGAATGCCGCCGCCGAAGCGCTGCATGCTACGGACGAGACGGTGCTGACGATCGCTTCCCGGTGCGGGTTTGAAAACCTCTCCTATTTTAACCGGGCATTCAAGGCGCATTTTGGCATGACTCCGCGGGAGTACCGGAAAAAATAAGCAAAATGAGGCCGTTCCGCTTCTCTGAGAAATGAGGTGCACTCCGTCAAGTAGACAGTAAAAATAATATAAGATTTCATTCGCCGTTTCGACAAAGGAACGGCGAATTTTTTTGTGCAATTCGTTGGTCAAGCTGCCCGATTCATAGCACAGACATGAGCCTGCATCGGTGTCTGAATGAACAGACGGTGCTGGTAACGGCGGTTGTTGTAGTAGTCAATATAGCTTTCAATCGTGGAAATGAGCTGTTCTCGGCTTGTAAAAGTATGCCCATAAGTTGTCTTTCTCCCTTTGGTCATACGGTTGCCTCCTGTGTAGCATTTTAGTTCCTTATGACCATTATACATCTTTATCCAGTTTCGTAACTGACGAGTTGACCGGATTTTATATTTTCTGCATATTTCCCGAAGTGAACCTTTTCCACTCAAGTAATCACTTACCGCTTGATATTTCAATTCTGCCGAATAGCTTTTTTCCTTTCTTGACATGAAAATACCCCCAGAGCTTTCAGAGTTTTGTTTTTTTTCTCTGTCTACTCTAGGGGTAGCATATCGGTTTCGTCCGGCAGATTTACCACTGGTTAAAATGTACCCGGTCATCCTCATAGCGGCTCTCACGCGGGGCAGTAAGGTTTGCTTCCGGGTAGCCAAGGGCGATGATGGAGTGGGGCACAATGGTCTCCGGCAGAGCGAAGAGCTTTTGCTGGGCCTCTACCCGGTCCATCTGGGGCCAGGTGCCCAGCCAGACTGCGCCAAGCCCCAGCTCCTGTGCAGCAAGGCAGATGTTCTGGGCGGCAATGGCTCCGTCAATGACCCAGTAGTCCTTTGCAAAGCGGAACGCACGGTCAAGGTCGCCGCAGACGAGGATACCGGCGGCAGCTTTCCGCAGCGGCTCGGCAGGGCGGCCGTTGGCATCGGCCATCTGTGCCAGCTTTTCCGGGTCGGTCACCACCACGAAGGACCAATCCTGTGCATTGACGCAGCTGGGTCCGCTCATGGCCGCTTCCAGCAGCTGGTGCAGTGTTTCGCTTTTGATGGGCTTGTCGGTGAATTCCCGGCAGCTGCGTCGGGTGAGAATGGCATCCAGAGTGTTCATAAATCAGTGCCTCCTGTTTTGATTTGCCCCAGTATAGCACAGTGATCATTCCTCGGTTTCAGCCTTTGCAGTTTCAAGGAAGGCCCGGATCTTATCCACCTGGATCTGTGCCACGGCCCGGCCGGTCTCGTAGACGCGGCGCAGCTGGTCGGGGTCACGCTCCATGGCACCGATCTCCAGCGGGATGGGCGGGCGGATGACGTAATCCTTGCCGGACTGCTCCAGCATGGAGATGTAGCTCAGGGTTTCGTTGTAGCGCTCGTGGCGGTCAGCCACAGCCTCCACAAAAGGCAGGATAGCGCAGATACCGTGCCCGGATGACGGGCAGCATGGGATTCTTCTTTTTCACAAACCCCTTGGGCTGGGTCAGGACGATGAGGTTCCGCTTGTAGCCGATGGACTCAAAGAAGCGGATGGGGATGGAATCGGCAACGCCGCCGTCCAGCAGGCCGTAATGGCCGATCCTGACGATCCTTGCGGCCAGTGGCATGGATGCCGAGGCTTCCATCCAGCGCACATCCTCCGCATCACCGGTGCGGCACTTATGATAGATGGGGTCGCCGGTGCGGACATCGGTGCAGACCACAAAGTAATCCATGGGGGATTCCCGGAAAGCCTTGTCATCGAACGGGTCGAGCTTTTCGGGCACCTCGTGGTAGCAGAAATTCTCACTGTACAGGTTGCCGGTGCGCAGCAGGTTGCGGAAGCTGGCATAGCGTTTGTCGTTGCAATAGGTGGTGTTGTAGCGGATGGTCCGCCCGATCTGGTGGGATTTGTAGTTGCAGCCGAACACTGCTCCCGCCGAAACACCTACCATACCGTCTACCGTGATGCCCTGCTCCATCAGAACATCCAGAACACCGGCGGTGAACATGCCCCGCATGGCACCGCCTTCCAGGATCAATCCGGTCTTCATACGCGTGATACTCCTTCTCCTCACAATGCATCCCGCCCGAACAGACGGCAGGATGCAGAAAACGGGCACCTCTCCCTGTGCCCGGAGCGCCCCGGAAATCCACCCGGAGCCGTTGCTTCCAGTATACTCAAATTTTGCTGAAAAACAAGAGAGAAAATGCCAAAAGACCTTGAAAACAGGGGGCAAATCCGGTATACTAGGTAAAATCAAAATGCAGTACCAAAGCTTGGAGGAAGAGACGGATATGAAACTGCTGGAAGAACGCATTCAGAAAGACGGGATCGTGCGCGAGGGCAATGTGCTGAAGGTGGATAGCTTCATCAACCACCAGATGGACATCCCCCTGTTCCGCGAGATGGCAAAGGAGTGGAAGCGGCTGTTTGCAGGTAAGCCCGTCAACAAGGTGCTGACCATTGAGGCCAGCGGCATCGGCATTGCCGCCGTGGTTGCCAGCGAGTTCAATGTGCCTGTGGTGTTTGCCAAAAAGTCCATGAGCATCAACCTGGATTACGACAACTATGAGACCAAGATCCAGTCCTTCACCCACAAGAAGATTTATAATGTCATCGTCTCCAAAAAGTTCCTCACCGCAGAGGATCATGTCCTGATCATCGATGACTTCCTGGCAAACGGCTGTGCCCTGATGGGCCTGCTGGATCTGGCCAAGGAGGCCGGGGCCACGGTCGAGGGCATCGGCATCGCCGTCGAGAAGGGCTTCCAGCAGGGTGGCGAGCTCATCCGCAGCCAGGGCATCCAGCTGGAAAGCCTTGCCATTGTGGAATCCATGAACAGCGAGACCGGCGAGATCAAGTTCCGCGAGCAGCCGCACCAGAACTGAAAACAAGCACTTCAAGACCGCTTCGGCGGTCTTTTTTGCTGCCCGTTTTCAGGCCCCGTCAAAACTGTCGCCGTCAGCGGGGAGGTCGGCGGCGGTCTCTGCTGTGGAGGCAGCCGGGGCTTCCGTGGTGTGGCGGGGCACGCCCTTGTACACCAGCGTCTGCTCCAGCACTTCGGCACAGACGGGGGCCGACAGGCTGCCGCCTGCGGTCGTCCAGCTGTGGGGTTCGTCCAGGCAGACCAGACAGAGAAACTGCGGATCGTCGATGGGAGCCACCGCCACAAAGCTGGCAATGCGGGCTTTTTCGTCGGCGCTGTCCAGCTTCTGGCTGGTGCCGCTTTTTCCGCCTACCCGGTAGCCCGGGATCTGGGCGTTCCGTCCACCGCCGTAGAGCACCACGGCCTCCATCATCTCCCGCATGGTCTGGCTGGTCTCTGCCTTGAGCACCTGCCGTTTGCAGACAGGGGAGAGCTGCTCAATGGTATTGCCGTCCGGGGCCAGAATGTCCGATACGAGGTAGGGCTGCATCAGTTTTCCTCCGTTGACCACGGCGCAGACTGCCGCCGCCATTTCCAGATAGGAGATCTTGCTGCTTTGCCCAAAGGCACAGGAGGCCAGCTCCACCGGGCCCATCCGGTCGGCGGTATAGTACAGGCTCTGTTTCGGCTCGGCGGGCAGGTCGATGCCGGTGGGCTCCCGCAGGCCGAAGGCGGCAAAATAATCGCAGAAGGTCTCCCTGCCCAGCCGACCTCCGATCTGGATGAAGCTCTGGTTGCAGGAATTTTCCAGCGCCTGGGTCACGCTCTGGGCTCCATGGCGCTTGTGGTTGGCACAGTGGAAGCGGGTGCCTGCCACCGAGATGGATTCCCCGCAGTAAAAGCTGGAATGCTTTGTGATGGCTCCGGCATCCAGCGCCGCCGCGCAGGTGATGAGCTTGAACACGCTGCCCGGCTCGTACAGGTCGCTGACAGCCTTGTTCCGCCACTGGGTCTGCTGGGCCAGCTGCAAAGCGGTCTTGCGTGCATCACCGGTCAGGGCCTCCACGGTGTTCCGGGCGGCGGTGTCGGCAATGACGCGGGGTTCGTTGGGGTCGTAGGAGGGGCGTGGTGGACATGGCCAGCACGGCCCCGGTGTTCACATCCATGACGATCCCCACGGCACGCGCCGCCACATGGTGCTCCTGCACAGCGTAGGACAGCGCATTTTCAAGGTAGTGCTGGATACAGCTGTCGATGGTGAGCCGCAGGCCGTCCCCTTCGGTGGGAAAACGCTCGGTCTCATAGCTCTGCTCCAGTGTGTAGCCCCAGGCGTTGACAGCCGTGAGCACCACGCCATTTTCCCCAGTGAGCAGATTGTCATATTTCAGCTCCAGCCCGGCCACCCCTGCGTTGTCCACATTGGTGAACCCCAGCACCGAAGCCAGAAACGCTCCCTGCGGATACCAGCGCTTGCTGTCCTGATTGATGCGGATGCCGGTGATGCTGTTTTCCTCGCAGAAGTCCCGCACAGCATCGGCTGCGGCGCGGTCCACCCGGTAGCGGAGCAGGCAGTCATTGGAGCGGCGGTCGCTGAATTTTTCCAGCAGGGCCGCTTCGTCCAGCGCTAGGATCTCCGCAAGGCCGTGGGCGGCAAGGGCGATTTTTCTTCCGGCATCTCCCGGGGCGAGGCCCGCAGGGTCCAGCAGCTGCTGTTGGCGGCCAGCAAAAGGCCGTCGGCACTGTAAATGCGCCCCCGGTCCGCGTGGGACCACGGTATCCCGCAGCTGCTGGCCCTGTGCGCGGTCGGCATAAAAGCCGTCGGTGCGCACCTGCAGGAAAAAGAGCCGCACGGCCAGCCCCAGGCAGACGGCACAGAACAGCACCGCCACGGCCCGTGCCCGGCGGCGGAATCCCCGCTCGGGCAGGGTGCGGAGAACTTTGGGCATAGAAACTCTCCCTTCTTGAATAAGCCCTGCTCTGTCCAACCTCTCAGTCGCAGGCTTCGCCGCGACAGCTCCCCTAGTAGGGGGAGCCCTTGGCATAAGATTTATGATCTTTTCAATCTGGTCGCTGACGCTCCAAAACCAGTATCTGCTTATCCTTACGCAGAACCTCAAGAAAATAGACTAGCAGCCCCGGTTTTGACATACAATAGTGAAACTGGGGGTGACGAGATGAAAGAAGCTGCGGCACTGCCGCGGGGCGGGCGGCACAAGGCACCGCTGCGGCCGCTGCCGGCCATGGACCTGCCGTTTCTGGTGCTGGTACTCACGCTGGTGGGGTTCGGGCTGGTGATGCTGGGCAGTGCGTCGGGGGCGGTGGCCCTTTACCGTCGGGGCGATGCCTTTGCCTACCTGCGCCCCCAGCTGCTCTACGCTGCCATGGGCATTGCGGGGCTGTGGCTGGCCAGCCGGGTGGACTATCACATCTTCCACAAATTGGCCTGGCCGCTGCTGGGAATCTCGCTGGTGCTGCTTGCGGTGGTGCTTTTTATGCCGGAATACAACGGCTGCAAACGGTGGCTGGTGCTGCAGGGGGAGCGTACCCTGCAGCCAAGCGAGATCGCAAAAATTTGCCGTGGTGCTGGTGTTTTCGCATATCATCTCGCTGAACCATGACAGGATGCGCAGCTTTGCGGTGGGGGTGCTGCCCTTTGTGCTGGTGCTGGGAGTGGTGGCGGCGCTGATGCTGCTGGAACCCCATCTTTCGGGCACCTTGCTGATCTTGGGCATCGGGGCAGTGCTGATGTTCGTGGGCGGCACAGGTCTGCGGTGGTTCGTGCTGGCGGGCGTGGGCGGGGCGGCCGCCATCGGGGCGGCGGTGGTCGTTATGCCGGACCTTGTGCCCTACGCTGCCGACCGCCTGCGCTCCTGGCAGGACCCTTTTGCCGACCCGCTGGGGGACGGCCACCAGACCATCCAGAGCCTGTACGCCATCGGCTCCGGCGGCGCGGCCGGGCTGGGGCTGGGCAACAGCCGCCAGAAGCATCTGTTTGTGCCCGAACCCCAGAACGACTTCATCTTTTCCATCGTCTGCGAGGAGCTGGGGTTTGTGGGGGCCTGCGCCGTGGTGGTGCTGTTCGTGCTGCTGCTCTGGCGGGGCATTACCATTGCCGCCCATGCTCCCGACCGTTTTGGGGCGCTGCTGGTGGTGGGCTTTACCGTGCAGGTGGCCCTGCAGGCTGTCCTCAATGTGGCCGTGGTCACCAATACCATCCCCAACACCGGCATCAGCCTGCCGTCTTTTTCTCCTCCGGAGGAACGAGCTTGATGATACTGCTGGGCGAAATGGGGATCGTGCTCTCGGTTTCGAGAGGGGAGACCTGACGGAATAGAAAACATAAAGTTGAACAAAGGCTCTCCCTTTGGGAGCAACGACGACGACCACCGCCTGCGGCGGAATGAGGGAAGTTGGCCGCCCAGCAGGACGCAAGCGCAAGGGTTTGCGCGAAGCGGATGCTGGGAGCCGCAACCCGGTGCTGGCGCGAAGCGCCTGAGAGGGCGAGGATGCTATAAATTACAAAACAAACTTGTCCGCCTCACACTCCGGCCCTATTTTGCATACGGTGGGGGTATTTTTGCGAAATGGGGGCACGGACATGGAGGAACGGATTGTGGTGACAGGGGGCTGCCCGCTGAACGGAAATGTGAAGATCCCTGCGGCGAAAAACAGCGTTCTGCCGCTTTTTGCGGCATCGCTGCTCTGCACGGGAGAGGTGCGTCTCCAGGCTGTGCCCCGCCTTGCGGACGTGGAACATTGCATGGCGCTTTTGCGGGGTGTGGGCTGTTCCGCCCGGTGGGAGGGCAGTGACGCGGTACTCTCCGGCCCACCTGCCAACAGCACCTTGCCGGGGCAAACAGCGGGACAAATGCGGGCCTCCATCCTGTTCTGCGCGCCGCTGCTGGCAAGGCTGGGCCGCGCCGAGACCAGCCTGCCCGGCGGGTGCCGCATCGGGGCCCGGCCCATCGACCTGCATTTGGCGGGGCTGGCAAAAATGGGGGCGGTGGAGCTGGAAGCGTGGGGAGGGGCGGCTGGTGCTGACAGCTCCTTCCGGTCTGCATGGGGTGGAGATCACGCTGGCCTTCCCCAGTGTGGGGGCAACCGAGACCCTGCTGCTGGCGGCGACCTGCGCCAGAGGCAGGACCATCCTGCGGGGAGCGGCCCGGGAACCGGAAATCGCCGACCTTGCCGCTTTTCTGAACCGGTGCGGCGGCTGCATCGAGGGGGCAGGCAGCTCCACGATCCGCATCGAAGGGCGGCGGGGCCTTTCCGGGTGCTGTTTTTCGCCCCTGCCCGACCGTATTTTTGCTTCCACACTGGCCTGCGGCTGTGCGGCGGCGGGCGGCCGGGTGGAACTGACCGGCTGCGCCCCTGCGCTCTATGCGCCGGTGCTGGAAATTCTGGGACAAATGGGGTGCCGGGTGGAACCGGCAGGGGATACGGTGCGAATTTCCCGCTTTTGGGCGGCTGCACGGGGCAGGCCGGGTGTTCACCGGAGCCTATCCGGCCCTTGCCACCGATGCTGCCCCGCTGCTGGCGGCGGCAATGCTCTGTGCCGACAGCGAGAGCAGCATCGAGGACGTGATCTTTGAGCGCCGGTTCGGCTGTGCCGAGGGTTTTTGCCGCCTGGGTGCACAGGCCGGAACGGCGGGCAGGGTGCTGACCATTGCGCCGGGCGGCCATTTGTGCGGCACCGTGGTGGAGGCCCCCGACCTGCGGGGCGGGGCGGCACTGGTGCTGGCGGGGCTTGCGGCCCGGGGAACCACGGTCATCACCCACCCGGCGCATCTCGACCGGGGCTATGCCGGATTTACAGAGATTTTGGCCGGTTTGGGGGCGCAAATTCGGCGGGAATCGGCCCCGGGAAACGGGTCGGCCAAAAAAACCTCTGCAAAAAAACAAATTTGTCTTGCAATCGGGGCAAAAAAGATGATACGATACAGTTATATAAGTATAGTATCGAACTCTTCTTGTGCGAAAAGCGCAGGTTTACGATAACATATCCGATGGAGGACAAAAGTTATGGCACTCATGCTCGACGAAGAAATGGATGAAAACGTTACGACGATCAAGGTCATTGGCGTGGGCGGCGGCGGCGGCAACGCAGTCAACCGCATGGTCAGCGACGGTCTGCAGGGCGTAGAATTTATTGCAATGAACACCGACCAGCAGGCGCTGGCCAAGAACCATGCTGCCACCAAAGTGCAGCTGGGCTCCAAGCTCACCAAGGGCCGCGGCGCGGGCGCTGATCCCGAGATCGGCCAGCGTGCTGCCGAGGAAAGCAAGGACGAGATCGCAAATGCCCTGAAGGGCTCCCAGATGGTCTTTATCACCGCCGGTATGGGCGGCGGCACCGGCACGGGTGCGGCTCCTGTTGTGGCTGAGGTGGCACACGATCTGGGTATCCTGACCGTGGGCATCGTCACCAAGCCCTTCTCCTTTGAGGGCAAGCGCAAGATGGGCCTGGCTGAGCAGGGCATTGCAAACCTGCTCATGCATGTTGACAGCCTGATCGTTATCCCGAACGAGCGCCTGAAGATGATCAGCCAGGAAAAGATCACCCTGATGAACGCCTTCCAGGCTGCCGATAATGTGCTGCGTCAGGGCGTGGAGTCCATCTCTGCTCTGATCAATGTGCCCGCCTTCATCAACCTGGACTTCGCAGACGTGCGCTCCATTATGAAGGATGCCGGTTACGCCCACATGGGCGTGGGCAGCGCCAAGGGCGCAGGTAAGGCAGAGAACGCCGCCAAGGCTGCAATCTCCTCTCCGCTGCTGGAAACCAGCATTGCCGGTGCACACGGCGTGATCATCAACATCACCTCCAGCCCCGATATCGGCCTGGAGGATGTCGAGACTGCTGCCGGCCTCATCACCCAGAGCGCTCACCCCGATGCAAACATCATCTGGGGTACTGCGTTCGATGAGAACCTGTCCGATGAGATGCGCGTTACCGTTGTGGCCACCGGCTTTGACAACAAGGCCGCCGATGGCCTACGCAGCAGCCTGAACAACGCCGCCGGTGCCGGTGCTTCCACCCCCAGCGCAGTGTTCAGCTCTGATGTGTCCGGCGCGGGTGCCGCAAAGCAGCAGCCTGCTGCCGCCGCAAACAGCGCTGCAAAGCCGGTGGAGGAAGAGAGCAGCGACAACCGTTACTACGATGAGCTGCTGGCGATCCTGAATAAGCGCAAGTAAGTTTGTAAGTTACAGTGTGAACCGCCCGGGAGGGGGCGTGGTCTCTTGCGCGCGTGAGCGGGAGGAGCAGAGATGGTACCAAACGACATCTGGCTGCGCACCGAATGGCTGAGCTGCCGCAGGACCAGTGTGCTGCGCTGTGTGGAGCGTTATTGTGCCGCCGCTGCCCGTGAATACCGCCGCGCTCTGCGCAGGGTGCAGGAAGTGGAGGAAAAGATGGCGCAGGTCGAACCGGAAACCGGGAGACGGCTCCCGAACCAGCCCGCTCAGGCGGAGCTGTTGAACCGCCGTCTTGCCGCTGCCAATGCGGAGATCCGCCGTTACCAGACCCGTCTGTTCGCCTGCGAGCGGGAGATGGTGGCACTGCGGCAGGAGAACGCCGAGCTGGAAGCTCTGTGTGAGCAGGCGCGGGCAAACAGCCTGCTGCCGCCCGTGCCCCCGCAGCCCAAGGTGCTGGAACAGCCCGGCCTGCCGGTGATCGTGTTCCACCCGGCGGCGGATGCTCCCAAGGCAGAGCAGCCCCAGCCGGATGCTGTACCGGAGCAGAGCGCACCGGAGCAGGAGCCTGCCCGCAGGCCGCACCGCCGGAACCGGAGGAGGAACGCTGCCCCTTTGCGCAGCCGGACTGGAAGCCCACCACGGCGCTCGACCATCAGGCGGTGGATCTGGTACATCAGCTGGAAAGCTTAATGACTGTATAACAAAAAGACGATGCACAAACGCTGTGCATCGTCTTTTTGCGTCTTGGGGATGTTACCGCACGGCGCTGGTGCGGTGTTCCATGAGGTAGGTGGCCTTCAGGTCGGCAATGTGGAGCTTGACGGCAAGCGGATATTTGTCGTAAGCTTCCGAGATGGCAAAGCAGCCGCCCTTGGCTGCATCGTCGAAGCCGCCCATGTGCCAGCGGATGGCCACCGCTTCCTCGACCTTCAGCTTCATAAACCGCTCGATCAGAAACACGCTCTTCTCGCCGTGACCATAGGGGAACAGATCCTCCACGCTGTAGCTGGGCACCTTTTTCCCACTGGCCGGTGGCATCGTTCTTTACATTGCGGGTGCCCTTTTTGTAGTAGTTGGCCTTGCACAGATCGTGCAGCAGAGCACAGATGGCATAGCTCTCCTCACTCTCGCCCTCGGTGAAAAAGCCGTCGTGGAGGGCATGGTAGACGTTCAGGCTGTGCATGCACAGCCCGCCGTCACAGGCCCCGTGGAACCGGGTGGAGGCCGGAGCCGAGAAGAAATCTGTCTTGTTGTCCAGCCAGTCCAGCAGCTTTTCGCTGCCCGGGCGGGAGACATGCTGGTGCCAGATCTGCAAAAACTCCTCACGGTAGTCCATCTTACAGCTCCAGATCTTCCAGAATGCCCTTGAGGATGGCCAGCTCTTCGCCGCTCAGGGAAATGCCCTTGCCCATGCGGGTGCCGTCCGGGGACCAATCACGGATGTCGTACTTGGGTTCGCCGTCATTCCAGCTGATGAGGTTGAGCTGGCGCTCCCAGCCGCGGGGCCGCTGAGACAGCACTGCAATGCGCTGGACCACTTCGTATTTGATTTCTGCCATGTTTCCTTACCTGCCTTTGCTTTGTTTGTTATCATAATATAAGAACGCGGCGAAGATTTCAACAGGTAATTGGAAAATAATTTGAAAATTTTAAATTTACTTGCAGGAGCCGGATGTGATATCCGCAAAACGGAACGTCCTGTCTAAGGGCTCCCCCGCCAGGGAAGCTGGCACACGGGCGTGACGGAGGGGGTCAACCATAAGGCTCCTCTTCCCGCAGACGAACCAGTTCTTTTACCGCCTCCGGGTCATCCGGTGCGGGCTGGCGGCTGTTTTGCTTCTGCTCCGTGCTGAACAGTCCGGGGGCATACTGCGCCATTACGCCGGGTGTATTTCCTGCCAGAAATTCCTCGGCGTTTTTCTGCATACAGGCTGCCGGTGTGCCGTCCGTCATGGGGACCGCCTGGATCGGCGGCAGATCCGGTTCCGGCGGCGGCAGCTGCACCTCCGGGCTGTCCGGCTGGCTGGGCAGCGCCCCCAGTGGCGGGCTCACACGGCTGGATGTGGGGCCGACATGCTTTTGCTTGTGGGACATAAGAAACACCTCCGCACTTAATGTGTGCGGAGGTGTAGTCGTTTATGCGGGGGAAAGGCCCTGCACTGTACAACCTCTCAGTCGCAGGCTTCGCTGCGACAGCCCCCTAGTAGGGGAGCCTTTGGAGGCTTATTTTTTCGCTATTTTCGCTGGCGCTCCAAAAACAGTATCTGCCGCAAGGTGAAAATGTTAACGTCAGCAGGGCAAATAGTAGCGAAGGCTTACACTCGAAAACGCGACGGAATGCCAAGGCCTCCCCTACTAGGGGAGGTGGCATCAAGCGAAGCGAAGATGACGGAGAGGTTGTATGGAAGGATGGGCTGCCCATTGAATCCGGAGTCTTCTGGTTACGTCACAATCTCCACCCAGCTGCCCCCGCTCCGCTCCTTATGCACGACCACCTGCCGGTCGATGCGGTCCTTCAGGGCGGCGACATGGGAGATGATGCCCACCAGTCGGTCGCCTTCGGTCAGGCCGGAGAGCACCCGGATGGCCTGCTCCAGCGATTCCTCATCCAGCGAGCCGAAGCCCTCATCGAGGAAGAGGGTGTCCAGCCGGATGCCGCCTGCGGTGCTCTGGACTTCATCGGAAAGACCCAGGGCCAGCGCCAGCGAGGCCTTGAAGCTCTCGCCGCCGGACAGGGTCTTGACACTGCGGCGGGTGCCGTTGTAGTGGTCGATGACTCCCAGGTCAAGGCCCGACTGGCTGCGCTGGTTCTCGGCACCGATGCGCTCCAGCTCGTACTGGCCCGCCGTCATCTGCATCAGGCGGGTGTTGGCGTGGACAAGGATGCGGTCGAGGTAGTTCATCTGGATGTAGGCCTCCAGCCGGATCTTCTGCTTGCTGCTCAGGGTGCCGCCCGCCGTGGAGGCCAGCGCGTTTACCCACTGCCAGCGGGCATCCAGCGCGTCCCGCCGGTCGGCAAGCTTCCGGTGATCGGCCAGCGCCCTCCGGTTGGGCAGCAGCCGGGCGTTCAGGTCTTTCTCCTGTGCGGCAAGGGCTTTGCGCCGGGCCAGCAGCTCGTTCTGCTCTGCCTTGAGCGCCGCGATCATCTGGGGCTGCGCGGTCTGCTCCGCAGCCTGCCGGGCTTCCAGTGTCTGCACCGCAGCCTGGGCGGCGGCGGCAGCCTGCTGGGCTGCCGTCACCTGTGCTTCCAGAGCGGTGCGCTGCTCTGCCTGTGCTTTGCGCTGGGCTTCCAGTACTTTTTTGCGGTGGCAGTCGGTATGGTTTTTGGTCTGGCGTTGCTTCAGGTCAGCCTGTACAGTGTGCAGAGTATCATTTTCCTCGGCCAGCGCAGTCTTGAGCAGGCTCACGGTCAGGGGCACCGGCCCCTTGGGCGAAGTGAACCGCTCAGGCAGAAGCGCTTCTGCATCCTTCCGCAGCTGGGCGCGGCCCTCCTGCTCCCGTGTCAGTGCTTCCCGCGCGGCGGCACTGGCCTCCTGTGCGGCGCTGTCGGCTTGGGCGGCGGCCTGCTTGGCTTTGTTCACCTGCACTTCGGTGGGGGCGGTGCGGGGCAGGTGGGCTTTGGCCGGGTGGTGGGTGCTGCCACAGACAGGGCAGGCGGCACCCTCTTCCAGCGTCTGAGCCAGCAGGCCCGCTTGCGCATCCAAAAAAGCCCGCTCCAGCGTGTCACGGGCAGAATGGGCCTCGGTCTGTCTGCCCGCCGCCTGCCGGTAGGCCTCCTGCGCGGTGCGTGCGGCGGTGTTCCGGTGCTGGCACTCTGTCAGGCTCCGGGCCAGCTCGTTCAGCGCGGTTTCCCGCTGGGCAAGACGGGCAGCTTCTGCCTCCAGCTGCTACTCGGCGGGTGTCGGCATCGGCCAGAGCGGCAAGCTCTGCTTCAGAGGCCGTGAGTGTCGCATCCAGCGCTTCCAGTGTTTTGCGCCGGGTGTTGGCCTTGGCGGATTCCAGCTGGGCGGTGCTACGGGCCTTAGCCAACTCTCCGGCAACCTCCTGCCGCTGGCGCTCTGCCTGCTCAGCCGCGCCCAGCGTGGTCTGTAACGTGCTCAATTGCCTGTCCAACGCAGCCAGCGCGTCTGCGGCCTGTGCGGCGGCGGTTTCCTGCCGGGCGGTCAGCCCCTCCAGCAGGGTGCCCACTGCGTCCGGCGGCATCTGCGCTGAAAGTGTCCCCCAGTGTTTCGGCCTCCGGGTCGGCGGCATCATACGAGATGCCCGCGAGCACTGCGTCCAGCTTTGCATTCAGGGCGGCGCGTCGGGCTGTGAGGGCAGAGTTTTCCTCGGCCAGCGCCTCCTGCAGTTTCTGGTAGCGCTGGGTGCGGAACAGCTTCCGGAAGATCTTGCTCCGCTCCTCAGTGGTGGCGTTGAGCAGGCGAGTGAACTGCCCCTGCGCGATCATAGCGATCTGGGAAAACTGGTTGTAGTCCAGCCCGATGATGTCAATGACAGCGGCAGTTACCTCCTTTGGCTTTGGTCACAGGCGGGCGGCCATCGGCATAGGTCAGTGCAGCATCCGCCTTTTCAGTGGTGAATCCCTCACCCCGGGCCTTGGGGCGCAGATACTCCGGGTTGCGCCGGACGGTGTACCGCTGCCCCCGCACCTCAAATTCCAGCTCCACAAAGGTGGGGGTGCCGGGGTCTGCATATTTGCTGCGGAGCATGGCCCCATCCCGCACGCCGCCGCTGGAATGATCATACAGGGCGTAGGTGATGGCATCGAAAAGGGTGGTCTTGCCCGCGCCGGTGTCACCGGTGACAAGGTAGAGCCCGCCTCTGCCCAATTGCTCCAGCGGCAGGGTGGTGGTACCTGCATAGGGGCCAAAGGCCGAGAGGGTCAGCTTGAGCGGTCTCATGCGTCCTCCTCCTTCCAGATGCTTTCAATGAGCTGCTGGCAGAATGCCGCCTGCTCATGGGTCAGGGGCTGGTTGTTCTGCAGCTGGTAAAAATCTGCAAAGTGCTCCAGCGGTGTTTTCTGTTCGGCCTTTGCAGGGGCATCCAGCTCCTGCCGGGTCTGGGTGCGTCGGTTGTCGTAATCAAGCCGCATCAGGTTGGGGTAGATGACCCGCAGGCGGGCCAGTGCCTCGGGAATGTCCTGCTCGTCGGTCAGGGTGATGTGCAGGTAATCGTCCACGGCGGTGCCCTCGTAGCTGCGGCGGTCGGTCAGTTCCATGTAGCTGCCCCGCAGCTCCCGCAGATCGTGCCGGGGCACCAGCGGTTCGGCGGCAATGGTCACGCTGCCCTTTTCGCCCAGCTCCACAAAGGTCACGCTCTTGTGCTGGCTGGCCTCCGAGAAGGAATACTTCAGCGGTGTGCCGCAGTAGCGCAGGGTCTCCCGGCCCACCTTCTGGGGGCTGTGCAGATGTCCCAGCGCCACATAGTCGAACTTGTCGAACAGGGCGGCATCCACCCAGTCGATGCCGCCCACGCTGGGCTCCTCGCTCTCGCAGGAGGCAGCTCCTGCCACGAACTGGTGTGCCACCAGCACACTGCGGCGGGCCGGGTCAGGCGAACAGTGATCCAGCACGCAGGAAAGGGCATCGTTGTAGCTTCAATGGGCTCGTCCGGCCAGACGTGCCGCACCATGGCGGGCTTCAAAAAGGGCAGTAAGTACACATCCACCGGGCCGTGTGCGTCGGTGAGGGTGATGGGCTCCGGCGGGCCGGAAAACACCGGTGAGACGTAGACCCTGCTTTCGGCCAGCAGGGCAGAGCCAAAGGCCACCCGGTCGGCGGAATCGTGGTTGCCCGAGATGGCGAACACCGGCAGCTCCCGGTGGGAAAGCTCGGTGAGGAACCAGTCCAGCAGGCGAACCGCCTCGGCAGGCGGCACGGGTTTGTCGTACAGGTCACCGGCCAGCAGCACGGCATCCACGGGGTGGGAATCGAGCAGAGATAAGATCTGCTCTAAAATATAGCGCTGGTCGTCCAGCATGGAGAACTCGCAGACCCGTTTGCCCAGGTGCAGGTCAGAGAGATGGAGAAAACGCATGGGGAAGCCCCCTTTCTAAAAGGATGGCTCTATTATACCACGGAATGTTCTCTTTTGCGTGCCAAAAGAGAACCAGAAAAGCACCCGCTACTTTCGAAGCGCGGGAGGCACGAACTAGGGGCTGCTCGCCCCTAGTAACCCCAAAGCAGAGGGCTCCGAACAAAAATGCTGGAGATTCCCGCCTGTCGGCGTGAAGATCTCTTAACCGCATTTTTGCCCGGAGCCGATTGAAATTTTTAACTAGCGGGGAACAGCTTCTCCCAGGTGGCCTTACCCACGGCACCGTCAGCGGTCAGGCCGTTGCGGCGCTGGAACCGCTGAACAGCGGCGGCAGTCCGGGAGCCGAACTTTCCGTCCGTGCCGATCTTATCCCCCAGCGTGTTGAGCTTCTGCTGGATGAGCCGGATGGTGCCGCCGGACATGCCGGTGCGCATCACGATGCCGGGATAGGGCACCGCCAGCCCGTGCTTTGCGGTGTACTTTGCGTAGAGGACGTTCCAGGTGTTTGCCCCGACTTTGCCGTCCATGTTCATATTGTTCCGGAGCTGGAATTCTTTCACGGCATTTTCGCTCCTGGTGCCAAAGCGGCCGTCTGTGGTCAGTGCGGGGTAATAGCTGCACTGGTCACGCACGCCGTTCAGCCAGGTCTGCACCAGGGCTTCGTCCGGGCCGTAGGAGCCCTTTTGGATCAACGAATAATAAGCGGGGATCGCCATTGTGGTCACACTCCTTCCACGACAGCGTATGCAGCGCTGTGGGGAGGTGTGCCATAGCGTTTTTGCCCTCTCCGTCTTTGCTTCGCGCCTGAGAGGGCGAGGCTGTTTCGACCAGCACCTGATCCTCCCGGCTTGCCGTCACCCGCTGCCACCACTCCACACACTTGAACCGCACCACATACGACCCACACACCAGATCATTTTCCTCCGGCAGGGCGTAGGTGCCGCAGGCAGAGCGGCACAGCCCCGGGTAGAGCACACACCACCAGTTTTTACCGTGGCGGGCGTTGCCGCCCAAGTCGATGCGCAGAGCCAGATACCGCCCGGCGGGCAGGATGCCGGTGGAATAGCGGGTGGTATCAAAGTACATTTCCACCAGCTGTACCGTAACGGTGGAAAAGATTCCCCACCTTACCAGCACGGCCCGAGCCGTCAGCTCCAGTGCGGGCAGGTTCTCTGCCGCCCAGCGCAGGGCGGCAGGCTTGTCCTGTGCGGTGCAGTGGACATCGGCGTAGGCCAGAATGGCATCCCGCACGGCGAGCTTGACGGTCTGGTCGGCAGGGGAATCACTGTCGGCCCGGATGTGGAAGCGCAGGGTGTCGGCACAGAGGAGGGCTCCGGTGTCCAGCTGTGCCTGCCCCCAGCGCAGGGCAGCAGGCAGGGCGCTCAGAAGCAGCGCAAGGGAAAGCACGGCGCACCCCAGCGCCATCTCACGGCGGGTGAGCGTTCGGGCAAAGAATGGCAGCATAAAAAACAGGCCCCTTTTCTGGAAATGATAACCAGAGAATGGGCCTGTTTGACACATTTTATTCTGATACTTGATTTTTGCAGTGAAGCCTGACTGTAATGCCAAGGGCTCCCCCTTCGGGGGAGCTGGCAATGCGAAGCATTGACTGAGAGGGTTGTTCCTTTTAATTCTTCAGGGACTGCATGGGGGGAGCCGGCAGGCGACCGCCGCGGTTGATGAACACCGAGGGGTCACGCTGATTGACCGGCATGATGGGACCATAGCCCAGCAGACCGCCGAAATCCAGGATCTCGCCTGCCTTGCGGCCGATGGCGGGAATGACGCGGACAGCGGTGGTCTTGCTGTTCACCATGCCAATGGCGGCTTCGTCGGCGATCAGGGCGCTGATGACAGCGGGGGGGGTAGTGTCGCCGGGGATGATGACCATATCGATGCCCACCGAGCAGACAGCTGTCATGGCTTCCAGCTTTTCGATGGTCAGGCAGCCGCACTCGGCGGCGTGGATCATGCCGTCGTCCTCGCTCACGGGGATAAACGCGCCGGACAGGCCGCCCACATGGTTGGAGGCCATCACGCCGCCCTTCTTCACAGCATCGTTCAGCAGGGCCAGGCAGGCCGTGGTGCCGCAGCAGCCGCAGGTCTCAAGGCCCATCTCTTCCAGAATGTTGGCCACGCTGTCGCCGATGGCAGGGGTGGGGGCCAGCGAAAGGTCGATGATGCCCGCGGGCACGCCCAGAGCCTTGGAGGCCAGATTGGCCACCAGCTGGCCCACGCGGGTGATTTTGAAGGCGGTGCGCTTGACCAGCTCCGCCACCTCGTCGATGGGAGCATCCTTGGGCAGCTTTGCCAGCGCGGCGCGCACAGCACCGGGGCCGGAAACGCCGACGTGGATCTCACAGTCGGGCTCGCCGGGGCCATGGAATGCACCGGCCATGAAGGGATTGTCCTCGGGTGCGTTGCAGAACACCACCAGCTTTGCCGCGCCGATGCACTGGCGGTCGGCGGTCAGCTCGCTGGCCTTCTTCACGGCTTCGCCCATCAGCTTGACGGCGTCCATGTTCAGGCCCTGCCTTGGTGGCACCGATATTCACCGAGCTGCACACGATGTCGGTCTCGGCCAGTGCGCGGGGATGGACTCGATCAGGCGGCGGTCACCGGCCGAAAGCCCTTGTGCACAAGGGCGGTGTAGCCGCCCACAAAGTTCACGCCCACCTTTTTGCCTGCGGCATCCAGTGCCTTGGCAAAGTCCACGGGGTCTGCATCGGGGCAGGCACCCAGCAGCATGGCAATGGGGGTGACGCTGATCCGCTTGTTGATGATGGGAATGCCGTACTCGGCGCTGATATGCTCCACGGCGGGTACCAGATCGGCTGCCTTGGTGGTGATCTTATTGTAGATCTTTTCGCAGGCCTTTTTCGGGTCCGGATCAATGCAGTCCAGCAGGCTGATGCCCATGGTGACCGTGCGCACGTCCAGATTGTCCTGCGTGAACATCTCGATGGTCTCGAGGATGTCGCCGGTATTCATCATGCTCATAAGAGTATCCTTTCTGAACCTCTCGTCATTGCTTCGCAATGCCACCTCTATTCAGGGAGCTGGCGCAAAGCGTCTGAGAGGTCTTGTCTGTTAGATGGTATGCATCGCGTCAAAAACTTCCTGACGGGTCAGATTGATCTGCATCCCCATCTCCTTGGCCAGAGCATCGGTGCGGGTGTGCAGCTCCTCATGGCTGACGCTGCACTTGGAGATGTCCACCAGCATGATCATGGCAAACATGCCCTGCAGAACGCTCTGGGTCACATCCTCAATGTTGATGTTCAGCTCGCAGCAAAGGGCGGCCACTTTGGCAACAACGCCCACGGTATCGTGTCCGATGACAGTGATAAACGCTTTCATATTCCTTACCCCCATTGTTTCTGGTAAAAACCCCTCAGGCGCTTCGCGCCAGCCCCCTGGTAGTGGGGCCTCTGGCGTTGCGTGGAGTTTTGCAAGTTCCCCGTTCCGCACAAACTGTATCATTCTGCCAAGGCCGCCCCTATTAGGGGAGGTGGCAAAGCCGTCAGGCTTTGACGGAAGGGTTTAATTTCAGTATAGCAGATTTGCCGATTTTTGAACACTCTTTTTGGAAAAAAGAGCAGTTTTCAGGCGGAAAAGACATTCTATACTGCTTTGATGTAAAAAACAAGATGCAAAGCGGCGATTCTTGTGCTATACTGAAAAATAACAGCGGGGGTGGGTACGCCCACCCGCGCAAAATAAAGGAGAAACGACCATGGAACAGCTTTTGAAGATTCTGGAAGACAATGCGCGGCTGCCCATGGAGGACATTGCCACCATGCTGAATAAATCCCCCGCCGAGGTGGCGGCTATGATCGACCTGGCCTGGGCGCAGGGCATCATCAAGGGCTACAAGACCCTTGTGGACTGGGAAAAGGCCGGGGTGAACCGGGTGGAAGCCGTCATCGAGCTGAACGTCAGCCCCAAGAAGAGCCGCGGCTTTGACGAGATCGCGGCCACCATCGCCGCCTTTGACGAGGTGGAGAGCGTGCTGCTGATGAGCGGCGGTTATGACCTGCAGCTGGTGATCAAGGGACAGACCTTCCAGGAGATCGCCCTGTTTGTGGCAAAGCGCCTGAGCCCGCTGGATGACGTGCTGTCCACCGCCACCCACTTTGTGCTGCGCACCTACAAAAAGGAGGGCCGCCTGTATCAGGACGATGAAATTGATGAAAGAGAGTGCACGGTTCTGTGATGGATTACGATAAACTGATCGCGCCTGCCGCACGGGAGATGCGCCCCTCCGGCATCCGCAAATTCTTTGATCTGGCCGCTGATATGCCCGAGTGCATCAGTCTGGGCGTGGGCGAGCCGGATTTCAAAAACACCGTGGGCTGTGCGGGAAGCAGGCATCGAGAGCCTGGAGCACGGCCGTACCCGGTACACCTCCAACGCTGGCTTAAAGGAGCTGCGGGCCGAGATCAGCCGCTATCTGGAGCGCCGGATGCACCTGCACTACGACCCCCTGCGGGAGGTGCTGGTGACCGTGGGCGGCAGCGAAGCCATTGATATGTGCATCCGCACCATCGTGCAGCCCGGGGATGAGGTGATCATCCCGGAGCCCTGCTTTGTCTGTTATGAGCCCATCACCACCCTGTCCGGCGGTGTGCCGGTGCATGTGCCCTGCCGCCAGGAGGATGAGTTCCGCCTCAGGCCAGAGGCCCTGAAAGCCGCCATCACCCCCAGGACCAAGCTCCTTATCATGCCGTTCCCCAACAACCCCACCGGTGCAGTGATGGAGCGGGAGGATCTGGAAGCCATTGCGGAGGTCCTGCGGGATACCAACGTCATGGTGCTTTCGGATGAGATCTACGCCGAGCTGAACTACGGCCTGCGGCCCCATGTCTCCATTGCCACCCTGCCCGGCATGGCCGAGCGGACCATTGTGGTGAATGGTTTTTCCAAAGTTATGCCATGACCGGCTGGCGCTTGGGCTATGCCTGCGGCCCGGCTCCCATCATCAAAATTATGACCAAGATCCACCAGAGCGCCATTATGAGTGCCCCCACCACCAGTCAGTATGCGGCCATCACCGCCCTGCGGGAGTGCGACGGTGAGATCGACAAGATGCGGGACGAGTACAACATGCGCCGCCGTCTGGTGGTGCACGGCTTTAACTCTATGGGTCTGACCTGCTTTGAGCCCCGGGGCGCGTTCTACGCCTTCCCCTGCATCCGGTCCACCGGCATGAGCAGCCAGGAGTTCTGCACGAAGCTGCTGGAGCAGAAGCATGTGGCCATCATCCCCGGCGATGCCTTTGGCGCATCCGGCGAGGGCTATTGCCGTGTTTCCTATGCTTACAGCGTGGAGCACCTGACCGAGGCCATGAAGCGCATCCGGGAGTTCCTGAAAGAAAACGGCATCAACAGCGGAGAGCAGTGAGGAGGAAGAACGATGGCAAAACTGAACTGCGTGACCGTTCTGGCCCCGGCCAAGCTGAATCTGGCACTGGATGTGGTGGGCCTGCTGCCCAACGGCTACCATAACCTGGATATGACGATGCAGGCCATCACCCTGTACGAGCGGGTGGTGCTGCGCCGCAGCCAGAACCTGAGCCTGACCCTGCCGGGCAGCCCGGTGGCCGCCAACGATTCCAACACGGCCATCAAGGCGGCGCTGGCCTTCTTCCACTATACCGGCCTGCTGGCGGGTGTAGAGATCACCATTTACAAGAATGTGCCGGTGCGTGCCGGTATGGCAGGCGGCAGCGCCGATGCCGCTGGTGTGCTGGTGGGCCTGAACGTCCTTTACGGCGCAAAGCTCTCCATGAGTGAGCTCTGCGCGCTGGGGGCAAAGATCGGCGCGGATGTGCCCTTTGCCCTGATGGGCGGCACCTGCCGGGTGCAGGGCGTGGGCGATGTGATGAAAGCCCTGCCGCCCTGCCCGGACTGCTGGTTCACGGTGGTCATGCCCGATTACGGCGTTTCCACCCCGGAAGCCTTTGCCGCTTATGATAAAGTGGGCAGCAGCACCCACCCCGACTGCGAAGCCCAGGAAAAGGCGATCCGCGCCGAGGATCTGGCAGGTGTGTGTGCCGCCGCAGGCAACGCGCTGGAGGAATGCAGCGGTGCCAGAGACAACGAGGCCATCAAGACCGCGCTGAAAGAGAACGGCGCTGTCACTGCCCTGATGACCGGCAGCGGCGCGGCTGTGTTTGGCATCTTTGAGAGCGAAGAAGCTGCCCGAAGCGCCGCCGAGGCTGTCAGGGTGCAGTGGCCGCAGGTGTATGTGGCCCGGCCCGATCGGGAGGGCGGCGCGCGGGTCATCAGCCCGAAGTGGATGCTGTAACATGCATAACCTCCTTTCCAATGGGGAAAACTGCCCAAAGGAAAGGAGGTCTTTTTGTGCAGACCTTTTATAAAGTGTGCCTGATGCTGATGATCATTGGCGGCATCAACTGGGGCCTTGTGGGCCTGTTCCAATTCGACTTTGTGGGCTGGCTGCTGGGCGGCAGCGCCTCCATCTGGTCGCGCATCGTGTTTACGGTGGTGGGCGTGGCCGCTGTCTGCGGCATCCCGGGGCTGTTTGCAGAGGAAACGGAAGAATGAAAAACGGCTGCTGCACGGAAAATGTGCAGCAGCCGTTTTTGTGGATCATTCAGTTATCCCACCCCACCAGATCGGGCAGGGTAAGGGTCTCGTCCGAGCAGTGGGGGTCTGCGGGGCCGTCGGTGGGGGCGGTGGCCTTTTCTACAGCCCGCACGATCTCCCGGATGGCGGTGCAGTCCTCCGGCAGGTCGGTCTGGCTGCGGCCGGAGTGGATGAACAAGATCTGCCCCAGGTGCCCCACCACCAGCGTCAGGGGCAGCAGCTGGGGGGCTTTGGTGTCGTAGTGGTAACCGGCATCTCTGGCGGCCTTGTAGATCTTCTGGGCTGCAAAGCTCCAGCTCCGCAGGCCCCGGGCCTGCTCCACCCCCAGGTAGCTGTACAGTACCCCCGGGGCGTCGCAGATGACAGGAAAGGGGAAATCTGAGCCGTGGGTGGCTTTAGCCACCGCCTGCGCCGAGGAACGCACCACACAGACAAGCCGTGCGCCCTTGAGCTGGGGCAGCGTTTTCAGGTAAGCGGGTGATATATTCGCGGCTGACAGGGTGATCGAACCCGGGCAGGAAGATCATGCACAGCGGATGCCCCTCGCACAGGGCGTAAAAATCATTGCCCGGCACCGTGGGGGTGTCGTAGGTGAAACGGGGGATGCTCGTCCCCACAAGATGTTCGCTTTTCATACCGCAATGCACATCCTTTCCATCATCACCAAAACCTCTCCGTCATTGCTGCGCAATGCCACTTCTCTTAATAGGAGAGGCAAGAAAACAGCAACATAATTGGCTCCCCTAATAGAGGAGCTGGGGCATCAGCACCTGAGAGGTCGTCCTATAAAAAATCCACACACTGGCCTTGTGGCAGGCCAGCGGTGGATGCAATGCTATAAAAAGATCCCGCCCGGTCGTCTGCGGCAATCAAACCTACCCTTACGGACAGGTGGGTGCCCTGTCGCCGGATTCACGCTTCCTCATCGAACCTCCATGGTCGACCCATGGCGGGGAGGTCTGCAATCCGCCGGAGAACTCCGGGCTCCCGTTGAATGATTAGTAGGATCATATAAACCGCAACAAATCGCGCCGGGCAGGAAGTCTTGCCAGGGAATCTGTCTGTGCTGGGGAATTACTCGATCTCGAACTGGTCGCTCAGGCGCTGCTCAAACAGCTTGCTGACTTCCATCAGAGTCTCGTCATCCTCCACAACGTCCAGATATTCGCCCTCGCTGTCTTCGCCTACGCTCAGGATGACCAGCTGTGCGTCCTCGTTGACATCCTCTTCATCCTCTGCGTATTCGACAACTGCAAGGTAATGCACGCCCTTATGGTCCAGTGCATCGATCACTTCAAACGTGACCTCATTGCCGTCCTCATCCTCAAGAGTCATCAGATCGGGCTGATATTCCTCTTCGGTGTTCGGGTTCTTGATCTCTTCTGCCATAAGATACGTTCTCCTGTCTATCCAAACCCAATCAAAGGGATGGTACTCAAATAAAATTACGCACACAGCCCGGGATCTGCTGCGTTCCCGCCGTCCCTTGCTGTGCTTATAGTGTAGCGTTTTTTTGCCTGCTCGTCAAGATGTTTTTCACACAGAAAATGCACGACAAATTTTCACGCATTTCCCTCTCGCTTCCCGGGCAGAAATATGCTATACTGAATTCTGCGTATCTCCCGCGTGCGGGGGGGAACTGCTATCAGAATATGAACGGAGGGATCTGTTTATGAATAAGACCCGTGTCCGGCTGGCGGCGCTGCTGCTGGCCGTGAGTTTTGCACTGTCCGGCTGCAGCCTTGTGAAAAACATCGGCGGCAGCAGCGGAGCCGGAACAAAGACCATCACCCGCCCGGCGGTGGAATCGGCCGAGCTGCAGTTCACCCACCCGACAGGGGGGAACCCGTGGCGGTGTTCGATACCACGGCGGGTGTGTTCCGGGCGGTGCTCTTCCCGGAGCAGGCCCCGCAGGCCTACGATAACTTTGTGGGTCTGGTGCAGGCGGGCTACTACAACGGCCTGACCGTGTCCCGTGTGGAGCAGGATTTTGTGGTGGAAGCCGGTCAGGGTGCTGACGGCAAGGGCACCACCATCTGGAACGGCAGCCGCTACCCGGCTGAGGCCACCGACCAGCTGCACCATTATTCCGGTGCGCTGTGCATGGCGGCGGACTCCTCCGGCCAGTGCGCCAGCGTCTTTTATATCATGTCCACTCTGCCCGGCGGGGATTCCGTCACGCAGGAACTCACCGACCAGATGAACAGTGCAGGCTACCGCGCTGAGGTCGTTTCGGCCTATCAGACGGTTGGCGGCGCACCCTATCTCGACTACACCGATACCGTGTTCGGGCAGGTGTACGAGGGAATGGACGTGGTGGACACCATCGCCCAGGTAGCCGTGGATGAGAACCAGAAGCCCACGGAAACGATCACCATCAACAGCGTCAGCATTGAGACATATCAGGCGCAGTAACAACTGAAAATGACAAAACCGGCTTTCCCGTGGCAGCAGGAAAGCCGGTTTTGTGCTGAATGGAGAGAATGGGGATATATCGGTCAGCGGGAAAGGCCGTTTACCCCACTGGCAATGACACCGCCGTCCATAACGATGTCCGTGCCGGTGAGATAACCGAGCCGTTCGTCCAGCAACAGGGCATACAGCGCGGCGATCTCTTCTGGTCTGCCGTTCCGCTTGAGGGCGGAATGGGCGGTAAAAGTCTGGGCTTCGGCGCTTTCCAACTGGCCCATGGGGGTATCAAAGTTGCCGGGGGTCACACTGAGGCAGCGCACCCCTTTGGCACCAAAGCGGGCGGCATCGGTTTTGGCAAACCAGATGACGAAATGCTTGCTGATGGAATAGGCCACACCGGTGCGGGCGCTCTTGGGCATCAGGTTGATGCGGGCCATCATCTTTTTCAAAAATTTTTCCCGGTCGGTACGGGCGAGGGGATAGACCCGCTTTGGCATGATGAAGGAAGGCGAGAGATAAGCACTCATGCTGGAAGTATCGATGACACAGCCGCCCGGGGCCATGACCGGGTAAAAGGAATCATTGATGTTGACTGTGCCCAGCGCGTTGGCGCGCAGGATGGCTTCCGGGCTGCCCATGTGGGGACTCATGCCAGCAATGTGGAGCAGAGCTTTCACCTGCCCACATTCCACGGCGTGCCGTGCCAGCTTTTCGCAGCTGGAACGGTCAGAGAGGTCACAGGCAAAGGCTTCGGCTTCGTGTCCGGCTTCGGTCAGCTCGGCCACGGCGCTTTCCAGTTTTGCGGCAGTGCGGCCTACCAAAATCACATGATATCCGGCTTCACAGACCAGCTTGGCCGTGGCGCGGCCCATGCCGCTGCCGCCGCCGGTAATCACACAGACAGGTTTCATGGTGTACCTCCTCAGTGAATCTTGCCGGTGGTTTTGAGCCAGGCGGCGGTGTCGTGGAGTGTTTCGGCGTAGGGACGGGGGCAAAACCCAGCTCGTTCATGGCTTTGGAGCAGTCAAAGGCGTTGTTGCGCTCCAGGTTGTAGACCGCAAATTCGGTCAGCACGGGCTTTGTGCCCTTTTTGGCGGCCGACTTTTCCATCTGTTTTGCGGCAAGGTGGGCGAAGGAAAGGGGAAGGTAGAACTTGCAGCCCTTGCAGCCGGTATCCTCTTTAAGCATCCGGCACATTTCCTTCAGGGTGACTTCATCATTGCTCAGGATGTAGCATTCACCCTTGCGGCCCTTGTCGGCGGCGGCAATGGTGCCTGCTGCCAGATCCCGGACATCCACCATATTGAAGCTGCCCGCCATGCCGATGGGCATTTCACCGTTCAGGATCTGGGTCAGGGTGCGGGTGGTCTGGCCAATGGCCGGATCGTTGGGGCCGATGATGCCGCTGGGGTGGACAACGCAGGCGTTCAGGCCCGCGTGGGCGGCATCCAGTACCTTCTGGGTGGCCATGGCCTTTGCTGCGGCTGTACCAGCCTACCACCTTTTCCTCTTCATAGGGGACGAACTGATTCACTTCCCGGATGGGTTGCCCGGCGGGCAGCTCAGGGATAGCACCGGTGGAAGAAACGTACACGAACTTCCTGCATTCCGGGTGGTGCTTGGCGGCGGCAAGCATATTCTCGGTGCCGCCCACATTGACGGCGATCAGCTTCTCGCTGTAACCCGGGTCGATGGTGACCATGCTGGCACAGTGGATACAGACGCTCTGGCTGCCCTCGGGGATGTTGAAGAAGGCTTCGCAATCCTCGGCACTGCACAGATCGCCCTCAAAAACCTCGACCTCAGCGGGCAGATACTTGCGGGCAGGATCCCCTTGAGGACGAAGGCCCGGATGTGCTCGCCCCGTTCGATCAGCTGCGTGCAGATGTTGATGCCCAGGAAACCGGCCGCGCCGGTCAACAGATAAGTGGTGTTGATGTTCATATTCATTTCCTCCCGCTTTTCTCTCAAAGTGTACGATACGGTTTACAGCATTGCGGCCAGACCCAGACCCATGCTGTCGAACCCCTCAGAGACAGCCAGATAGGCATCCATCGTGTCCTCGTCGATCCGGACGGGAGAAGAGGTGTTCCGGTTTTTGAAGCTGTTCAGAGTGGCAGCGAGTGCCAGACCGATGCCGTAGTTTGCACCGCCCTCAGTCAGGGTGTAGTAAGTATCCAGCGCAGTCTCGTCCAGGGTGGAAGCGGTCATGTTCTTGCGGTTCATCATGGTAAGTATCCTCCGTTTTATGTTTGAATGTTTGTTGTTTTTCTGTTGTGGAGCTCCGTGCTCCCTTGCGATGGCTAAAGGATACCCGACCAAGGTAAACGCAAGGTGAATATTTCTGTTTATCTTTTGTTTATCTTTGGGTGTATAATAGAGCCATACCATAGAAAGTGAGGAGAACGCCATGCTGAAAATTCTGGTTGCGGAAGATGACGTGAGCACCAACAAGCTGCTCTGCGCCATTTTAAAGATCAACGGCTACGAAGTGATCCCGGCCTTCAACGGCGAAGCGGCGCTGGACATCATCGACCACCAGCACATTGACCTGCTGCTGTGCGATGTGATGATGCCTAAAATGGATGGCTTTGCCCTGACCCAGGCCATCCGGGACGGCGGCAGCATGATGCCCATCCTGATGCTGACGGCCAAGGCCCTGCCTGAGGACAAGCACACCGGCTTTCTGGTGGGCACGGATGACTACATGACCAAGCCGCCGGATAAGACCGAGCTGCTGCTCCGCATCAAGGCCCTGCTTCGCCGGGCCCGCATCGTGGATGAGCATAAGATCACGGTGGGGGATGTGGTGGTGGATATGGACAGCCGCACCGTGCGGCGGGGGGGGATGGAGGTGCAGACCCTGCCGCCCAAGGAGTTTGAACTGCTGTACAAGCTGCTGGCCTACCCGGAGCGAACCTTTACCCGGATGGAGCTGCTGGACGAGATCTGGGGCATCGACAGCGAGAGCGATGACAAGACCGTGAATGTCCACATCAACCGCCTGCGCAACCGTTTTTATGATTGGCCGGAGTTTGAGATCCAGACCGTCCGTGGCCTTGGCTACCGGGCCGTGAAGAAAGTGTGACCCAATGAAAAACGCATTCAACCGTCTGCGCAGCGGCATGGAGACCTTGAACCTGACCATGCTTCTGATCCTGAACCTCTTTTTCATGGTCTTTCTGCTGCTGGCCGTCTGCACCGTGCTGGTCCTGGCCGGTGTGGACGAGGGATTTCTCTATCACGATGGACAGGTCGAGCTCGGTGGTGCACTGGCCTTTGTCTATACCGTCTGCATCCTGATCGCTGTAAGCATGGTGGTGATGATACGGCTGGTTTTTATCCACCCATTGCAGCGGAACATTGAGGCTATGAAAAAATTGGCAAATGGGGACTTTACCGTGCGTGTAAATCACGCGGAACACGGCTATGTGCCCCGGGAGATGGTCGAGTTTGAGCAGAGCTTCAACAAGGCAGCGGAGGAGTTGGGCGGCACTGAGATCCTGCGGAAGGATTTTATCAACAACTTCTCCCACGAGTTCAAAACGCCCATCGTCAGCATCAGCGGTTTTGCCGACCTGCTGCTGGAGGAGCAGCTGCCGCCCGAGGATCAGAAGGAATACCTGACCATCATCCGGGACGAGAGCAGGCGGCTGGCCGACCTGGCAACGAATATCCTGACCCTGAACCGGGTGGAGAGCCAGACTATCCTGACCGACAAAGCGTGCTTCTCCCTGGATGAACAGCTGCGCCAGAGCGTGCTGGTGACCCAGCAGAAGTGGCGGCAGAAGGAGCTGGATTTTGATGCCGATCTTGCCCCGGCAGAGTACACCGGCAGCGAGGGGCTGCTGAAAGAAGTCTGGCTCAATCTGCTGGACAACGCCGCCAAGTTCAGCCCTGAGGGCGGCACCGTGGCCGTGAACCTGCGCAAAGCAAAAAGCGCCCTGATGATCTCGGTGACCGATCAGGGCGAGGGGATGCGCGCCGACACGCAGGCGCACATCTTTGAACAGTTCTATCAGGGCGACACCAGCCACACCACCCAGGGCAACGGTCTGGGCCTTGCCATGGTGAAAAAGGTGCTGGAGCTCCACGGCGGCAGTATCCAGGTGAACAGTGCCCCCGGGCAGGGCAGCTGCTTTACCGTGACACTACCCATATAAACGAAAAAGAGGCGCTGAAAAGCGTCTCTTTTTGCTTCCGGTTCAAATTTCGCCGGGGTGCTTCTTGCGCCAGGCAAGGTAATCTTCCAGAATGACCGTGGCGCTGACGGA
>VOFC01003352.1_pt1 | contig 40895 bp, 61 predicted proteins | sample 5384161 | NCBI WGS metagenome assembly VOFC01 (sample SAMN12384722, study PRJNA508395) | human gut metagenome | isolation source: healthy gut B | host: Homo sapiens
CCATCGTGGTCATCAAGTCCACGATTCCTGTGGGCTACACCGCCTCAGTGCGTGAGAAGTTCAACAGCAAGAACATCATCTTCAGCCCGGAGTTCCTGCGTGAGTCCAAGGCTCTCTATGATAACCTGTATCCTTCTCGTATCATCGTCGGTACTGATTTGGCTGACGAGAGATTAGTAGAAGCCGCGCATGAGTTTGCTGGTCTGCTGCAGGAAGGTGCAATTAAGGAAAATATTGACACTCTGTTTATGGGCTTCACTGAGGCTGAGGCGGTCAAGCTGTTAGCCAATACTTATCTGGCACTGCGTGTGGCTTATTTCAACGAGCTGGATACCTATGCAGAGAGCAAGTGCCTGAACACTCAGCAGATCATTGATGGTGTCTGCCTTGATCCTCGTATTGGTAGCCACTACAATAATCCGTCCTTTGGCTATGGCGGTTACTGTCTGCCGAAAGACACCAAACAGCTGCTGGCAAATTATGCCGATGTGCCGGAAAATCTGATCGAAGCAATCGTTGAGAGCAATAGAACAAGAAAAGACTTCATCGCAGACCATGTCCTGAAGTTGGCTGGTTACTATGGCTATGATGCAGAAAATGAGTTTGATGAAGAAAAGGAAAAGGCAGTCACCATCGGTGTGTACCGTTTGACCATGAAGAGCAACAGCGATAACTTCCGTCAGAGTTCTATCCAGGGGGTTATGAAGCGTATCAAGGCCAAGGGCGCAATGGTAATCATTTACGAGCCGACTCTGAAGCTTGATGGCAAGTTTGTCATCATGTACTCCGGCAATATCGGTCTGTACTACGACCTTGAGAATCTGATTAAAGTGGTCAGAAAGTTTGGTGTCGGAACAAAGACCGCAGATGGACGAGAGGTCGTTTTGCCTTTGTCGGTGCCGGGTCTGTGCTGAAGACACTGGAAGACTATGTGGAAGAGCATCACATGGACAATGTGACTTTTATTCCGTATCAGGATAAAACGGATCTTATCTATAGCTTGAACGCCGGTGATGTTCACTGGTGCGTGAACGCAAAAGGCATCAAAGGCGTAAGTTGCCCGTCAAAATATTATGGTCTGGCTTCTGCGGCAAGGCCAGTAATTGGGGTTTTGGAATCTGGCTCTGAGATCCGTTGCATTATCGAGGACACAAAAGGCGGTTTGTGCTGTGAACCGGGTGAGTATGACAAGGTGGAGAAGAACATCCGCTGGTTCATTGACAATGCTGGCAGTGGAGGCTGAAAGCGATGGGAGCCAGAAGCCGGGAAAACCTTGAGAAGAATCTGACTAGAAACGTAAGCGTACAGAAGTATGCGGAAGAAATTCTGAAGTTGTAAAGGAGGCGAGAGGACATGAACAGTAACTGGTTTAAGCTGGTTATGAAGATGACAAAAGTCGAATATGGGAAGAACCTCTTGCTGAAGGGCGTACCAATCATCTTCAACAAGGGCGGTGCCAAGCTGAAGATCGGTGAGAATGTCACGATTAAGAGCAGCTTCCTTAGTAATTTGGTTGGCCTTTATAGCCGGACGATTATTGTCACTCGTGCTCCGGGAGCAGAGATTGAGATCGGTAATAACGTTGGAATAAGCGGAGCAACGATTTATGCCCGCAAAGAAGATCACGATTGGTGAGAATACCTGTATCGGCGGCAATTGCAAAATTCTGGACAACGATTTCCATCCGATTGAGGCGGAAACCAGAAACAAACTGCTCCGGGATGAAAACGGTGGTGACAGTGATCTGGTGCCGAGCAGAGAAATCAAGATTGGAAAGAACTGTTTCATCGGGTGTAACAGCATAATCCTGAAAGGCACAGTGCTGGGTGATGGCTGCGTTGTCGGCGCTGGTGCTGTAGTATGCGGAAAGTTTGAGGATAACTGTGTGATTGCTGGTAATCCGGCGAGAGCTATTAAGAGGCTATAAATTAAAGTATTGGAGAATCATAATGAAGATTGCATTTGTTGCAGTGAATTACAATAACTGCTGGATAACAACAAATTATGTTTCAAATATAAAGGCCATTCACGGCTATGGAAAACATGATATTGAAATTGTAATTGTTGATAATGCTTCGCAAGAAAACGATTATAAAGAGCTGAAAAAGGCAGATTGAGAAAAGAAACAGATGTTAGACTGGTTCATTCGGAACAGAATTTGGGATATTTTGGCGGTCTGAATTTTGGCATTAAACTTTTAAATTATAAAGATTATGATTACATAATAGCAGGCAATAACGATTTGTTCTTTTCACGAGACTTCTTTGAAACTCTGGAAAAGAAAAAAATACGGAAATAAGCAGACAGTCATCGTTCCGGATCTTGAGACGATTTCTGGTGTGCATCAAAATCCACAATTCATTGACGTGCCGAGTGCGAAACGGCAATTGGGATATAAAGTATATTATTCCTGCTATTTAATGGCAGTTGTTATAGATATGCTTTATAAGAAAAAAACGAGAAAAGAATGGCCGAAAAGAAGAAGGCTGATAATCAGGGAAAAGAAATATTTCAGTGCACCGGAGCATTGATGCTGTTCAGACCTGAATTCTTTGAACATTGTGGTCTGTTGGATGATTCTTTTGTTCCTCTGGGGCGAGGAAGTGGCATTGGCTCATCAGCTCGTAGAAGCAGGCGATAAAATGTATTATGACCCGGATTTGAAAGTAATCCATATGGAAAATGCCAGCGTTGGAAAAATTGCATCGTACAATAAATTCAAGCTGTGGAAAAAATCATACATGGTTTACAAAGATTATTATTACGACAAGAAGTAAACACATAGGAGGTTGCACCGGTGGAGGCATTATTTATTACAAATTTGGAACTGAATGAAAATGAGGGCATTTATAAGAAAATTTACGCCGAGGCAACCGCAATAGGAAAAGCGGTAGGAAGCTGTAACTTATTGATGAAGTGTGGCTCTGGAACAAAAGTAGTAGATACCTTGTCCGAAAAAGCTTCCATAGAAGAGTTGAATGTTTTAACGCTTGCTCAGAAATATGTCGAAGAGAATTCTCTCAAACTGATTTATATAAGGTTGATGGTCCCGAATTTTTCGCTGATTGCACTTATGAAAACAGCCCAACAGCGTGGGATAAAAGTTCTATATGAGATTCCGACCTATCCTTATTATGGAGAACAATTTAGAGCATCCAGAAAAAATATCGGGCAGTTGCGAAAATAGCAGTAGATGCCATGTTTTCGCCACTTATTAAGAAATATGCCGATCATATTGTCATTATAAGAAGTAACAGCAAAATTCGGCTTCACCATAAAATGGTTGAAATCAACAATGGAGTGAATACTGAAAAAATTAAGTCAAAAGAGAACTATGGTTCAAAAGATGGCGTGTTCGAATGGTTACAGTAGGAACGCTTTTTCCTTATCACGGATATGATAGAGTTTTAGCTGGTCTAAAAGATTGCAAGGAAGAAGTAGATGGACATCCAGTAGAATTCCATATTGTTGGCGCAAGTCAGACAATTGATGAGCTAAAGGAACAGGCGCAAAAACTCGGATTGAAACGAGTAATATTCCATGGTATGAAAACAACGGATGAGTTGAATGAAATGTACGAAGACTTTGATGTTGGCTTAGGCTGTCTTGCACTACATAGAAGAAATGCAGATATTGATACTACATTAAAGATCATTGAGTACTATTGCAGAGGTGTTCCGGTTGTCACAAGCGGAAAGAGCCCATACAAAGATCCGGCAGTGACGATATGTGTTCCTGATGGAGAAGAAGCAGTGAACATTAATAGATTGTACCGCAAGTGGAAAAACATAGACAAGGATAAACAGCAGAAATTATCGGAGCAGGCAAAAAAAGAATTTTCGTGGAATTTTATAATGAAACAATTACTTATGGCTTGCGGTATTGTATAAGAAGAGTGAGGAAAATAGGAGTAATATAAAATGACAAAACAATCGGAAAAAAGTCCAGAAATTGCATTTTATATTGGACTGAAAAATGTCAAGAAATCAATTGAAGATGCCGATTTAAATATTGGAAATCCAGGCGTAGGAGGAACTCAGTATTTATTTTTTGTTGACGGTTAAAAAAATATAATGAAAAATACAATGAAACAAAAGCATTATTGTTAACCGACGGTGAGCTTGACCTGAAAGACGATGCAGTTCCGTATGTTGTAGTAAAAAGTGAGTCTGAGGCAATACGGTATTGTGAAAACATAATATAAAAGTGCTAGTATTAAATGCTAATATTGCAGATAGTATAGATGAGAAGAACTTTAACACAAAGTCAAAATCGCATTGTGGGCACATAATACATTGACATGGAGTAGACAACTTGTCGCTGCAAGAAATCAAAGCATTCAGTATGTCGTGTGCGTTAGTAAAAAGCAATATGAAAATATGCGAGATACACCATGCTGGGAAAAGTGTACATATATTAATAATATTATTCCAAACGAGTTCTACGAAAATGCGACATTGAGCAATCATGCTAAACCTATGGCAGCGTATATTGGAAGTATTATGCCGCAAAAAGGTGTGCATAATCTTTTGGAAATTTGGAAATATGTAGAGGCTGAAGAACCGGAAGCGCAGCTTTATATTTATGGTGGAGCTAATGTATGGAATGCAAGCGCAAAATTGGGTTCTAATGGCGCAGCAGACATTTACTATGATCGTGTGATACAGCGAAGAATGAAAAGATTAAAGCATCCGGAGAACATTCATTTTATGGGCGCAAAAAGGCTGGAAAGAATTAGACACATTACTTTTTCTTCGACGCGCGTAGGAATTGTTAATCCATCTCATTATATGAGAGATGAAACATTCTGTATGTCGGCAATTGAAATGGAAGCACATAAAATTCCAGTTGTATCCAGACAGAGAAATGATGGATTGAACACAACGATTCTTAACGAAAAAACAGGATTTCTGGGAAAGACGGATAGAGAAATAGCAAAATATATATCTTTATTATTGCACGATCAAAGCAAGAGCATGAAAATGGGAGATGCCGCAAGATGCTTTGCAAGAAACTTTACTCCCCGATAATGAAATTTATAAATGGAAAGCCATCGCTGAAAACACAGATAAATGTACCAATTGCAGCTTTAGCGAAAAAAGAAATCTAGTGATGCAAAATTATTGCAACACGATTTTGCTTTTTAAAAATAGGATACTTAATTGAATCTGGGAAAGCGGTAGATTTGGTTGCTCGGAAGCTCAAGAAAAATAAAAGGTGAAACAATTAGACTGGAGTTAAAAAGAATGAGAGGAGAAAAGAGATATTATGGCAAAGCTGATACATTGGTTCAGATTGCTGTATATGTTTTTTTAATAAATGCACTGTGTAAGTATTTTTTACCGAATTCTCTTACGAAAATCTTGCCGATATTTGCAGTGCTATTGGCTGGGGTAAGAACTGCATCCCCATTTGTGTTGCCGATAAAGAAAATCGATAAGCCAATTCTGGTTTTTTTGTTTGTTTGGTTTTTGGATGCTTATATTCGCCAGCAATGTCAAAAGGAATGGGATACGTATTCTCCTTTGCAATTGCTTTTATATTTGGTATCTATATAAGTCAAAAGAACGTTGACGAAAATAAAGTGATGAAATTTTTGGCGTTGGGGTGCACCATATTGGCTGCGTTTATATTAATTCAGCCAGTGTCACCAGAACTGGTAAGCCGCGTTAACCATTTGTTCTCATACAGTGCAAACGAATATGCATTAATGAATGCATGGACTAGAAATGGTTGGTATACCGGATTATTTCCAGATCGAGCACCGGCGGCTTTTTTTTTTTTTTTTGCAGCGTTTTAATTGGTGTTGGTTTGTACTATTTGTACTGCAACTATAAAACTGCCGGGAATAAATTTCAAAGGTTTTTTGGCGTTATATTCGTGTTTGTTGGAGCATACGGTGTCTTATTAACAGTTAAGCGAGGATTGCTGATTGGTGCTGGAATTGCAGCTTTTGTAACATTTATTGTTTATAAAAAAGCAAACAAAGCTCCTATATGGCGGATATGTTTGGCAGCCATAGTGGTGGTATTTGTCATATGGATTGTGTTTAGCAATATGGAAGTTACACAGGTAATGGTTGCGAGATTTGTTGATAATGATAATCCGTTGACATATAGAGATGTTATCTATGGAAATATCTTTGAAAAATTTTGGTCTAGTCCTTTAATTGGGACGGGGAACAGCATCAGCGTTTAGTTTGTTGGGAATAGGCGGGCATAACATTTATCTTACAGTCCTTATGGAAAATGGAATTTTGGGTTTTGTAGTGTTTATTAGTGTTCTGGGATATGCATTTTTTAGTACAGTTCAGCTGGTTTTAAGATTTGGCTCTTACGAGTATCACCAGGGTATTCTTTTTTGCTTTTTTCATTGTATATTCAAGTCTTTTTCCTTGTGTATGGAATGTCTGGCAATCCGCTGTATGATAATTACATTTTATATTTTTATTTATTCGCAATATTTATTGTGAAAAATTCGGAGTACCATTTTGAAAAATAAATTTACAAGGAAAGGCAAAGTAATGAATGCGTGTATAATAACATTTCAGTCTGCTTATAATTATGGAGCAGTTTTGCAAGCATATGCGTTGCAAGAGTATTTAAATGAAAATTTTGCGGAAACAAAGATAATTGATTATCATAACAGAGCGATAGATGCTTCGTACAGAAATCCGAATTTAGTGGATTTTGTCCATAATCCTAAAAATGCAATTTTTAAGTCTATTCAAGGTATTCTGTATAAGGGAAAGAAAAAGAAAATAGACGAATTTAGGAATCACTATCTTAGACTTACAAGACGATATGATGAGAATAATATCGGAGAAGCTCAGAATGAAGCAGATGTGTTTATTACGGGAAGTGATCAGGTTTGGAATTATCTTATAGTAAATAAAGATGGAACATATTACTTGGATTTTGTTAAGCAAAAAGAAAACCTGTAGCTATGCAGCGAGTTTTGAGTAGCATCAATTCCGATGGAATATCAAAAATTTTATAGAGAGAAGCTTGCGAATATCAATTATATTTCTGTGCGGGAAAATAATGGCACAGAAATTGTAGAAGATATGACGGGACACAATGCTGCTGTAATGCCTGATCCAACATTACTTTTAAGTCGAAAAGTATGGGACGGATTAAGTGTTGCTCCAAATATTAAAGGCAAGTATATTCTTGTATATAAAATCACAAAAGCAGATGAATTATTAGATTTCTCAAAAAAGCTTTCTGAGAAAACAGGACTTCCGATAGTGTATATACCAAATGATTTGAAGAGTGGCAGTATTGGAAAATTAAAACAAATGTTGGACCAGAGGAGTGGCTGGGATACATAAAGAATGCAGAATATGTTGTAACAAATTCTTTTCATGGAACGGTCTTTTCGATTTTGTTTAATAAAAAGTTTTTTCGGAAGTGTCGGCAAAGGTAAATCCATCAACAAGTCGTTTGAAATCTCTGCTGAGAATGTTTGATCTGGAAAATAGAACAATCGAACAATTTACCGAAGAGATGATGAAAGAGGAGCTGGATTCTATAGCAATAGATAGTGTGTTAACAGTGCAAAGAAAACAAGCGCATACTTTTTTTGAAAAAGTATTTTAAACTGAATAAATAAACAAGAGGAGAAAGCATGATGGCATCAGGTATAATTGTGGGATTATTTACAATTACTTTCCTGTTGAATTGTCGTATTATTCACGGGGGGTATAGCTCTCTAACAAATAAAGAATCGTCAAATTGCATGAAGGGAATGGCAGCACTTTTAATAGTTTTCAGTCATGCTCATTTCTATAGCACAGATTTGGGATTGCTGAAATTGTTCAAACCGTTTGGATTTATTGGGGTCAGCTTGTTTTTCTTTTATTCGGGATATGGGGTGATGTGTCAATATATTTCAAATGTAAAAATACTTGAATGGATTCTTACTTAAAAGATTTAGGAGTGTGTATATTCCATATTTGATTGCAACGCTTATGTATACTTTTTTGTTCGGAACCAGAATGTTAGCTATACATTGCTAATTAAGAATATTTTTCTTATGGATAGGGTGCTGCCTTTTGCATGGTATGTTCCCGTTATATTAGTGTGGTACCTGCTGTTTTTTGAGGTACTAAAACTTATTAATGATCCTAAAAGGGCATGCGTAATCTTTCTGTGTGTTAATATTCTATGGTATATACTAGGATATTTGTTGGAATTGAGCTCGTTTTATTATAACAGTACAATATGTTTGACGTTGGGATGTTTTGTGGCATTGAAGGAAGAAAAAATATGTCGAGTTCTATCTAAGATGATGTCTTTGACGGTAGTCACCATTGCATTTGTGCTGAGCATTATTTTATTGGCCTTTGGTGGAGGAAAAAGCGACTTGGCATATTCAATATGCGTAATCATTGCCTCATTTACAACTATTGTGTTTTTGCTTTCTTTAGGAACAAAGATAGAATTTAATGGAGCTATTCCTAGAATCCTTGGAAGTTACTCGTATGAAATCTATTTAACTCAAGGTATTGCATATTCATTAAGCCGTCAAATGTTTGGAAATCAGGTGAGTCTGTTTTGGGTATGCTTTTTGTTAATACTTGCTATGACAAGTGTCATTCTTCGGTTTTTGGTAAAAGCAATAAAGAGTAGAAAGGCATATAGAAGTGTATGATAACTAAGTATATTTTGAATTTTTGGGAACGATATAAAAAAGATGTCAGTTGTAGCTAAAGCTGCAATGTGGTTTTTACTTTTTCTACAGTACTCCAGAAAGGAATTTCTTTTATAACAGTTCCAATCTTTACACGTTTAATGACAACTGAGCAATATGGTCTGTTTAGTGTGTATTTGTCGTGGGTAAGCGTGTTGACGATACTCGGAACAATGAATTTTGAAACCTGTATTTACATAAATAGTTTAGCAAAGTTTGATAATGAAAAAGATAAAAATGATATTGCAGTATCACTTATCGACTTGGCATTTGTAATAACCATTATATGGTTTTTAATTTACTTACTAGCCAAACCTTTTTGGAACAATGTATTAGGAATGAGTACAACCATGGTTGTACTTATGTTCACAGAAATTGTTTTTTTTTGCCAGCTGTTAATCTTTGGACAACAAAGCAGAAGTTTGAATACAAATACAAAAACGAATGGTTTTGCTTACCATAAGTCAAGTGGTTTTGAATGCTTGTTTTGGTATTCTCTTTGTGGCGCTAGCTCAAGAACAAAAATCAGGCTCAAGCAAGAGTGCTTTCAATTACAATTGTTCAGGCGGTAATTGGTAGCATCTGTGCAATATATTTCTTTTTAAGAGCAAAGAAACTTTTTGTTACTAAGTGGTGGAAGAAAGCTCTTCAAATCCATTTGCCGCTGCTTCCACATAATCTTTCCCTTACTGTTTTAGCGTCAGCAGATAGAATTATGATTAATTCTATGGTTGGAGCGAGTTCGGCGGCTTTTTTATAGTTTGGCGTACTCTGCGACGATGGTTATGAATTTACTGAAATTAAGCCTAGCGCAGGCGTTGACGCCTTGGGTTTATAAGTCGATTAAGGCGGGACGTTTTGAAGCACTAAAGAAAAGAAGCAGTCAAATGATTCTCCTGATTACAGCTTTTGTTTTTGTGTTTATCCTTTTTGCACCAGAAGTTGTTTATATCGTTGGATCTAGTGAATATCGAGAAGTTGTTTACTGTATACCACCTGTTGCGGCAAGTATTTATTTTACTTTTTTATATAATCTTTTTTTCTAATATTGAATTTTATTATGAAAGAACAAAAGAAATAATGTATGCATCAATAGGAGCGGCAGTTCTTAATATCGTGCTTAATATTGGGTTTATAAAAGCTTTTGGTTATACAGGTGCAGCTTATACCACATTGATTTGTTATATGGTATTGAGTTTGGTGCATTATTGTGTCATGAAAGACAGCATTAAAAAAAATATTATGAAGTTGAACTTTTTGACAAAAGTTGTTGATTTATCTTTCAGTAATTGTGTTGATTTGCACTGGCATATTTACAATATCTTATCGGATTACTGTACTGAGATATAGCCTGATTGTTGCTATGCTGATCGTTGGATTTGTAAAAAAGAAGCAGATTGTTGGGTTGTTGCAGGAGATTAAGAAAGGATAATTTATGAACAAAAAACATCGTTAAAGCAGATGAATTCAAATTGATAACAAAAGAATTATTAGGTTGGATCGATATGATATGCCAGAAAATAATATTCATTATTTTGGTGCATATGGGACACTTATAGGAGCAGTTCGGCACAATGGATTTATCCCATGGGATGATGATATTGATATTTGTATGATGAGAACGGATTACGATAAATTCATTGAAATTGTAAACAAACTGAATGACTCACAGCATTATTTGCTTACATCCAATACCGAAAAGGATATTACAACAATTTTGCACGAGTATGTGATCGGAGATGTATATTGAAAATCCGGGGTACACTAGATATCCCTCATTTTGGAGCGTTTGTTGATGTGTTCCCACTTGACAAGGTTCCAGAGGATGAAGAAAAACGCTTAGGGTTCTACAAAGAGTTGGAAGATGCATACAACAATGTTATAACATCCTTGCCGTTTCAAAGCTATAATACTTTACCACTTAAGCGGAGAATTGGTTTTTGGAAAAAGCATTTTAATAAAATAGAAATGTTTTCAAAAAAGAGGACAATTGATGGCGTATAAAAAACGCGCGATGAAATGATGGAAAGATATAATTCGTCATCGTCTAAACTAGTCACATGCCTTTTGATACTCCAGACGACAAATTAGTAATGAGAATGGACGATATAATGGAAGTAGAAAGACATATATTTGAAGATATTGAAATTAACATTCCGAAAAAAATATGATTCGATTTTGAAATCATACTACGGAGATTATATGAAACTTCCTAGTGAAGAGCAACGGTATTCACATCATCATTTTACGCCTTATTGGAACCAAGATTATTGTGAAATTTAACATAAAAGTGAATGCGTATTCGTTTATATAACTGTTCACGGAAAGGAAAAACTTGCGTACATGAACAAACAGGAAAGCGATATCTTGAACGCACTCTTGATAGAGCCGTTTATAAATCAGCGTATTTTGGCAGAAGTATCAGGGCATTCGCTAGGAGTTGTAAATCGTTCTCTAAAAAGAACTTATAAAAATGGATTATTTGGATGACGGCATTCGACCTACGGTGAAAGCAATTACTGAATTTAAGGAAAAACGCCCCAAAAAGCAATTATTTTGGCAGCAGGATTTGGAATGCGTATGGTTCCCATCAATACAGAAATGCCAAAAAGGACTTCTTGAGGTCAACGGAGAACCTCTTATTGAGCGTATCATAAAAAGCAGCTTCATGAGGTTGGAATTAAAGAAATCTATATAGTAGTAGGCTTCATGAAAGAAAAATACGAGTATTTGATTGATGAGTATGGAGTCGAATTGATTGTAAACACGGAGTATGCAACTAAGAATAATCTCCATTCTCTGAAACTCGCTAAAGAGCATTTGGAAAATTCATATATTGTTCCTTGCGACATCTGGTGCGATCGAAATCCATTCCATCGGCATGAGCTTTATTCATGGTATATGGTTAGTGACCTCGTAGATAATGAAAGCAATGTTCGCGTCAACCGAAAAATGGAACTTGTCACTGTATCGGAGGCTTCTGGCGGCAATGCGATGATCGGTATCTGTTACCTGATTAAAGAAGATGCGGATATTGTAAAACAGCGCGTTGAAGAACTGTGCGGAAATCAAAGATATGATGGCTCTTTTTTGGGAAGAGGCATTGTATAACAAAGATCGCATGATTGTTGCTGCGCGAGTTGTACATTCAGCAGATGTTGTAGAAATCAATACCTATGAACAACTCCGGGAAATTGATAGTGATTCTAATCAGCTAAAAACAGATGCAATTCAAGTGATTGATAAAGCATTGAATGCAAAATCAGATGAGGTCACAGATATTACTGTTTTGAAAAAAGGTATGACGAATCGCTCTTTCCTTTTTACTTGTAAAGGGAAAAAGTACATTATGCGTATACCAGGCATGAAGGAACAGATCAGTTAATTAATCGTAGACAGGAAGCAGAAGTATATCACACAATAGATGGTAAAAAATCTGCGATGATATTGCCTATATCAATCCGGAAAATGGATATAAAATCACAGAGTTTCTGGAAGGAGCCAGAGTATGTAATTCATTAAATTACGAAGATGTTAAAAAGTGCATGAAGCGGCTACGAGCATTCCATGAGCTAAAACTGAAGGTGAATCACGAATTTAATATCTTTGACCAGATGGAATTTTACGAGACCCTATGGGATGGAATGCCTTCTGTCTATAAGGACTATCAAAAGACAAAGGAAAATGTTCTTTCGTTGAAGCCCTATATTGATGCCAATGTATCTGAAAAGGTTTTAACACACATTGATGCAGTGCCGGATAATTTCCTTTTTTGTTCAGCAGGACGGCAAGGAAGAGATACGCTTGATTGACTGGGAGTATGCAGGAATGCAAGACCCCCATGTTGATGTTGCAATGTTCTGTATCTATTCACTTTATAATAAACGACAGGTAGATCGGTTAATAGCTGCATATTTTACGGAAGGATGTGACGATGCAACCAGAATTAAAAATTTATTGTTACATTGCGGCTTGTGGACTGTTGTGGAGCAACTGGTGTGAGTATAAGCGAAACTTGGGTGTGGAATTTGGGGAGTATTCGCTACGCCAGTATCGGTATGCAAAGGAATACTATCGAATCGTTCAGGATGAATTAAAGAAACAAAAGGAAAGAGAGGACAAATAATTGTATAGAGTCGAAAGAGCAATCATTATGGCTGCAGGACTTGGAAATCGAATGCATCCGATTACACTGACTACGCCCAAACCTTTGGTAAGAGTGAACGGTGTTCGTATGATTGACACCGTAATTGGTGGATTGCATAAAAATGGAATCAATGAAATTTATGTGGTAGTGGGATATTTGAAAAAACAGTTTGAGCAGCTGGAGCAAGAGTATCTTGGAGTCAAGCTCATTGAAAATCCATATTATAATACTTGTAATAATATTTCTTCACTTTATGTTGCGCGAGAGCATATTGAAAACGCTATTATTATAGATGGAGATCAGATTATTTATAATCCTGAGATTCTTTCGCCAGAATTTGAACGTTCAGGATATAACAGTGTTTGGACTGAAGATGAGACAGATGAGTGGCTTCAGACCGTTAAAGATGGAATTGTGATCTCTTGTAGCCGGACAGGAGGAAAAGGTGGCTGGCAACTATATAGTATTTCCAGATGGACAGCGGAAGACGGTCGGAAATTGAAACACCTTTTGGAAGTTGAATTTGAAGAAAAACAAAATCGACAGATATATTGGGATGATGTTGCAATGTTTTGCCATCCTAATGAATTTGAACTTGGAATTCGGCCAATGGATTCAGCGGATATTATCGAGGTGGATAATTTATCAGAATTGATAGCATTGGACGAAAGTTATAAAAAATATGAGGAGAGTAATTAAAATGGACACGAAAAAAAGAGATGCGGCAAAATAGACTGGATGATAACATTGGTGCCATTGGCTATTGTAATAGCACTCTGCGTACTTTTCTTTCTTTGTGCCGGAACAGTCAAATGCGATATTGAGTCAAATTCGCTTCTTCTTTGGGGATACTTTCGGAACGTATTACCTTATTATTGGCCTTGGAATCTTTATTGTTTCTCTTTACATTGCTGGATCAAAGTATGGAAATATTGTTCTCGGTGAACCGAATGAGAAGCCAAAGTATTCTTTTTTTCGCATGGGGTTCTATGATGTTCACCTGTGGTCTTGCGGCAGATATTTTGTTTTATTCATTCTCTGAATGGGTATTGTATGCAACAGATCCACATATTGCAGAAATGGGTAGTATTCAGGATTGGGCGGGGGGTATATCCTCTATTCCATTGGAGTTTTATTCCTTGGGGCTTTTATCTCGTGCTGGCCGTTGCATTTGGCTTTATGCTTCATGTAAGAAAAAGAAACCGTCAGAAGTATTCTGAAGCTTGTCGTCCAATTTTAGGAAAGTATACAGATGGATGGGCTGGCCGGATTATTGACCTTCTGGCCGTATTTGCACTTCTTGCGGGTACTGCAACTACATTCAGCGTTGCAACACCGCTGATGGCAACAATTATTGGTGAACTGTTCCATGTTGCAATTAGCCGTACTGTGATCAATATTATTATTCTATTGATCACTTGTGCTGTATATACTTATTCTTTGCTGCATGGATTTAGGGGAATTAGCAAGCTGGCAAACATTTGTATTTATATGTTTTTCGGACTGATTGTCTTTGTTCTTTTTGTTTGGAGGAGAAACACGATATATTGTTGAGACTGGATTTGCATCTTTGGGTAAGATGGTCCAAAACTTCATTGATTTGTCTACTTTTACTGATCCGCTTAGAACTTCGAACTTCCCGCAGAATTGGACGATCTATTACTGGGCATATTGGATGGTCTGGTGCGTTGCAGCTCCGTTCTTTATCGGAAATATATCTCGTGGCAGAACAGTGCGTCAGACGATTCTTGGTGGTTATGTATTTGGTGTTGGCTCAACTCTAACGAGTTTTATTGTGCTTGGAAACTACTCGATGGGAATGCAAGTCACAGGAAAGCTGACTTTATTGCGCAGTATATGGCTGATGGTGATCTTTACGGAATGATTGTAAGTATTATAAAAACAATGCCGTGCGCACCGGTCGTTATGGTGGTTGTGCTTTTGACGATGATTGCCTTCTATGCAACTTCATTTGATTCCATTGCGCTGACGGCGTCTTGCTATAGCTATCATAAACTAGAAGATGATGAACAGCCAAATAAGGGCATTCAGCTTATGTGGTGCGTTCTTTTAATTCTGCTACCGATTGCGTTGCTGTTTGCGGAAAGCTCCATGAATAACCTTCAGTCTGTAAGTATCGTTGCTGCATTCCCTATCGGTGCGGTTATTGTAATGATTACAGTGAGCTTTATCAAAGATGCCAAAGCATATATTAATGAAATGCTGAGTCAAGGAGAGAATGATGCAAGAAATTGATACCATTGTGTATGCAGGAAGATTGAAAAATAAAATGGAGCTGATGAATAGTTCATCTGGTGGGGCATTTATAGCTGTTTCAGATTATTTTCTGGATAATAATAATGCAGTGGTATGTGCGGTCTATGATTATGAAAGTCATGCTACGGAATTCCATCTAATAGAAAGCAAGGAAGAAAGGAATAAAGCTATTGGCTCAAAGTATATGCAGAGCAAGCCGGGACAGGTCTATAGAACTGCAGAAAAATGGCTGAAGGAGCACTCGGAAAAGAAATTGCTTTTTGTCGGGATGGGTTGCCAGGCAGATGGATTCCGTAAGTTTGCAGAGATAAAAGGATTCCGTGAAAGAGTATGCGTGGTCGATATTATTTGCCATGGATCGCCTAGTCCAAAGTTATGGAGGGAATATGCGGAATCTATAGAGAAGAAAAAATGGAAAGATCACATATTTAACATTTAAGGATAAACGAAACGGCTGGAAAGCACCTACTGCATTTGTAACCGTTGCAGGCTATGAATATTCAATTAAGGACTATGTTAAAGTGTTCTATAACCGGTGCGCGCTGAGACCGTCATGTTATATGTGCCCATATGCAACAATCGAGAGGAAAACAGATATGACGATTGGTGATTTCTGGCATATCGATGAAATGATTCCAGACTTTTATGATGAAAACGGAAATTCTCTTTTTGATTCATACAGATCAAGGAGAAAACTTTTGATGATATTAAAGAGAATTTGGAATACAGACTAAGTGACACTAAACAATGCTGGCAAGCAAATTTGGAAGCACCTACTAAAAAAAAATCGGAACTTCGAGATACATTTTGGGGAAGACTATTATAGAGAGGGAATCGACTATATAATGAAAAAATATGGAAAGACTCCATTAAGAACAAAAAGTAAAGAATAAACTCCTTAAATTTATGGGGGGGGGTACACAAAAAGTAACCCTTGTTATGCTGATTACTCCGAAAGGAGGGCAGCATAATGAACTGGAAGCAGCCTAAGGTATATGCAGTAAAACATAAAGATGAAGCAACAAGAGCAGCTTCCAGATCGGGTGGCATTTTTACAGCTCTTTCGGATCAGGTTTTTATCTAACGGTGGTGTGGTCTATGGGTGTGTTTTGACGGATAAATTTGATGCCGTACATATTCGCGCTGATAATGAGGAAGATCGCAATCGAATGCGAGGCTCAAAATATATCCAGAGTAAACTAGGTGATACATTTAAAAAATGTCAAGGCAGATCTCGATGCTCAGAAGAGCGTACTTTTTTTTCTGGAACTTCATGTCAAGTAGCTGGACTAAAGCAGTTTTTAGGGAGAAATTATGAAAAAGCTCTTGTGTGTAGATATTGTCTGTCACGGAGTGCCGAGTCCTAAAGTTTGGAAAGCATATCTATTGTGGCAAGAACAAAAAACAATTCGGCAATCCGGAGTGTTGACTTTAGAAATAAGGGAAAATATGGTTGGCGAGATCATGTCGAAACATTGAATTTCCAAAATTCAAAGTCTACTAATAGCAAGGTTTTTTCGTACAATTTTCTACGGACACGCCGTACTTCGTCCGAGTTGCTATGAATGCCCCTATAAGTCAGTTATGCATCCGGGAGATATTACAATAGCAGACTATTGGGGAATTGAAAAAGCAGCCCCAGAGTATGATGATAATAAGGGTGTGTCGTTGGTTTTAATCAACAATGAATATGGGGAAAAATAAATTTAATGAGATTAAGAATGCGATTGAGTGGAAGCAAACAAAATTAGAAGACAGTATGCAGCAACCATTTATAGCACCTTTCCCGAAGCCAAATAATAGGGAACAAGTCTGGAAGGACTTTTTCTGCGATGACTTTCAGAAATTTGCAATTAAGTATGGCGGCTATGGTATAGGCAATAAAATAAAGCGAAAGATTCGGAGTATAATGAAAAAATAAATATAGTTAAGGGGGATAATGGTGACAAAAGAAATACCAATTCTATACAAAAAAAGGAAAGAAGAATGTTGTGGATGCACTGCGTGCTATGCAATTTGTCCTAAAGAGGCAATTTGTATGGTGGAAGATGAAGAGGGATTCGAATATCCACAAATTAATGATGACAAATGTATTCGTTGTTACCAATGTATTAAAGTTTGTCCTATAAAAGCGGCAAGAGAAATGCATTGATTATAAACAATTAAGAAGGAGGAGTTTTAATATGAGTCATAATCGTCGGGGGGGGTACCGCAGTAGCTCCCGGAAGAATGCAATACTATCAATCATTATAGTTTTGCTTGCTGTGCTCCTTTGGTACTCTTCTTTGATGAACAAAAAAAGATGAAGACAAGAAATCGGCAGAACTACAGGCACTCAATGCACAACTGTATCAGGAAGAACAGGAGAAAGCAGCGGCATTAAAGCAAAAGAAAGCTGATGATAGCTTTTTATCAGAAATTGTCTGATGGCTTTGATGTTAATGTTTTGATTGTTGGCGATTCGATTGGTACTGGTGCAGGTAAAGAAACAGATGGACTGCAGTGGTTCAAACAGTTACAATCCTATTTAAGGACAGTTAATAAAGCGTCTGTAGCGGTAACCAACATCTCAATGGGTGGTAATACATCCTATGCTGGTTATGTTCGCACAATGGATTTGGAGGATAGCACTGACTATGATCTTGCGATAATCTGTTATGGCCAGAATGATAGATCAGACGGTTTTTCTATATACTATGAATCCATTATCCAAGCTATCAAAAAAAGAAGTACCCGGATTGCTCCATTATCTCAATTCTCGAATCTTCTCAGCGTGAGTATACGGAGAAGATGACCACGATTCAAAGTATCTGTGACCATTATGGAATCCCTGTAGCAGACACAATTGCAGCGTTCAATAACTCTGGCAAGTCTTATGACGATTTGACCAAAGATGGTGTTCATCCAAATGATGCTGGTCAGACAATCTACTACGAAACCGTAAAGGCTGTTATTGATGAGAATATAGCTGCGTCTACTGGAAAGATGAAGGATACAGATGTTATTAATGCAGATGTACATAAGTTCGATAACTTCATCTGGTATGGTGCGGATATTGATTTTGAGCGTGTAGATGATACGACATTTACTCTGAACGCATCTGCGTCTGGAATTTTGGGTATCGACTATACCTTTGAGTCTGGGACAATAAAGCGGACATCTACGTGGATGGCGAACTATACAAATCTCCTACCGTTACGTTTAACTATGACTTCTCCCAGCGTCATATCATGGTAGTCAGCGATGACTGCACGGTAGAAAAGGAAATCAAAGTCGTGTTCAATAGCAAAGAACAAGCGGATGGCTTCCAGGGAATGTGCTTTAGCTGGGAATAACAATTTAGGCCGTGTGATTATTCTCACGGTAGCTGCTCAAATCTTCACACACCTCTCCGTGGTGAGCAGCAGGCAACGGTCTTATGACTGGCTGAGATGTGAAGAAGAATTAAGGAATCCAAGACAATGACTGATAATGAGATTTTCCAATTAGCTGAAAAGTTTAGAAGTGCCATATTGAGGGCAAATGCGAACGGTGAGTTCTTCAGAGACGGTTTTATTGAACTGTTTCAAGGGGTAACTGTGGGATAGTCTGCGATTTGCTAGGACGGTATTTTTTGGGAATATGCCAATATAAGAAGTTGGTACACATCTGGTGAAACGAAATCAGAATGCCATGTGTGGCTCACATTAGAGAACAGGAGTATTGTTGATATTACAGGAGACCAGTATAGCAACCGAACCGGGATGCTGCATTATGATCTGCCAGTATATGTAGGGAAAATTGATGCATTTCATAAGCAATTTCGATTGAATGGTGAACCTCTAGAAATTACACCAGATGATTGGACGCCTGATTTCGTGGGAGAAACCGGTATCCAGCGGAAAAAGCGAATTTCATACGAGAAAATCGTGAAGTATATAGATTAAATGTAGAAGAACATAAAAACGAAAGGAGACATCTGGTATGATACAAAGGAAATTCATTGGCAGCGAAATCCATATTGTTTCAGAAAAACCAGAAGAACTGTTCCCGTGTGATCCATATAAAGCAGCTGCATTAAAATGTGCAGCAGAACTCATGAATGATTGCATGGATAATATATATGAGATTATGCATCAAGTATATCCAAAGACTTTTAGACCACAGCTCTATATTTCTTCGTCCAAGGAAATAAATGCAGTTGCAATTGGAAGGGGTGAAATTGTTGTTTACGCTGGTTTGATTTTTTAAAGTCATCGAATTAATTGATCAAAAATATACAGATGATATTCTGAATGAATATGATATTTTAAAGCCTATATCCAAAGATGAAGTCCGAGCAGGGATTCGTGTGTATACATGGAGATTTATAGTCTTACATGAATTGTTCCATATATGGCATGCTCATAGTGTATGGCGTTCTAAGTATCACTTCAATGAGAATGGAAAAGTCGAAAATAACATCAATGAGAACGAAGTGATTGACGCTCAAGTAACAATACTTGATGAAATAGTTTTGCAAAAAAAGGCTTGAACTGACAGAAAAAGAAAACAGGCGTATATTACCCGTCAAGCGATGGAACTGGATGCTGACAGCTGTGCAATTTCTATGATTATCAATATGTTAATGAGGGATGCGAGAGCACGACTAGAGCAAGAGATTGTTGAGGATGAGGAAAAGTATATTACGGCTGAAGTTGGTTTGATCATGGGAGCACTAGCAACTGCTTTTTCTTTATTTGACGGCAATGCGGGTGCAAAATTTGAACTGTTAAAAGTAAGTCTTGAAAGTATGACTCATCCAATTCCGGCAATTCGTATGTATGTTGCGGAAGAAGTTGTAGATGGAATGCTGTGGAAATATTATCCTGATCAAGAAAAGCATTTTGAAATAGAAAAAAGAATGGAAACATATAGTATGCGATGTTGAGCCGTATTATAAGGGAAAAGTTGATATGGGCAGAGTATTTTACTATACAGCCTATACTGAAAAAAGCGCAACGACACTTGGAAAAATTACGCGTTAGATTGAATGATATGAGAGAGACTTTGGAAAATACAGCTTTGTGTGCATTGGCAGAGAAAATGGAAGATGAAGATATGAAGTTTGATCCTCAGTCGGTTTGGTTTACGGATGAAGGGGCTAGCACACATGGCTGGATTAACCCGGCTACAGGGGGAAAATACAGCTATAAAGCTGAGATGACAGTATATGCGAAGCTGGTTGGAAATATAAAGGATTTTATAATTTGAGCAATATGAAGAATGAAGTAATAGAAAGAATATGTATCGATTGCAGAAGAAAATTCCTAATTTATCCTAATGCACAGGATTTTTTCAAATCCCGTGGATTAGAACTTCCTAAACGATGCAGGGCTTGCAGAGAGAAGAAAAAAACAGGAGCGAAAAGCGGAAGAAGCTGCGAGACAGTTTGAAAAAGAGCTATCTGATTCACCATATGTAATAAAGGAAGTTTCAGATATTGACGTTAGCTCACCTGCAACAACGCTTTATGTGATAGGAAATGGTTTTGATTTGGCGCATGGTGTTCCATCGTCCTATTCCAAGTTCAGGATTGGCTCGGAAGGCGCAGTGCTCTTAGAGAAACGTTGGAGACATACATCAGAAATGATGCGTTATGGTGGAATTTAGAAGAAGCATTGACTTCCGACAATCTCTGGTCTCTCCAGTGGTGTCACTTCTATGCACCGTCCCTTCCGGCCGTATATGAGAAGTACAAAGAGCGTGGTGGCCGACCTGTGTTCCACCCGGAGGATATTGCTCCTTTTGTCTCTCTTTTAACAGACCTCTATAATCTGGCAGCTACATCCGACTACATACGAGATATGCGGATCAATGAGAAGCTGGGAACTTTGCTCACCTTACTGATGGAGCAGTCCTGGCATCCGGAGAGTGTGACGGTGAGCCGGAAGAGAATGGAACTGGTTGAGATAAAAAACTATCTGGATGAGCATTACACAGATAAGATATCCCTTGATGATCTGGCAGAACGCTTCTTCATCAACAAGTTTTATTTGTCAAAAATCTTTAAGGAAACCTACGGTACCACGGTCAACAACTATCTAATTTCAAAGCGGATTACCAGAGCCAAGCAGCTGCTTCGGTTTACGGATATGACTGTGGAGGAAATAGGCGTTGCCATTGGCATGGGAGATGCAAACTACTTTAGCCGGATGTTCCGTAAGGTGGAAGGCAGCAGCCCAAGTGAATACCGGAAACAATGGTGAAATATTGAGGCACAGCGAGAAATCGCTGTGTTCTTCTTAAAAACATATAGTTTAAAACGAAAATAAAAAGGAGGAGTACACATGGATACGAAACCAATCATACTCATCAAACCAGAAATTCTGACAGTTTCAGCATTTGAGGATTTCCGGGGATATCTTGCCGTGTCATACGATCAATCCATAAACTTCACTGTTCGGCAGATCAACCAGGGATACAGCAAGAAAGCGTTCACGCTGCGGGGCCTGCACTTTCAGGAAGGGAACACGCCCAGGCGAAGTTGGTGTCCTGCCTGCATGGTTCAATCTTCAATGTGGCTGTGGACCTGCGATGGATGCGGCTGATGCTGGAGGCCCTTGACGTATAGTTTGTAACGAAAAATGCCTCACTGTGAAATATGTACACAGTGGGGCAGTCAATCAGTCTTTGTCCTCTGCTCGTATCCGGAGCAGCTCAGTTATTTCGTTCTCCGTTGCCAGACGTACAGCTGGCTTTTCATCGTGTTCCACTGCACCGCAGTCCGGGCAGCGGTCAGGAAGTGACTTGACTTTCAAAGCAGTAATGACAGGCATCGCAGTAATAAAAGTTCAATCCATCGTCACCTCATTTCCGTTGCAATTCTTCATGGAGTCTTTCAGGAAATCATTGTGGAGTTCAGGAAGAAACGGAAGTTGGTATCCTTTGTCTGCGAGGATGTTCAGTTTGAAATCCACAAAGTGTTTCTCAATAGAGTTCATCTGGGCGATCTCATCCAAGGTGATCAGCCCGGAGTGTGCGTACTAGAACTCCTGCAAAAGCTCCTGATATTTCATGGCGCGGTAAGCAGAGGCAAGAGCAGCGGGAAGGCAGATTTACCTCCAGCTGTTTTAGATCGGCAGTGTATTCGTAGTAGTCAATCGGTTCCAGAACAGCATCGTCTGCCAGCAGCAGTTCGGCGGCGAAGGTGTTGGCTCGCCGTTCTGCCTTTGAATTATCCAGACTATAAAAATAGGTGTCCTGGAATGCCTGACCGGAACTGGCGTGTTTCCGGTCAAAGAGGGCGTGTCCCAGCTCATGGGCCATTGCGGATACACGCTGGGCATTCGTACAATTTGTGTTGATGCCGATGTACTCACAGTTCAGAATGACTGTGTAGTAACCGAGCAGGTCGTGGCAATACCGGATGTCTTTGAGCTTTATGGCTCTCCGGGAAATGATTTCTTCCGGATCGCGGGTCTTGTAGCGGCGAACTACAGCATCGGCCATATCAATAGCGCGTGTGTTCAAGGTAGACTCCTTTCCTCTGGAGTAATATCAGTTCTTACCGCAGATATTTTTTTGGGAGTAAATTTCTTCGCATCGGCCTTCGCATCGAGGAAAAGTGCTTCCATTTCTTTAATAAAAGCAGCCTGATCTTCTTCGGACAGCTCGCCGCCAGCAAACAGGGCAGTGGTCTGTTCTTTTTTATTTTTTTTGCCTGTGCAACGCCGCGGGAACCATACTTTTTTCGTACATCTGCATAGAAGAGGTCATCGCTGAGTTCCTTCTGGAAGGTGGCATCATCCATAAAGTAGTCGGTCGTGACCCAAGAGCAGCGGCAATCTTCTGGATTGCTTCTACGCTTGGTTCTCGCTGGTTGGATTCAATATAGCGGATCGCACGATCCGACATCGAAGCCCGACGTGCCAGTTCAGCCATACTCATGTGCTGAGCGGTGCGGAGGGCTTTTATTTTATCTCCGTTGGTTGCGTCAGGAGCCAGAGTAGTGGCGGCTTCTGCCTTGGCATCCTGTGTGTTAAGTGGACTGGTTTCAAAGTTCTTTTCGTCTTTCATGTCATGCCTCCATGTGGGATAACCTGTTGTCTGTTGGAGGAAAGCACCCATTGACAACATAATTTTTTGTAAGCCTACTTGACAAGGAACAACTGTTCCTATATACTAAGAACAAAGGTTCGGGAACTCCTGTTCCTATAATACAATAGAAGGTTGTAGAAGTCAAGAGGTGAGTTGAAGTCCTCTGGAATTACAGGTAGTGTTCCATAAAATTGGACATCTTATAGGCTTTGGATGTCCAGGTTTTGGAGTCTATAAGTGATATAATGGAGCCAACAATTTGAAAGGAGAACAATTCTATGATTTCTTTAAGACAAATTATAAAAGAGGTTGTAAAGGAAGAACTTCCATTTGAAAACATGGATTCTGCAGAAAAAAAAGCTGTGGAGAAAATTTACGAAGCTGATTCAGCGGTGCGGTGGAGATATGGAAATACTGTTCAGGGGAAAAGGAAAAGTTGAGTTTCCCAATGAAGAAAAAAAGAATTTGTTAAAATCATACTCGTACAGCTTGCTCGTGAAGAAGGTCTGTCACATAAAATTTGGGGAGGATAAGGATGGAAGTCTAACTCTTAATGAAGTACATGAGTTCATCCAGTATTTCATTGACTACTTGTCACAAAAAGGATACAGTGAGGCAGATATTATTGGCGTAGCACAGTCGTTAGATATGATGTTTCAGCTTTCTGCGAGAGAAAAATTAGAGTATTGTCATCGTATGATTGATTGCTATGCGGAAAATCTTACACCTTATGTTTACACACAGCAGGTACTTGGCTTGGAAAATCTTGCTAAGAAGTTAGCGGTAGAATCAGTATGCAGTACCGTGAATGCAGCTATACACTGTGGTGAATTGGCAGAGGTGCTTAAAATGGGAATGGAACTTGGCGACACTGATGATGTTGGAGATTTGTATGGGGATGACGAAGATCCTATACGTGATGAGTATATGGAAAGAGATAAGCAGGTGTTGCTCTATATGAAGAAACATCCGGAGATACGAAAAAATCGTTGAGAAGCAGATTGGTAAACCGATTACATCTATTTGGAAGGATGCTAAGGTTTGAAAAACAAGAAAACGAAGAGGAGATGGTAGGGAGTGATTTCTAAGTGTGGAATTTTACACATCGCAAGGAAAGCGAGTACTGCTTGCAACTCGTGCGGTTGTTAACGGCCGTAAGGCTGTGGCCTATGTGAAGAACGGGCAATTGCAGGGGTACGAGTATTTGGATGATTTTAACGAACAGTGTTATTCTGGTCCATACATGACCTTTGAAGACAAAAAAAGGAACAGTTCAGGATATGACTGTTCCAGTAACAGCTTGACTCACCGCAGGACGTGTGAGCCAGTATGATTGTATTTACACCTGCCTGTAGGTGCTGCTCGAATACGCTGGAAAGTGTAATATGCGTAGTAAGCCGAGGTAGACTTGGGATGACCTTAGTATAAGGTGCCTTGGTCTGCCTCGGCTTTTTTGTTATCCGGATTTACAAAAATATGATCCGGAACATCTTTACGGTACGCAGGTGTCTAAAAAATATGGCATGGTTGGTTATTACTAATCAACAAAATCTAAGTCAGCAGAGGTTCAATTAGATTTTGCTGATATTATGGTAGATGCTGTATGGCATAATGCATAAAATAACGACTTGTTTCTGCTTTATCTTACAAAATTTGTCAAACTCTATTTACTCATTGTGGTTTTTATGATATAGTAAAAATTACCACAAATTGTGGTGAAATGATAAATAGAGAATAAGCAATAGGAGGTGTGCCAGAAAATAGTTAGTTGACCGTTCTATCCAACAAGAGTTTGGATGATGAACAACGTACTTATTACATATTTAGTAAAGTTTATTTTTTATTTGGATCAATCGCGACTAGAATTTGAAATGGACAGTCGCAATACGGATGATGTTTACTAGTATGTTGGGTCGAAGTGCGCTTGTTCGTAGGTTGGGGATTAACTATCAATCTGGTACACGCCGGTACATATAGGCAATAGAATCTATAAGACCGGAGTAAATAAAGAGACAAGTTTCGCAGAGTTCGACACACTTGTAACTTTATTTGCTCCGGTCTTTTTGTCGTTTTAAGGGCAAAAGGGATGCAAGTACCTGTTTTCGACAAAAAGTAGTAGTGAATCTACTGATTTCAGGTCGAATTATGCAGTGAGTCCCCATGTCGAAAATGACATAAAAAGGATATTATAAAGTAGGAAACTTACACAAGAGAGGAGGTGGATTGAGTGACTGAAGAAGAAAAAGCGTTTTCATGAGAAAGTAGCCGGCCGATTGTTTGAAATGCGGGATGCGGCAGGAATGACACAGGAGAAACTGGCAGAAAAAGCAGGAGTTCAGAGCAACTCAATCCACCGATACGAAGTAGCCGATCGGAAAATAGGTCTTTATACTGCTGTAAAGGTGGCAGATGCTCTCAATACAACTGTAGAGAGGTTGATTCCGGAGGAGTACATACACAAAACTGAAAAGACAGATATTGAGAGAGAAGCGGAAGATGTATTCCATCAGTTATCACCAGAAGAACAAAAAATGCTCCTTCGACAGATGAAGGGGCTGCTGGCAGTACCAGCGTAAACCGTGCAGTAGAAAGATTACTGTGCGGTTTTTTTGATTATGTTATTGACGGTCCTCCATGCCAATTATTTTTGAATTTCTACCAAATGGTAGAGCCGGAAACATATCTTCAACAGTCTGGTTGAGGAAAGCCCCGGTCATTTTGTTATCATATAAACAGTTCAAGGGACAAGCCCACAGAGTCAAATGAAAGCATCTGTCAGCAAGCCCCGGACAAAAAAAAAAAATATCGTAAGCCCGATTCTAGAGCAGGCGAAGGATACCATAGCAGAACTTCACAGAACAGCGATTTATTTGCTGGCTGTGGAGGTGTGCGGTTGGGATTATTCTTGCTGTCTCTGGAATCGGTCTTTTTTTGTGTTTTATGGCCCTAACAAATGGCTCAGCGTTTCATCAGCATCCTGCTTCGGTATCTTTCCCTTTCAGAGTCCGGGGAAAGGACAAAACAATGATGATGAACATGATGACTGGAGCAGTAGTAATCAATGGTGGAGTAGGTGTGATGGAGATCCGCCAACCGCAGATGGTGGAGAAAGCGGTACAGGACGCAGGACATATCGCCGCAGATATCGCAGAGAATGTGCATATCACCTTACATGAGTTAAAGGAAAAGATCGATGCGGTGTTGGAGAAGAAGCTGCCGAGTTTCAAGGCACTCATGGAGATGCAGCCGATGGCTGTTTGCACAGACAACCGTGGCTGGTGCGTCCCTGACCGTTTACCAAAACGGCTATGCAGTCTATGAGATGGATGGCGCACACACAGTTATGGTAGTGGACCGCTGTGGTGATTACCGCTATGACTTTACAGATGGTACATATCAGGTAGTGCCGGCCGAGACTTTTGAGGACACCGAGTGGAGCGTTCGTCTGCTCATGGAAGGGGAACGCCGGATGGAGCACAATCGGAATAACCGCACTGACAATGGAGAATAAGAACGAGAAGAGCATGACTCTGGAGGAAATGATCGGCGAGATGCTGAAGGACGCCAAGGTGGTAAAGGTTCCGCTTCCTGTCAAGACAGAGGAAGAAAACGAAAGCTCAGAAGCAGGACAAGCCGATGCCGGCACGCCCGCCTGGTGTTCCACTCCTTCCACTCAACATCGAGAACCTGCATCTCCACATGGATGAGCGCATGATCTCTTACAACTACGGTTCTGGTCAGGAGCCTGATGCTGAAGCAGACGACCCGGCGGAGGATATCGACTTCGATGAGATGCTGGATCGCATCCATAAGGAAACCGGTCTGTGCGAGAAGGTTATTCTGGCAGTCCTGAAGGCACAGGCCGATTATCTGGATGACCTGTGGGGGGATGAGGAAGAAAACGGAGAGGAGGAAAACGCATGATGGACGAACTGAATGCTTTGAATGCTCCAAAGAAGGTCGTGGATGGGCTGACCGAGGTTTTTGAAGGACTCGCCCAGATGTTTGAAGGCGTGTCTGACCAGCTTGAACTTCTGGGCGCAGATGCCGCCCCGGAGGGAAAGCGTATCTTCCCAGCCGTGAATCAGGAAGCTCCTGCCGTGTCTGAGAAGAAAGGTGCGGCAGCACCGCATCCCCGCAAGAAGCCGATCAAGAAGACCCGAAAGGTCGATGAGGCTTCGGACAAGCTGGAGGAACCTGTCACTGACAGCAACAGCGATGCTGGCGCAGACACACAGCCGGATGCCGAGAACAGTGCCGGGGAAGCAGAGGAAGAAGAAAACTTCCCGGCGGATGATGCAGACGCCTTGCCGTGGAGCGAGGATACCGGTCAGGAGAAGAAGAATGTTCAGAAGGACGAGCCGACTGATAAGACCGAGCAGGAATCAACTGCTGCCGCTGCAACACCGTCTGCGGTGACGATCACCAAGGATGACATCACAGCGGTCATTGTGGCGAAGATCAAAAAGAAGCGCGACAACAACGAGAAGATCGGCCAGCTTCTGAAGACTTACGGGGTTGCCCAGCTGTCTGATCTGCCTGCGGAGAAGTACGAAGCGTTTCTGGCCGATGTTTCCCAGATTTAAGGGAGGTCGCTATGCCAGAAGTACACGCAATCCTGTCTGCTTCCAGCTCGAAGCGGTGGCTGAACTGTACTCCATCGGCAAGGCTGGAGCAGAACTTTCCAAATGAATCCTCGGTGTATGCCGAGGAGGGAACTGCCGCCCATGCGCTGGGCGAGTACAAGCTGCGGAAATATCTGCATGAACGGGTGAAGCGTCCAACCTCCGAGTACGAGGATGAGGAGATGGAAGCGAACACTGATATCTATGCGGAGTTCATCATTTCCACGGTGGAGCGCATCAAGGAGACCTGCCCGCATCCACTGGTCATGGTGGAGGAGCGGCTCGATTACAGCTATCTGGTTCCATCTGGCTTCGGTACCGGCGACTGCGTGATCATCGCAGACGGGACACTGTATGTCATGGACTACAAGAACGGCAAGGGCGTGTTCGTAAACTGTGACCACAATCCGCAGATGATGCTGTATGCCCTGGGCGCTTACCACGCCTACGGATATCTGTACAACATCAAGCAGGTGTCCATGACCATTATCCAGCCGCGACTGGAAAATATCTCAACGTATGAATGCAGTGTGGAGGAACTGCTGGACTGGGCAGAGACCTATGTTAGGCCGAGGGCAAAGCTGGCCTTTGAAGGAAAAGGCGAGCAGGTTCCCGGAGACTGGTGCCGGTTCTGCCGTGCCAGAACTTCCTGCAAAGCCTGTGCCGAGGAAGCTCTGGCACTGGTGAAGGAAGAATTTCTGGATCTGGACGAAGGTGTTCTTACCGATGAGGCGGAGGAGACCGATGCCACAGCAGCTTATAATCCGGACACCTCCGCACCGACCTTCAAGTCCCCGGCGCTCCTTTCCAAGACGGACATCGAAAAGATGCTCCCGACCCTGAACCGCATTGAGTCCTGGATCGAGGCCATCTTTGCCTATGTCAGTTCCGAAGCCATCAACCACGGAGTTGCGTGGGATGGCTATAAGGTGGTCGAGGGCAGGAGCAAGCGGCAGTTCCTTGACACAAAGTCGGTGGTAGCCGCAGCAGAAAAAGCCGGATACACCGACATCTATAAGACTGAGCTGATCTCCCTTACTGAGTTTGAAAAGCTCATGGGAAAGAAAAAGTTCAAAGAGATTCTGGGAGAGTATGTGGTCAAGCCACCCGGTAAGCTGGCGCTTGTACCAAACTCCGATCCCAGAGAGGCAGTCAATCTGGAGACTGCCGAGGATGAGTTCACGCCCCTTGACTGAGGCTGGACATAGAAAAAACGCATTACACAACAGGATGCCGCAGTCAGATGAGAGGCGCGGCATCACAAAAGAATTTGGAGGATTTTTATTATGGCTAAGAAAATTACCAGTGCAACGAAGCTCGTTATCCCGTGCCGCATCTCTTTTGCCAACATCTTCGAGCCGAAGAGCATCAATGGCAGTGAGGCGAAGTATTCCGTTTCCTGTCTGATCCCGAAGGACGATAAGAAGACCCTGCTGGCGATCCACAAGGCGGTCGAAGCAGCGAAGGAAGATGGCAAGGTACGCAAGTGGGGTGGCAAGCTCCCGCCGAACCTGAAACTTCCACTGCGTGATGGTGACATCGACCGTCCGGATGATGAAACCTATCAGAACCACTTCTTCCTGAATGCCACCAGTAAGGATGCACCGCAGGTTGTTGACCGTCATGTTCAGCCGATCATGGACCCGATGATGGTCTACTCTGGCTGCTTCTGCAATGTCAGCGTCAATTTCTACCCGTTCAATGCCAACGGCAACCGTGGCGTGGCGGTAGGTCTGGGCAATATTCAGTTCGTCAAGGACGGCGACCGTCTGTCCGGCCGTGCATCTGCGGACTCCGACTTTGATGCTCTGGAAGATGATGAGGATGTTCTGGGCGGCGATGCCGGTGAGGAACTGCCGGATTATCTGAAGTAAGACCCGGTGTTTCAAGGACACAAGTAAATGAGCACGCCGGGAGATGCAGAGGTGTCTCCCGGTTTTTTCTTAGATATGGGGTGATTTTTTGAAAGAGATATTGGTCGATATTGAGACCTACAGCGAGGTGGATATCGGAAAATGCGGTCTGTACCGCTATGCCGCAGATACCAGCTTTGAAATCCTGCTGGTAGCCTGGGCAACCGATGAAGGGGATGGCTTTGGCGAGACAAGATGTGCAGACATTGCATCGGGAGAAGTCATACCGGATGAACTGCTGGAGGCATTCCAAACCGGCAATGTGCGGCTGATCGCACACAATGCCGCCTTTGAGCGTGTCTGCTTCTCCGTGCATCTGAACCGGCACTATCCCGGACAGTATCTGAAACCGGGAGAGTTCCTTTCGCCGGATAGCTGGATCTGCACGATGGTCATGGCAGCATCGCTGACTTTGCCGCTGGCACTGAAAGGTGTCGGTACGGTGTTGAAGACCAGCCAGCAGAAAGACAAAGAAGGTGAGCGGCTCATCAAGCTGTTTTCTGTGCCATGCAAGCCGACCAAGTCAAATGGGATGCGGACCCGGAATCTTCCGGAGCATTACCCGGCGGACTGGGCAAAGTTCAAGTATTACTGCATTCAGGATGTCAATACCGAGGTGGACATCTACAAGAGACTGAAGAAGTTCCCAATGACGGAACTGGAATGGCAGCATTATCGCACGAATGAGCGCATCAATGACCGCGGCGTGAGAATCGATACGGAGTTGGTGCAGGAAGCAATCACCTGCGACCTGATGCTCTCCGATGCCATGAGTAAGAAAGCCTACGAGCTGACCGGGCTGGAGAACCCGAATTCCGTATCCCAGCTGAAGACATGGCTGGAGGAGCGCGGCATCCCGATGGACACGCTGGGCAAAAAGGATGTGGCGCAGATGATTACAGAACTGGACAAAAACGGCGTGGATGCAGAAGCACTGGATATGCTGAAGCTGCGGCTCCAGATGGCAAAAAGCTCTGTGAAGAAATATCAGGCGGCGGAACGCTGTGTGTGTCCTGACGGCAGAGCCAGAGGACTGTTCCAGTTCTATGGAGCCAGCCGTACCGGTCGATATTCCGGCCGGAATATCCAGTTGCAGAATCTCCCACAGAACCACATCTCAACGCTGGATGAGGCGAGAACACTTGTGAAGCTGGGGTGCTTCGATATGGTCGAGAGTATCTACGGCAATACGCCAGATGTTCTCTCACAGCTTATCCGCACCATGCTCATCCCAAAGGATGGCTGTGAGTTCATCGTGGCAGACTTCTCCGCCATTGAAGCCCGTGTGCTTGCGTGGGAGGCGGAGGAACAATGGGTGCTGGATGCCTTCCAGAACGGCGAGGATCTCTACTGTGCGACCGCTTCCCAGATGTTCCATGTACCTGTCGTCAAGCACGGCATCAACGGTGACCTGCGTCAGAAAGGGAAGATTGCAACGTTGGCTTGTGGATATGGCGGTTCCTCCGGCGCACTCATCAGCATGGGTGCATTGCAAATGGGGCTGCACGAAGAAGAACTGCCGGAGATCATTGATTCCTGGCGGGAAGCCAATCCGAAGATTGTGCAGTACTGGTGGGATACCGAAAAAGCTGCAATGACTGCCTATAAGACCGGGGAACGGCAGGAGGTCGGAAAGATCGCCTTTGAGTTCTATTCCGGCACCCTCTGGATGGTGCTTCCGTCAGGCAGACGGCTGGCTTATCTGAAGCCGAGACAGCAGCCGAACCGCTTCGGCCGTATGAGCCTTACCTATGAAGGCGTGGGGCAGAACCATAAGTGGAGCAGACAGGAAACCTACTCCGGCCGGCTGGTCGAGAATGCAACGCAGGCCATTGCCCGTGACATTCTGGCTGAAGCGATGGACCGTATCTCAGCAGAGGGGTTGAACATTGTGGCCCATGTCCACGATGAAGTCATCATCGAGGCTCCCAAAGACAAGTACACGGTGGACGAGGTCTGCAAATTGATGTCCGTCAACCCGGTATGGTGTAAGGGCTTGCCGTTGGCGGCAGCGGGTTATAAGGGTGACTACTATTTCAAAGACTAAGGGGTGAACAAGATGCCGCATGTATTGAAAATGAAGGACGGAAAACTCCTGACACCCTTTGGTATTCGAGACTTGCTGGATGCAGTCGAGGACTATGCCGGTGAGGAACTCCGCCGGGAGATCGAGGAGTATATCGAAACCAATGTGCAGGATATCGATGATTATGAAAAAGAGTATGACCGCATGGAACAGGATGGTGAACGGCTTGCCGGCCACCAGCGGTCAGTCCTCTGTAACATCCGGGACGAGGTGGATGCTCTGGACACACTCCTGCAGGATACCCGGCTGAACCGCAGACGTATGCAGGGAGCAGTACGGATCATCCAGCAGATGATCAACCGAGAACTGTAAACACGGTGCCCTTTGCCGCAAGGACACGGACGAATAAACGGGCGTATAAATATGCGCCGCAGAGATAGAGAGGAAAATTGCTATGAAAACAGGCAGAAATTTGCAGGAAGTCCTGGTTGAGCTGAACCGTCAGAACAAGGCGAAGCAGGACTTCATCAGTCCGGCGCAGGGAATGCGTCTCCGGGAAGATGGACACACCTTTGAGATCAACCATCTTACCACCAGCCAGCAGGAGGTGTTCGGTACAACCTCGCTGTTCCACCGCCAGGTGGCATCGGCACTGGGCATCCCGGCAAAATACTATGATCTCATGCAGGCACAGAAGCCGGAACTTCTGGCCGAGAACGTGAACAGCTGGTTTGCGGACAAGCCCAGCTCTTACATGGTCCGCTCGATGGATTACGGTGCCGGACAGGTGGCCCGCGCACTGCTGTCGGAACGCTATCGCCGTATCGACAATATGGAGATCGCCACAGCTGTCCTGCCTCTGTTCGCCGGAAACGATCAGTACGAGGTGATGTCCTGCGAGGTGACGGAAAACCGTCTGTACCTCAAGGTGGTCAATCACCGTCTGGAGATGGAAGTCCGCAAGGGCGATATCGTCCAGGCTGGTGTGATGATCTCCAACTCCGAGGTCGGTCTGGGTGCTGTGTCCATTCAGCCTCTGGTATATCGTCTTGTTTGCACCAACGGCATGGTGGTCAATGACATGGGCGAACGCCGCCATCATGTGGGCCGGCAGGCAAAGGCAGTGGAGGACAGCTTTGCCCTGTATTCGGATGAAACGATGGAAGCAGAGGACAAGGCATTTCTGCTGAAACTCCGCGATACCACGATGGCTGCCATCGATGAGGCTCGCTTTTCCCAGGTGGTCGGCCGTCTGCAGGAATCTATGGCAGTACCGATCACCGGAAAGGTGCAGGATGTGGTGCAGCTGACCGCGCAGAGCTATGGCATCAATGCCGAGGAGCAGGAAGGTATCCTCAAGTACCTCATTGAAGGCGGAGACCTGTCTCTGTACGGCCTGTCCAACGCAGTCACCCGCACATCGCAGGATGTCGTTTCCTATGACCGTGCCACTACACTGGAGGGCATCGGCTGGCAGGTCGCCACGATGGAGCCGCAGCAGTGGAAGCAGATCAATCAGTGAGGTGGCGGTATGGAAGATGTCATTCACTGGATCACAGAACACAAAGAGGAAAACTCTCCGAACAGGAAAGTCAGCCACAGCCGAACCCGGACCCGACAGCCAATGAAGCCATCGGCAATGTGGTTCGGGAAGAGCGCAGGAAGAAGCACCACCGAAAAGGAAAACACCCTTTAAAAGGGAAACCGTCAGGAAAAGAAAGCATCCACGCATCGGTGTATGGCGGGCAGAGGAGGCGAAGTTGGATGAGGGAGAATGAAGTCGAAAAGCGGTTTGTGGAAGCAGTGCAGCCGAAGAGGCCGCCGGTGGGCAGGCTACTTAAAGCTGTTTTACCAGCCAGAGTCATGAACGGTGTGCCGGATCGTCTGGTTCTGCTGCTCGGCGGCAAGTGGTGCGTTTGTGGAACTGAAAGAAAAAATACCCCAGGCAAGCAGATGCGTATCCTTCAGAGAAAGCGCAGACAGCAGCTGGAGGCGGTGGGGAGGACCGGTACTTTTTGTGTCAGACCCATGAACAGATCCAGCCTGCTATGATGCGTTGCATTCGCTGGAGCGCCGGGTGAACCTATCCCAGCGAAAGGGATCAGGAGTAAAGATCCCGGAGATGCCGGAAGTTACGCTGCCGCAGAGAGATACACAAAGCGATGAGCCGGAAACACAGGCACAGGATGTCCGGGGAGGAGGTGATGCCCGGAGAAAATGAAGTTCATTCCACACGATTATCAGAGCTACTGTACCGAGTATATCAAGACGCACCCAATTGCAGCTCTTTTTCTGGATATGGGCTTAGGCAAGACTGTAATTACCCTCTCCGCAATCAAAGACCTTATGCTTGAGACTTTTGAGGTCAATAAGGTTCTCATCATCGCACCGCTGCGTGTCGCTCGTGACACATGGCCGGCAGAGATCGAAAAGTGGGATCACCTGAAAGGGCTGGACATTTCCGTCATCGTTGGAGATGTTAAGACCCGGATCGCGGCAGTCCACCACCCGGCGATGATTTACATCGTCAACCGGGAGAACATCAAGTGGCTGGTGGAGTATTACGAGAAAAATGGAATGCGCTGGGATTTTGGCATGATCGTGATCGATGAACTGTCATCATTCAAGAACTACCAGTCCCAGCGTTTCAAATTCCTACGAAAAGTCCGCCCGTTTGTGAAGCGGTGGGTCGGGCTGACCGGCACACCTTCTTCCAACGGTCTCATGGACCTGTGGGCAGAGATTGGAATTTTTGGATGGCGGGGAACGGCTCGGCAAGTTTATCGGCCGGTACCGGGAAGCCTACTTTAAGGAGGGTGCGATGAATCCGGCAACCGGCATCGTGTTCCAGTATGTTCCTAGACAGGGGGCAGAGGAGATGATCTATCAGCGGATCTCGGACATTACGATTTCCATGAAGGCTCTGGATTATCTCAATATGCCGGATTGTGTACCTACAAGGTGCGAAGTCGAGATGAACACGCAGGAACGGGAACTCTACGATATGCTTCGGAAGGACCTGCTGATTCCGCTGAAAGACGGTGACATAGATGCTGCCAATGCCGCATCACTGACAGGAAAACTGTTGCAGATGAGCAATGGCGCTGTCTACGATGAGAACGGAAAAGCTCGTATCATCCATGACCATAAGCTGGAAGCGTTGGAAGACCTGATCGAGGCCGCCAATGGGCAGCCGGTTCTGGTAGCTTACTGGTTCAAGCATGACCGGGAGCGTATTATCAACCATCTGTCGAAACTGAAAATCAAAGTCCGGGACATCAAGAGCAGTACCGACATTAAGGATTGGAACGCCGGAAACATCCCAGTTGCACTAATCCATCCTGCATCGGCCGGACATGGCCTGAACATCCAGCAGGGCGGACACATCCTGATCTGGTTCGGGCTGACCTGGTCTTTGGAGCTGTATCAGCAGACTAATGCCGTCTTTGGCGGCAGGGCCAGACCCAGGTGGTGACGATTCACCACATCATCACCAAGGACACTGTGGATGAGGATGTCATGGCGGCTTTGGAGCAGAAGGACATCACAGGAAAAGGACATCAGCGGTGGCACAGCTGGGGAGATAGGAGAAGATTATGGAAAAGAATACGACCAATTACAAGTTTCTGAATGCAAAGGATCGTGCCTCTGGGAGAAAGAACTCTCACGGCATTCTGGATACCGACCGATATCACTACATGACTGCACCGCATGTGCAGACCGGCAAGCGGAAGCGCGACAGTGATGGATTTTTCACACCGTATGCGATGTTCCGTCCGTATAGTGGCACCGGCCTGCTGTGTGCGATCTTTGGGGAAACACCTGCCCGTAAGACCTCTGACCTGCGAGTCACACAGGATATGCTGGCGAAAGAAGCCTATGAGCATGAGATCGAACTGCTCATGTGTCAGGCAAAATCCTACGAGCTTCAGTTCCACAAGCGTTTCTGTGCGGAAGACCGTGCGGAGGAATGCTATGCGAAAGCAGTGGCAGCAGGAAAACACTCGGATGCACCGAAGCTAACGGCGGAGGATACCAGACAAACAATCCTGGATGCGGTTACCTCGTTTCGATTGGATTCAGCAGAACAAGAGAAAGTGCTATCGCTTTGCTGAGATCCTGATTGATGCGAAGGAACACCATCTGGTGACAGACAGGGAAGAAAAAGAAAACTTTGTTGACCTGTTTGTGCGGAACGCAGCTCTGATGCCGGAACCGAACCGCAAACTGATCGACTGCATGTATGAGGCAGCATGGTATTCCATCTATATGTTCAAGTATGGATTGGATGGACAGAAGGTGCCGGCACCGTGGTACAACACAAAAGAGCATGATTCAGGAAAGGGCAGGGTGAACGACTGATGGGAATGGCAGCGGACAATCTGGAATGCTACGAGAATCTGGCGAATGCAATCATCCTGCAGGCTGTCAAGGATTATAAAACTGTACTGTTCCGTCTGGAGGACCATCCGAACAACCGGGATGCGCAGTTTGAGAAAAAGAGGCTGGAAGGTTTCTTTCACTCCAACTGGTACAACACGCTGACGGATCTGGATGCCGGCACACTCATTTCTGGTGTGCAGGCAAGAGTGAAGGTTGAAGCTGTGGAGCGTAGAATGAGGAGGGCAGAAAACCTGCGCCGGAAGGCGGAGCGCGAGATGAAAAAGCTCGTGAAGCTGCTCACGGAAGCCGGTGCTGCTCTGACTCCGGAGAACATCCGGGCATTAGGTGACATTGCGTGATAAAAATAAACAGACCAGAACAGGAGGTGCAGTATGGCAGACGAGATGGATTATATGGAACAGGCAAAGGAACTGGCTGATTCCTACAGGCAGCTGGTACACAGGCGGGATATGCTCCGGCAGCAGTACGAGGATTCCCGGTCCTGGTTTTATACTAAGGACGAGATCATCTATAAGCTGTCGCAGGGCGCACATGAGGAATCCGAGCGCGTACAGACTAGTGGTACATCAAATCCGGTGGAACGCACCGTGCTGAACTGTGACAAGGTGCTGGCATCCATGAACCGGGAGGTACAGACCCAGCGCACGGAACAGTTTCTGGAACCTTACTATGAAGTCTGTGAACAGATTGAACTCTTTGAGATAGGACTTCGCAGTCTGCGCGGACAGACCCGGCTTGTGGCAGAGCAGCTGTTTGTAGATGGGAAGAAGCAGTCGGAGATCACAGGGGCAGATGGAAACAATCTGACCCGGCGAAACGTAGTCCGGAAAAAGAAAATGCGTTGCAGGGAATTGCGGCTGTGATTCGCTGGAGAAGGGAGGGAGCATAATATGCAGGCAGAAGAAATTATGGAGAAGAAAATTGCTTCAGCAATGGAAGTCTGTAAAAAGTACAATCGTATCAAGGCCGATGGAAAAAAGGCAGAGGCGGTATGGAAGTATAATCTGGATATGGCTGCTGGATGCCAAATATCCAAAAGAAACCGAAATGTATGAGGAGTATGCAGACAAAGCTCTGACTGGATTCAAGGCTTCGATTAAATGGCTGAAAATAGTAGACAGAGCTATGAGAATGGTTTTGCCTTACGAAGCCGAGCAGGTTTTGACACAGCATTTTGTTGAGGGAAAACCGCTCAAATCTATTCGTGGAGGACGGAACCGGTATATGTCCAGAACGACGGCAACAAAGTATAAGAAAATCGGAATCCAAAAACTGGCTGACAATATTTCTCCTGTTGAGGCCGACTTGAAGAAGCTGGAGGAGATTCTGGAAAATTCTTTGTGATTTGAACATGATGCGGTCTTAAATGAACGCAGATGAACATTTTTCCAGTTTACCGTACATTGGCTTTTTGCTATACTTTAAACTAGGAAAATAGGAGAAACGAAGGCGCAGAAAATCCGGGGGCAGAAGATGCTGTCCGGCATTTTTTACGCCTTTTTACATTTTGTGCCGCCTAAAAGTGTGAACTTGGGCGGCCCTGTTTTTGCTATCAACATGGAGGTGATATCCTGATGGGACGAAAGAAAAGTAATGCCCGGCCGGTAGAGCGCGGCCGTAAGATCCATGTCAATAAATACATCAATCAGCGTGGAAAACAAAGTCGCACCGCAGATCGGAGACACCCTGTAAGCTGACATCGAAAAAAACCTCAGTTTCACGAGTTTCCAGCAGATCAGTGGCCGGCAACAAAGATACCGAAGCAGTATGAGATCTGGTTTGCAGAACTGGGGAACCATTATGGCACTTCGGTGCAGAGCGGGAACCGCCCGGTGCTGGTTATCAGCAACGATATGGCAAACCGCAATTCTCCGATCATCACGGTAATCCCGATGAGTTCCAAGCTGAAGAAGCTGGAGCTGCCGGTACACATTCCGGTCACCGGGAGAGACTGCGAAATGCTCCGGGATGAGGGACTGGAAGAATCCATCCTGCTGGTGGAGCAGATCACAACCATCGACAAGTTGGTCCTGTGTAACCGGCTCTGCCGTGTGACCTCGACCAAGAAAAAAAGCAGGAGATCGAAGCTGCTGTTAAAAAGCAGTTTGCGATGCAGGGACTTGTACGGGAAGGAGGCGCAGGCATGATGACATCAAGAACATTCCGGGCAAGCTGAAAACGACCTGCCGGTTTTGTGTCTGGAAATTTGAAAAGCGGAACGGTCAGAAGACTAAGATGCCATTTAACCCGGCAACGGGGGAAGGGCGAGGATTAATGACCTTCGCACCTTCGCGGATTTCAAGACTACGCTTGTCACTTACGCGATGGGCGGCTATGACGGAATCGGCATTGCGGTTGGCAGTGGCATCGGAGCTTTCGATATCGACCACTGTATCCGTGAAGACGGCACACTGAATGACACGGCGGACACCGTACTTTCAATCTTCCCTACAGCGTATGTAGAGAAGTCACCGTCCGGCAAAGGTCTGCGTGGGTTCTTCCATGTGCCAGAGGACTATATCTACGACAAGACGGTCTACTACATCAACAATCGCAGCAAAGGTCTGGAAGTGTATATGCCCAGTGCGACAAACCGCTTCGTCACCGTAACGGGAGATGTTTACCGCACAGGTGAGATCCCGAACGATGAAACGGCGATGACCACTCTGCTGGATACGCTGATGAAGCGAAACAAGCAGGTGCAGCAGACACATTTCCAGCACCATTCGTACTTGGACGATGAGGCTGTCATCGCACACGCTAATGAAGCCAGCAACTCCGACAAGTTCAAAAAGCTGTATGCCGGTGAGTGGGAAGACCTCTACGGCAGCCAGTCGGATGCAGATATGGCACTCTTGTCTATTCTGGCATTCTGGTGCGGCTGTGATGAGGAGCAGATGGACCGTATCTTCCGCACATCGGTCTTGATGCGCCCGAAGTGGGATCGCAAGCAGGCTGGTTCAACCTACGGTGCCATCTCTATCCGCAACACAGTCAATACCTGTTCGGCTGTCTATATGCCGGTCAACGCGCAGGACATTGTGGATGAGGAGTTTTCCAAGCTGGATGAGGATGACTATGTCGAATTCCAGCCGGATCTCACCAAGATCACGATCAGGCTGGAGGAAATGGCACCGCACACAAATGCCAGGTATGGAAGAAATGAGATCGGTTTGGGCAACATGTTCGGGGATTATTTCAAGCAGATTGCCCGGTACAACAGTGAACGTAAAGGCTGGTATGTCTATGACGGATCTGTCTGGCGGCCGGACAAAGGCAATCTCAAGGTGTCGGAACTGGCAAAGCTGCTGGCTGACAAGCTGTATGTGTTTGCCCTGACGATCACCGAAGAGGATGCCAGGAAGCGGTTCATCGACCGTGTCCGAAAGCTGCAACTGCGGAAGAACCGGGAAACGATGCTGAAAGATGCCATGTCCGTGTATCCGATCTCCATGCAGGCGTTCGACAGGAACAAGTATTTTTTCAACTGCAAAAATGGAACGCTGGATATGCGGACACTGGAATTCAGGGAGCATCGGCCGGAGGATTATCTCACAATGGAATCCGGTATTACCTATGACCCGAATGCAGACTGCCCACGCTGGCACTCGTTTATCAAGGAAGTCATGTGTGGGGATGCGGATCTGGCAGACTTCCTTCAGCGTTCTTTGGGATACGCCCTGACAGGAGACACCTCGCAGGAGTGTATGTTTATCCTTTACGGTGCCCCTTCCCGAAATGGAAAAGGTACTGCAATGGAAACATTCCTGAAGATCATGGGCGACTACGGAAAGACATCAAATCCGGATATGCTGGCAGCTAAATTCCGCGGTGGGAACACAGGCGGACCTTCGGAAGAAGTGGCTCGTCTGGTCGGTTCCAGATTTGTAAATATCTCTGAGCCGGAGAAGAAGATCACATTCAATGCAGCTCTCGTAAAAAAAGAATGACCGGCAACGATACCATCAACGCCCGATTCCTAAATGAGAACAGCTTTGATTTTGTGCCAGTGTTCAAGATTTTTATCAATACGAACTACCTGCCCAATGTCAATGATATGACCTTGTTCCAATCCGGCCGACTGAAAATCATACCGTTCAACCGTCACTTTGAAGAGGGAGAACAGGACCAAGGGGCTTAAGGGGCAGTTTGCGAAGCCGGAGAACCTGTCAGGTATTTTCAACTGGTGTCTGGAAGGGTACAAAAAGTTCTGCCAGCGGGGTTTGGAACTTCCGCAGGCTGTCACGAAAGCCACGGAAGATTACAAGGATGATTCTGATCGAATCGGACAGTTTATCGAAGCGTGGCTGGAAAAAAAGATAATGAAGCTGAACTTCGGACCGCTGCAGCATACCAGTTGTACACAAAGTGGTGTGAGGAGAATGGTTATTCTTCGGAAAACCAGAAGAACTTCAAAAATGCCATCGGTGTGCATTTCACAGTGGCTCGGAAACGGCCCAAAGGCGGTGGCGGTCAAACGACGCTGATTCTCGGCTGTAAATTCAAGGAAGTGGAAGAAGGGGCAGAGGATCAGACTGTGCAGGATGCTTACAAGCCCAAAGACAGCCTTCTGTAAACTTTTTTCGTGGATTTCGGGCTGCGTTGTAGCGAGTAGCAGGTTTGTAGCCGAGATTTCATACCCCTTTTTATTATTACTTTCTTTTATAGCTTTCTTATATAAAATTCAGCTACATAGTTGCTACGTGCTACATGAGTTGAAAAGAAGAAAAGCAAATAAGAGAATTTGAGGT
>VOFC01000168.1_pt1 | contig 40889 bp, 58 predicted proteins | sample 5384161 | NCBI WGS metagenome assembly VOFC01 (sample SAMN12384722, study PRJNA508395) | human gut metagenome | isolation source: healthy gut B | host: Homo sapiens
GAAACGTTTTTGAGATTACCTTAATCGGAAGGAAAAAATCTTTCCCATTGTCTTTCCAATGATTTTTCACATCCAGCCCTCCACCAAGAACAATCGCATGGATATGAGGATGAAAATTCATGGTACTTCCCCATGTATGGAGGCTACAGATATAGCCGATATCAGTCGTACCAATACTCAGTGAGAAGGTCTAAATTTTTTTTGAGACAGAATTGTATACCTGTCAATTCTGCCTTTGGTTTCACGAACATGAATTGTCATGTTGGTACGTGAAATGTCATCATAATGAAGATGAACAACCTCTGATACACGTAATCCGGAAGAATACATAGTTGCAATAATCGCTTTATGCTTCAGATTCGGAGTGGCGTCAATGATTGCATTTATTTCATCGCGGGATAGAACGGCAGGAAGATTTCGCTCTCTTTTCATAGCCGGAACAGTGTCATCATCCCAGACAATCTTCAGCACCTTTTTATATAAGAACTTGATTGCAGACCGATAGTGATTGTGAGTTTCAGGAGACCTTCCTTCCAGACGTTTTACGGTAAGAAAACTTTCTGCATCGTCAAGTGTAAGATCAGAAACATTTTTTCCAATCCAACGAAGGAAGTAGATGACATCAGAGCAATACAGTTGAATAGTTCTTTCACGCAGGTTACGTTTTTCCGCTTCATTGCGGATGGATTCAAAAATCTTTATACATAATAAAACCTCCAGAATAAGTAGTGTTAATAATTACATCTACCTATTCGGAGGTGCATTAGCGTCATAATTCCGATTGCGGAAGAGACTGGAAAATGTTATTCTTATCATAGGCAGTGGAACTTTCTTAGTTCAGTTGTTTCGTGTGGTAACTTAACAATAACGGATTATGGAAAGTAATTCCACTGCTTTTTTAATAAAAATAAAACTGCGCCACAGCCTTGGCAGACCATCGCGCAGCGATTTTGTTCAATCGGAAGTTGTCAAAGAAACTTGATGACAATTAAGTGATAGTATTGCAGAAATGACAATCTGAAATTGAGGAGATAAATAAGTATGAATACAAAACAGAAACAAATTTTAGCATGGGTTCTCCTTAGTTGTGGAGTTATTATCGCCGGTGTAATACTTGGCGGTATTACCGGAAAACTTGTTTTAGACCACATCATATGAGGAGAAATGTCATGTTCAGTACAAATAAAAATTATTTATTCATAAGAAATACAAAAAAGAGAAAATATATTACGTATTCATTTTATTCAGTACAATTATGTTTTGTTATTTTATGTGTATTGCTAAGCTGACATTATTTCCGATTGTTATGATTGGTCTGCCTGCAAATATTAAAGAAAGTATAAACATTATTCCATTTCATAATGGTATTAATAGAACTGACATATTGAATCTTATTATGACTATTCCATTAGGAATTGGAATTCCATTTATAACAAAGATAAACAACATTAAGAAAATACTATTATTAGGATTTTGGTCTGGGAATAGAAACAATACAGTATTTAGAAACATTTTTGACAAAAGGCTTTTCGCATAGGATAATTGATATTAATGATGTTATTTTTAATTTTACTGGAACGGTGATTGGATTTTTTGTATTGTATGTTTTCTCACGTCTATTTATAAAAATGAAAGAAGAAAATTTAAATGCATTTTGGAAACATGTATATAAAACATGTGATTCTGTTAGTATAAAGTAAAAATATTTGAGGCATCATCAGAATGTGTGAGCAGATAGCAGCTCAAAAAACTTAACTAAAAGTAAAGAGCCACCACTGTTGCTCTTATTTTTGGAGTAGCAGTGGTAGCTCTTTCTTTTTGAGCCCATTAACCTATTCTTTGAAATCTCCCTTTTGTGCCGAAAATTCGAGTGCCTTTTGTTTATTTTCTGCTGTCATTGCATCCACATAATCCTGAGGATTCCAGACTTCATCTAATATATCCTCCGGGAATTTCTTTTTGCGAATATCATCAGAGTATTGGCTGCCATCTCCCGGCTCCCAATATTCAGATAGTTCATATCCATTCTCTGCCACATTGAAAGTTAAGGCAACAGGAACACAACCTCCACTGACACTTTCAATCCCTTCTTCGGACAAATTATATTCTTCATAAAGAGCGAGAGCATATACAGTCAATATCTCAATTTGCTCAGAGTTTGCAGACCTATCTGCTTCCGTAGCCAATACAGTATGGCTTTCGCAGGTAAAAACACCTTTATAGTATCTATCTTTGTTGTGTTCCATGATTGCATTATGGATTGCTGTATCAAGATTGGTTTCGTTAATTGATTCTGTTCTGGTTTCCCCGGCACAGATGCGTTGTAAATAGCTGATAAAGTCAGAGTCAGTTATTCGGTAATACACATTCTCATACAGAATTGCCGACTGATTTCCGTTGGAATCAAAACCGCTGAATGTGATTCTGTCGTTTTCCTTGGTATCCACATGAAGGGAATAGAAAGGTGTATGACCTTGCAAAGATTGGTCTTTGTGACCAATCTTTAAGTTTTTAATACGACTGCTCAACTCGTCAATCTCCGCTGCGGATAATTGGAATGTGGTCGGTACGCTATTTGTTCTAAAGTCCATGGTGCTTGCTTTGGAAATTTGAACAGAATCAAGTTTCACTGGGAATGAACTCGGATTTGTCAGGAAACATACCCCAAGAACAATACTTGCAACCACAGCAATAGCAACAATCCAAAATGCAGGTTTCTTGTAATTCAGCACATTTTTCACCCTTTCTTTGACGCCAACCTCTCCAAAGGCAAGTGGACAAACCATAACTGTTCTTCTATTCACGCTACAAGAAAGCAGAGCTTCTGAATAAGAAATAGACTCGTTTTGATTCAGTTCACGAATAACTTTTTCATCGCAGGCAAGTTCAATATCTCGGCAAAGTAAAATATACGCAATCCATACAAGAGGATTGAACCAATGGATTGCCAACACTAAATACCCCAATGGTTTCCACCAGTGGTCACAGCGTTTTAAATGAGCGTTCTCATGGGCAATAATATAGGGCAACTGTGCTTCATCTGTCCCGGAGGGAATGTAGATGCTCGGTTTGAAGCAACCAAGAATAAAAGGTGTTTGTATATCGTCACAAATCCAAATATTATCTCGCACAGAAAGGGATGCACAGACTTTCTTTTGCAAGCGGAAATAGCTGACGGCAGCATAAACGAGCATGGCTATGATGCCTATTGCCCATACGATTGCCAGCACAGGAATCAAAAGCTGAAGTGGATTTGCGCTTGCAATTGGCTCTGGAGCAAAGGTGTCCGTAATAATTGGATTCACTACCTTGTCGATAGAGCTTACGCCTGTGGAGATTTCTGGTGTCCAGTCCATCATGATTTCAGGACTGATGGTCTCGGCACTTGGAATCAAGCTCAATGCGCTTTCAAAACTGAATGGGCAAATCAATCGGAAAGCTACGATACCCCACAGTAGACATGGATCCACTTAGGTGCCTTTCTCAAAACTACACGCAAAAGTACGACCGCAAGGATCAGCCAAGATGCGGCGATACTCATATTTACAATTTTCAAAAAGAGTGAACTCATAGATTACTCCTTTCCGGCGGCTGCATCAATCATGCGTCGAATCTCCGCAGCTTCCTGTTGAGAAATACCCTTCCTTTGTGTAAAAGCCGCAATAAAAGCAGGGAGGGAGCCTTCAAAGGTTTCGTCAACGAACTGCTCGCTCTGAACAGCATAGAAATCGTTTTTAGACAGAACAGAGGAAACGATGCCATCATTATTCTGGAAGATACCACGCTCACAAAGCTTGCGTAACACCGTATATGTGGTGGAGCGATTCCAATTCAGTTCCTTCTCACAGAGCTTTACCAAATCTCTGGAGTGCAAAGGCTCATTCGCCCAAATAATATCAGCGAAGTGGGATTCCACTACGCCCATTTTAATCTCAGCCATAAAGATTTCTCCTTCCAGTTTATCGCCAATAAACTGATTGTAGTTTACTCCCAATAAACTGAAATGTCAATAGGAAGCAGCCACATTTATACTATTTGCTTCTACATATTTTCAAAAACAATGTTAATGAGAATAATAAGTGGACTGATATACCCAACATCAGGAAAAGTGAGGATTCAGGGAAAAGAACTTGGAATAGCTGCTGCGATTATGGAGAAACCAGAGATTTTGATTTTGGATGAGCCGTTAAATGCGTTAGATACGAACGGAGTAGAACTTTTTACTAAAATAATCAATGAAGAGAAAGAGAAATGAACACTAATTATTATTTCCTGCCCGGAAATGTTGTCGCTGACCTGAATATAAAACTTCTCGCTGCCTCGCTGAGCAACAAAGTCGATTTCCTTTTGATAGAGCTTGCCGACATAGACATCGTATCCACGGCGAAGAAGCTCGATGCAAACGATGTTTTCATATACTCTGCCATAATCCATATTTCTGCTTCCCAGTATTGCATATTGAATACTGCTGTCACACAAATAGAACTTTTCATAGCTTTCAAGATATTTCTTGCCTCGGATGTCGTATCTCAAAAATACAAATTTTTTATTTTTTGAAAGTGGAAACTACGTAAAGGAGTGTCTTTGTCTGATTGACACCCACATCGTGGGTGAACTCTTTTTTAATTTTTCATAATGGTATCATTATTGTATAATAGAGACATTAAAATCGAAGTTTGGAGGGGTTATATTATGATAATAGAGCCAATGATAGTGACTGATAAAATAGGGCGTTCTATCGTTTTGCGTAATGCGGAAGAAGATGATGCAGCAAGTCTAATCAAATTTATGAAAATTACGACAGGAGAAACCCCATTTTTAATCCGAGAGCCAGACGAGTTTTCTTTAACTATTGAGCAGGAAAAAAATTTTTATAAAAGAACAAAAGGATAATCCGAGAGCATTAATGTTGATTGCAACGGTAGATGAAAAACATATTGGTAATTGCTCTTTGAATGGCATAGGACAGTATCGAAGATATGCCCATCGTTGTGAAGTGGCGATTGCTTTATATCAAAAATATTGCGGTACAGGAATTGGTAAATTAATGTTAGAAAGAATCTTAACCATTGCAAAGAAGGCTGGTTATGAACAAGCGGAATTAGAAGTGATTGCAACGAATGAATATGCTATAAATCTGTATCGTAAATTAGGGTTTGAAGAATATGGAAAATTTCCGAATAACATGAGATATTCAGATGCAACATATGCTGATGCCTTATGGATGATGAAAAAGTTATAAAAAGTAAATTCCAGCTTGTCGAGCTGGAAAATTTGAATTTTACAATGAGATGTCAAAGGATTTTGACACGCATTTTAAGTAATGTCAAAGTCGTTTGGTAGACTATGAAGGGTGGTTTTCCTATAATAAAGTACAAAGGGAGGGGCAGTGACATGGAGTATGATATCGGAAGTAAAATAAAGGCAGCCAGGCTTGAAAAGAAGCTGACACAGGAACAGGTTGCTGAATTATTGGGAGTGAGTCGTCAAACCATCTCAAATTGGGAAAATGAAAAATCATACCCGGATATCATCAGTGTCATTAAAATGAGCGATTGCTACGAAGTCTCTCTTGACTATTTATTGAAGGGAGAACAGACAATGAAAACTTATTATGAATATCTTGAAGAAAGTACAAATGTTGTAAAAAGCAATACCAACAGAAACAAAATTATTACAATCCTGTCCTATATGCTTGTATGGGCAATTGCAATGATTGCGTTCTGGTTCTTTACAAGTGGAAGTGATGCGATGGGATATAGTTTAGTATACTTATGGATTCTTCTTCCTGTAACAACATTTATCGTTTCCTTCATAATCGGTAAAAATGATTTTTGGGCAAAAGGAAAATGGGCACTTACTCTATTTTTGGGAGTGATGTATATGCTTGCTGAATACGGCACATTCGCAATGGCAAATAACATTGCTTTTGACAAGCTGAATGCTCCGGAGTGGGGACTTGTTGTTGCTGGAGTAATAATCTCAGCAATTGGTATGCTGATGGGTTCATTGCTAAAAAAAGAAACGTTGCAAGTGAAACGAAGAAAATGATTAAAATCTCAGTTTTTCGAGCTGGAAAATTAATTTTTGAGAGGAAATTTTTTATGTGGAATGAATTATATAATGCGGCAGTTAAAGTGCAAAATAGCCGAACAATTTCGCCATTTATTGATGCAGGTGGTGTTGCGGCTGCTATTCTTACCAAACAAGGAAATGTTTATGTGGGTGTTTGTATAGATACAGCATCAACGCTCGGAATGTGTGCTGAGAGAAATGCCATTGCTAATATGATTACTAATGGAGAAAGTCAAATTGATAAGGTTGTTGCTGTGATGTCTGATCGAACGGTGGGTTCGTCTTGTGGGGCTTGTCGTGAGTATATGATGCAGTTGGATAAAAACAGTGGGGATATTGAAATACTCCTTGATTTAGAAACTAAGAAAACGGTAAGGCTTAAGGAATTAATTCCTGATTGGTGGGGTTACACCCGATTCAATGAGTAGTTCTGTAATTTTCCGTTGGTCGAGTTTGAAATTTAGAAGTTGAAGGATTATAAGTGATTAGAAGAATGCAGAGAGCAGATATAGACAGAGTTGCGAATATTTGGCTTGATACTAATATAAGAGCGCATAATTTTATTTCCAAACAATACTGGCAGAAAATAAAGGAGCGGAAATACCTTTATCACAAAAAGTATACACTATTCTATATAATAATAAAAATATCTCCATCATTTCAAAAGAGAATGACGGAGATATTTTGCCCTGCTTATTCTTGTAGTAACCAATCAGCTATATCATGAATTTCAATTCCTTCATAGCTATATTTTGGATGCTTGGTTCTGGCAATAATCATTTTCGGATAAGCATCTCGGATCTGAAGCAGAGGAGAGCATTCTCTCTCAAATGTTTCCTGTCCGGAAATGTTGTCGCTGACCTGAATATAAAACTTCTCGCTGCTCGCTGAGCAACAAAGTCGATTTCCTTTTGATAGAGCTTGCCGACATAGACATCGTATCCACGGCGAAGAAGCTCGATGCAAACAATGTTCTCATATACTCTGCCATAATCCATATTTCTGCTTCCCCAGTATTGCATATCGAATACCACTGTCACACAGATAGAACTTCTCAGAGCTTTCAAGGTATTTCTTGCCTCGGATGTCGTATCTCTTAATATCATAAAATACAAAAGCATTGCACAAATACTTAATGTACTTGCCAACGGTTACATGATTGGTTGGAGTCTCATTTGCTGTCAGTAGCTGACTGACCTTATTCGGAGAAGTCAGATTGCTGATATTATCCATAAGGAATTCGCTCAGACGTTGTAAAACCAAAGTGTCCGGGAGAGCATATTTCTGCACCAAATCCCTTGTAACAATAGTTTCGTAGACCTCTTTGATATAGTTTGTGATAGCGTAATCATCAAAGAGTTTATCTTTATCACTGACATCATCGTAATATTGGCAATACTCCTGGAAGCTGAAAGGAAACACATGAATTTCAATATATCGTCCGGTAAACAACGTTGCCAAATCCGCACTCAACAGAAATGCGTTGGAGCCGGTTACATAGATGTCGTATTTTCCTTTAGAATACAGGCTATTGATTGCCAGCTCAAACTTAGGGCACATTTGAACCTCGTCTACAAACAGGTAGTTCGTTTTACCTTCCTGATAATGTTCTTCCACATATGCGTGTAAGGCATGGTATTCCTTGATTTCTTCATATGCTAAATCCATGAAGTCAATGAAGATAATATTGGTGTTTTCAAAGTTGCTTTTCAGATACTCAATATACGCCTGCATCAGCTTGGACTTACCGGAACGACGAATACCCGTGATGATCTTGATGTCAGGAGTACCATTCAGTTCAATGATTCTATCGAGATATTTAGTTCTCGTGATTGTTTCATATAGTCACCCACTTTCAAAAATTGAATTTTTTTCATTTCTCGAAACTGATTCGTTGTACTTAGTATACTGTTTGCTAATAGTATATGCAAGATGTCACTTTCAAAAAACACAAATTTTTTTTATTTTTTGAAAGTGGAAACTATGTAAAGGAGTGTCTTTGTCTGATTGACACCCATATTGGGTGAACTCTTTTTTCATTTTTCATAATAGTATCATTATGGTATAATAGAGACATTAAAATCGAAAGTTGTAAAGGAGCGTTATGCAATGGAAAAAAAGAAAAATTGTTCGTAGGATTATATTGGCAGTATTGCTGGTTTGTGCGGTGTTTTTGATTTATTCCATAGTAACAGACCCATTAGGCGAACATGATATTATGCTTGCCCTTGCTGTTACCGCTGGATTTATTGCATTAGAGCAGGACAAGCGAAAAGAGAGATAAATCTCAGCTTGTATAATCGGAAGTTGGAGATGTAAAATAAATTTGAATTTTGACAGAAGAAGGATTGTTATGAAATTTATCAATACTAGAAAATTCACATGGATAATTTGTATAATAGGATTTTTGCTTGCTCTTGTAAGTATATTTTTCTTACCGAGTATTATTCCAGTACATTTTGCAAATGGGATTGCGGATGATTATGGAAGAAAAATACAAATATTTTTATTTCCTATATTACAAGTGCTTATCACTTTTTTGACTGGACGAGAAAAAGTAAAATATTGCCTGACACATTCAAAAACTTTCTTAACGGACATCCAGTTTAATTGGATGATAGATGGTGTACTTTTATTGGTAATGTTTGCAGAAATATGGGTTATCTATGCTTCATTTGCATAGAAATATTATTTGAACAACTATCAGCTTGTCGAGCTAGAAGTTGTCAAACTGAAATGTAAATGGAGGGTTATGTAAATGAAAAAAAATTGGAATAGTTTTACTCATACTTATTTCACTTACAGGTACATTGTTAGGATGCGGAAAACAAGATGTGAATAAGGACTTGGAGAGCATTGATGCGTCGGAAATCAAACAAATCGAACTTACAGGAACTACAGGTGGGAAAGACGGTAATTATTCGTATTTTTTTTCAGATAAAGAAGTTGTTGAGTTTATAGATTTATTGAATCAAGTGAAACTTGGTGACATAGTAGATGAAAACAAAGCATTATCAAGTGGAGCTGTTTCTTATTACACAATCTATTTTGCAACAGATGAAACGCTGACAATTAGTATAGGAAAATATTTTGAAGTTGAGGACACATATTATGAATTTGATAATTATGATGAATTGTGGGATGAATTTATAGTATTTAACAGCATAAAGTAAGTTTCGGAAAATTCTGATTTGTAGACGGAGGTACACAACATGAAAAAAATCAGCTTAGTGGTTTTTCCGGCTTTAACAATAGTGTTAGAAGCATTACCACTGGGGGCAGTTTGTATTTTTGCTCCATCTCCGACAGAAAGAGTAAAAGAAACATTCTCATACTTTAGTCCAATACCGTTTGGCTATGCAAATTTTGCTCCACTTATTACAGCCGTACTTACTGTTGTTATCTTGTTGCTGTCGTTGATTTCATTAAAGAAAAATGGAGTTTTCAATTCTATGTTTGTTCTTTCAATTATTACAGCAATTATTTCTCTTATGCCGTTGATGTATGGATTAAACAATTACTCCCTTGTAGGAGCCCTTATAACGATAGCCCTTGTAACAGAAAGCATTTTAGTTAAGGCACAACAGAAATAATGCGAAAATTCTAGCTTGCAGAATTAAGAAAATAGGAATATACGGAGAAAACAAAAATGGAAGATAATAAATCAACGAATGTCAAGAAAATGGTAAAATCAGGAATAACTTTTGGAAGTGCATTAGCTATGGTTATTAGTTATAAAAATTTAATGGTGTCAGGGACCAATGTTTGCTGGATCATGTAAAACGTCAGATGAACGAGGAGGTGTATTAAGATGCGATTATTTGATAAAAGGACGCCGCTTCAGAAAGAGTGGGATAAGCTGGAAGTACAGGAGCAGAGATTCCTTCAGAAACGGTTGGAAAAAAAGGAAAGTATCTTGAATCAAAAGCTGGAGGAGAAGATACCGCCTAAACTTCAGGGAACACTTGATGCCGCTTTTGCCAAAGCGTTTGCTCTGATTTTTGAGAAAGGAACCGGAATTATTGAAAAGACGTATCAACGGGAGAAGTTGGAGCAGGACTATCAGGTACGACAGTATACGGCGGATGTAAAGCAGGATTCCAAATCCCTCCGCTCTTTTTCTAAAAAGGCAAGAGATACGGGAACAAAGAATTTACTGCTATCCGGTGTGTCTGGAATCGGGATGGGCGTATTGGGAATCGGTCTGCCGGATATTCCGGTATTTACAGGGATGATTTTAAAGAATATTTATGAGACTGCTCTGCAGTATGGATACAGCTATGAAAGCAGGGAAGAAAAGTATTTTATCCTGCTATTGATACAGGGAGCGATATCCTATGGGGAAACGCTTTGTGAGATTGATGGCAAACTGAATGAATTTATCAGTTGTGGAACGCTGCCGGAAGAGTATCAGGAAAAGAAACAGATCGAGGAAACAGCAGGAGCTTTGTCAAAAGAGCTGCTTTATATGAAGGTCTTACAGGGAATTCCTGTGGTCGGAGCAGTCGGTGGGGCATATGATGCGATTTACATGAAACGGATCACGGAGTATGCAGGGCTAAAATACCGGCACAGGTATTTGGATGCACAGAAAAGTGGAATGAAATAAATTTGAATTTTGCGTAGAGGAACAAGGCTGAGGTAAGAGGTAATTTTCTATGAAAGTACATTACAAAGGAGTTTTATGTAATCTCGCCACATATCGTGTTATGGGAGAAGATAAACCTGCATTATATTATATTGATAGTCCAGATCAAGAAACAATGCTTAAAGCAGGATTTGTAGATGTTCAGCCCTGCTTATGGGTCAAAGTATTAACTGATGAGGAATATAATGAAATTACTAATATTTTGTATTAAATAGACAATTTTCAGTTTATAGTGATAACTTAATATTTTTTACAGAGCACTTTAGCCAATGGTTAGAGCAAGTAATAGAGTAGGAGGCGTTTCATGCAGGAATTTGAGATTTGTTATGGGTTAAGTGAGTTGCCATCGAATGCTGTGGTGACTTACAGAAAAGCAAAGCAAAGGCGGTGATTGAAAAAGACGGAAAGCTTTTTATTGATTTATACAAATCAAGGAGACTATAAATTTCCAGGTGGTGGATATAAAAATAGTGAAAATGCTGCAGAATGTATTGTCCGGGAAATGTTGGAAGAAACAGGGTATCAGGTGGAGAAAGTAGGAAAGTTGTTTGGAATCGTTTTGGAGCAAAAGGTTGATGACTTTGAACCGGGTACATATTTTTCCATGAAATCCGAATATTACAGTGTAACGATAGATGAAAATAATAAACAGAAGCAAAATTTGGACGATTATGAAAAAGAGCAGGAGTTGACCAGTTTTTGTGGAGATTCAGGAAGCAATTGAGAACAACGAAAGAATATTAAATGATTTAAATAGGAAACAAAATCCATGGATTAAAAAGAGAAAACGATGTTTTGAAATGGTTATCAGAAAAAAGGGGGGTTGCGGAATGAATAAATAGCTAAATTATTGAAAACAAAAATGAAAATGGGATATTGGACAGGTTTTACTATGGCAATGTATCCAGGGCAGTTTGCGTATGAACCGATTGATGTTGATTTTCAAAAAGTATGGGAGGATAGTATGCTCAACTGATAATTAAAATTCATTAAGTGATATGCACGAAATTAAGTTAAGTAAGTTAATATTTGTGAAGTATCAAAAATCGTGATTATCATGCGCATATCCTATGGAAAATTCCGCTAAAATATGCTTTAATAGACGTATATAGCAGTAAATAACAATTGCAAGAGGAAAAGAAAATGTCTGGAAGAAAGAGGCAGAAAACCGGAATGATAAATAATGAAAATGAAAATAACAGCATGGCGCAGGAGACACACCACAGCAGACAGTTGACGCGCAGCAGATGGTTATCCCTCAGGAGAGCGAGCGCATCCAGCGGGCTGAGTGGATTCACGAGCAGGTGAAGCTGCAGCGTGAGGCAGAGGACGAGGCCTGGGAGAAGATCATGGAGGAGCAGAAGCTGCTTACAGAGCGCAGACGCTCCATAGATGCCGATATAAACAGCAACAGGGAGCTGAAGCGATACCATGAGGACTGCATGGAGGATATCACAGATCAGGTATATTCACTGCATGGCATATCGGTAGACAAGCTGGAGGGCATAAAAGAGTACAGGAATGCCCTGTTCGCGGCGAAGCATTCATAGTGTTTTGCATATCTGTGATAATGGCTGCGATTGTGGCATATGCCTACGGACCGACCTCACAGCTGTGCCTGTATATACTCATGTGTGTAGGCGCGGAGGGAGCGCTGTTGTCCCAAAAGCGAAAGAATATACTGTTTTTCATTCCGCTTATCCTGATAGCAGCGGAGATGGCAGGCTACAAGCTGTATCCGCAGTATCTGGAGTATGTCACGATGGCTGGAGAGGCGCTGGCACTACTTCTTATGATGATAGGCACTGTGGGATACTTTGTGCACAATCCATACCGCAAGGACAGAAAGAATATAAAGGCTGCAAAGTCAGACCTCAAGGAATTACATAAGGTGGCCTAAAAAGAGTGTCAAGAAGAACAAAAAGAGCCGCATAAAGAACGAAGCAAAAGAAGCAAAGCTTGCGGCAAAGCAGGCACAAGAGAGAGACAAAGGCTGCCATAAAGGAACAGAAAAGGCAGAATAAGCTCGCAAAGAAACAGGCAAAGTACGAGCTGAAGGAGAAAAAACGACAGCAAAGAGTGAGCGTGTTGAGCTTAAGCATGAGCTGAAAAGAGCCGGCTCATGGATAAGGTGAGAAATTTACACCGAAAGAGCAGAATAGTGACAGCACATCTTCGGCAGAGAACGTAGATAACGATATCACAGATAACAATATCATAGATATAGAGCGCAAGATTAACTAAGGCTATAAATTGCTGGGCATTTTTATAGTCGCAAATGTAAATGACAGCGACTATACGCTGCCACTTACAGATGGTGCAGATGTCACGGTTTTGGACAGAGCTTTATGGTGCTACGCTTCTAAACACTCAGTTGATACTTCTCCATCCAGTAATTAATCTGGATGAAATATGCGATAAGCTGCGGACCTGCCATGAGCTGGCCAAACCACGGACTGCCGTATTCTGCCGGTGCCTTTAAAAATTCGCGGGTTTTGTCAGCGTCAATGAGAGTGCGAACAGGGGCGTTAGGGGAGTCTAATATCTCCTCCATTCCCTTTATAAGGAGAGCTTCATATCCGGGATGATAAGTCTTTGGATATGGGCTCTTTTTTCTGTGCAAAAGCTCAGGTGGCAGGACATCTGAAAAAGCATCGCGAAGCAGAGTCTTTTCCACACCGTTTTGATATTTCATATGCCAAGGCACATTAAAGACATACTCAATGATACGATGGTCGGCAAAAGGTACACGAGCCTCAAGCTCGGAGTACATGCTGGTGCGATCCATGCGGTCAAGAAGCGTCTGCATGAACCATTTGATATTGAGATAACCTATTATGCGGCGGCTTTCGTCCTCACCGGTCTCACCGTAAAGGAGAGGGGCTTTTGATCTCGATTCCTCATATCGAAAAGCCTGATAACCGGATAAATCAAGCTCCAAACTCACATCATCGCGCAAAAGAGCAAGGCGTGGAGCGACATCCGATGACCATGGGAAGCCATATCTTTCCAGCAGCTCTTTGCGGTAAAACCACGGATATCCGCCAAAGATTTCATCAGCACACTCACCGGTAAGAGCTACCTTGTTTTTTCGGCTGACGAGGCTGCAGAAATACAAAAGCGACGAGTCCACATCGGTCATGCCGGGCATATCCTTTGCATCGACTGCGGCAAAGAGCGCCTTGAAGAGAGAGTTCTCATCACACTCGAGATAGGAGTGGGCTGTCTCATACTCTTCAAGCATACGATTGACATAGGGCAGATCCCTCTCCGGTTGAAAGGCGTTTGCCTTAAAATACCTGTCATTGTCCTTAAAGTCGAAGGAAAAAGTGTTGAGCGTTTTACCGCGTGTGTTCATATAGTTTGCGGCGATGGCGGTCACGATGCTTGAATCGATGCCGCCTGACAGAAAAAAGTACATACCGGCACATCGGAAACCATCTGCCTTTTTATAGCGTCCTCCACCAGAAAACGTGTGTGAGCAACGGTATCCCGATAGCTCTCGGTGTGTTCCCGGCTTGTAAGCTCCCAGTAGGTTTCATCATGCAGCCCATCCCTGGAGTAAATCATAAAGTGTCCCGGCAAAACCTCAAACAAATCCTTAAACAGGGAAAGCCCGCTCGTGTGTGCAGGCCCGATAGCAAGAAGCTCCTGCAAGCCCTGCTTGTCAAGCTCAGGCTTTACTGCAGGGTGCGCAAAGCAGGCCTTTGGCTCGGAGCCAAACACCAGAGAATCCCCTCGGATGGCATAAAAAGCGGTTTGACACCTACGCGGTCGCGGTATAATAGCAGCCGGCTTTTAGCCGCATCCCATATGGCAAATGCAAAAATACCGTTTAAGCGATTGACAAAATCAGCGCCCCAATGGATGTAGGCGTACAGAATAACCTCTGTGTCTGAGGTTGTGGAGCATACAAAGCCGTTTTCGGACAGCTCGGGAATCAGCTCATCCGTGTTGTAAATTTCACCATTATAGCAGATAGTGTACTCATGGCCGTTGTGGGTGCGCGTCATGGGCTGGTCGCCGCACAGGATATCACGGATGGCCAGACGGCTGTGCGACAGACCAATATGCTTTTTAAGGTAGCGTCCTCTGGCATCGTTGCCGCGGTGGGCGAGCACAGCACGCATCTTCTCAAGACGAAAGTTCCAGTAATCGGTGTTCTTTTCAAAGTCTTCTTTAAAGTTACAGAATCCGGCAATACCACACATAAAAATTCATTCTCCGTAAAATCAGATTTAATTTATATTATGCATACGCCTCGAAGCTGTTAATCCGGTCAGAAAATAAAAAAGATGTTTTACCAAGCTGATTATAAAATTTTTATTGACAAGAAAGGCAGAATAGCGTTACTCTTATTACATGAAGTTAGATAACACTAACATATATAAATGACAGGTAACTACAGTAAGCACAATCTTACCAATAATTGTTTTTAAACGTATAACATTATATAAGGTAAATGTAATTTGAAATGTTGAAAGAGAGGATATCATATGTCAGAAGAAGAGAGAAAGTTCTTAGAAATAGTGGATTTGAAAAAGGGCTTTGGAAGCGGCGAGACGCGCCAGGAGGTGCTGCGAGGTATGAATTTTTCCGTGGCAAAGGGTGAGTTTTGTGTGCTGCTCGGACCGTCGGGCTCCGGAAAGTCCACACTGCTCAATATCATCGGAGGCATAGACAGCGCCGATTCGGGATATATCAGCATAAATGGTGACAAGCTGAAGGATATGAGCGAGAAAAAGCTCACCCAGTACCGCAGAAAGCACCTGGGATACGTATTTCAGATGTACAATCTGATTGCAAACCTGAATGTAAAGGAAAATATCGAGGTGGGCGCTTATCTGTCTGACAACGCACTGGATATCGATGAGCTGCTTCACACGCTGGGGCTTTACGAGCACCGCTATAAGCTTCCAAATCAGCTATCCGGCGGACAGCAGCAGCGTGTGTCAATAGGGCGTGCAATCGTGAAAAATCCGGATATACTGCTTTGCGACGAGCCTACAGGAGCGCTTGATTACAACACCTCAAAGGAGATTTTGAAGCTCATAGAGGATGTCAACAAAAAGTACGGAAACACCATAATCATGGTCACACACAATGAGGCCATCAAAAAACATGGCAGACCACGTGATAAAGCTACGAGACGGAGCCGTACGCCACAACGATATCAATACTAATAAGGTTTCGGCCGAAGAGCTTGAGTGGTAAGGAGGATTTGACCTATGAGCAGGAAAAAGATAAAAAATCCTCTGATAAAGCGTATACCAAAGGAAATTATCGGTGACTGGAAGAAATATCTCGTTGTATTTATTTTCCTCGTGCTGACAATAGGCTTTGTATCCGGAATGTATGTGGCAAACGACAGTATGCTCACCTCTGCGGATGAGGGGGTAAGTAAATACAAGCAGGAGGATGGACATTTCGAGCTTAAGGATAAGGCTGACAGCGAGCTTGTTACGGCTATCGAGTCAGGCGAGGTAAAAACAGCTTCAGACGAAAAAGACAGCGATAGCAGCAAAACTCCTGTCACGCTCTATGAGAATTTCTATCGCAACGAGGATGAGGACTACGACGCAGACGGCAAAAAGGACGGAACCATCCGTGTATACACAAAGACCGGGGATATCAACCTTGCATGTCTCATAAAGGGTTCTTTTCCACAAAATGAGAACGAAATCGCTGTGGACAGAATGCATGCAGACAACGTGGGCATGAAGGTTGGCGACACGATAAAAGTCAGCGGAAAAGAATTCAAGGTATCGGGACTTATCGCATATGTCAATTACTCCACATTGCATGAAAAGAAGACCGATATGATGTTTGATGCGATAAAGTTTGATGTGGCAATGGTGACAAAGGAGGGCTTTGAGCGCCTTAACAAGAGCATTCACTATACATATGCATGGAAATACGAGGATGAGCCGGCTGACGACATAGAGCAGAAGGAAAAATCAGATGACTTTCTGGAGGCGATGGTGTCACAGGTTATGGCAACGGGCAATGAGGTGGAGGACTACACACCGCGCTACTCAAATCCGGCAATCAATTTTGCCACGGACGATATGGGCTCAGACAAGGCCATGGGAGGAGTGCTTTTAGACATTCTTATCGTGATAATCGCATTCATTTTTGCAGTGACCATAAGCAATACGATAGCAAATGAATCATCAGCGATAGGCACGCTTCGTGCGTCGGGCTACACAAAGGGAGAGCTTATTAGGCATTACCTTTCAATGCCTGTCATTGTTACATTTCTGGCAGCAGTAGTAGGAAATATATTGGGCTATACGGTATTCAAGGATGTGGTTGTGGGCATGTATTACAACAGCTACAGCCTGCCGACATACCACACAATCTGGAATCCGGGCGCATTCATAAAAACAACGCTTGCTCCGGTGATTATCATGCTGGTTGTAAATCTTATCGTAATAATTCGCATGATGCAGCACACACCGCTTCAGTTTCTGCGTCATGACCTTAAGAAAACAAAGCGCAAAAAAGCAATGCGGCTTCCGCGCTGGAGCTTCATGAGCCGTTTCAGACTGCGAATCATGTTCCAGAATGTGGCAAACTATCTGATACTTTTTGTGGGAATATTTTTCATCATGGTAATGCTCGCAATGGCAGTCGGTATGCCGGATACACTTGATTATTACAAGAAAAATACAGACAGCATGATGTTTGCAAAATACCAGTACGTACTCAAATCCTATGTCGATGCAGACGGAAACGTGCTTGAAACCGACAACAGTGATGCAGAGAAATTTGACATGACATCGCTCTTAAGGAGGTCAGATGACTTTGACGAGGAGGTGTCTGTCTACGGAGTGGAAACAGACAGTGCATACGTAAAACTTAAGGACATGGATTCGCTTAAGGATAACGAGGTATACATATCAGACTCATTTGCAGATAAATATGGTATAAAACCGGGTGATACAATAAAGCTTGATGCACAGTACGAGAAAAAAACATACAAATTCAAGGTGAAGGGAACCTACGATAAATCTCAGAGCATCGCGGTGTTTATGCCGATAGAGCATTTCGCGGATACTTTTGATTTTGCAGATGGCAGATTCAGCGGATTTTTGTCGGATACAAAGATAAAGGATATCGATGAGAGCAATATCGCGACAACAATCACGATACGCGACATCACCAAAATGGCAGACCAGCTCGACCACTCCATGGGCTCATACATGCAGTACTTCAGGTGCTTTGCATATTGCTATCAGCCGTCATGATATATCTGCTCACGAAGCTCATCATCGAGAAAAATGAGACAGCCATATCGATGACAAAGATTTTAGGCTACGACAACAGAGAAATTGCAAGTCTTTATCTGGTCTCAACATCAATTGTGGTGGTCATCTCGGATATCATCAGCGTAGTGCTTGGTGCAAAGGTGATGGACATTGTATGGCGCATAATGCTTCAGACCTTCAGCGGATGGTTTTCATTCCATATGACACCTGTCGGCTATGTAAAGATGTTTGCATTTGTGCTCATCGGATACCTGATAGTGACAGTATTTGATTTCAGGAGAATAAAGAGGATTCCGATGGACATGGCACTAAAGAATGTGGAATAGGTAGTATAACTGTTTATGATTGAACATTAACCCTATTTGCGCGACAAATTAATCAAAGGCAAAATGTAGATAAATTTTTTATTTACTGATAAACTATTGTATAATTTCACCAAAAATGGTAATATTGTCTTATAATTTTAAGCTTAAGGAGTAGCAATAGGATAGGAGAGATGGTCATATGGAACAGAGTAAAACTAAAAAAAGGGGTACATTTGCAGCCAAAATCATAGTAATGGCGATTTTAGCTGTTATAGTTTCAAATGTAATTTGTATGGTATTTATTCTTGAAAGCTCCAAAAAACAAATTACAGACAGCACAAAGCATACCATGGTAGATGTTATCAATACAACATCAAAAATTGTGGAGAATGAGATCAGCAATGCAGATACAGAGGATTTAGACTATGATGAATACGCTAAGAGTCTTTCCGATGTAAAGCTCGAAGGTATGGACAGCTCATATGTCTATGTGGTAAAGAATGATGGCACAATGCTTTATCATCCAACAAAGGAAAAGGTTGGACAGCCTGTTGAGAATGCCGTAATTAAAGGAGTTGTACAACAGCTTCAGGATGGCAAAAAAACCGGGCACGACTGTTGTAGAATATGATTTCAATGGAACAACAAAGTATTCGGCATATACGATTTTGAACAATGAAAATATACTTGTGCTTACAGCAGATGAGTCTGAGGCACTTGCAGGAATCACTACTGTAACAGGAGTTGCCGTTGGAATCATTGCTATTGTTGTGCTTATTGCAATTATTATCTCATTCATAATGGGACGCAGGCTTATGAGACCGCTTGTAAAGGTCAGTACAATAATTGAGGATGTTGCCAATGGTAATATTGAGGCAGATTTCAGTGTGGTCAAGGAGTCAAATGATGAGATAGGCCTGATTATAGAAAAGATGAAGGAGCTCACACAATCGCTTGGAAGTATAGTCGGAAAGATAAGAAATTCCAGTGATACGATGTCATCAAACAGCTATGAGCTCAATGACACAAGCAGTCAGACACTTGCTGCAAATAACGAGATATCCAAGGCAGTCGAGGATGTTGCAGAGGGCTCTACAGGCATGGCAGCATCTATTTCCAAGATTAATGAAAATCTTCTGGAGATGAGCAATGAAACAAAGGACATTAATGCCTCTGTTGATGAAATCAAAAACCAGACGACAGCAGTGCAGGATAGCAGTAAAATCATGAATGACAAGATTAAATCCATGCAGGATAGCAGCCACAAGATGGATGAGGGTATCTCAGCAATTTCAAAACGCATAGAAACTGTAAATACTACGGTTGACAAGGTGAGCAATATTGTCTCTGTCATTGAGGAAATATCCAGTGAAACCAATCTTTTGTCACTCAATGCATCTATAGAAGCAGCCAGAGCCGGCGATGCAGGAAAAGGCTTCGCAGTGGTGGCACAGGAGATTCGAGTGCTTTCAGACAATACCAATACGGAGCTTGAGAATATAAAGCAGATAATCTCATCACTGGTTGAAGAGTGCAGGTATTGTGTTCAGGCATCCGGCACCATCGTCGAGGACAATGCCAAGCAGAAGGAAGAGATTAAGGCAGTACTCGATGAATTTGGCTCACTTGATGAGCAGATTCAAAGACAGCAGAAAAAGCTGATGAAATCGAAGAACTTGTCACTGCGATGATTGAGCTGAACGATGACATCACGAAGAGCAGCAACAGCCTGACAGACGTCAGCGCAGCAAATGCCGCAGCAACTGAAGAGATGAATGCCAACATCGAGGAGCTCAATGCGATGATGCACGGAGTTTCAGAAATGGCAGAACACATGAATAATGAGTCTGATGGATTGAAGGAAGCATTATCGTTCTTTCATAATTAATTGTAGGTATTCATAAATAAACATTGACCTCCTTTGCACTTTAAGTTTATCATTAAAGCAAAAAGGAGGTTTTTGTCAGGTTCCAATGTAAATCAGTCGTAAAAAAGCAGTAAAATGCTTTTTGTGGCTGATTTTGGTATTTGGGGGATTATTGATTATATCAGCAAAAACACGTATTATATACATATACAAAAAATTTTACTGTTCACGCTTGAGAGTGGCCGGTAACACAAAAATCTTAATATATGGTAAACAGAAGAATGAGGTATAAAATAATGACAGACAATTTTGAATTTAGAAGTATAAACCCAGACGAGGTAGAACAGGCAATAGCAATTGAGCAGATATGTTTCCCACCGAATGAAGCATGCTCTCCAAAGGCAATGACAGAGAGAATTGCAAAGATACCACAGCTATTTCTCGTGGCAGTTGATAAATCAACAGGTAAGCTGGCAGGCTTTTTTAAATGGTGTGGCAACAGACGAGGAAAAGTTCAGGGATGAGTTCTTCACGGACATCGATTTATGCGATGAAAACGGTAAAAATGTGATGCTTCTGGGCCTTGACGTGCTGCCGGAGTACCGTGGACAGGGCCTTGCCAGAGAGCTCGTGTACCGCTACAGCCAGCGTGAAAAGGCAAACGGACGAAAAAAGCTGTTTCTGACATGCTTAGAGCAGAAGGTGGAGATGTATAAAAAGTTTGGATTGCAGGATCTGGGGATTGCCGACTCTACCTGGGGCGGAGAAGAGTGGCATGAGATGGTGTTAAAGGTATGAATGTGATAACATGGAAAAAAAAGTATCAGATAAAAATCTGGATCAGTTGCTTGCGATAAACAATGCTATGAAATATCCTCTTGCATATATTCAGGGACCACCCGGCACTGGCAAAACAAATACTATAATAAACACGATAGTAACAGCATTTTTTTAACAATGTCACAGTGCTGTTTGCATCATATAATAATGTTCCGATAGATAATGTTTTTGAAAAGCTCTCATCCATGAAGTATCGCGGGAAGACAATCCCATTTCCGGTGCTTCGCCTGGGGAATACAGAAAAAGTAATGGAGGCAATTAAATATATTAATGAGCTGCGTACACAGGTGCAGTCATTGCAGATTTTTGCCTCTACACTTGATAAGCGGAAGGATGATCGTATAGACAGGGCAAAGCGTTTGTCTGCGCGTCTAAAGGAATATGAGGAAATTCTGGATTTAAAGGAGAGAAAAGAGACGCTTTCTCATCTGATGAAATATCAGGAGCATATGAAAAATACTATGAAGCTTTTGCCTTTTCAGACAGACCTCAAGGTTATCAGATGCAAAAGCTTGATAAAAGGATAGCTGCTATCGGTGAGATATCGGATACTGATGCTATGCAGCTTCTGGATAGAAATGAGGATGAATTTTATCAGTATCTGTTTTACACGTCTGCGCGGTATATAAAGGCACTCGAGGAACCTAAATTCCAAGAGCTTAGACAGATACTGGATTCTGATGAGACACCAGAGAAGCTGGTGAATGAGTTTAACAAATATATGAGCAAGTCTGAAAATGTAAGAAAGCTTCAGCGAGTTTTTCCTATAATCATAACGACATGCATTTCTGCGCACAAAATAGGTGAGCCTGAGCCTTTATTTGATATGACAATTATGGATGAGGCAAGTCAGTGTAATGTGGCAATCTCACTTGTGCCTATAATCAGAGGAGAAAAACTGATGATGGTGGGAGATCCGCAACAGCTAAATCCGGTTATCCTGCTTGGAGAACTGACAAACAAAAAGCTTCGTCGCAGGTATCATGTATCAGATGAGTACGATTATAGGGAAAATTCAATCTATAAAACGTATCTTGCCTGTGATGCAGTAAGTGATGAGGTGCTTCTGAGAAATCACTATAGATGCAATAAAGAAATAATAGGTTTTAACAATAAAAAATACTATAACTCAAAGCTCAAGATACAGTCAAAGAGTAAGGAGCCTGAACCGCTTGTCTATATGGATGTGAAAAGCGATAACACACAGATAAAAAATACTTCTCCGGCTGAGGTTGAGGAAGTGGTGGAATATGCGCTTTTAAATAAGGATAAAAGCATTGCCGTGATTACGCCGTTTGTCAATCAAAAGCAATTGATTGAAAATGCAATAAAGCAGAATAAACTGAGCAATCTTGTTTGTGGAACGGTTCATGCATTTCAGGGCGATGAGAAGGATGTAGTGCTGTTTTCTACAGCAATCTCTGAAAGGACAAGCTCAGGTACATATAACTGGCTTAAAAATAATAAGGAACTCATAAATGTTGCGACATCCAGAGCAAAGGAGAAGCTGGTACTTCTCACAAACGGAAAAGAACTGGAAAGACTGCATGCGGGACAAGCTGATGATGATTTGTATGAGCTGGCGCAGTATATAAAGACCAATGGCCACTCAAAAATTACTGAAAAGCATATAAGTTCACGAGCACTGGGAATACAGCCGTTCTCGACGGCTACAGAAAATGCGTTTCTCGAAAATCTTACTCATGCTCTTGAAAATATCTGGCTTTCGCAGAGCAAATATGTAATACACAAGGAGGTTGCCATATCACAGGTATTCAGAGATAACATAACCTATGATGACTTGTTTTACATGGGTCGTTTTGATTTTGTTGTATATGAAAAACAAGGCAGAAGCGAATTGCCAATACTTGCCATAGAATTAGATGGTAAAGAACACTTTGAGGATGCGGTGGTGAAAGAGCGGGACAGAAAGAAAAATGCGATATGCAAGGCACACAACATGGAAATTATCCGGGTGGAAAACTCATATGCGAGAAGATATAATCATATCAAAGGAATATTGATGGATTATTTTTCAAGGGTGCATTAAGGGGAATGTTGCACATTATAAAGAACCGGAATTTTTGAAATCCGACCATTGTACAATGGTGTTTTTTCGATTACAATATATGGAGAAAATGAAAAAATCAGAGATTAACATTAAGGGAGGAGACCTATGTGGAGTGATTTACCAGAAGAAAAAAAAAGGAAGAGTATAAAAGACTAATATTGGCATTTGCGAGTCTGACAGGAATGTTTGCTCAGAAATCGTATGATAATGATAGTAATGTGTCGCCGATAATTAATTCTAAATTTCAAGAAACTGCATTTCAAAAGGCTTTTTTGATGCATATGCGGAAGATATTGGAAATACTTCTTATGATGTTTCACTGGAAGAAAATGGGGAAAAGTATCTTGTAGGCATAAAAACATTTGGAATTTCATCAGGGGATCAAAAGGTTGCGCAGTTTAAAGCAAAGCATGATGAATGGGCAGAAATAATTGAAAAAATAAAGGAAAATGCAAGTGGAGCAGATGATAAAGATACTATAAATTTATTGAATACGAATTTATATATGACTTTAGCAAGAAGAATTGCAATGATACGAAATGCGAGAATAGATTCGTCTCGTGCTAATATTAGAGGATTTAAGGTTAAAATTGATGATAGTCATGTTCATTCAGTTTATCATGTGTTAATGCCATCAGGTAAAAAAATGAAGAACCTAAGATTTTTGTCGGAGAAACAGCTTACGATAAGATTGATATTGAAAATTTATCAATAATTGGCTGTACGGGGAAAAAATAATCCGACTAATTTTTTTTTCTTTACAGATGGAAAACATGTTTATAAGTATACCTCTGCAGATAGTCAATTACATATGAATTTTGATAATAAGAATATAGTATGTGATGAGTGGGATGTTAAATATGCTGATGATGCGCATGCTATTTTTGGAAAAATTGCTGATGTTATTTATCCAGAGAACAAAGAGTTTTCTGTCAGTGGAGATAAAGTTGATTTTATAATTTCAAAAGACAAGTTTGATGAGCCTGTTGTGGAGGAGTCTTACTGTTGGACTATATGGAATAAAAATAGAGAAGTAGAATTATTTTCAGGATTCAACAGCTTTTATGGAACCGGTTCAAAGATGCAAATAGCACAAAGAATTAAAAAGATAGATAGTTTAGATAATTTATTTAACGATTGTGATGAGGAGTTTGATTCATATAATGTGGATATTGCAAATAAGATAAAACAGGGAGTAAAAAAAGATTTTTTACTAAAATCGTCAGCTACAAATGATGCTAGGATGGAAAAAGTAAAACTCAGAAATGAGTTGATAGAGCTCGCAGATAAAGTTGGTAGTAGTAAATTAACAGATGAGTTAAAGAAAATATTATATAGGCCGATGAATGAGGTGTATATTTCAATTCCAGATGCGAAAAGTTTTCATAAGGAACATCCATATTTTTTTGGACCATGGATATGGAGAAGTGAAGGATGGGAGTCATAGTTTGCGACTTCCGAAGGAAGAAAGGCAGTTTAACCTTGTTTTTGAACCATCAGGAGATAGTTTACCTGCTTATATTACTCAGGATGAAGGAAAGGCAATAGAATCAGTTGAAAAACAGTCATATTTGGGAGAATGGATTCTTAGAGAGGTATTTCAGTTAGGAGAATATGAACCACTTACGACAGAACGACTTGAGGAATTAAATATAAATGGAATTAGACTGACAAAATACCGAGGTTCAAAAGATATTCATTTAGAATTTATCTGGATAGATGAAGAAAATCCACCAAAGGGATATATATCAGGAAAAAGATAATAGATAAAAATACCAGTTCGTAGAATTAGAACTGGTGTTTTTTTATTAAAAAAAAATGTAGAAAATTACAATATTAAATTGCAAGGCGCCATGATTTATGCTATAATTATAAAAAATGACCTATTATAGTGAGGAGATAATATGTTAAAGTGCGCGTCTTTTTTTGCAGGGGTTGGTGGAATTGATTATGGATTTGAGAATACAGGAGTTTTTAAAACGGTATATGCGAACGAGATTGATTCTTATCCTGCAAGGACATTTGAATTAAATTATGATATAAAAGTTGATGTCAGAGATATACATGATGTAAAAAGTGATGAGATACCAGATTTTGATTTAATGCTTGCCGGATTTCCGTGCCAAGCTTTTTTCAATTGCAGGTTATAGGAAAGGCTTTGATGATGAAAAAGGTCGTGGAGAACTGTTTTTGAATTAACTCGAATTCTTGCAGATAAAAAGCCAAGATTTGCTTTTTTTTGAAAATGTTAAAAATTTAGTTGGACATGATAATGGGAATACATTTAGAGTTATCTGCCAACAACTGGATATCCTTGGTTATAAATATACATATCAGGTTTTAAATGCAATGAATTATGGAAATGTGGCTCAAAACAGAGAAAGAATATATATAGTAGCATTTAGAGATGAAGCTGATTATGAGAAATTTCATTGGCCACTATCTGTTCCGTTAACATCAACAGTTAAGGATATTATTGATTTTGAAAACAAAGTTGATGACAAATATTATTATACACAGGGAAAGTATAAAGGAAATATTTATGAAGCTCTTGTAGAGGGCATGAAGGATGATGAACCAGAGCACCCGGCTGTATATCAATGGCGCCGTAAATATGTGAGAAAAAATCAATCAGGGGTTGTTCCGACATTAACTGCTAATCAAGGTGAAGGTGGTCATAATGTATGTTTAATAAAGACAAGCAATGGCATTAGAAAAATGACACCAAGAGAGTGTTTTAATGCGCAGGGATTTCCAAAAGACTTTAAGCTTCCTGATAACATGAGTGATGCAAGATTGTATAAGCAGGCTGGTAATTCTGTTTGTGTTTCTGTGATAAAGCGAATTGCAGATGAAATAGCTCAAATATGTACTGATTAATTGTTTAAAGGATGGCACAGTATGTGTCATCCTTTTGTATTGTAAAAATAATTGAAAGTATTATAATATTTTTATAGGTGGTGAGAATATGGCGAGGAGAAACTGGACAAGAGAAGAAACCATTTTGGCAATGGATTTATATACGAGGATTCCATTTTCGCAAATAGGAAAGAACAATCAAGAGATAATACAGCTATCACATATTATAAATAGAACTCCAGATGCACTAGCGTTAAAAATGGCAAATTTGGCTCACTACGATTCAGAATTACAGGCAAGAAAAGTTTCTGGTATGTCTCATACAAGCAAATTAGATAAGATAATTTATGATGAGTATTCAAATAATATAGAAGAATTGTCCTTTACAGCACAGAGTATTTTAGCAGATATGCAAAACATACATCAGTAGATACTTTGTTATCGGAGTTACAGCTATATGATATTCCAGCGGGTGTAGATAAAGATTATCAGGCTAAAATTCGCATAGGACAGTACTTTTTTCGAATGTCAGGTCTTATGTCATATGGAAATGCATGTTGTGTCACAGGTCTAAGAAATAAGGAACTCCTTGTTGCTAGTCATATTAAACCATGGAGAGTAAGCGATGAAAAGACGGAGCGGACAAATCCAAGCAATGGATTATGTCTTAATGCAATGCATGATAAGGCATTTGATCGTGGGCTTATAACGATTGATAAGGATTTTCATATTATAAATTCAAGATATCTTGAAGAGGCAGTAATGGATGAAAACACGAGGCAATGGTTTGATTATTATAATGGTAAAGAAATAGTATTGCCAGATAAGTTTTTTTGCTAATAAAAGAATTTATTGAATATCATAATGATGTTATTTTTCAAGGAGCTTAATATGGCGGATGATATGACAAAGGAACAGCGTCATAAGAATATGCAAACATATCAAATCTAGTAATACAAAAATTGAAGTGTTGCTTAGAAAAGCCTTATGGGAGAGAGGGTATCGATATAGAAAAAATTATAAGGCGCTTCCATAAAAACCGGATATTGTTTTGACAAAATATAAGATAGCAATTTTTTGTGATGGAGAATTTTTCCACGGTAAAGACTGGGAGGTTCTTAAACCTAAGCTGGAAAATAGTAATAACAGTGAATATTGGATTAGCAAGATATCCAGAAACAAGGAACGGATGACGAAGTAAACAAAAACTGTTGTTTATGGGATGGACGGTAATCCGATTCTGGGGCAATGACATAAAGAAACATACTGATGAGTGTGTGAAGGTAATTGAAGAAGCCATATTGGATATAAAAATCGGTGACGAAGAGCTATGATAAAATAGGTAGTTTTATTTCTCCACGCTCTATTTTTGCTATAGTTTCACTGGCTTTAAGCACAGCATCTGGTGGCACCCTGAAATTAGAATTGGTTATTACGTTAAGTGCAAATAAAACTTTATTAGCTGCAATTATACGAATTGCTGAATTCACTCTGGTTCTGGTACCGTCAAATTTATCGTCATGAGTTCCAATTTGATGTTCATAGTATTCCTGAATGAGCTTTTTAATATCAGTATCATCCAGCTCGTTGATTCTAAGAAGCAGGTCCTCCATTCGGAGTCCTAAAAATGTCTGACCGGCTGATTTTATGTCATCAAGTATTTTTTTATCGGATCTCTCTTTAAATTCCATGAAAACACCTCCATTTGTGGATAGTATATCACAAGATTTTTTTGCGACCGGCATATGATTTCGCAAAATCATAGACAATTGCAAAAATTGGATAACTATTATATGTAGATGTTTCTCAAGTTACCAGAATACAATAAATATAAGGAAAAATAGCATGAACATACAAATTTTCGGAACAAAGAAATGCAATGACACAAAGAAAGCACAGCGATTTTTCAAGGAGCGTGGGATAAAGTTTCAGTTTATCGACATGAAGGAAAAAGGCATGAGCAAGGGCGAATTTAATTCTGTCGCTCAGGTGAATGGCGGTCTTGACAATATGATTAACTGGGATGGCAAAGATAAGGATTTGCTGGCACTTATAAAGTACATAGCAGATGAGGACAAGCTGGATAAAGTGCTTGAAAATCCGCAGGTGATTAAGACACCGGTGGTTAGAAACGGCAGGCAGTCAACAATCGGGTACCGGCCGGATGTATGGAAGACATGGAAATAAAACTAAAAAGAAAATGAAAGGCAGGAAATTATATATGTATTATGTACCGGATGGCACAGAGCAGTGCGGTTATTATGAGTGTAAAGAGTGTGGAAGCCGGTTTTTGGATTTAAAAATTGCACCAACATTGGTATGTCCATACTGTGGAGAAGAAGCAGATATGGAGATAGGACCTGATGAGGAGATGCCAAAAGTTGTAGAATCTGCGAAGCTTATTCAGATGGTTAGAGGTGCTGAAGAGGTAGAGAAGATGGATAAGCTGTTATCGCTTGCTGTGACAGGTGGCGATTTTAGCTGGATATAAGAATGCAGATATTTGTAGACGCAGATGTAAAGTAGCCGCCGGCGGATGTGACATTGATTGAGAAGATTGGAGGCACTATATGAAACCCAGGACAGCAAAGAGTATGGAGCTTGAGGAGACAAATGCAAGATGGAATGAATGCTTAAACAGTTATGAGAAAGTGAGGCGAGGCGTGTGTTGATGAATACATCGGAGTATCTATCCGTTATCGAAAATATAAAAAGTGAAATAAAGGTCGCACAATATCATGCGACGATTCATGTGAATGCTGATATGTTGCTTTTGTATCATGATATAGGCTGTGTAATCAATGAGCATAAATCATGGGGCAACAAGTTTATTGACAATCTTGCCACTGATATACGAAGTGCTTTTCCAGAAAGCAAGGGATATTCCGTTCGCAATCTAAAGTACATGGCAAAATTCGCTGAGACTTATCGGATCGTGAATTTGTGCAGACGGTGTCTGCACAAATTCCATGGTCACACAATATTGCAATTTTGGAAAAGGTAAAAGACCAAGAACAACGTGTATGGTATATTCATAAAACAGCAGAAAATGGGTGGTCACATAACGTTCTTGTCCATCAGATTGAATGCGGCTTATATCAGCGGCAGGTTCTAGCGGATAAGGTTACAAATTTTGAAAATCGACTGCCATCACCTCAAAGTGAACTTGCGGTGCAGACAATGAAAGACCCATATGTATTTGATTTTATTTCGTTTAGAGAGGACATGTTGGAACGGGATATTGAACAGGCATTGGTGAGGGATGTCACCAAGCTGCTTCTGGAGCTTGGAACAGGGTTTGCATTTCTGGGAAACCAGTATCACCTGAATGTAGGCGGCGATGATTTTTATATTGATTTGTTGTTCTATAACCTGAACCTTCGCTGTTATGTAGTTATCGAATTGAAAACCGGTGATTTCAAGCCGGAATATGCCGGGCAGCTGAATTTCTATCTGTCGGCAGTGGATGGCATATTAAAGAAAGAGCAGGATAACCCGTCCATTGGTCTGCTCCTTTGTAAGAGCAAGAACAACGTGGTAGCGGAATATTCGCTCAAAGATATTTCCAAACCAATTGGGGTGAGCGAATATAAAGTGACAAGCATTCTGCCGGATGAACACTGCCATCCGTTGAAGATATCCAGAAACGGATTAAATAAAATTTAGTATTGTAAAACTAAAATAGCGACCTGTTGAAAAAACTTAGAATTAAATTTATGAATTCATTTACTTGACATGAAAGGGGACCGGAAAACATATGCATCTGGCAGACGTGGAGAGGCACTATATGAAACCCCAGGACAGCAAAGAGCATGGAGCTATATGATATATTGCTTAGGCGCGGGTATCCGGAGCCGTTTTGCGATGAGATAACGAAAAACCTAAATACCGACTGGACAGCTCAAAGGATGATAGGATATCTGTCACACTATAAAAAGCTTCCCATGGAAGAAATCGCTGATGAAATGCTTGCGATACTCAGCGACCGCAACCGCATAATGCAAAAGCATGAGCTTGAGGAGACGAATGCAAGATGGAATGAATACTTAAACAGATAAAGTCAGGAGAATTCACATGAGAGTACTGAATATCGAAGATGATACATTTAAACACAATGATATATGCAAAGCCCTGTCAGGATGTGGGATTAAAGATATCGAATGGTCCAATAATCTCGCGGATGGGTGGAAACAGATTAAAAACTCAATAGATAGTAATAATCCGTATGATCTGATAATTACTGATATGTATTATCCTGGACGAGCCGGGCGGCAGAGAGGAACAATCAGGAGATGTTCTGATTGACAGAGTGATTAAGAACAAAATCACAATACCTGTAATTCTCTGCTCTAGCGTGAATCTCAAATACCCGGAAATATATGGCTGTGTTTATTATAGCAGGGAAAGAAACTGGGAGGCAGATATGCAGACGCTTGTAAATAGTCTTGTGGCAGGATAATACTAATAAATCTCAAGCTTCTGATCAACCAGTGATTCACCTTCATATACAAGCTTAAGTGTGAAGAAATTTTCTTCATTTTCAAGCAGGAGCTTTAAGAAGATAGCGTCGCCTTCCCAGGTAGGAAGTGTGGGCACGATAGTTTTATCCACCCATTTGAGGTCACCTTCGTTGCATGTTATAAGCTTGCCGGAAAATTCATCAGCGGTGAAAAGACACATCAATTCAGGCTCCTGTTTATCACTTATAAAAGTTATGAGTGCGCGGAAACGGTATGATGTGAGTGTGAGCCCTGTTTCCTCTTTGACTTCGCGGAGCAAGCATTCTTCGGGTGATTCACCATTCTCGGCGTGACCGCCAACACCAATCCATTTTCCTTCATTTATATCATTTTCTTTCTTAATACGATGAAGCATGAGATATTGTCCATCGTGTTCTATGTAGCATAGAGTAGTTATTTTCATGATGTACCTCCGTCAGATGATTATAACATAAAATGTGCGGGGGAAGACAGGAAAAATATCTATCTGCATAGCAGCCCTAAAATGAATTGCAGACACCCCCTGTAAAGTAGTATAATAACAACAATTAATAAAGCTAAATGCACAAATGGGAATTGGCAATAAGCATGAAATGAGGTTTACACTATGGACGTAAGAAAAATGAGAAACGAATTACTGGGAAAGCGCCTTGTGGCGGCACTTGAGTCGCGCAACATGGAAGCCTACTATGTAGAGACAAAGGAAGAGGCTGTTAAGAAAGCACTGGAGCTGATTCCAAAGGGAAGCTCAATCAATATGGGCGGTGCCACATCGGTGAAGGAGTGTGGTCTGTATGAGGCGCTCTCAAACGGAGAATATCAGTTTTATGACAGGGACAAGGTGTCTACGCAGGAGGAGAAGCAGGAGATAGCGTTAAAGGCATTTACATCGGATTATTTCCTTGGAAGTGTCAATGCGATGAGCGAGGATGGCGTATTTATCAATATTGACGGAAATGCAAACCGCGTAGCGGCATATGCTTACGGACCAAAACATGTGCTTCTTATAGTAGGCATGAACAAGGTCGTAAAGACTGAGGCAGACGCTATGAGCCGTGCGAGAAATGAGGCAGCGCCTATCAACGCACAGCGCTTTGGCATCGACACACCATGCTCCAAGAACGGCACCTGCTTTGACTGTAAGAGCCCGCAGTGTATCTGCTGTCAGATTCTGACCACACGCTTCTCAAGGGTGAAGGGACGTTTCCAGATTATTCTTGTGGATGAGAATCTGGGCTTTTAGTAACTGTTCAGTACAGAAATATGCGGTATCGCATATTTCGTAAGAAAACGTATATTATGTAGGAGCAAGCGCCCATCAGCGCAGCTGATTCTTATGCGCTTGCGGCTCGCAACTGTGAAGGTACTGAACAGTTACGACTTTTAATATATTGACCCTCATATCATTTTTATGCATTATACGGAAACGAAACATACGGTCAGGAAATACACGGACAGGAAATATATGGATAATAAACATGCGGAAAGGAAACATACGAAATGGGATATTTAATCAGTGAGACAACAAAAAAGAGGAGCGCGAGGCAATTGTGGCTGAGTCGCTTGGCAATATCGAGGCCACCTGCGATGGCTGCATGGCGGGGCTTGCAGAGATGTATCAGGACTATATTGACGGAAAGAAGGAGCTTCGTGAGATAAATATGGAGTTCAATGCCAGGTATGTGCACGGAGAGGATATGCCGGGGGCGAAGCGGCTGTGGATATAAGTAATGTGAAACGGTTTGGGATAATTACCGAAGCCTAATGATATCAGGGAGACGCAGATGATTTCATGCAGGGATGTTAACAATTTACAAATGGATGGAATGGAGCTTGTGGCGGGAGCAGCAGGGCTTGACCGGATTGTGTCATGGACGTATCTGGTGCAGACTAAGCCTTATAAGGATCATATGAATCCGGGCAACTTTGCACTGCTTGTGGTAGATTACAAGAGATTTTCCATGGACGAGGCATATGATGCCATGGTTGAGCTGAATGAGCTGGGAATATCGGGCTTTGCGATTTCGGTTGTGGAGGACAGGGAAGAGACACCACAGAGGATGAAGGACAAGGCTGATGAACTCAAGCTGCCGTTGTTTTATATCCGGTGGGAGGGAGCTACCTTTTGTAGATATTGCGCAGAGCGTCGGAGAGCTGCTTTTAGAGACCAGTGTGGATAATAAAAGGACCGGGGACTACCTGTACAATCTGCTTTTTGGATATGAGGTAAATGATAAGTATATCGAGAAGATTTCTGTACAGCTTGGTCTGACCTTTGACCGGCCGTACAGGTGGGAATCATCGTGATAGACCGCAAATACGGAGTGAATCTGGAGCAGGACGAGCACACATATACATACTATACCGACTGCCTGAACCGCGAGGTTATCCATATGAAGAAAAACGCCTATGTATATGAGGTTTTTGAACAAATTTGTGCTTCTTTTTGAGGAGACAAAGGATATGGAGACAGAGCATCAGATTGAAAGGATACTTGGGGACTTAGACAGTCGTGCACCATTTGCAGGGCTCATTCACAGCACATGCATACTCGGTGCTGCATACAGGAAGCCTGCGGATTTTGGCAAGAGCTATCAGGAGGCGAAAAATCTCATCCCCAAAAAGGATATTTTACCCAATCCGACCAACAAGAAGGTAATCAGTGCCAGCTCCATGGGCATATACAAGTATATGTTCAACAGTGGCAATCAGCAGGAAATCATGGATTATTGCAACGAGAAGCTAAAGCGGCTTGAGATGTATGACAATGCAAACGGCTCGTTTCTCATAGATACGCTGCTCAATTACCATATGTGTGGCTTTAATGTCGGAAAAAAACGGCACAGATGATGTACGTTCATCGTAATTCCCTGCAATACCGTCTGAAAAAGATAGAAGAAATACTGGAAATCAGCCTTGATGACTCGATGGAATATCTGGATGTAGTTAATTGTATTCTTGTAAAAAGGCTTATGTTTAATTAGTTACTGTAAAAATACACAAACAAATTGTGCAAAATTAACATTGCAAAGCTGCTTCATTAAGTTTATTATACGAACTAAGCAAAGGCGCTGGAGAAAAACTCCGGCGCCTTTTCGTATTTCAATAATCAAGGAGGTAAAGATTATGATGAAGAGAAGTAAGAGATTTGCAGCATTGATATTGACAGGTGTAATGGCAGCGACAACATTGTTTGGATGTGGTTCGTCATCAGGAGGAGCTGCTTCTGATAGCTCAGCGGCAGACAGCTCATCAAATAAGGTTTTAAAGGTTGGTATGGAATGTGCATATGCTCCATTCAACTGGACACAGGATACAGATACCACACCGGACGGCAGCAAGGCAGTCAAGATAGCAGGCTCTGATTACTATGCATACGGCTACGATGTAGCAGTGGCACAGAAGCTTGCAGACCAGATGGGAATGGACCTTGAGGTACATAAGGTTGAGTGGTCATCAATCGGTATCTCACTCGATGCAGGAGATTATGACTGTATCATCGCCGGTATGGGCAAGACAAAGGAAAGAGAAGCGTCATACGCATTCACAGAGCCTTATTACTATAGAAACAACTGTATCGTTGTTAAGAAGGGCGGCAAGTATTCAAATGTAAAGGGTCTTTCAGATCTCGCAGATACAGGCTGCAAAGTAACGACACAGCTTGGAACAGGCTGGATTCCACTTTTAGACCAGATAAAGGGTGCTGAGCAATCAGGAAACTTTGAGACTACATCAGAGTGCTTCCTCGCAATATCAAACGGCAGTGCAGATGTATGTGTAATCGATGTTCCGACAGCAGAGTCAGCAGTACTTACAAATGATGATTTACAGATTATCGAGCTGGATGAGAATGATACATTCACAGGTGATGATGAAATGGTAAATGTATGTATCGCAACAAGAAAGGATGATACAGCACTCAGAGATAAAATCCAGGATGCCATGAATGCAATCGGCTGGAATGACAAGGCAAAGATGGATGAGCTGATGGATCAGGTTCTGACACAGCAGCCGGCAGCCAACTAGTTGTTAGAGATTTATATGATTCACGAAAAGATGAAAGACTGTGGGATGATGTTATATCGCATCATCCCACAATATGAAAACCGGCGTAAGCTGGGGATTAGAGAGATAAAAGTGAGGTAGCAGTATGATGATAAGTAATCCAAGTAATTCGTTAGAATGGATGGTATTTCTGGCGCAGAAATATTCAAGCATGTTTATCAAAGGAACCTGGCTTACGCTGTACATATCGGTAGTTGGTACATTGCTTGGCTTCGTATTGGGATATATCGTAGGCATAGTAAATGATGTAAAGCTTAACGATGGCGACAACATCGTAAAAAAGGTCCTTATCCGTATAGTAAAGGTGATATTTACAGTTTATGTTGAAGTATTCAGGGACACACCAATGATAGTTCAGGCGATGATTGTGTACTATGGAATACGCCAGATGGGCTATGAAAACCTGACACCTGTATTTGCAGGTATTCTCGTAACTGTATTAAATACAGGTGCCTACATTGGAGAGACAGTCAGAGCAGGAATCGGTTCAATAGATATGGGACAGCGCGAGGGCGCATGGGCCATGGGAATGTCACCGTTTAAGACAATGCTCTATGTAGTTTTGCCGCAGGCATTCAAGACACATCATTCCTGAGATGGCAAATACATTTCTTTTAAATCTGAAGATGACATCAGTACTCAATGTTATCGCTGTGCAGGAGCTTTTCATGGCTGCCAAGACAGTCGGTGGAAACTACTACAAGTACTTTGAGTCATATCTGGTCATCGCGGTAATTTACTTTGTACTTTGCTTTGTATTTGATAAGCTCTTCAAGCTGATTGAAAAGAAGCTGCAGGGCAAGATGGACTATGCACTCGCAGTTGAGTACATGGACAATGAATAGGAGGCACAATATGAGTGAGACAGTAATTTCAATTAAGGATTTAAGCAAATCATTTGGTGATCATGAGGTACTTAGAAAGATTGATATTGATGTGCATTCCGGCGAGGTCATCTGTATTGTGGGCTCCTCAGGTTCAGGGGAAAATCAACACTGCTTAGGTGCATCAACAAGCTTGAGAAACAGACCTCAGGAAAGATTTTATATCACGATAAAGAGGTCAGAAATGTACAAAAGGATATCAATGATTACCGTTCAAAGGTGGGAATGGTGTTCCAGTCCTTCAATTTGTTCAACAATATGACAGTGCTCCAGAACTGTATGCTTTGCACAAGAAGGGTGCTTCATCTGCCAAAGCAGGAGGCCTTTGACATGGCAATCACGCATCTGAAGGCAGTCGGCATGGCTCCTTATATCAATGCGAAGCCATCTCAGCTCTCAGGAGGACAGCAGCAGAGAGTCGCCATTGCAAGGTCACTTTGTATGAACCCGGAGGTGCTTTTTATTTGATGAGCCGACCTCGGCGCTTGACCCTGAGATGGTCGGAGAGGTGCTAAATGTCATGAAGGACCTCGCGAGGACAGGACTTACGATGATAATCGTCACACATGAGATGGCATTTGCCAGAGATGTTTCTACAAGAACTATTTTCATGGACTCAGGATATGTGGCAGAGGATGCAGCACCGTCAGAGCTGTTTACAAATCCTAAGAATCCAAGAACAAGAGAATTCTTAAGCAGATATCTGGCAGGCTAGATATGGTTGGCATTCAGAAGGAGGAAATGATAAATGGATAATTTTGTAGTAACCTTTGCCAGAGGATTTGGAACAGGCGGAAAAGCAATAGCATCACAGCTGGCAAAAGAGCTTGGAATACACTGTTATGAGAACCGTATTCTGACTCTTGCAAGCCAGCTGAGCGGACTTGACGAGAATGTGTTTCAGGAGGTAAATGAGAAGCTGCGTGAAGAGGGCGGATTTACGTTTTTTTTGCGAGGGCTTCCAAGAGCAAAGGGATATATATCGAGAAATGAGAAGTTCAGATCAGATGACAGGCTCTTTGAATATCAGAGCCAGATTATCAACGAGCTTGCAGACAAGGAATCCTGCGTCATAGTAGGAAAATGTGCCGACTATGTATTAAAGAACCGCCCAAATGTGGTGAGCATATACATTGAGGCACCGCGTGCATTCTGTGTGGAGCGTACCATAGCCAATATGGGTGTGACACCGGAGGTGGCAAATGCCACAATTGAGAGAACAGATAAGTTCAGGGCAGATTATTACAAGTACTATACACACGGAAACTACTGGACCAATCCGGTGAACTACGACCTGACACTAAACAGTGAGCGTGTCGGTGTGGAAAACTGTGTGAAGACGATAGAGCAGTATCTGATCATAAAGGGCTTTATCAAGGCTGATATGATTAAGCCGGTGGGAGAACTCATATAAAAAGTATATAACAAAAAAATTGCAGTTCGTGTATTGAGCTGCAAATTTTTGTTATTATTATATAGATATGTCTATCCAAGCAAAGCCTTATCAGAAGCAAATTCCTCGCCGGAAACCTCCTCAAACTTCATGAGCAGATCCTCCACAGTGAGGTTTTTCTTTTCTTCGCCTGAAATATTAAGGACAACCTGTCCGTTATTCATCATGATGAGTCTGTTGCCGTGAGCGATGGCATCACGCATGTTGTGTGTGACCATCATGGCTGTCAGGCTGTTCTCCTTGATGATTTTGTCTGTGAGAGTGAGCACCTTTGCGGCTGTCTTAGGGTCGAGAGCAGCGGTGTGCTCATCCAAAAGCAGCACCTTCGGCTTCTGGAGTGAAGCCATAAGCAGTGTAACAGCCTGACGCTGTCCACCTGAGAGCAGACCAACCTTTGAGGTCATTCGATCCTCGAGTCCCAGGTCAAGCTCCTTTAAAAGCTCGTGGAAATGCTCCTTTTCAGCCTTTGTGATACCCCAGCCAAGACCACGGCGCTTTCCGCGGCGCGCTGCAAGTGCGAGGTTTTCATCAATCTGCATAGTTGCGGTAGTTCCTGTCATTGGATCCTGGAACACACGTCCCAGAAATGATGCACGCTTGAACTCAGGAAGTCCTGTGACATCCACTCCATCGATGAGAATTGAACCATCGTCTACAGGCCATGTGCCTGCAACGGCATTGAGCATGGTCGATTTTCCGGCACCGTTTCCACCGATAACAGTGACGAAATCGCCCCCTCCTCAAGCTTTAGGTTTACACCATTAAGGGCATGCTTTTCATTGATGGTGCCCGGATTGAAGGTTTTATGTACGTTTCTAATCTCTAGCATTTATTTTGCCCTCCTTTGTGTTAAGTGCTGCGGCAGAGCGTTTGCCGGCTTCTTTTTAAAGGAGGCCTTGCTCTTGCCCTTCAGGTAAGGCACTGCAAGGAAAATTGCCACGATGATTGCAGTGAAGAGCTTTAAGTCATCACTTGGCATCTGCAGCCACAGAACAATTCCGATTACAATGTAGTAAACGATTCCACCAAATATGACAAAGATAAGTTTTCCCATGAAATTCATGTGCTTTCCGAGGATTGCATCGCCGAGCACCTCACCGATGATAACGGCGGCAAGACCGATGACGATTCCACCACGGCCCATGTTTACATCGGAAAAGCCTGAGTACTGTGAAAGCAGGCCGCCTGAGAGCGCTACAATTGCATTTGAAAGCGCAAGACCAATGAGCTTCATGTTGTCAATGTTGATACCCTGGGCCTTGCTCATTGCAGGGTTGCAGCCTGTGGCACGGATAGCAGAGCCCTGCTCTGTTCCGAAATACCAGTAAAGCACCGCGATAATTACAACCGAGAAAATTACACCGACAATTATCGCATGTGTCAGATTACGTGATGAAAGCACCAGATTATATTTATCTGCGCTAAGTGCCTGGTTGGCGTGGCGCTGCATGATATTTAAGTTGATAGAGTAGAGCGCTATCTGTGTAAGGATTCCTGCCAGAATCGGAGGAATGCCGAGCTTTGTATGTAAGAGACCGGTGCAGAGTCCTGCGAGCAGACCGGCAATACATGCGCAAAGCAGTGAAACCCAGATATTGTAGCCGTTAATCGTCATCATAACGGTTACGGCACCACCTGTTGCAAATGAGCCATCAACCGTCAGATCTGCGAAGTCCAGCAGTCTGAAGGTGATGTAAACACCGAGTGCCATGATGCCCCATATCAGACCCTGGGCTATATTGCCCGGAAGGGCATTGGTGAATGCAACCGGATTTAAGGTTGCAAAATAATTCATTAGAATCATTTTATTAAATACCTCCATAGTGCAGCTGTTTATTCAGCTGAGATTTCCTCATAGCCGTCCGGAACTGTAATTCCAAGCTCCTTGGCGCGGTCCGGAAGGTACTCCTTAGTGAACTTAGGAGCGCTCTTGACCTCCATAGTTTTGATGTCTGTACCATTTACAAGAATATCGTAAGCCATCTCGCCTGTTGTGTATCCAAGGTCATAGTAGCTGATAGAAAGTGTTGCCACACCACAGCCCTTAGCGATTCCTTCCTCGCCGGCGAAGATAGGTTTCTTAGCCTGTGAAGCTACATTGTTGATAGCCTCTGTGCATGAAGCAGCAGTGTTGTCAGTTGGGATGTAGATTACATCAGATGCGTCACATGCGCTCTTTGTAACGGAAGCAACATCATTGGAATCTGCGAAGGTGTACTCTTTTTACAGTGTATCCCTCGTCCTCAAGGTATTTGGTAATAGTTGTTGACTGGTAGATACTGTTTGGCTCAGATGAGCAGTAGATGATACCGATGTTCTTTGCATCCGGGAAAAGCTCCTTGATGCATTTAGCCTGCTGATCCAGTGGAGCGAGGTCTGTAGTACCTGAAATATTCTTTCCTGTAGTGCCTGACCAGTCTGACATATCAAGAGCTGTAGCGTAGTCTGTGATAGATGTTCCGAGAATCGGAATAGAGTCTGTAGCTGCTGAAGCGGCCTGAAGAGCTGCTGTAGCATTTCCAAGGATAAGGTCATAGTCGTTGGTGACGAACTTGGTGCAGATTGTAGAGCATGTAGAAGCATCTCCTGCGGCATTCTGCTCGTCAAATGAGACATCGTCTCCAAGCTTGTCCTTTAATGCGTCCTCAAAGCCCTTTGTAGCAGCATCGAGAGCCTCGTGCTGTACGAGCTGGCAGATACCTACCTGATATTTGGCATCTGAGTTTTTGCCTGACTGTGTGCCACCGTTTGCTGAACCGGAATCTCCGCATCCGGCAAGTCCAAGAACCATTGTTCCGGCAAGAACAAGTGAAGCTAAAATTTTAGATCTCTTTTTCATGATAATTCCTCCTTTTATCAGCGCTTTAAAGCGTTGATGTATCAATTAGGTAAATTATATTCACTTATTAATGAGAAGTCAAGAGAAGATGAGGAAAAAGTAGCAATTTTGCGGAAACGCAGGAAATTAGCGGATTTCGAGGTGTAGTCAGATTACGGGAATGCGTAGCATGTAGTAATCTGATTAATCATAAATGAGGGGCAAAATACCTTTTGACCCTCATATCATAAAATGATAAAGGAAGAAAATACTTTGATTAATATAGCGATATGTGATGATGATTTAGTTTTGTGTTAAAAATAGAAGCAATGCTTTTGCAGATATAAAAAAAGCAGTGGAGAAGAGAGATGGTCATAATATCAACTATATTTATTATATGATGAATAAAAAAGTAATTATTATAACCATTGTAGTACTGGCGATTTTGGGAAGTGTGATATTTTTTTATAAACAGAATGCAGAAAATAGCAAAAAATATACTCAGAACTCGATAGAGAGTGAGGTTGTGTTAGCGAGTTCTAAGGAGGGCTATAATTCGGTAGTGGTATATCAGCTTAATAATGCACTAATTGTAAGTGCAGAATCGGAAGCAGCATTTTTTGATGGAGTACGGTATGAGGTAGAAACACAAGGTAATGTGGATTCAAGTGATATAGATATTGTATGGACGAATATAGGTGGTGGTACAGAAAAAACCGAGGATAACGATCTGATTATAGCAGAAATAAAAATATCAGAAAATGGTAAATTAATATCCGATACTAAAATTAATTTTGCGAAAAAGGCATTTGATGCGCTTGAGGATGTTCTTAAAAGCAATAAGAGATAAATAATATCAATTTAAGATTTTGGCGAAGCAGTAATGTATGCCCTTTGAGGGCTAAAATTAAACCACCACTTGAAGTGGAGTTTGCGAACTTAGAATTATCTCAACATTAATAAGAAGGGAGAATTTCATGCTGAAGAACAAATATATCCAGAAAATTTTAGTTAGTTTGTGTGTGGATGAATACCGTAATAGAAAAAATGATGGTTCATACTGGATTTGCGGAGAGGGTGTTGGCACAGAACAAAAAACTGTTTCGGGAGAAACGGAGTATACAGTTACATGTAGCAGTAAATTTGTGCCATATGAATTTCCTGCAAATGAATTTTCAAAATAAAATATGCTACAACCTTGGCAAACGGTAACTGTAGGCATATTTGCATTGTT
>VOFC01006963.1_pt1 | contig 40870 bp, 70 predicted proteins | sample 5384161 | NCBI WGS metagenome assembly VOFC01 (sample SAMN12384722, study PRJNA508395) | human gut metagenome | isolation source: healthy gut B | host: Homo sapiens
TCCACGGTGAGATCAAGTCGAAGAGTGAGTCGTTTAGTCTGTCGTTTTGCCCGTTCGCGTCTGTACTCTCTTCGTTGTCATAGCGGCCCTTGTGCTGCCTTTGTTCCCCCGTGTTTCTATCCGAGCTACGCTGCTTTCCACCTACTCATCGTCGTTGACCTTCCTCGTCGTGAGTTGTCCTTGTGCTGTACTTGCCCGTTCCGTCTGTTGTTTCGGTGGCATGGCGCAAGTCGCAAGGGCATCCTCATCAAGGTGGCAATATATGGATGCTTTTGGCCCATATTGACACTGTGGTCCTCGACAAGACAGGTACATCTTTGGACCCAAGGAAACTTTTTGCTAAGCTGAGGCCATCCATCCTGGGACGAGTTGGTGAGAGCATGTTGCTCGCACCTCGCCCAGGGAGCATCCCCACCATCCCATAGCGCTGTTGCCCTTCGCTGGGCGGCATATCAGCACGTCGGGCGATATGGTTGTAATGACAAACCATGTCCACGAGGAACGATAGAAGTCCTTTCGCAGTGGGAGAATCAGAGAACAGAAGAAATTCTGAAAAATACAGCAGAAGGAACGGCAGAGAAAACAGAAAATGCACTTTATGGAATCTGCATCGACATCGGAACAACGACTCTGGCGGCACTGCTTGTGAATCTGGAAACAGAAGCAGACTGCCAGACTGCCGTATCCGTTAATCACCAGAGAGCTTATGGCTCGGATGTGCTTTCGAGAATTTCTGCATCGAATAGTGGAAAAAGTGGGAGATACAGAGGTGTATCCGGCAGGATCTTCAGAAACTGATCCGGGAGCTCCTTCAAAAAGAAAAGATAACGGAACAGCAGATACAAAGGATCGTGATCGCAGGAAACACAACGATGTGTCATCTGCTTCGCGGATTTTCATGTGAGACGCTGGGAGTGGCGCCTTTTCTGCCAGTTGACCTTTCATGGATGGAAGGCAGTGCGGCAGAGTTTCTTGGAATGAAAGAATTGGATACAAAAGTTGTGATTTTGCCTGGGATTTCAGCGTTTGTAGGGGCTGATATCATGGCTGGCATTGCAAAAATGAATATGCACAGATCCGAAGGATATCATTTGCTGCTGGATATTGGAACGAATGGGGAGATGGTGCTTGGAAATTGCCGTCATATGTATGTGACGTCCACGTCTGCGGGACCGGCGTTTGAAGGCGGAAATATTTCCTGTGGCATGGCGGGCATTCCGGGAGTAATCTCACATGTTTTCATGGAGGAGACAGGGAAAGCCGGATTTCAGGTGATCGGTGAAGCAGATGGAGAAAATAAGAAGAAGCAGCAGGCAATCGGAATCTGCGGAACTGGTATGATCGATCTGGTTTATGAACCCGGAAACATCAGATGATCGATGAACATGGAACATATTCGGATCTTTATTTTGACACCGGATATGAGCTGGCAGGAAAAGTAAAATTCACACAGAATGACATCCGGGAAATTCAGATGGCAAAAGCGGCGATCCGCGCAGGAGTGGATATTTTAGTAAAAAGGCGGGTATTGCGTTTGACGAAGTGGACGACTGTTATCTTGCAGGTGGATTTGGAACTAAGATAGATATCACAAAGGCGGCAGGGATTGGACTGATCCCGAAAGAACTTGAGGTGAAAACGATCCCGGCCGGAAATACAGTTCTTGCAGGGACAAAAGAGGTTTTACTTGGCAGAATTTCAAAAGACGAACTTGAAAAAATCCAGACCATGGCAGATGTCATCAATCTGGCAGAAGAAAATGATTTTGAGGAGATGTATCTCTCTTACATGGATTTTTAAGTAAACGGCAGATAAAAATTCTTGTATTGAAAAGAAAAAATAAGTCTGTTATCATATAAGTATATGGTTTGTACGGAAGAAAAAAGAATTTGACAGGTTGCTGAAACCACTACAAATGGAGAAGGACTGGCACAAGGGCATATGACAAGAAAACATACAATATTAGTTGTGGATGATGCAAGACATAACAGGACTGCATTGCGGGAAATTTTAAATGACAATTATATCGTGCTTGAAGCAGAAAATGGACAGAATGCATTAGCAGTTTTAGAGGAGAAGTATCAGGCGGTAACTGTGATCATTCTTGACCTGATCATGCCGGACATGAGCGGACTGGAACTCTTAGAAATTTTTCACAAAGATGTAAGATATCAGAATATACCTGTGATCGCGATGTTGAGAGGCATCAATGATGAGATCGAGTGCAAGTGTCTGGAATACGGAGCATGGGATTTTATGCGGAAACCTTATGATCCGACGATCGTGCGTTTTCGTGTAAAGAATGTGATCGAGCGCAGTCAGATGAGAGTGGATGATGAATTAAAGTACCGTGCGGAGTATGATGTGCTCACCGGCATTTTGAACAAATCAAAGTTCTTTTATAATACGAGAAATATGCTGAATATTTTCGGTACGGAAGATTTTGTGTTCATCAGGATCGATATTGAAAAATTCCAGCTGATCAATTCCTTTTTTGGAATGGATGAGGGTGATCATTTATTAAAGTATATGGCAGATTATCTGCAGAATGTGGAAAAAGAATATCGTTATATTACTTATGGAAGAATTGAGGCAGATATTTTTGCGGTATGCTTTTCTTATGAAAATGAGAAAGAGATCACAGACTTTGTGAAGAAATTCACGAATCAGATGGAAAAATATCCTCTGGATTTTGATATCACGCCTTTCTTCTGGGATATATCTTGTGAAAAACCGTGATCTTTCCATCAACGAAATGTATGACAAAGCCAATCTTGCATCCAAAAACTGTAAGGGAAATTATATCCAGAACTATTTCTTTTTACACAAAAGAGATGAGCGAGGAGATCATCAAGGAGCAGCACATCATCAACAATATGAAGAATGCGCTGAAGAACGAAGAGTTTGTGCTGTATTTGCAGCCCAAATATGAACTTCAGCGAAATTCCATTGCAGGAGCAGAAGTTTTGGTGCGATGGATCACAGCAGATGGCAGGATGATATCGCCGGGAGAATTTATCCCGGTATTTGAGAGGAACGGTTTTATCCTGAAGCTGGATCAGTATGTCTGGGAAAAAAACATGCCAGCTGCTTGCGGGATGGAGAGATGAGGGAAGAAAAATATTTCCGGTTTCCGTCAATATTTCGCGTGTAAGTCTTTATAATCCCAAAATTGTGGATGTGATCTGTGGACTGACAGAAAAATACAATATTCCACCGGAATGGCTGCAGTTAGAACTGACAGAGAGTGCATATACGAAGGAAACCCAAAAGCAATCAAAGAGATGATGGAACAGCTTCAGAAAAAGGTTTTTCTATTTTGATGGACGATTTTGGAAGTGGTTATTCCTCGCTGAATGTACTAAAAGATATTGCGGTTGACGTCCTGAAAATCGATATGAAGTTTCTGGATGGTTCCGGAGATGATGGCAGGAGTGAAAACATTCTGGCATCGGTAGTCCGCATGGCAAAGTGGCTGAACATGCCGGTCGTAGCTGAGGGTGCTGAGCGCAAAGAGCAGGTATCGTTTCTGCACAGCATCGGATGCGAATATGTGCAGGGATTTTATTTTGCAAGACCAATGCCGGTAAAAGAATATGAAAAGCTGTTGTATGAACAGCCATACTTTGAAGATGATGAGACAAGAGGAACATCCAACGATACGAATGCCATCTGGACAGCGAATATGCAGATGGAAATGATTTTCTCCAACATGATGCAGGCAGCCGCAATTTATGAGTACAGCGACGGAAATATTGAAGTGGTGCGTGTAAATGACGCTTATTTTGACATGTTTGGTTATCATGACACAGACCGTGTGCACAAAGAGATTGAGGGATCCATTGATCATGTTGACAGAGAAAGGTTTATGGATACTTTTGCACAGGTTGTGGAGAATCAAAGTACTGCGGAATGTGAAGTGAAACGTTTTCTCGAGTCTGGCAGGGAAATCTGGATCAAGCTCCGCCTGAAGTATATTAACAGGGTAGGGGAACGCCATATTATTTTTGGATGCATTGACGATATCACGGTCCAGCGGGAGATGGACAATGAACTTGCAAAGTACCGTCTTGCACTGATGGAAGAAGAGGTAAACGAGAAAACCATGCTTGTCGTGGATGATATGGAGATTAACCGGGCATCGCTGGAGAGTATTTTTGAAACAGATTACCGTATCCTGCAGGCAGGAGATGGGGAAGAGGCACTTCGTATTTTTAGAGGAACAGAATTATAAAGTGGATATGATCCTGTTAGATCTGATGATGCCTGGCATGAATGGACAGACTTTTTATGCAGGAAAGGAAGAATGATCCAAGGATCTTAAATATTCCGGTGGTGATCATCACGGCGGATGATACAACAGAACAAAGGTATTGACGATGGAATTAGGAGCAAGCGATTATATTGTAAAACCGTTTATTCCGGAAATCGTGACCAGACGTGTGCAGAATGTCTGGGATTCCACAAGGCGAAAAAAGAAGTTCTGCAGGAGCATCAGAAGTAGTGGATAATCAAAAAAACTGTGCGTGTTTTATTCAGATATCAGTGCCTTACGTGACAGATCAGATCAACCACAGCTGTGGGAGTTTTTGTGCTGCGCCAGACAACAGAAAAATAAAACAATGTAAAAATGAAGATGACAGGCTTCGTGCCTTTGGGGCAGGTCTGTTATTGGAATACGGTCTGCGGCAGTATGGTTACACGCAGACAATACCGTGGGATCACCTGCAGCAGCAGAGTTGGAGCAGACCGGACAAACACGGTCTTTGCAACAGGTAAGATTCGTTTATGGTAAAAATGGGAAGCCGTATCTTGGGACAGGACAGGGAGAACGGCTTCCGCTTATGTTTAACCTCAGCCATTCGGGCATGTATGTGGCAGCAGCTTTTGGCACAGAGGATATAGGTGTGGATGTGGAGCTGATGCGCACCGGAAAACAGAAGATCGCACAGCGTTTTTTTGCAGAAGATGAGAGAAAATATCTGGAAAAATGTTGGACAGATGAGGCTTTTACCGGAATATGGACGAGGAAGGAAGCCTATATCAAGGCGGTTGGAACAGGGATCGCAATGTCTTTGGATTCTTTTTTCCACGATGGAAGAACAGGTGGGAGAATATTATCTGAAAACATGGAATGTCAAACGGGATGTCTGGCTGTCTGTCTGCCGGAAAGGGGAGTGCGATCGAACGCTGTCTGCCGGAGAAAATCGCATTAGAACAGGTGTTTTTATAAGAGACAGATCTGCAGATCATAATGAGAATGGTACAGGATCAGTACCGATAGAGATGGAAAATGGAGGTTGGGATTCATGTATGACGAGTTGACCGAACAGGACATAAAAAAAATGGAAGAAGAGATTGAGTATCGGAAGCTGGTTGTGAGAAAAAATGCGCTGGAAGCAGTCAAAGAGGCACGTGCACATGGCGACCTCAGTGAAAATTTTGAATACCATGCAGCAAAAAAAGACAAAAATCAGAATGAGAGCCGTATCCGTTATCTGGAGAAAATGATCAGGACAGCAAAGATTATTTCTACGGATTCTGCGGATGATGAAGTCGGAATGAACAATACCGTTACGGTCTATTTTGAGGATGATGACGAGGAAGAAACCTATAAAATTGTCACAACCATCCGCGGCAATTCCCTGAAAAATCTGATCAGTAACGAATCGCCGCTCGGAAAAGCATTGTTGGGACACAAAATAGGTGACCGCTGCGAAGTAAAAAGTAAACGATAACTATTCTATTTTGTGGAGATACGAAAAATCGAGAATACGGTGGATGATGGAACGGATAAACTGAGAAGTTTTTAATATATAAGAAAGAAGATTGAGGAACAAAAAGATGAGATTAACAGAATTATTAAACAAAGATGAAGTGACGATTTCCTGCGAGCTTTTTCCACCAAAACAGGGTGCGCAGCTGGAAAATTATAAAAATATCGTAAAAAGATATGGCGGCATTAAAGCCGGCATATATGAGTGTCACTTACGGCGCAACAGGTGGAACATCTGATTATACGGTAAAGCTTGCAGAGGAAGTACGTAACAATAACATTCCGGCGTTGGCACATCTGACCTGTGCCTCTTCCACCAGAGAAAAGGTGGCATCTGTCATTGAGGAGTTAAAGGCAGCAAATATCGAGAATATCCTTGCACTCCGTGGCGATATTCCTGCAAATGCAGATTTTCCGCTGCCGGATCAGTACAAGCACGCAAGTGAACTGATCGCAGATATCAAAGCACAGGGTGATTTCTGTATCGGTGGTGCATGCTACCCGGAAGGACACCCGGAAGCAGCAACGATTTTTGAAGATCTCGACCATTTGAAAGAGAAAGTGGATGCAGGATGCGAGTTCCTCACCACACAGATGTTTTTTGACAATAACATTTTATACAATTTTATGTACAAGGCATTAAAAAAAGGAATAGATGTTCCGATTGTAGCAGGCATTATGCCTATGTCACCAATGCAAGCCAGATCAAACGTATCACATCTTTGTCCGGCAATATGGTTCCACCGAGATTTCTTTGCAATCGTAGACAGGTTTGGAGACAACCCGGCAGCAATGCGTCAGGCGGGAATTGCATATGCAACAGAGCAGATCATTGATCTGATCGCCAACGGTGTCAATCATGTGCATATTTACACGATGAATAAACCGGATGTTGCAGGAGAGATTTTAGACAATCTTTCCAATATCTATGTGAGATAGTGGATGTAAAATGATTGCTTAAAATGTGAAGAAAAATCAATATTTTGGAAATGACAGGATACCTCCTGAGCAGATACGGGTAACAACCCCGAACCTGCCGGGAGGTATTTTTGCGTACTTGAAGAGACAAAGTGCATTTTTCGTGCGGTCTGCTGCATAAAATATATTCGTGTGACCATTGTGTGACCGGGGATACCTATAATAACACAAGGATTTATAAAAAAATTCAATGGATGAGCGGAGGAGATGGAGAGTGAAGAAAAAATACATGCTTATGGGAATCGCTGCAGTATTGATCCTGGTAACGATGGTTGGCGGAACGCTTGCAGCTCTGAATACAAAAAGTGAAAAGGCAGTGGCAAATATTTCCATTAAGAGTGTGGGAGTCACGGTGATCGGGGATCAGCCTGTGGCACTGGCAGACGGCGGGGAAAAAGAACCGGTTACGATCGTACCGGGGGAAACGATCATCATGCCGAAGGCAGTACAAAACGATATCCCGGATGGTTATGATGTGTATGTAAAAGTAGTTATTTATCATGCATGGGATACAAAAAGCGGCGGACTTGTGAGTGCAGGGGAGGCGGATGATATCTATGTACATAATCAGGACTGGATCATCGGGTATGAGGATGATGAGCAGACGGTGATGTACTACACAAAGCCGCTGGCTCCAGAACAGACGACAACAAACTTTATGGACGGAATTTATTTTAAGGAATCTATGGGAAATGGATTTGCAGATGCAGTCTATACGTTAGAATACGAAGTTACGGCAGTTCAGGCGAATAACGCAAAAGATGCGATCGCAGCAGAGCTTGGTGTGTTCCCGGAGTTTGATGAAAATGGAACGATTTTGTCTGTTTCAGAAACAAGATAACGGTTGAAGGAGATTGGAGCATATGAAAATAAAAAACATGGCAGCCGTTCTGTTGCTTATTTGGACTTGTGGATCTTCATCGGTAGTCAGTGCGGCGGAAATTCATACTGTGCAGCTGACAGAGGAAAACCAGCTTGTGTATACAAAAGATAAGGCAGAGCTTGCCGGTGCTTTTGATGGCATGGCACCCGGAGACAGCAGGACCGTTGTCATTAAAATTGAGAATCAAAACAGTCATAAGGCATCTTTTTTATTTCGCAGAAGACAACGGATGCTTTGGAAGAAGCAGGAAAAGCGTCTGGCGGAGCATATGAGTTTCAGGTGGAGATCGGCAATGATACCGGAAGGATATCTTTGCTGGATGCAGATGCCGGTGGATATGCGGAAAATGTGGCAAGTGCCGAAGGTTTAGCAGAAATTACGGAATTGAATGAGTATCGTTATATGACAGCACTGGATCCGGGGGAGTCGGCGGATGTCTATGTGACATTGACTTTAGACGGCGAGGGTATGGACAGCGCAGATGGAATTGATTATTCGCACACAGCCGGTGCGATGGAATTTGAATTCCGGGCGTACTATGCAGACGACAGAAAGCCGGTGGTGATCACAAATTATGTGACGGAGTACGGAGAAGACAATGTGGTGACAAAGATTGTAAAGAAAGTGATCCCAAAGACAGTTACAGAACAGCTGGTTCCACTGGCAAATGGTGTCAGGACAGGAGATACTCTGACAGTGACAGTATCTGCAGGAGTTCTGGTGGCAGGTATAGTGATTGTCGGTATAGCAGTGAAAAAAAGAAAGGTGGAGCGTGAGTCATGAAAAAAGTAAAAAAATAATTACAGGCTTTCTTATGGTTTTTATCTTCATGGCGATGGTGCTTCCAATGACAACGGTGAAAGCTTCGGAGGAGAAAGAAGCGGTGGAAAAAAGAATGTATACAGTGACATTCCGTGCAGGAAATATTGCTTGTTTTGATATAGATAAGATTACTGTTTCCGAAGGGATGGAAGTGACAAAAAATTACATTAAGGTAAAAGTTGCAAAGGGAGATACACTTGCTTTTACAGTGCCGGGCTGGGAAAGTGATGCAGGGCTGACATCATGGTTTTCTAACTGCCTGCACTATGAAAAAGAGGCAGCATATGGGTTGAAAGCTTTTAACGGCGTTGTGGGAACTGTGGTGGAGCGGAATACAGAGTATGTTTTGGATTATAAACGTCTGATCGATCCGGTTTCCTATACGGTGAGTTTCATAGACAGTCAGACGAAGGAACAGATAGCGGCTCCGCAGATCACCTATGGAAATGCAGAGGAAACAATCACGGTCATTCCGGTGACTGTTCCGGATTATACACCGACAGAGAGCAGTAAAATTATAAAACTGGAAAAAGGGAAAGAGAACACGGCAACGTTTGAATACCGCTACACCGGGGCTGTGGAGACAATCACCAGCACAGTGACAAATGTGGTTCCGGGCACAACACGGACAGAGACAGTCGTAAGTGAGGTCGAGGAGACGGTCATCGTTCCCGGAGCTGCCCAGCCGACAGGATTTACTGCAAATGTAGTAAATAATGCGTCAAATACAGCAGTGAATGCGCCGGTAGGCAATGCAGCAAATAACGTGGCAGATAATAACGCAAATAATGCAGCGGACAATGCGGTAAATGCTCCGGCAGATGATAATGAAGACCAGACCGTAGACGATAGCAATGTTGAAATTCCGGAGGAGCAGACACCGTTGGTGGATGGAGATGGGAATGATGGAGCTGTCGATATCGAAGAGAGCGAGACACCGTTGGCGAACACAGCAGAGGATGCGAGTACCGCTTCCGGTGATGTGAACGGGAAAGATGCAGACCTTGCAGCGCAGGAGATCGATGCAGCATCCGTACTGTGGCAGTGCCGGTGATTGGCGGTATCACGGCAGTTTTGTTGTGGGACTGATTGTTTTCCTTTATATATATAAAAATAGAAAAAGTCGAAGTAACCAGGTTTTTTTAGGTACAGTATTCGACCTTTATGGCAATGCATGCATGTTAGACTTACGAGGAAAAATCTGGCAGTCAGAGCTGGAAAAGAGGAGGAGAACTGCATGCTGACGATTCGGACTCTGGGAAAATTTCAGATCAGGGATGAAGAACATATTGTGAATGAGGAAGAGATACGGTCTCCCAAAATGATAAATCTGCTGGCTTATCTGATTATTCACAGAAATCAGACACTGACTTTTTATGACATGGCAGATGCACTGTGGCAGGAGGAAGAAACGGGGAAATCCGGCAGGTGCATTGAAAAATCTGATGTATCGTCTGAGAGTCTTTCTGAAGAAAAACTTTGGAGATGAGGATTTTATCCTGACCGATCATGGTTCCTACCGCTGGAATCCCAGACAGGAGGTGGCGGTGGATGCAGAACAGTTCGAACAAATGTTTGAATCTGCAAAGCAGAAAACTATTTCAGAGGGGGAGGCAATCCGGAAATTAAAAGCGGCGCTTGCACTTTATCAGGGTGATTTCATGACAAAAGTTGCAGATATGCACTGGGTGATGACGCTGAATACTTATTATCACTCTTTGTATTTAAACTGCGTCCGGTATCTGTGCGAATATTATGTCAGCGCGAAAAAATATGAGAATCTGGAGCAGCTTTGCAGTCAGGCACTTCAGCAGGAAAGTCTCGATGAAGAGTTATATTGTTATCTGATCAAGGCTTTGGCAGGAAAAAATAAAATTGGTTCTGCCCTGGAAGTGTACGAGAATGCATGCCGGATGTTGCAGCAGCAGCTCGGAATCTGTGAACTGTCAAAATTAAAGGGCGTTTATGACAAATTACTGAGACAGAATAAAAGCGGAAATGTGCAGGGAATTGCACAGGTACATCAGGATATTGCAGAACAGAATCCAGCGGGAGCGTTTTTGTGCGGGTATCCGGTCTTTCGGGAAATTTGCAGGCTTCAGGTGAGAAAGACAGCGCGTTTTGATGAAAATGAATATATTCTGCTTCTGACCTTAAAGGCGGGGAGTATACCGGAAGCAGAGTCAGTGATGTAGATCTGTTCCGCATCCGCAATGCGATGCCTCATCTTGTGGAGACATTGAAAAATCGCTCCGTCCTGGGGACGCGGTGGCACAGTTCAGCGATTCGCAGTATGTGATTTTGCTTTCTGCATGCACTTATGAGGGTGGAATGCTGGCCGCAAACCGGATTATTTCAAAATTTTATCAGGATCATAAAGTTTACCGGAATCTGAAAATCAAGATCAATATAGAAAAAGTGAAAACAACAGAACATATTTTTAAAACAAATACAGTGGATGAGATCTTTGGAAGAGAAAACAGTAGATCAAAGGGCAAAAGCATAAGGAGGATTCTATGAGATTTGCAGCGAGTGTAAAAAAAAGTGATAGCATTCCTGTTATGTTTGGCTTTGCTGACATCGATGTGACCGTCACCAATGCGACAAGTGTAGATACCACGGATGTTTTACGGAAGTTTCCACAGAGATGTTGAAGGAGACGAAAAAATGCAGGGCAGGAAGACCGGGCAGGAATGAAAAATGTCAGAAAGAGGCAGACAGTGATTCGAATACAGAGCAGCGGATCTGTCAGATACAGAGAGTAATAGGCAGCGGGCAGTATAAGCAATCATCAGATTCAGACGGAACGGGAGATACAGAGGCAAAAAGTCAAGAACACACAGAGAGCACTGAGGCGACTGAAGCAATCGAGGAGACGGAGAGAAAACAGAGGAGACAGAACAACCGGAATTAAAAACCGTCTTCGACTATTCCAATGACGCAGTCCGCGTGGTCGTGACACTTTCGAATGAGACCGATCTTCCGGCAGGCGCAGAGCTTGTCGTGGCACCGGTAGCCGTCACAGCAGAAATGGAAGCATCCATCGATAAAGCGATGGAGGGCGAGTCGAAAGAAAAAGAAGAGGTTGTGGCGTATGACATCTCCTTTGTAAAAGATGGAAAAGAAGTGGAGCCCGGGGCAACCGTGCAGGTGCAGTTATCGCTTGCGCAGGTGAAAGAGGGCGATTCGGCGAGCGTGTATCATTTTGATGAGACAAAAAATGAGATGTTGGATATGAATGCGAACACTTCTGCCGACGGCGAGGTGACATTTGGCACGGATCATTTTCAAAATATGTCATCGTCAATCATGGAGATAACAACGTGACCGTGACCATCACATTATGACAACAGCAAATATCAGGCGCAGGATGAGCAGAGTGCAAAATTTACAGCGATGATGTCTGCACGATGGCACCGGGAGCAAAGATCAGCGACTACAATAAGGCGTTAAACTGGGATGTGGATCATGTGCAGGTAAACGGAGAAGCATTTTCCCAAAGTGAACTTGAAAACATTGAGATCCATGAGGACAGTGTTGTAAAAGTTTTTTATCAGGCAAAAAAATACGGACTATATCGGTGAGGCATCGTTTTATGACTACGAGGTGATTCCTTATGACAAAGCCGGACAGCAGAGGGCGGATCTGAGTATCAATGGGATTCCAACTATCCGTCTGAGCAAAAAGATAACCGTTTCACGGTCGGAACGGTATCCCAGAATTTAAGTGAAAATCAATATGACACCGTCACGAAAAAAGCAGTCAAAACGGAACCACAGACGACCAGCATATCAACGTGTATACCGGAGGAACTGGAGAAAATGCAAAAAACAGGGATCGTTACCGGGTTAAGTGATGATTACAAAGAAGTTCTTTTCAGTGTGAATGAACCGGGCGTTTTTCCGAAAGACGGAGCAGCTGCGGCAGGGACAAAAGGACTGACAGTGAAAGAAGGATACAGTTAAAATTTTCACAAAGTGGTGACACTTACGAACTGAAAGAAGTTTTAGACAAAGAGACAACGTGGCAGCAACTGCGGGGGCGGATTTCCTGCCATTTGGAAATAATAATTTTTATTTTGGAATCCGCTATGACGTAACTTTTACACTTGGAGATTATATCGGGGAACTGAACTATTCTTTTTACCGGGGATGATGATCTCTGGGTGATTCTGGATGGAAAACAGGTGGTCATCGATCTTGGCGGTATCCATGACGCTCTGACAGATACGGTCGATCTCTGGAAATATATTGACAGGACAGACAAAAACAAAGAACATCATCTGACCATTTTATATATGGAGCGCGGTGCAGGAAAGGCAAACTGTAACATGAAGTTTACGCTTCCCGAATGCGGACGTGATCAAAGTGGTGGACGATGACGTGCCGGATATCCCGCCGGAGAAGCCGGTTGATTTTACGGAGAAGGATGTGGAATATCATAAGACAGCGAAACTGACGGACTGGGAGAACAGAGAGTATCAGATCGATCTTGACGCAAGTTCACTTGCAACCTCGCAGAGCACAGTTGAAAAAATACAGACAGTGGATGCCATGATGGTATTTGACTGTCCGGCTCGATGAATGAAATTTTTGTCCGGTGAAAATCAATTAAAGGATGTCGGAGAATTCAGCAGTGTGAAGAATAACTTAGATATCAATAAAGTATATTACTGGAATAAATATGAAAAGAGTGGCTGGTGGCCATGGACGTATGATAGGAGTGTCGGAATGGGAACGGCGGCTGTATCTGGTAATGTGTATGCGAAGTATCCGGTAAAATATATCGACGGACAATGGAAAAAATATGTGGACGGCAGTTATCAGAGCATTTCAGACAGTGATGTGATGGCAGCATGGACGTCTAAGATTTCTGCGTTAAAAGACGCCGCCAGCGGATTTGTGACAGGTATTTCCGATACATCACCGGACAGTCTGGTCGGAATCGCCACCTTTTATGGCATTGGCAATGGGTGGAACAGCAGTACCGAGGGCAAATTAAACCACGGTCTTTCGAAGGTAAATAAAAATGAGATGTTAAAGTCCGTCAATGCGCTTTTTGCGGACGGCGGTACCTCTCCACAGAAAGGACTGGAGCATGCATACAGCGAATTGCAGAAGGCAGAAGATGACAACAAAAAATATGTGATCCTCGTTCTCCGACGGAGAGCCTTCGGACAGCAATGACAAAACGGAGACAGAAGCATCAGCGGTAAAACTGAAAGAGGCAGGCTGTACGGTCATCACAGTCGGGCTTGGTTTAAATAACGAGACTGCCACATGGCTGGGAGAGAAAGTGGCGTCAGCCGGCTGTGCATTTACGGCGGATACTGCGGAGGAGTTAAACAAAATCTTTCAGAACATCCAGAGTACGATCACACAGTCAAGATCCCTGACCGGAGTGCAGGTGACGGACGTTATTGATGCGGAATTTGAGCTGACAGATGCCGAGATCCAACGTCTGAGAGCGGATGGCGCACAGGTAACGGTCAATGAGGATGGCACAACGACGGTCAGCTGGCTTGATCAGGAAGTAAAGCCGAAGGAAAACAGCGCCTCCGGCTGGCAGAAAACAATCCATATCGTGGCAAAAGAATCCTGTCTGGGTGGAAATAATATGACTACAAATGTAAATCCGGATTCCTTTTTAAGCTTTGGCGGCACACAGCTGGAATTGCCGCAGCCGACCGTGAATGTGAGAATTGCGTATCAGATCACAGACACAGCAGATACGATTTTTCTCGGGGAAAATCTGGAAAACTATGCAGATGATGCGGCAGTGCGCATGAAAGATGCGGACAGCGCCAGAATGTCACAGGTGTATCTGACGTTCTACACGGACAAAGGCTGCCGTGAGGAGATCACGCAGGAAAACCTGAAAAAAAGAGACCTAAACAGGATACCACGTATTACGCAAAAGCATTTCTGCCGGTGGAGGAAGCGACAGATGCTTCCAACGCAAACTCCACGTTAAACGGTGTGATCTATAAAAATGAGACACAGGTGGAGGCAGCGCATGCGGATGGGGAAGCCTATGCAGGAAAATATGACGTGAAAGTGAAAACGGGAACGCTTACGATCACAAAGAAAATCAGTAAAAAAGATATCAGAGCGTGTGAGGGGGATCCGATTTTTACATTTAAGATCACCAATCAGACGACAGGCGATGTTTATTATAAGACGTTAAGATTTGGAGAGAAAAGCGCAGAGAAGCAGAACACGACAACCGGAATGTTCAATGTGAAAGCACAGACGACACTGGAAGGACTTGCGCAGGGGAATCTATAAAGTAGAAGAACTTGACACGATGGGCTTTACGTTAAAAGAGTTTACCGCAGACACAAACTGTGCATCACAGATTGCCGGAAACAGCGCACAATTTGCAGTTGGTATCCGCAGCAGAGACGAGGCCTGCAGCTTTGACGCAGAGGACTTTGTCACAACAGCGGCAGATTTACACTTGCAGGCAGACTGTGTGAATGTTACAGCCAAAAACAATAAGACCAGAAGCGATGGAAAACTCACGGATACAGATGCCGTGAAAAATCAATTTGTGATCCATGAAAAAGCAACCAGGACGACAGATGTTGATAATCATTCCACAACAGATGTGCGCAAATAATCGGAGGCAGTGTGTATGAAAGAAATATGGAAAAAGAAAAAAATATTTGTGATCACAATTGCACTGATGGTTGAATTATTGGAACAGCAGCAACATTTGCAATTATCACAGCAACAGCAGGAACGGTGACCAATACGTTTCAGGCGGCAAAAGTGGCAACTGAGATTGAGGAAGAGTTTGAGGGCGGGATCAGAGCAGGCAGCACCGTGAAAAAAAATCCGAGCGTGAAAAACACCGGAACTTCAGATGCATTTGTCCGGGTCAGGATCACGATCTCACCGGAACAGACAGAAGTGACGCTGTTAAACGGTACCTGGAACGGAACTGCTTTTTTCGGAGAAAGGCAAGGCAGCGGACAGCATTGCGACCGAGAGTACGCTGTATGATCCTGACGGTGACGGAACCGGCTGGTATCAGGGCACGGACGGCTGGTTTTACTACAACAGTCCGGTTGCACCGGGGCAGAACACGGATAATTTATTTGATGCAGTAAAAATTGGAAATGTGACAAAAAATTTTGATATCACGGTTTATCAGGAGGCAGTGTTTGCCGGAAGTTATGAGGCCAAAGATCAAGTGGAACTTCCGGTTTTGAAGGGATTTTTTGCAGAAGTAACAAAATAAGTCAGAAAGGCGCAAAAGAAAATGACAAGGAAAATTTGCAGTGTATTATCAATGGTGGTATTTCTTGGACTGCTTGTGATCGCAGGCTTTCTGTTTGTCCCGAAAATGCTTGGATATGATGAGTATGCGGTCCTGAGCGGCAGCATGGAACCCGGGATCCCGGTCGGGGCGATCGTCTACGATAAAAATTTTGCCGCGAGTGAGGCGAGGGAAGGAGCAGTCGTCACTTATCAGCTTCCGGCGGGAACGCTGGTGACGCACAGGATCATTTCGGTGGATAAGGAGGAACAGACCGTTGTCACACAGGGAGACGCCAATAATATTTGCAGATACAGCCCCGTTGCATGGCAGCAGATCGTCGGGGGTGTATGCATTTCATATCCCGTATCTTGGATATATTTCCATTTATGCAAAGACACCGCTTGGTATTGCGGTGGTGTGCGGTGTTTTGATCGTGCTGATCCTCTTAAACTTCATCCCGGATATTTTAGAGGAGGATAAGAAGAAAAATTTAAATACGGAATGAAGAACAGTTGCTGAAATTTCTGATATATGACCGCCGTGTGACCATTGAGTGATAAAACAGTATCGTAACAAAAACGGTTTCTGATAGGGCAGGAATCGCAAGTTGCAGAATGGAAAGTACATAAGAATGAAATAGATTATCATGAAATGAAAAAGGAGATCAGAAATTATGAAGAAAACAAAATTAGTCACACTGCTTGGAGCAATCAGCCTGATCGGAGCAATTGGCGCAGGCAGCACATTCGCTTACCTGACGAGCACAACCGGAACTGTCACCAACACCTTTACCGTCGGCAATGTAAACTTTGATGATGATCCGCTGACAGGCGGTTTATCCGAGTCCAAAGTGGCAAGAGATGAAAACAGCAATCTGTATGTGGATGCTGATGGCACCGGAGAGTGGACGGTAAAAGAAAATAAGTACGAGGATCTGGTTGCAGGAGAAGTGGTATACAAAGATCCGACCGTACACATGGCAGATGATTCACAGGATGCATGGGTATTTGCGAAAATCGTGAATGCAAATCCGGATCTTACGATCACATATGCTTCTGACTGGATAGATGTGACAGATGCGTATAAAAAAGCTCAGAACTTAAACAACATTGACTACAAAGTATATGCGAAAAAAGATGTGATTTCCAAATCCGCTCATTCAACCATCTTTGAAGAAGTAACGGTTGGAAACAATGTGACAGAGGATACCACATTTACTGATATTAAAGTTTCTGCATGCGCAGTTCAGGCAGCCGGCTTTGCAAGTTACACAGACGCACTTGCACAGGTTTCTTTCAACTAAATAAAAGGTAAAACATCTGAGCAGATTTTCATAGGGACTATGAGGTCTGCTCATTTTGTGGTACAATCAAAAACAGTGCAGGCAGTTTTTACGTGCACAGCAGAGTAAAGTGGGAGAGAAACGGGCATGAAACAAAATAAAATCAGCCGGTCAACGGTTCTTCTTTTTTCTTCTTGGCGCAGCGCTGATCGTGGCAGCACTCATTATGCTGGTGCCGGATCTTTTGAATTACAAACAGTCCAACGACACCTATGAGGCATTAAAGGAAAACTATATTTCAGAGAAAGCGGAGAATACGGAAGTGGCGGAGGAGACAGAGGGGATGATTCGTGGTGGTATACAGATGTGGATGTGAAGCTGGAAGAACTTCAGCAGGTCAATGCGGATATTATCGGCTGGATACGGTTTGATAATCTGGAGCAGCTCAGTTATCCGGTTTTATATTCCGGGGATGATGAGAAGTATCTTCGCACGGATATTTACGGAAATCAGACGATTGCCGGATGTATTTTTATGGAGGGGATGAACACACCGGATTTTCAGGATTACCATACAATCCCTATATGGGCACAACATGAAAAACTTAAGCATGTTTGGCAGCCTGAAAAAAAAATATAAAACAGAGGATTTTTATAAAGATCATCAGTTTTTACGATCTATACATCAGAGTGTGCGTACCGTTATCAGATTTTTTGCCTACTATGATGTGCCGGAAACCGACGAAGTTTACACGGTTGGCTTTGCGCCGGATGATACTTTTCAAAAATTTATTGATAAGATGAAACAAAAGTCCTATGATGATACAGAGTGAACGTGACGAAAGACGATCATATTATGACACTGTCGACCTGTTCTACCACGGGAAAACGTTTTGTAGTGCATGCAGTGCGCATCGGGGAACATGCGTTGGAGAAATAGAAAAAGAACAACATAAGGAGAAAAACAATGAAAAGACCAGAAGAATTGAGTCATATGCTGACAGAGATGTACAATGATACGAAGGATGGAAAAATTCACTGGAACATCAGTGTGCAGACAACAGAAAATAATGAAGTATCTGAGAAACCGGTCGAAGTGGAGGACGGTGTATCCTGGACGATCGATGAATGTTATGTTTCTTATTACTGTAAATACAAGGGACAGGATTTTCTGATGATCACCTATGAGATGATCAAAACTGCCGGAGATAAGGTGCATACGACCAACATGATCTTCCTTCCACCGCTTGGAATCCGTGTGTTCCAGCTGCCAATGCTGCTGCCGTATGCGGTTCAGGCGTCCGGTGTGCTGGCAAATCAGATCCACAATCTGTGGGAATTACTGCTTGCGATGAAAAAGGCAGATCCGGAGAGTGTATTTATGGAAGTGTCAGCAGGAAAACTTGTGATCGAGGATGAAAAATAACCCTTGAGAGATTGATATCTATAAGCTTGTACATATGGATAGTATAAGGAAAAAGATGTTCGTGGATCTGGTTGTACCACAGAACATCTTTTTTGATGCAAAATCAGGTAAAATAAGAATATCCTTGAAAACATTTTGGAAGAGTCTCTCCAGAAATCCCAAAAAAAAAGGGAAATAATCAATTGGAAATAATATACAATTTTGTCAAAAAGTATATGAAAATGTAAATAATGTTGAAACTTTATAAAAAAGTGTTAAAATCATAACAATCACTGGTATGACCAGAAATAATAATTTTATGAGGGAGGAAACAATATGTTAAATCATGGACTGTTGTTTCAGGTTTACGGCGAGGGAGCTGCATGGCAGTTTCTTGGCTGGATTTTAGTTTTTACCTGTCTCGTACTTGCAAATGAAATTGCCAGACGTACAAAAAGCCGGCGGAATGTTATGTTTCGTTGTTCTTCCGATCATTCTGACAGTTTACTTTATTGCAATTTACGTTTCAGCAGCAGCGGGAGCTGAATGGGCACTTAATAACAATACATATGTACATATGACAAGCTGGTTCCACTATGCGAAGTTATATGCAGCTACAGCTGGATGTATTGGTTTTATGATGCTCAAATACAAATGGGGTATTGGTAAAACACAGTGGTTTAAGGCTTTCCCATTTGTCATCGTAGCAATCAACATTTTGATCGCAGTATGCAGCGATTTCGAATCTGCAATCAGAGGTGCACATGCACTTGCAGAGACAGGAACAAGCTGGTGGTTATCATCTGAAGGCGTATGGTTATATGGTGGATGGTGGAACGTTCTCAACGGTCTTGCAGGTATTATCAATATCTTATGTATGACAGGCTGGTGGGGAATCTACTCATCTAAGAAAAAAGATGATATGTTATGGCCGGATATGACATGGATGTTCATCTTAGCTTATGATGTATGGAACTTCCAGTATACTTACTTAAACCTTCCGACTCATTCCTGGTATTGTGGTGTTGCATTATTACTTGCACCTACATTTGCTGCAGCATTCTGGAACAAAGGTGGCTGGATTCAGAACCGTGCTAACACATTAGCATTATGGTGTATGTTTGCCCAGGTATTCCCATTATTCCAGGATCAGGGTAAATTCGCAGTTATCCCAAGGCTCTACGCAGATGGATTTATGGATGCAGCTACACATCCAACAGCAGTAGATCCTACAGCACAGGGTGTGATCTCTGTTCTTTCAATTGTAGTCAACGTTGTTGTATTCGCTGCGATCATCAAACGTTCTATGAAGTTAAAGAAGAATCCTTACAAAGATGAGATCTGGAAAGGCACAAAAGATTACGAAGAAGCTATGTCCCGTGCGGAATAATCTTCATCAGATCTGTAATGAAAAATGAGCACTGTATGGTGCATGAAAAAAGTCTGCTGGCAGGTAGTACCGTCGGCAGACTTTTTACTATAGAACAAAATAAAAAGCCATGTTTTATTTACACATCTCCGCAATATCATAAATCAATTTTTTGGAATCTTCCCATCCAAGGCAGGGATCTGTGATAGATTTTCCATAAATATGATCGTGGATCTTCTGAGATCCTTCTTCAATATAACTCTCGATCATCACACCTTTTACCATGTTATGGATGTCTTGCGATAACTGACGGTTATGCATAACTTCCTTAACAATACGGATCTGTTCTTTGAACTGCTTGCCGGAATTGGAGTGGTTTGCATCAATAATGGCAGCCGGGTTTACAAGATCCATTTTGGCATACATATCACAGAGACGGATCAGATCTTCATAATGATAGTTCTGCGTGCTGTTTCCGTGTTTGCTTACGGCGCCGCGGAGTACAACGTGGGTTAATGGATTTCAGTTGTCTCCACTTCATAGCCACGGTAAACAAAATGGTGTGGATGCTGGGCGGCATAAACAGAGTTTAACATAACGGAAAAGTCACCGCTGGTTGGATTTTTCATACCGGATGCAACATCAAAACCGCTGACGGTAAGACGATGCTGCTGGTCTTCTACGGAACGTGCACCGATAGCAACGTAGGAGAGCAGGTCGTCAATGTAACTCCAGTTTTCCGGATAGAGCATTTCGTCGCACAGGGGTCAGACCACTTTCTTCAATGGCACGGATGTGCATTTTGCGCATGGCGATCAGACCTTCCACCATATCTGGTGCTTTTTCAGGGTCAGGCTGGGAAGCAATACCTTTATAGCCTTCGCCGGTGGTACGTGGTTTATTTGTATACACGTGGGATGATGATCAGCTTGTCTTTGACATCTTCCTGAATGGAAGTGAGACGGCTGACATAATCGCATACAGAATCTTCGTTGTCTGCAGAACAAGGTCCGATGATGACAAGAAAAACGGTTGTCAAGACCTTTGATCACATTGCTGATCTCTGCGTCACGCTGTTTTTTTAACTCCTGCAATTTCTCTGACAGAGGATATCTTTCTTGGATCTGGGCAGGAGAAGGTAATTCGTTTAAAAATGTGAAACTCATGTAATACTCTCCTTTAGTAGATTATACTAACAGTCATTCTAATAGATTGTGAATAAATTGTCAAATTCACAGATGTTCCAATTTTTATAGCCTCCATGAATACTATTTATATTGCATGCATTGAATATTAGAGTCTGGTGTTTTAAAATAGAAATGATCGTGGAACATAAATCAGGCAGAGTTTCGCAAATCCGGTTTAGGATGGATAGAAAAGGAGCAGGACAGGCATATGGAGATTAAAGGGAAAAACAATTGGAACAGGAAAACCACTTTTTATGCGTTCCGGTTATGGAAAGCAATAAAGAAGAGATCATAGACGAATTACGGACACTTGCAAAAAAGTGAAGCAGATGTCGTGGAATGGCGTATTGATGTTTTCGCGGATTACAAAAATTATAATGCAGTGCGCGAAGTGTTTGCGGCTGCGGCAGAGTGCATGAAAGAGAAGATTTTCTTATATACATTCCGAACCAAAAAGCAGGGCGGCATGGGAGAACTAACACCGGATGAATTAAGTGATCTGCATGATCTTGCGGCGGAGGCAGGCTGCGTGGATCTTCTGGATCTGGAATTTTTTGAGGAGGAGCATCCGGCAAAGAAAAATCAGAAAGCTTCATAAGCAGGGCTTGAAAGTCATTGCCTCCCACCATGATTTTTATGAGACGCCGGACAGAGAAGTTATGAAGATGCTGTTAGAACAGATGTGTGCAGGAGGTGCAGATATTGTAAAACTTGCAGTTATGCCACAGAATATGGAGGATGTTTTAAAACTTTTATCTGTGACGAATGAGTTTAAGGGAAGAGAATCCGGACACGCCGGTCATCACAATGTCCATGGGAAAGATGGGGATGATCAGCAGGCTGTGCGGCGAGAGTTTGGCGCAGCGGTCACTTTTGCGGCACACAAAAAGCGAGTGCACCAGGTCAGATGGAGATGCATGAGGTGGCTGATATTTTGGAGAAAATGCATAAAATTATTAAATAAAGTATAAACAAAAGAAAATAAATGGAAACACCGGCAAATTTCTTGACATAGATATTTGCCGGTGTTATTATTGACACACATGCAATATATAACAATGTTAAATAATAGCAGGTGGTGAATGAATTATGGATAAATTATATGAAGAACTGTTCCGCGCGATGAATCAGTTCCGCAAGCTGAAATTTGCGGAGATGTTTCCGATGATCAGGACAGATTTTTTCGTAATGTGTACGATTATGGATAAAGGGGAGAATGGAAAGATTACCATTTCGGAACTTGCATCCAGAGCGAAAATGCTTCCATCCGCGATTTCCAGAACTTTAAAAGGGTTAGAAGAGCGCGGATATGTGGAGCGGAATATCAATAAAAATGACAGACGGAATACGTATGTGGAACTGACTGCAGAGGAGAACGTCTGACAGAGGAAGCAAGGCAGATCATGGCGGACTTCGGCAAATCTGTGATGTCACAGGTGGATGAGGCAGATATGAAACACCTGATTTCTTATTTGGATAACATTTATCATATTGCGGAAAAAGAGATTGAAGCTAGAAAAGGGCAAGGCAGAAGAAAGGAAAGGGAACATGAGTAAGATTTTTTAAAAATATGATTCCATATTGGAAATCAATTGTGATTATCATTGCGTTACTCTTTGTGCAGGCATGGTGTGATCTGTCACTACCGTCTTACACATCGGATATCATTGATGTTGGTATCCAGAACTATGGTGTGGAACATGTAGTGCCGGAGGCATTGACTGCGGATGAGTTTGAAACGGCAGAGTTATTCATGACGGATGAGGAGGCAGATCTCTGGGAGAGTATCTATGAGAAAGACGGTGATATTTACCGGCTGCAGGTGACATCCAGATCAGAATTAAACGAGATCGATGACACACTGGCAGTTCCGCTCATTATGAATTATCAGATGAGTGCGATGGAAGACTCTGCAGTAAAAGAGCATGTTGCAAAACCGACCGGGGCAGATGCCGGTACTCTGGAAAAAGACACCATTACTTTCCATGAGAGACAGCATGGAAGAGACCATTGATACAATGGGAAGTTCCCTTGTGAAATCCATGGGCGCAGCCTATGCGGTATCCTGCGATAAAGCGGCAGGAATTGACGTGGAAAAGATTCAGAAAAGTTATCTTGTCACAGCCGGACTGAAAATGGTCGGCATGGCGCTGATGATCGGAATCGTGACGGTTTTAGTGGGCTTTTTGCCTCCCGTGTCGGTGCAGGCATCGGAAGAACATTAAGAGAGAAAGTATTTAAACAGGTTGTTGGATTTTCTAATGCGGAGATGGATAAATTTTCCACAGCTTCCTGATTACAAGAAGCACGAATGATATCCAGCAGATCCAGATGGTTTCGGTTATGCTGCTTCGTATGGTAGCGTATGCACCGATCTTAGGCATTGGCGGTGTGTTAAAAGTCGTGCAGACCGGAGGCGGAATGGGATGGATCATTGTCCTTGCGATCCTTGTGATCGCTTGGTTATGTGATGGTGCTGATGGCAGTTGCCATGCCAAAGTTCCAGTGATTGTCTGGGTATCGGCACATCGTATTGATGCCGGACAGCTTCAGGTAGGAGCAATGACCGCATTTATTACTTATACTATGCAGATTGTTATGGCATTCCTGATGCTTACCATGATGTCTATTATGCTGCCGCGTGCCGGTGTTGCAGCAGACCGGATTGATGAAGTTATTACTACAAATTCTTCTATTATAGAAAAGGCAGAAAAAGAAACAATTGAAAAACATACCGGAAAAGTGGAATTCCATCATGTAAACTTCCGTTATCCGGGTGCGGATGAAGATGTACTGGAAGATATTGATTTTACAGCAGAACCGGGAAAGACAACAGCAATTATCGGAAGTACCGGCTGTGGAAAGTCAACGCTGGTTAATCTGATTCCGAGATTCTATGATGTAACAGCCGGTAAGATTACCTTAGATGGTGTGGATATCCGGAATTTAAGCTTAGCTGAATTAAGAGATGAAATCGGATTCGTACCACAGAAGGGAATTCTGTTTTCAGGAACCATTGCATCCAATCTGAAATTTGGCAGACCGGAAGCTACGGAAGCAGAAATGACAGAGGCTGCAGAGATTGCACAGGCAACAGAATTTATTAATGAAAAGCCGGAAAAATATGACAGCGGGATTGCACAGGGTGGAACGAATGTTTCCGGTGGACAGAAACAGAGATTATCCATCGCCAGAGCAATCGCAAAGAATCCGAATGTTTATATCTTTGATGACAGTTTCTCTGCACTTGATATGAAGACCGATGCGGCACTGCGTAAAGCATTGGAGTCAAAAACAAAAGAAAGCAGTGTAATTATCGTGGCACAGCGAATCAGTACCATTTTACATGCCGACCAGATTCTTGTATTGGATGAAGGTAAGATTGTCGGAAAAGGTACTCATGAAGAATTATTACGGGATTGTGAAGTATATCAGCAGATTGCACAGTCACAGTTATCCGCAAAGGAATTGGGATTAGAAGAGGGAAAGGAGGAAAAATAACATGAGTAATGAGCAAAGTTATCGTGCACCACGTCGTAGAGGTCCGAGAGGACCAATGGGCGGTGGAATGATGCCGGGTGAAAAAGCAAAAGATTTTAAGGGCTCTTTCCGGAAACTTCTTTCTTATATTGGAAAATATAAAATTGGAATTGTTGCAGTTATGATACTTGCAATCTGTTCTACCGTATTTTCTGTATTAGGACCAAAGGTAATGGGTAAAGCTACTACGGCATTGGCAGACGGTCTGATGAATAAAGTAGCAGGAACCGGCGGAATTGATTTTACACTGATTGGAAAGATATTATTATTTACTCTTGGATTATATATTATCAGTGCGGTATTCAGCTTTTTTCAGGGGTTTATTATGACTGGAATCACACAGAAAATCTGCTATCGTATGCGTAAAGAGATTTCTGAAAAAATCAACCGTATGCCAATGAAATATTTTGAAAGCAGAACTTATGGGGAAGTTCTTTCCCGTATTACCAATGATGTGGATACTTTGGGACAGAGCTTAAACCAGAGTGTGACACAGATTATTACCAGCGTGGCAACCATTATCGGAGTGCTTGTGATGATGCTTTCTATTTCACCACTGATGACACTGATTGCATTAGTAATTCTTCCGATTTCAGCGTTGATGGTTTCGGCAATTGCAAAATTTTCACAGAAATATTTCCGTACCCAGCAGGAGTACTTGGGACATATTAATGGACAGGTGGAAGAGACTTATTCCGGACATTTAGTTATCCAGGCATTTAATAAAGAAAAGGAAACCATAAAACGGTTTAATGATACAAACCATGTATTATATGAGTCTGCCTGGAAATCCCAGTTTTTATCCGGAATGATGCAGCCGGTTATGGTATTCGTCGGTAACCTTGGCTATGCAGGCGTGGCAATTTCCGGTGGAATGCTTGCAATTAACGGAACAATCGGAATTGGTGATATTCAGGCATTTATCCAGTATGTAAAGAGCTTCACCCAGCCAATCCAGCAGATTGCACAGGTCATTAACCAGGTACAGTCCATGACCGCAGCTTCGGAACGTGTTTTTGAATTCTTAGGTGAAGAGGAAGAAGACCAGACCACAGAAAATGCAGTGGAATTAAAGGATGTTCGTGGAGAAGTAGAATTCTCCCATGTGCATTTCGGATACAATCCGGATCAGATTATCATTAATGATTTCTCCGCAAAGGTAGAACCGGGACAGAAGATTGCCATTGTAGGACCAACCGGAGCAGGTAAGACTACCATGGTGAAGCTGCTGATGCGTTTTTATGATGTCAACAGTGGAAGCATCAGATTAGATGGTAACGATATCAGAAACTATAACCGCAGGGAGCTAAGAGATGCCTTCGGCATGGTACTTCAGGATACCTGGTTATTTAAAGGTACTATTATGGAAAATATCCGTTACGGAAGACTGGATGCCACGGACGAAGAAGTTATTGCAGCAGCAAAAGCAGCCCATGCCCATCATTTCATCCAGACACTGCCGGGTGGTTATAATATGGAATTAAATGAGGATGCAAGCAATGTATCCCAGGGACAGAAACAGTTGCTTACCATAGCCCGTGCCATTTTAGCAGACAACCGGGTATTGATTTTAGATGAAGCAACTTCTTCTGTTGATACCAGAACAGAGCACAGAATCCAGAAGGCTATGGATAACCTGATGAAAGGAAGAACAAGTTTTATTATTGCCCATCGTCTGTCTACCATTCGTGATGCTGATCTGATTCTCGTTATGAAAGATGGTGATATTATCGAACAGGGCAATCATGAAGAACTGCTTCAGAAGAATGGCTTCTATGCTGCCTCATAAATCTTTTCGGTCACGTTAGTGGCAGAAGGCAGGGATAACTGCTTACAGCGGTGATGAAAGTCATTGTCCACAATCTGAACCTGCACCACGCTGATGTAGGCTTTATCATAACGGATGCGCGCACCCACAGTCTCACAGAGAGATAACAGAATGTGGTGCGCGTTTTCTGTATCTGTGACATCGTAAGGCAGAGTGACCGAGTTGCCATAACCCTTGTTGGCAGGAGATTCTGCAGTCACGGCAGAGGAGGAGATCCCATTGGCGGATTCCCACAGATAATCGCCCTGGGATTTAAAATTGGAGAGTAACATCTGGCGGTCAGCTTTTGCAAGTGCGCCGATGGTTGTGATTCCAAGAGAGCGCAGTCTTTTTGCAGTGGTTTTTCCACAGCCGTATAACGATTCCACCGGGAGTGGCCAGAACTTTTCTGCCATCTCTTCCGGAAAAAGAGTATGCACACGGTTTGGCTTCTCAAAATCAGATGCCATCTTTGCTAAAAGCTTATTTGTAGAGATACCGATATTGACGGTAAAGCCAAGCTCCTTATAAATCCGGTCTTTTAATTTTGTTGCGAAAGCAATGGGATCGCCGTAGAGTTTTTCCGTTCCGGTCATATCGCAGAAAGCCTCATCAATACTGCACTGTTCGATCACCGGGGCAACCTCTTCCAGAATGCCGATAAACTTTCGGGAGGAAGCAGCGTACAGTTCATGATCCGGCGGAACAACGACAAGTTCCGGGCATTTTGTCTGGCATGGGATAATGGTTCGCCGGTCATAATGCCGTATTTCTTCGCAGAAGGAGATTTTGCAAGGACCACTCCGTGGCGCATCTTTTCATCGCCGCCGATTACGGCGTTGATGGTTCTTAAATCCAGTGCATCCGGGTTATCACGCAGGCGTTTCGCCGATTCCCAGCTCAAAAAGGCAGAGTTCACATCGACATGAAAAATGAGAGAGTGCATACAGATTCCTCCTGGTATCATAATGGTTTGTGCGAAACGCGTTCTACATTATGTACGAGTTTCGAGTTTTACATTACATCAATTATAGCAAACTTGAGAAATCTGTAAACTAAAAACGAATATATGTTCGAATATCATAACCCATACCAAACCTGTGTGTTGTGACACATAAAATTCACCGAATCGGGCATGATAGTGTGAGACAATGGTGATAGTTCGGAACGTAGATTTAGTGTAAAAATGAGGTGATTTTATTATGGTAAATATTCGAAAAGCCGCCATGATCGGCTGTGGATTTGTAGGTTCGTCCTCTGCGTTTGCATTAATGCAGAGCGGCATTTTTCCGAGATGGTAATGATCGATGTAAACAGGGGAAAAAGCGGAAGGTGAGGCGATGGATATTGCACATGGACTTCCGTTTGCAAGGCCGATCCGGCTGTATGCCGGAACTTACGATGACATTGTCGATGCGGCAATCATTATCATTACGGCGGGGGCAAATCAGAAGCCGGACGAGACGAGGCTTGATCTCATCCACAAAAATGTGGAAATTTATAAAACAATCATCCCGGAAATCGCAAAGCGAAACTGCGAGGGCATGCTTCTTATCGTTTCAAATCCGGTGGATATTCTCACTTACACAGCGTTAAAACTGTCCGGTTTCCCGGAGAACAGAGTGCTTGGTTCTGGAACGGTGCTTGACACGGCAAGATTAAAATATCTGATCGGGGAACATTTGAAGGTCGACAACCGCAGTGTGCATGCGTTTATCATCGGTGAACACGGGGACAGCGAGCTGGCAGCTTTGGTCAAATGCAAACGTTTCCGGTGTGCGGCTCGATGCGTTCTGTGAGATGCGCGGACATTATTTTCACGAGGAATCCGAGGATAAAATTTATGAGGAAGTGAAAAACAGTGCCTATGAGATCATTCAGAGAAAAACAGGCAACTTACTACGGAATTGCGATGGCGGTAAAAAAGAATCTGCGAGTGTATCATAAGAAACGAGCAGTCCATTCTCCCAGTGTCTTCCATGATGCACGGAATTTATGGTATGGAAGATGTGGTCATCAGTATGCCTGCAATCGTCGGAAAAGATGGTGTGGAGGCAGTTGTGCCGATCGAACTCGATGAGGAGGAACAGAGCAGTTAAAAAAAATCAGCCACGCTTTTAAAAGAATTAAACACTATGATAAAAACCGAACATGGTGTAAAATGAGTGTCGGAAGTTTTTTTCGATAACATGCTTTTAAAGACGGTGTTTCACATGAAGATAAAAAATTTTTGCACTGACACATAAAAAATTTGAAGTACCACAAGATAAAATGTACCAGCCGCTTCAGGTGGGCAGGGAGGAAAAAGAGGATCTTGGTTACCTCTGTGACAACACGGGAGACAACATTTCTGCGGAAAACTGTTATTACAGTGAACTGACCGGATTGTATTGGATATGGAAAAATGTACACACATATAAATATGTAGGAACCTGTCACTACAGAAGGTATCTTTTGAATGAGCAGGAAAAAAAATTTTTACAGAGGCGGAGTATCTGAACTTTTAAAGGACTATGATCTGATCACGACCAAAAGGGTGGTGCTGAACAACTCCTATCATTATGGTTTTGCGACAAATCATAATATTCATGCTCTCGATATGACAGGAGAGGTGATAAAAAGAACTCTACCCGGAATATTACGATACATTTGTACAGCTCGTGAACGGAACGGAAACGTATTTTGGCAATATGATCGTCACATCGAAAAAATGGTTTGATACATACTGTGAATGGCTGTTTCACATTTTTTTTGAGGTGCAGAAGCGGATCTGTCTGGAAAATGGAGAGGACGATTATCACAAACGGGTGTTTGGATTTATTTCCGAGTTCCTGCTGCTTGTGTGGGTGCGCGTAAATCATCTGAAGGTTTATGAGTGCAAAGTGGGCATGTTAGGAGAAAAGGCAGAGACACGCGAGATGAAAGAACAGCTTGCGAGTTACTTCTTTTCTATGGATGTTTTTGGTGCAAAAACGTATTTTGCGGAAATGTTAAAAAAGCGGCCGGATGTTCTGATGGAGGCATCCGACATCACAGGTGAGCTGAAACTTTCCATGCAGATCATTGCAACCATGGATCAGGAATTACAACGGACGGGGCATTGCTATCTGAGAAAAGAAAACCGTTTTCGGGAACTTATCACTTTATTTACGAGATTGAATGCAGTGATACGTGCATACATGAGCGGACAGAGTCACAGAGGAGGACAGGCGCTTTTTTGATAGAGCAGAGTGTTAGCGAGACAGCAGTAAAAGTCGGTGTTTTTATTCTGCCAATTTCAGCGGAGCAGAAAAGAAGCTGGAAACTGAGATATTAAAAGATTTGAATGCATAAAAATCTCTTGAAATTTACGCTTTTATCTGCTATGATAAATAGGCTGTATGTGAAACAGATAAAAGAATATATGCGGCTGTAGTTTAATGGATAAAACATCGGACTCCGACTCCGACGCTGCGGGTTCGATTCCCGCCAGGCGGTGAAAAAAGATGTCAGTAGTGGCATCTTTTTTTACTCTGAAATAAAATATTAAGAATTGGAAAAGCCTGCCATTCGTTGACAATAAACAGAGATAATGCTATTATGTAATATGTTTGTTAGATTAATTTTTTGTAATTGCAGATAGGAAACAATTACATTTTTCATAATAGATACCGCAGACAAAATTCGGGTCTGTGACAGAAAGGTTTGGTAAAAATGGCTTCAACGAATCAGGATAATAAATCAAATAACATAGATATTCAGAAAATGGTAGAATTTGTAAAAAAAAAGAATGCCAGATATTTCGTGGCAGGAGCACTGTTTGTTGTGCTTTTACTTATTTTAGTGAAATTCACGGGAAATGGAACCGGAAACGCAGACGATAATAACGTGGCGGTTACTGAGACGGTTGTGACAGAAGAAGCATATGAGGAAAATGCAGTCCCGGCAGTTAATGAGCTGATCAACAGCTACTTTACTGCTTATGCATCCGGAGATCTTGTCACATTACAGACACTGGCAACACCGATCACACAGAATGAGCAGAGTTATATCACACTGATCAGTCAGTACATTGAGCAGTATCAGGACATTAACTGCTATACAAAGTCCGGGCTTGACAGCAATTCTTATATGGTAAATGTCAGCCTGAATGTGAAGTTTATGGGAGTGGAAACACCTGCACCGGGGCTTTATTTCTTCTATGTCAGAACAAATGACGATGGAAGTCTTTACATTGATAATCTTTACAGTGAGTACAACTCTGTCCAGACAGGAGGTGCGTTGGATACAAGCATCCGCAACCTTATCACGAACTTCTACAACAGCGATGATGTCATTGAATTACAGAATGATATCCAGCAGAAATACGAAGCTGCATTGTCAACAGACGAGAACCTGTTGAATCTCTGTGCAACGACTATTCCAAATGCAATTACTGAGTGGCGTAATACCATTGTGGCAGACGCAACAGAGAGTACAGAAGAAGTGCCTGCAACGGAAGAGGTTCCTGCAACAGAGACTCCTGCTGAGGAGACTCCGACAGACGAAATTCCAGCGGAAGAAACACCTGCAGAACCTGCAACAGAAACTGTATATACAATAGACAAGGTAAATGTCCGGTCAGGTGCAGATACCTCAGCAGACAAGCTTGGCTCTGTTGAAAAAGGAACGGCACTTACCAGAACCGGTACAGAAGGAGACTGGGTATTGTTGATTACAACGGTACAACAGGTTATATTAAGAGTGAATTTTTATCAGCAGCAGCACCGGAGAATGCTTCTGAGACAGCGGCATCAGAAGCATTGACAGAGGGCACAACGATCATGCTCTCCAACACAACGAACATCCGGTCTTCCATGAGCGAGACAGCAGACAAAGTCGGAGTTGCCTATGCCGGAGAGAAGGTAACGGTTGTGATGAGTTATGCAGAAGGCTGGACAAAAGTAACCTGGAAGAATAAGACAAGGTTATGTCAAGACCGATTTATTAAAATAAAAAGTAACAGAATGCTACGGAGGCTTCCAGCAAATTGAAGTCTCCGTTTTTGTAGTTATTTGAAGCTGTACAAAATAGAATCATATGGAATAATGACAGGAAAAGGAAAAGTATGGAAGAAAACGGAATCCGTATCAATAAATTTTTGAGCGAAGCAGGGGTATGTTCCAGACGCGAGGCAGACCGTCAGGTAGAACTTGGAAATATTACCATTGATGGAAAAGTTGCGGAAACAGGCGCAAGAGTGCTGCCAGGACAGACGGTTTTGTTTCAGGGAAAGAAAGTTTCAAAAGAAGAGGAAATGATCTTAATTGCGTTTCACAAACCGGTTGGCATTGTCTGTACCGCAGAAAAGCGCGAAAAAAACAATGTGATCGATTATATTAATTACCCGAAGCGCATCTATCCGGTCGGACGTCTGGATAAAGATTCAGAAGGGCTGCTGTTACTGACGAATAACGGTGATATTGTCAATAAAATGATGCGCTCCGGGAATATGCATGAAAAAGAGTACATTGTTACAGTCAACAGACCAGTCACCGAGAGTTTTATCCATGGTCTGGCAAACGGAGTGCCGCTTGCTGAACTGAATACAATGACCAGAAAATGTCATGTAAAACAGATTGGAAAGAAACAGTTTAAGATTATTTTGACACAGGGACTAAACCGCCAGATCAGACGGATGTGTGAATATTTCGGTTATCGTGTGGAGAAACTTGTTCGTACAAGAATCATGAATATTGAACTTGGAGACCTGCCGGTTGGAACATACAGGGATGTTACACCGGAGGAGTACAGACAGCTTTTATCATTAATTAAAGATTCCTCAATGAGACGGTCATCCGAAGAAATATTCCAAAAGTGAGCGTATGAAAGAAAAATCAAAAAAGTAGAAATGGATGAAAAAATGTCAGCAGAAGAGAGAATTGCCGAGTTAAAGAAAACACTCGAATATCATATTGACCGCTATTATAATCAGGACAGTCCTGAGATTTCAGATTATGAATACGACATGATGATGCAGGAGCTGAAGGGTCTGGAAAAAGAGCACCCGGAGCTTGTCACGCCAGATTCTCCGACACAGCGTGTTGGTGGAACAGCAAAAGAGAAGCGGGTGTGCTTGTGCGCCACAATGTTCCGATGTTAAGTCTTCAGGATGTTTTTTCCAAAGAGGAAGTATTTAACTTCGTGGAGGAAATGCAGAAACAGTTAGATCATCCGGAATTTGTTGTGGAGTATAAAATTGACGGACTTTCCATGTCACTGCGTTATGAGAACGGAGAATTAATACTGGCGGAAACCAGAGGGGATGGAATTAATTTCGGTGAGGATGTCACTGCGAATGCGAAAGTGATCAAAGACGTAAAACAAAAGTTAAAGGACAAACCGGAGTATCTGGAAATCCGCGGTGAAGTATACATGAAAAACGCTGCATTTGAAAAGGTAAATGAGACACAGGAACTTCTTTGGAAAAAAAGTGTTTGCCAATCCAAGAAACTGTGCAGCGGGAACACTCCGCCAGTTAGACAGCAAGGTGACGAAAGAGCGGGATCTTTCCATGTTTATTTTCAATATCCAGCAGGTGCGTGGCATGGAGTTTGCAACTCATACCGAAGGATATGAATTTTTGAAAAAAGCAGGGGATCCATGTCATAGACGATTACAAAGTCTGCAAGACCGCAGAGGAAGTGTGGGATGCGATCACGGCAATTGGTGAAAACCGCGGAAATCTGGCATATGATATTGACGGCGCTGTGGTGAAGATCAATCGTTTTTTTCTGACCGTGAGCAGTTGGGAGAAACATCCAAAGTACCGCGCTGGGCAATCGCATACAAATATCCACCGGAGGAGAAAGAGTCCAGACTATTAAATATTGAACTTTCGGTAGGAAGAACCGGAAGAATCACACCGACAGCTGTGTTTGAGCCGGTGCGCCTCTGCGGAACTTCTGTTTCAGGGCAACTTTGCACAATCAGGATTTTATTGATGATCTGGATATCGGAATTGGAGATACAATTGTAGTTTATAAGTCGGGGGAGATCATTCCGAAGATCAAGGAAGTGAAGAAAGAGAAAAGACCTTCTGACTGGAAACGGTTTGTGATCCCGGATGTCTGCCCTGTTTGCGGTGCAAAGACAGAGAGGAGAAAGACACTGCGGATATTAGGTGTACATCACCAAACTGTCCGGCACAGTTAGAACGCCATATTATCAACTTTGTAGGGCGTGACGCAATGGACATCAAAGGTTTTGGTACGGTTTATATTGAAGAACTTGTCCGTTTAGGGTATATTAATAATGTCGCAGATGTTTTTGTACTAAAGACACATCGCGATGAATTGATCGATCAGGGAATTATCGGAAAAAGAAAAAAATACGGATAAGCTTTTGGATGCGATCGAGAAATCAAAAGAGAACGATGCCTATAAGCTTCTCACCGGACTTGGAATCCCGAATGTAGGAAAGGCAGCTGCAAAAAGCAATCATGAAGTATTTTAAAGATATGGATCATTTAAAGGAAGCTTCTGTTGAGCAGCTCACAGAGGTCAATGATATCGGAGAAGTGAGTGCGCTTTGTATCCGGAATTTCTTTACAGATGAAAAAAATATCGAAATTTTAGACCGCTTGAAAGAGTATGGCGTGAATATGCGGGCGGAAGAGACAGAGACGGTGGAATCTGTTCTGACAGGAAAGACGGTTGTAGTAACTTGAGGAACACTGCCGACATTAGGACGAAAAGAAGCGTCTGAGCTGATCGAAAATATGGTGGAAAGGCTTCCAGTTCCGTCTCAAAAAAACAGATTACGTGCTTGCGGGAGAAAATGCAGGAAGCAAGCTGACCAAAAGCACAGGGAACTTGGAATTCTGTTATTTCAGAAGAACAGTTGAAAGAAATGCTTGGAATTTAGTTTTCACTGTACTGGAAGATGTAGCAGGACATACTGTTGAAAATAGGAGAGCGATTCTGATCGCGAGGAAGGGTTTGTAAGAAGATATGCCAATTAAGACACAGAGTGATTTGCCGGCAAAGGAAATATTGGAAAAGGAAAATATATTTGTTATGGACGAAAATCGTGCGACACATCAGGATATCAGAGCAATCAACATTGCAATCTTAAACCTGATGCCGTTAAAGGAAGATACGGAGCTTCAGCTTTTACGCTCGCTTTCAAACACACCGTTACGAGGTAGATGTGACGTTTGTAGCAGTGTCTTCCCATGAGTCAAAAAACACATCAATGAGTCATCTGAATAAGTTTTATGAGACTTTTGCAGACATTAAAAAATCGTTATTTTGATGGTCTGATCATTACCGGAGCGCCGGTAGAACAGATGGAATATGAAGAGGTGGATTACTGGAAGGAAATGTGCGAGATCTTTGAGTGGAGTAAGACACATGCCACCTCTACCTTACATCTCTGCTGGGGTGCGCAGGCAGGGCTCTATTATCATTACGGTTTGAAGAAATATCTGCTTCCGGAGAAAAAATTCGGTGTGTATGAGCATCATGTGATGAACCGTAAAGTACCGCTTGTCCGAGGCTTTGATGACTATTTTATGGCACCGCATTCGAGACATACTGAAGTGCGTGCAGAGGATATCCGTGCCGTGAAGGAACTGACGATTTTAGCAGAATCAGAGGAAGCCGGCGTGTTCCTTGCCATTGCAGATGAGGGACGTAAAATTTTTGTGATGGGACATCCGGAATATGACCGGGTTACCCTCGACAAGGAGTACAAACGTGATAAGGATAAAGGTCTGGACATCAAAATGCCTGTCAATTATTATCCGAATGATGATGACACACAGAAACCGAGACTGCAGTGGAGATCACATGGAAACATTCTCTATTCAAACTGGCTGAACTATTACGTGTACCAGACAACACCGTATCAAGCAGTGGAAAAAATATAATTTTTATTGGCAAAAAGAACAAAAAAACGATATGATAGAACTTGAGTATTAAACAAATATAAGGAGCACCGCATGTACATCATCATATGCTTAGACGACAATAACGGACTTGCAACTTCAATCACAGAAGGCAGTCGCAGGACCGCATAGTAGCGGAAGATATCAGAAAAACAGTTGGAGAAAAGAAACTTTGGATAACTGATTACAGCCGGAAGCTGTTTCAAGCTGTTTTCGAATTTAGAAATCAGTGAAAATCCAAAAGAGGAAGCGAAAGAAGGAGAATATGTTTTTCAGGAATTGGAAACATTGGATACAGGTGACAAACGGATTGAGCAGTTCATAATCTATCGCTGGAACAGAGTATATCCGGCAGATGTTTCTGTTGAGATAGGAGCTGAATGGAAACTGACAGAAACGGAAGAGTTTCCCGGTTTTTCACATGAAAAAATTACAAAAGAAATTTATTGCAGAGAGTAGAAGGAGAAAAAAGCAGAACGAAAAGTGTTTTGTAAGAGTAAGGCAATGAGGAAGAACAGAGAAATTTTAAAATGGAAAAAATAATATGAGAGCACTAGCGATGGTGATTTGTCTCGCATTGACGATGCAGTTTGCTTCTGGATGTGGAACGACAGAATCAGCACAGAGTACACAAGGGAAAATGCAACGACAATCGCAGAAACATTTGATTTTGCAGCCGTTCCGGCATATGATGGAACGGCATATGTTGCAGTCAATGATAACGTTCCTTTTTTTACAGAGGAAGAGTTGAGCAGTGCTTCCTATGAGACGTATGGAGAATTGGATCCGCTTGGAAGATGCACGGTCTGTGTGGCGAGCGTGGGGACAGGATCTGATGCCGGCGGAGGAGCGTGGGAATATTGGTGCGGTAAAGCCGACAGGCTGGCATACTGTGAAATATGATTTTGTCGATGGAAAATATTTGTATAACCGCTGTCATCTGATCGGATATCAGCTTACAGGAGAAAATGCAAATGAAAAAATCTTATTACCGGAACCAGATATTTGAACATAGAGGGAATGCTTCCTTTTGAAAATATGGTAGCGGACTATGTGAAAGAGACAGATCAACACGTTATGTATCGTGTGACGCCGGTTTTTGAGGGTGATAACCTTCTGGCGGCAGGCGTGCTGATGGAGGGAAAATCGGTTGAAGACAACGGAGAAGGCGTTTTATTCTGCGTTTTTGCATATAATGTGCAGCCGGGTGTGTCAATTGATTATGCGAGGAGAAAGCTCTGCGGACGGAACAATTGTAAATGATACCAGTGCGCAGGAAGAAACAAAACAGTCCACCAGCACAAGTGTGCAGCAGGAGGAAACGCAACAGTCGACAGATACCAATGTGCAGCAGGAGGAAACACAGCAGTCCGCAGAAATGCAGACATATGTACTGAACACGAACACACATAAATTCCATAAGCCGGGATGTTACAGTGTAGAGAAAATCAAACCGGAAAATTATGCGGAATTTACAGGAACGAGAGAGGAAGCGATTGCATATGGATATGATCCATGTAAAAACTGTAACCCATAATCCATTCCCTCAGAACATAACAAACAACAGAATTGAAACAGAGATATGAAAAAATGATAGAACAGATTTGGTAACATAATGATTGAGATGACTCTGCCGGAGTTACAAGTGTATACAATCAATGAGGCGCAGTTACTGCATTATTATGAACCGGCACCGGGAATTTTTATTGCTGAAAGTCCCAAGGTGATCGAGAGGGCGCTGGATTTTCGGATGCGAACCCATCTCTATATTAATGGAACAAAAGGATTTGGATACAAGTGGAAAAAAAACATTGTAAAACAATGCCAAAAACAAACCGGTTTACACGGCAAAACTTGAGGTGTTAGAACAGATCACAGGATATAAACTTGCAAGGGGGAATGTTGTGTGCCATGCATCGCCCTGCAATGCCTTCGGCAGAAGAAGTCTGTAAAAATGCAAGGCGCATCGCAGTGCTGGAAAATGTTGTAAATCCAACAAATGTAGGAGCGATTTTCCGGTCAGCGGCGGCATTAAACATGGATGCGGTGCTATTGACGTCTGCGTGCAGTGATCCCCTTTTTACCGCAGGGCAATCCGTGTGAGCATGGGAACAGTATTTCAGGTGCCGTGGACTTACATTGAAAATAAAAATGTCTCCTGGCCCCACAGGGTGGGATGGACTTATTGCATGAGTATGGATTTAAGAGTTGCCATGGCACTTCGGAATGATTCTGTCCGTATTGATGATGAAAAATTACATGAAGAAGAAAAGCTTGCAATTATTTTAGGAACTGAGGGAGACGGTCTGGCTGCAGAGACTATGGCAGACTGTGACTATACAGTAAAAATCCCAATGAGCCACGGAGTGGATTCTTTAAACGTAGCGGCGGCGAGTGCGGTTGCTTTCTGGGAATTTGGAAAGTAATGGATTTACAAAAGAAATGGGATGGAGTTTGGAAAATGAAATTTATACAGCAATATAAAAATCTGAGCAAGGAGATTTACATTCTGTTCTTTGGCAGAGTTGTGACCAGTATGGGTTCCCTGATCTGGCCGCTTCTCACTTTGATTTTGAAAAATAAATTAGGATATAATGCGACAACGATTGCCACCATCACAATGGCAATGTCCATTTTGCAGTTTCCAATGCTGCTGCTTGGCGGAAAACTGGCAGATACGATGAACCGTAAAAAAATTATCGTATGCTGTGATATGGTTACAGTTATTTCTTATATTATCTGCGGTCTGCTGCCGTTGTCTGGATATAGCATTGCACTTTTTTATCTTGCCGGAGTGTTTGCGACAATTGAAGGTCCATCCTATGATGCGCTGGTTGCAGATCTGAGTGACAGCGAGAGCAGGGAAAAAGGCGTATAGTCTGCAATATCTCGGAATGAATTTAGGACTTGTGCTTTCCCCGACAATTGCCGGATTTTTATTTGAAAACTATCTGGGACTGGCATTTATAATTACCGGAATTGCAACATTTTCCTCCACGCTTTTGATTATTTTATTTGTAAAACAGCTTCGGGTAGAGAAAAAAAGTGAGCGAGTACGAGGAAAAACGGAGAATGAGCATGTATTTAAGATTTTATGGGAACGCAGGCCAATCCTGATTTATGCTTTGGTGGCAGGTTTCGGAGGGCTGGTCTATGCACAGTTTAATTATCTTCTGCCACTCAACATGGAAACATTATACGGAGCAAAAGGAGCTGCTATTTTTGGCATGCTGACAAGCACAAACGCATTGGTAGTGATCATTGCAACACCAATTATAACTACTTTTTGCAGGAAGAATAATAGATGTCCGAAAAAATTCTGATTGGAGAAAGCCTGATTATTTTAGGATTATCCGGGTATCGGTTTGTACAGGGAATCATGCCGCTTTATTTTGTGCTGATGGTTATTTTTACAGTTGGCGAAGTGTTTAATACGCTGGGAAACCAGCCGTATATGACCAGACGGATGCCGTCCACGCACTGGGGACGTGTCAATTCGTTCATTTATACGGTAAGCGGTGCATTTTCTGCCTGGGGCAATATTCTGATCGGAAAAATCGTTGATAACAGTGGATATGACCGAGCGTGGCTTGCAGTGGGGGCTTTTGGTGTTGCAACCATCGTTTTGGCGGTGACACTCAACATTATGGATAAAAAACAGTTTTATTTACTGTATGAGAAAAAAGAAGGAAAGGCGGAAGGATGAGGAAAAAATATATGAACATCTGTCTGATTTTGGGACTGCTTTTTGTCTGGTTTATGGGCTGATTGTGGCGATTGCAGGCTCCGGTGGAACAAAATTTTTTATTGTATGGATTGGCATTGCAGTGATCCTCTTTGTGCTGGCAGGACTGCTTCATATGGGAATGTGGGACAGGATACCGCAGATCGTTAGGTGGATATTTGGAATATTGTGCGGTGTATTTTTTCCTGTCGTTTCTTGTGATTGAGGGAATGGTGATTCACCAGATGCATGCGCAGGGAGAAAAAATCTGGACTATGTGATCGTGCTGGGTGCACAGGTGCACGCAGATAAACCGAGTGTGGTATTGAAATACCGGCTGGATGAGGCTATTTTATATCTGAATGAGAATCCGGAGACAGTCTGTATTGTAGCGGGCGGTCAGGGAAAAATGAACCTTATTCCGAAGCGTATGGAATGGCGCAGTATCTGATGCAGAATGGAATTGACAAAGAACGGATCCTGTTGGAAGATCAATCGAAGACGACCGAAGAAAATCTGCGGTACAGCCGGAAATTTTTGCCCGGGATCATCACGAAATTTTTTGTTCCCGCTTTGAAGATTGCGGAAGTTGATGTATGTGGAATGCAGCATTCGACGAATGCCAAACAATTTTCGGAATATTTTGCAGAGATGTTTTTGATCCGCAGCTTTGCGAAATTACCTTAAATTGAATTGCAGAAAAAATTAACAAAAAGCTTGAGAAAACTCTGGGGAGCGGTGTATGAAGGCAGGAACCGTTGTGACTGGCTTTAGTACCGTTACCAGCGACACATAGCGAAAGCGTGTTTTCGAAAATTTTGTTAATTTTTCACAATTTAAAGAAGCGGGAAATTAACAAAAGCCTGAGAAAACACTGGGGAGCGGTCGAACAAGTTCAGAATTGAATATTGAAATGGGAATGAAAAAGGCTGGCAAAAAGGCACCGTATATCATCAATCTTGCCAACATTGAACATCTGAACTTGCGGTGATTTTGAAAAAGAGCACGACATCAAGTCGTGCGACTGGCTTCTTAGTACCGTTACCAGCGACACGTAGCGGAAGAGTGTTTTCGAAAATTTTGTTAATTTTGAACAATTCCGGGTTGATTGCATCCATGATCACGGATACGGAAGGGGCATCGGCAGTTTTTCCGGGAGGTTATGTCACTTATCTGAACAAAACGAAAATCTTATGCGGTGTTGACGAAAAAATTATAAAAGAGCACGGTGTTTATTCTAAGCAATGTGCGAGGGCGATGGCTGAAACTGCTCAGAAAAACCTTCATACAGAGATTGCGGTCGGAATCACAGGCACGACCGGAAATGTCGACCCGAATAATGCAGACAGCATGCAGGGAAAAGTATTTTTCTGTATTCTTGTGGGAGAGAAGGCATATGACTTTGAATACAATGCGGAGGTCACCCAGATGAGCCGCCATGAGATCAAGGAGTTATATGCAGATAAAGTGTTTGAAGAACTCGCAAAATTGATAAATATCGTTCATTCCAGTAGTGATCTCTGCTGTGATTCTGTATGAAAAATGATAATTATTTCATGATTTCGTGTTTTGCAGTTGTTTAATTTCGTCTATGGATTTAGTTCGAGATAATTTTGAGTTTGTTAAGATGTGGTGCACTTGATGGAATCACAGGTACGACATCATATTATGGAGGATGAAATAGATGATAGGTTTGATTGTTGCGAGGTCAAAGAATAATGTTATAGGCAAGAATGGTAATATACCATGGAAAATAAAGGGAGAACAAAAGCAATTTAGAGAGTTAACAACGGGTAATGTGGTTATTATGGGGCGAAAGTCTTATGAAGAAATCGGTCATCCGTTGCCTAATAGAATGAATATTGTTGTTTCCACCACAACAGAGTATCAAGGAGATAATTTAGTTTCAGTTAAATCATTAGAA
>VOFC01004423.1_pt1 | contig 40864 bp, 68 predicted proteins | sample 5384161 | NCBI WGS metagenome assembly VOFC01 (sample SAMN12384722, study PRJNA508395) | human gut metagenome | isolation source: healthy gut B | host: Homo sapiens
GCCATTGCATTAGTTTACGATTTACAGTCCTGCTTGTATTCAGGGATTACCTGGCCACCCATTTACCGGATTGCGGAAACCCAACATCCATGTCCAAAAAAGGTAACCACCAGTTTGACTGGATGTATCTAGTTTGAGGATATTAACTTTCAACACAGGATGAAGAGGTGAAAAGGAAGATATTTTGTTCTGAAACGCTTCGCGTTCCATGAATGTCATTACAAGATTATTGTGTCGAATCGCCGCCGACAACAATAAACTGCGGGAAACATTCTTCGAAAAGATGAACTTTGCTGCTGAATATCACAAAATGATAGGGGGAACGGTTGAAGAAGCGGGCGGTTTTGCTGTTAACCAACACTTTTGTTGTGAGCGCTCTTATGTTATCCATTTCAATACCATTGAATTTTCCGACCAGCAATTATTCAACCGGCTGAAGTTGTCGGATACCATTGATGCCACGGAACGCCTGCGAGCACATACATTGCACAATAGCATCCCTTTTTGACTGGAATGAGCACCAGAAAACGGGACCGGAGAAATTTGACATTATCAATATCATTGGCGGGAGTTAACATTCATACAGTGGTGGAACTCAGGCAAAGCCGCGTTTGTGAGAAAGTACCCAATGGTCGACCGGACCAGTTTCTCACAATGAGTTTTCTACCAATATGAATTTTCCAATTATCTATACCATGGATGTGGAGCCGTTGGATAACAACGTGGCTTACCAGATGATCGTTATGGAAAAGGCGGCTAATGAGGAAGTACAACCGGGAACAGGAAATGAAAACGAAATGATGATTTATTCAACACTGTTTGGCGAAAGCAGCAAAGAGACATGTAAGAGATGTTAGACCGGATTTCCCTCCTTTGATGCCTTTTGTATGTGGGAATTACGATTGTGCTGCAGATTCCATGGAAGAAACCGAGGAGTGCACGAAGAATCATTGACCCACAACATGGATATTGTGCCACATTCTGTATTGAATATTGAGATCAGGATGGCTCATATTCGATGAATGATCCTCCATCATTGCTATGGTATTGACATGTATCTGAATATTTCAAAAGAAAATGACAGGCGAGGAAAGCGCATACGATCGAGTTCCAACAACTGCACCATGCGATGGATCGCGAAAGAAGTGAGGATTCTTTGCAACAGAACTGCAGAGCAAAGCCAGCGTTTGCAGATGGTCCCAGATATTTTCGCTGCAAGAGAGCAGTTTATTTGAAGAAAACCGATTTACCGTGTATGGATTTCGGAACTGGCAAGCGCAGAGCTGTTGGCGATGCTTGTGATGATCGGCATATCACTGCTAAACCGCTATAACCAGTCGGATGGTGTTGCGACTTGGGTGTATGTGGATGAAAATGCACGAGCAGGAGTACGCAGTCTTCTCATGCACTGTAAGATGTATGAGGTGCTTAAGTGGCGGTATTCCGAAATTGAGAAACCCTATTGATGTTTATTAAAATCGTTCCACCAATAAAAACGATGGTATCCAATCTAAATTTATGCTCTTTGCTCGATCAGGGACGATGGACAAAGAAGCTGTGGAAGATTTGCTGGATGATATTTGCGATATTTGCCCAGGTCGTCAATAGTATCCGGATGGGACTCATCCGTTTTGGGGATAAGATTGTTCCTTTGATAACACCATGAACGTACCAGTTGTTTATCACGAACTTTCATGAGATTGCAGGTGCTGCATGCCGAGATAGTAGGACTAAGCAATTTTTAAAAAGCCATTTTCAAAAGTGAATGACTGATGAACAGCGAAGAAGGTAGTTACTTGAGTTAATAAACAACAGACATCAGCAGGATTTAGAGCTGACCGTCTGTTTCGATATATGGATGCATGATTTTATGACCGCCTGCCTGGAAGATGGTTCATGAGGCTGTAGAACTTATACTTCGAATTGCTTTAAAGCAAAGAGTGATATTATTAACCGTAATCCATCTGCAAGAAGATTCCATGAAAATTTTGCAGGCGTTCTGCTATTTTATTCATGCGAGAAATACAGTAAGGGGTCGATTGTGAAACAGAGGTCGATATGTGGGAGCAGGAGTAAAAAGCTGAGTAGCATAACAGTTGTTTGTTGATGCGCATATAATAAAACTAGGTGGAAGATACGGAAAATATTCCTGATACCTATTTGACAGGAAAACGATGTAATGAAGAAACAGCCGATATATCCGGAGAGATATATTACGATTGGTGAAGAGAGTATTGTTTGGGGACGGTTCGCGGCATATATGTGAACGGAAATATCGGGGAGATGATGGAAGTTGGGTTAATGCATGACTTTTCATGCCGAGTCCGACGATATGAATTATGAAAACTTGAAAAAGCAAGATATTTTAGCAGTGACGAGAAGGGTGGCTTCTATGGCAGCCAGATGAAGATAGAGAAATGAAGTACATGAAGCGGCACATAAAGCGGAAAGAGAAAGCGCAAGAAAAACAGCAAAGCGTTTCTTGAAATGGCAAGCTATCGAGGATATCAGTGGGGATAAACTGCAACCCGGTGATATTGACTGAAAAGTAAGACCGGAGGAACCGGCGGAGCAAATCATGTAGGAATATATTGTGGAACATTGAAAAACGGTACCGTGGTATGGATTCACTGTACCAGTTCCAGTAGCACATCTCTGACCGGGAACTCGGAAGGAGCCATGTTTGGTGCCTATACAAACTTTACTTATTTCCGGCGATTGAAAAAGTGGAACAAAGGCTAGTGTTTGGACAAAATGTCCAGACGTGAATATCAGACAGAGAGGACAAGATTAGCGTTTGGACATTTTGTCCAAACGTAGATAACAGAATGGAGAGAAATTATGTGGAGAAAAATACGAAGATTTTATTGGTATCGTAGAGACAGAGGACTTGGAAAACAGACCATAGCCATGGCAGCCATGCTTCTGCTTATGGTTATTATTTTGGCAGGGGCGATTGTTTCCAAAAGTGTAGTAACCCAAAAGGCAGATTTTTTACGAAATGAAGCAGAGATGCCAGCAAACACAGCAACAGGCCCAGCGATAAGTATATCACCTGTAACGGGGGCGGCTGTTTTGGGAGAAGAAACAGGTTCAGAGGAAGTGCCTTCAGATAACAACAAAGCGTTGGATGTAGATACTACTGGGTTAAGTCCCTTTTTAGGATTTATGTCTGATTCTGCCTTTGAAGATTTGGAAAATCAGTTGACTGTCCTGTGCCAGAACCAGGGGATGTAAGTCTGCAAAGAAACTGACCTATCAGCAGACAAAGAATAGGTTTGATGTGACAAGTTTTATTCTCTTGTCGGATGGCAGTGTTTATCCGTGCGATTACAATCTGAAGAGTTGTGCGGTTAAACTTTCGCAGACAAGTTATACAGAGGCAGATATTCAGCAGATGAAAGCCCAACAATTACGAGCGGAGCAGGAAAAGTTGAAAAAGCAGCAACAGGAAGAAAAGAAAAAAAAATTGCAAAAACAAAAGAAAGCATCTAAGAAACGTTCTTCCAAGAAAAAAAAAAAAAAGAAGTCAACCCAAAAGACTTCAAAGAAGAAAAAAAGTAAAAAGTAACCATATTTCTATACGAAATCGGGGTCTAAGGGGCCCCCTTACAAGATATGTGCATGGATGTGGACACATCATGCGTATCTTTGCAGGGCTTGAATGAGAAGACAAAATGTATATTTTATGGTCATTAGATGCACATCAAAAACGGCTAAAAACAGCTAAATATCAAGCAAAAACAGTACGTTTGGACAAAATGTCCAGACGTGATGAGGTTAGTCAGGACAAAAATTACGTTTGGACAAAATGTCCAAACAGGGGTCCAGACAGGAAGGGTGAAATTGTGAATGACATGAAAACAGAAATGCTTCGGGTACGAATGACGCCGGAAGAAAAGGCGGCATTACACAGGCAGGCAAGTTTGCATCGGAAGAGTATGAGTGAATATATCCGAAATGTAGCTAAGTGTCCACCGGATGTGACCAGGGATGAGTTTGATGCTTCTATCGTAAGGATGATTTATGAGATTAACAAGATTGAGTTAATATCAATCAGATTGCGAAAAAATATAACGAACATCAATACGTGGAACCCAGTGCAGATTTGTTGGATAAGTTAGATGAAGTGTATGCCATGATGAAAAGTACCATACAGATTATGAAGGGTGGGAAAAGATGTCACTGATTATTAAAATGGATGCCATTAAGACAGAGGAACATTTACGGAAATCCATCCCTTACATCATGAATGAAAAAAAGACAGGTGGATTGTGTTTTAGCAATTCCGGTATTACTTCGGAGCAGATTGTGGATACATTTTTTCTGACAAAACAAATACATCCAACACTCGGAACGAGACAAGGGTATCATTTCAAATTTTCCTTTTCCAAAGATGAGACGATAGAAGGGGAGCAGGCATTATTATTTATAAAGGACTGGGTGGATGAATATCTGACAGAGAATTATGATTATGCCTGTTCTGTCCACAAAGACCGGGAGCATATGCATATGCATCTGGTGTTTAATTCCGTAAGCAGAAATGGCGGAAAGTATCGTTATGAAAAGGGCGATTGGGAGAATGTTATTCGACCGCTGACAAACCGTCTGGCTCAGAAATATCATACAGGACCACTAAAAAGAAAAGAATCCGGCGCTGGATTACTCGACAGATTACGACAAGAAAAAAGGAAAATATGACAGGCAGAGAACGTGTGGAAAGAGATATGGATGAATGTATTTTGCTAAGTAAGTCTTATGCGGATTTTAAGAACAGAATGGTAAGAGATTTCTATTACCGGCTGCGGAAGCGGGGTATCAAGGGAGCATGGTGTATATCTTGCCCTTACACCGCCGGGCAGAGGAAAAAGCCATTCGGACATATCGTTTGAGTGATGGATACATGCCGGTAGATATTGACCGGCGTATTAACGCAAAGGAAGAAAAAAACGTTGTCACAAAAAGTGTTAAGAGAACAAAACTGCTTCCAAACTGGACTGGGCAATGAGCCGCAACTATCAGTTTGTTCCGTATAAAGAAATGTCAGATTATCAGAAAGCCATGGTCGGACAGGTGCTAGAAGCAAGACGGTTGTATCGAAGAACCGGAACACCGCTCTATCTGCATGAGCAGAGTGTTCGTGTCGTGCAGCGGATGAAAAAAGGATACCAAGCAATGTGGCATTTATATCAAACGAAAAGAAGTAAGAAGTACGCAAAAAGAACTGGAGAAAGTGATGAAGCAAAGCAGGAGGAATAAAACGTTATGACAGAAGAACAGATGAGTATGATGAAAAAACTGATAAAAAACATGGGATTGGGGCAACCGATGGAGAGTGGTTGTTAGTTTATCTGGGAGTTCGATATGGATTGTTGGAACAACAGGTTGATGAATATTTAACACTGGATACCACAGAGTTATTGATAAAGCATGAAAAATGCTGTGTATCATTTTTGGAGTGGATGTGGCACCGGATAGTAAGATTCCTTTGATTGAAAATCCGGTGGAGAGATTGCAGATGATTTTTAAGGAACATTTTTATAAAAAGGAGTCTGAAAGCGGATATGAAAAAGTGATGCAGTATATTATCAAAGATACTGCTCTTTCTGCAGCGCAGATCGAGCAGTTAAGGAAGGCGGTAGAAGCCAAAATGCCGTCGGAGGATGTTCTTGAAATGGCACAGAATCGAAAAAGATGTGATGGAGATTCGACGCTGTATTGAATTTTATGAAATGATGAGGCAAAAGAGGAATCGAAGGATAAATCCAAGAAAAGCAGGAGGGATAGCCGATGAGTGAAGAATTACAATCATTAGTACAAATCATAGAATTATACGGGAAAGGACTGGGAGGACTGGGACGGGCATTGCGATTTTCCGCAAAGGGAGCAGCAAAAGGAGTAGAGATTGCCCAGGTGAAGCGTTTACAACACCGCATGAAACTTCATTATGCCAGTGAGGGAACACATAACACGATGAAACTGTGTGATTTGGAAAAGATGACAGGTGGCAGATATGTGATTCTCAACATTCCTATCGAGGGAGAAAAAGAACTGATACCGTTTATGACCGACTAAAGAAGATGCGGGTTTCTTTTGCGGAGCTGCCGGATTTGAAACTGGGGGATGGTTATACCCAGATTGCTTATAATCCGGATGATGTGGAAAATGTCAGGTTAGTGATTGATTATTACAAAAAAGAAATTGAGGGAAACACCAAAGGATATCGGCATTGATGAGTATATGGCAATGGCTGGGCCGGATGGCAGGGATTATCTGGATGAACTTGCCGTCAAAGGATATGAAGGCATGATGCATGTGGAGCAGTTGGAGGAGATTCAAAATAGAATCAACGATAAGGATTATCTGCCAATCAGTATCAATATTGAATCTTTACTTTTACGGGAGGAAAAAGATGCTTACATCTTTCGGGTTCCCGTGGAAGAACAAGAGAAGTATCCTCCCGTGCAATTCGGGTCAAAAAAGAAGATTGTATTCTTTTGGATGAGGGGCAGACGGTGATTACCTGCCTTGACAGACAAAGGATATTTTCGGATATGCTCTTGATAACAGAGAAAATCCGGATTTTTCTGAAGCGGTAAAACTGGATGTGAAGGAGCTGGAAAAGGCATTTGCCCCTGTGGGAGAAGAACGAGTGGAACTGATTGGTAAATTAAAACCGGAGTATGCGGGGATATTTCCATCTTTTTAATCAGGGGCAGGAGAATGGGAAACCATCTTTTGCCCCTGATTCTATAGCTGAGAAATCCATGGAAAAAAGTGCTGTCCATGGAGGCAATGAAAGAAAAGTACCAAAGTACAGAGTACATTCCGGTTACTTTTGATATGGATACTCAGATGGTGGCAGAGTCAAAAAACATTTATGTGACTCATCTTCCGAAGGAACAGCAGGAATCGCCGGATATTTTGCGTTGCATCTGTCTGGACAAGTCAGATACAAAACTATCTGAGGATGGAAAACGACTCCATGCGTATCTGAAACGTTCGGAATCCTCAGAAATCACAGAGTATAGTCTGGATGGGAAGGCACTTCGTACTTATGCTAAGAAAAATGAAGAGATTGCCACAGAGTGTTTGAAACATCAGAGAAGTCGTTGGAGAAGTAATGACCCGTCACTTGAGAAAATATTACTACAAAAAGCTTCTAAACCAACAGGAAAGAAAAGGTAGGGATGAATCAATGAGAAAGAAAAGGAAAAAAGCCGTGCAACGTATGTTGCCGGGGGATCAAAAAGAGAAGATTGCGGATGTTAATAAAAGTGTGTGTGGTTTTGTTACTGCCCACACTTTATTTTTTTTATAGCCTGAGCGGATTGTATATCATGGATGTAGAACTGACAAACCTGAAAAAGCAAATCTTATGGTGTGTTCTTCATCCGCTGCGGGTGTATAACGATAAAAGTCTGAGTATGGTTCTGGTAGGAGGATTGTTGTGGATGATATTAAGTTTTTTCTGCTTATAACCGCATGGATCATAATCGGATGCCTGGAAATGAGTTTGGTTCGGCAAAATGGGGAGAAGTTCGTGACTTCAATGAAAAATATGCGGCTAAGGATACCGGGAAAACTTCGAGTTGTCTGCGGAGAATAAGGTACTGTCGCAAAATGTACGGTTTCGTTATGACTCCGATACACTGCGAAACAATAATGTTTTCGTGGTTGGCGGTAGTGGTGCCGGAAAGACTGCATTCTTTTGACACCGAATTTGATGTCTTTGCATGACTGTAACGTGTATACCGACCCGAAGGGGGACTGGCGGAAGAACTGGGAGCCTGGCTCTCTAAACAGAAAGACACTAGGGTATATACGCTTAATCTATGCGAAATGGACAAAAGCATGCACTTTAATCCATTTCCCTATATACGGAATAAGAGCGATATTACAAAACTGGTTACGAACCTGATTCAGAATACCAATTCCCCCTAATATTAAAAACTCAAGTGCAGACCCCTTTTGGGAAAAAAGCCGAAAAAATGTTTTTTTAGAGAGCCTGTTTCTGTATGTTTGGATGGAGTGCCCGAAGGCTTATTTTAATACAGAAAAAGGGAAAGTAGAGTTGCTGCAGCAAAACTGGAAATCCATTCTTTTTTTTTTTATTGGATGAGGCGCAGTTTTTAGATAATGACACATCCCCCAAACTGGATGAGCGTATGAACGAACTTGCCAGAAAGAAACCAGACCATCCGGCAGTGAAAGCATACCAGAGATACCGTGGCGGCCCGGATGATACAATTCGTTCCGTCATTATGACAGTAAATGCCAGGATGCAGCCTTTTGATAATGAGGAACTTTTGAAATCTTTTTCTTCTAACGACATTCCATTGGACGAGTTTGGTACCGGGATAGATGGAGATGGAAAGACAAAGAGCAATCTGTTCATTATTATTCCGGACGATGACGATACCTTTAATTTTGTGCCGGGAATGGTATATACCATGCTCTTTTTCAGGAATTATACCGGCAGGCAAGATTCTTTGGTGGGAAACTTCCGATGGATGTAGGCTTTTGGTTAGACGAGATGGCGAATATTAAAATGCCCAATAATTTTGACAAAATACTGGCAACCTGTCGAAGCAGGGGCGTGTACTGTGTACCGATTTTGCAGTCACTGGCACAGTTAAAGACCTTGTTTGCCGATGGGGCATGGAGGGTATCGTTGGTAACTGCGATACTTTTATTTATCTGGGTGGAAATGAAGCCAGCACCTATGAATATGTCTCGAAGTTACTTGAAAGTGGACGATTGATAAAACGAACCAGCGGAGAGAGTAAAGGTTCCAGTGGTTCCTATAGTGAGAACTATGATGTTCTGGGCAGAGAATTGATGTTAGAGTACGAAATCCGTCTGTTGCCGGATGATGAATGCATTATCTTTTGTGCGTGGAGAAAATCCAATCGGGATAAGAAGTGGTTCCTATGGGAACACGAAAAATATCTGGAAGCACGGAAATGTGGAGCATTTGTTCCGGCGGAGCAGAAAAAGATACAGGAAAAACAGATGGAGGAATGCCAGTTTGTAGGTGATGCATCGCTAGCGTACCTGAAGAAACAAAAGGATAAGAGCGAAAATATCCAAATCTATGGATGGATGCGTTTGCGTTTATGATGATGGATTTGGATGGGATGGGACGAAAGATACATCCGGTTCCGGATGAAAAGAAGTCTGCACCAACCATTACTGCAGATATGATACAAACGGCAATTGAAGTGGAAAAGCGGCAAGATGAAGAAGAACAGAAAACACGGTATCTTTGAAAACTTTGGAAAAATGTCCTTGCTAGACATCTACTCTTCGGATATGACAGGTTCTATTCGGAGAGCTGTGATAAAGGAACTACTTCAGGTAGGGGCGAGTGATGAGGTGATAAAGATATTGTTCATCCAAAGTTTTCAGAGGACCAGGTGATTCAGAAAAAAGAAGATGTGGATGGAGATGAGGGGTGGTTTGTAAAGCGAAGGGTGTGTCGTCCAGGGCGGGCGGGATGCCCTTTTTGTTTGGAAGAGAAGAGTGAACTTGAACTATAAGATTGGAATTGAAGATATTAGAAAATGTGTTGTGATAGGCCCTAAAGTGGTAAAATTATCTTAAGCAGATTAGTAGAATATACTGTTGTAAATTGATTACAGATATGATTAAGAAAGAGGAGAACAATGCGGTAGTAAGACAGTATGATGTTGAAACATTATCGTTGGAACTGACAAAAAAGCAGAAGTACAACGACATTATGAGTGGAGTGTCCACAGGAACCACAAAGGATACTAAAGTAAACATGCCACTCCCAGCACGTAAGGCGGATGCAGATGAACAGTGAAAAAATTACATATGAAGAAATAAAATATGTTAAACTCGTATCTGTGGGAAGTGTGAATCCCAATAATCCCCTATCTGACAATTCGAGGGAAAAGCAGGTGGAACTCTTAAACCGGTGTCTGAATGATTATCCAAAGGGAATAATTATTGGAAAGGATACAACCATTGGCAGATATGTAATCGGTGAACATGAACTCTCAATGGAAAAGGTCACATATCATATAGGTTTTTCCAGAAAGCCGGGCTGGTTGGAGGAAGATAGTGGTAGCATAAATTAGTTAAACCATCAGGCGTATTTTAGAACAGCTTTCTGAGTACGCCTGATATTATATAAATGAAAAAATCTTTGTGCTTCAGTCAGAAAGGTATGAGAATGATGCAGATAACAATGCGGAAAAGATTTATGGTGTATGTTATGATTGTCATTTCCGTGTCGAAAGGAGACGGAAATGGAAAATAGACTTACAGCATATGGAAATTACCTGGCTGGCACAGAGAAAGCAGACAACACGACTGTTTCTTTATATAAGGGGAAGCAGCGGCTTTTATTTACGTGGAGGTTTGTCTTTTGTACTATTTTGATAAAGCCGGCTATGAATTGATGGAACAGGATGATAGTATAATCGGTGTCGGACTTGAATTTTACTGTAAAGCATTAAATGTGGCAGTGATTTTATCCAGACCGTTCCATGAGACGATACACGGACACCGGATTGAGAATGCAAAGAATGACTTGTGCAGGAAAAATAATATTCGTCTTATTCGCATTTTGGAAGCCGGCTGCCGGACTTATGACAATTGCATGTGCCTTCAATGTGATGATGAAAACTTAGAGTCATATAATTGGGCTTTGATTTCCATGTTTGATGTTCTTGGAATAGCAATGAGTGTTGATTGTGAACGGATATGCGGGAAATGTTTTATGGTATCAGAAGTACCAAATGAGTGAAAAAAAGATTGTCTTGCAAGAAAATGTTTGGTATAATATAACATCAAATGGGTAATTTTGCAATAACCCCATATCTGACAGAGAAACATGTAGTAGAGCAATAGAAAGAATTTGATAAGGAGATGATACCAACATGAAGAAACAAAAAATGGATTCGGAAAGGAATGGCGTTTGTTCTTTCCCTTGCCATGGTGGCAGGACTGGTTCCTGCTATGTCAGGCGGAGCAAATAAGGTGCAGGCTGCAAACCGGTTCGGGAACGGAGCCAAGTGTGTCAGCCTATGCCACAAAAGACACAGTTGATGGATGATACATTTGCCCCCGAATGCAGAAGGAACTGCAGCAAATTATGGAAAGAGTGGTGCCATGCCGAAATTTTCCCTCTGTTCGGATGGTGCAAAGTGGTTCCAGAGTAAAGGACAGTTTAGGATGGAAGTTATGTTCCGGCAGCGGGGGATATTATTTTCTTTGACTGGGAAGATGACGGAAGCATTGACCATGTAGGTATTGTGGGAAAGCGTGGGGAAAGGTAATGTGAATACTGTTGAGGGGAACAGCGGGGATAAAGTAAAACGGTGTAGCTATCCGATTGGGGATAGTGAGATTTATGGGTATGGAACTCTGGTGACATGAGGTAAAATTTTAATTTCTGTCATGGAATTTTAATTTCTGTCAAAGGCATTGATATAGATTGGTATGTCATCTATGATGATATGTAAAATATCCAATATAAAACTGGAATTGATTTAAGGAGGGCAAAAAATTGAGAGTGAATAATTTTGAGCATCCTGGAGCTGTTTTTGGCCAGTAGCCATAAAATAAATATTGAGAATGGTTGTGTTCAGAAAAATAGGCAGGATAAAAAGTTTGCTGGATTACTATTTGGAAGATGAAAGAGCAGAAGATATTATTCCCTCTTTTTTATATACGAAATCAGGTATTAGTCAGGATTTGTTAAATGTAAAGCCATTAAATTGTTGTGAGATGGCGAAAGCTGGTTATTCCTTTAGTGAAAATAAATTGAATTCAAAAGATGTTTGGCTTACTGTGGATGAGAATGGAAGACAGACGACACCGTATATGAAATACAATAAAGATAAAGTAAATTATTTGGTTCATTATTATTTTGGATCGTGGAGGGATATGGAGACATATCCTTTCGAAAATGATAGTGAGGAAACCCAAACAGCGTATAAGCATTTAGCTGAATTTTATGCGTATCAAGCTTTGGAGGAAAGTCGCCTTCGGAGTGCATTTGAAAATTCTGGCATAGATAGTGCAACAATTACAGTAGATGTAAAAGGAGAAATTAAAAATTGAGTCAGGAAATAATTATGATTCTGAAAAGTTAGATAATTTAAAGAGTAAGTTGGTTGAATCTGGAAAGACAGCAACTGCTTTTCGAAATATAATATTTAGAGAGGGACAGCAATATGTAGGTTTGTCTGGAGAGAAGAAAAATGAATTTTCGAGTATGTTTTATACAGGGTGGATACTTTACCGGCATTATGGTCTGAGGGTTGAAGACTTGGCAATCACGGAGGACGGTGAAATTTTCGGATTGACAGAAGATGTTTATAATGATTATGAATATCGGTCTGACTCCGATTTTATAATAATATAAAAAAAAACTTATAGAGAGAGGGGCTCAAGTGAGGATGATGTAGGAAGAATAGTATACAAGGAAGGTAATATATTTGTTTTATGATAGGAGAAATTTAGAAATGAAATACGTAAAGAAAATAGCAGCCATTTTTTGTGCTGTTATGATGGTTGTCACAATCAATGCTTCAGTAGTTAATGCAGCTAGTACGGACGAGGGAATCAGTTATTACGCTTATTTCGGGAAGTACCATGTCAGGTAGTGCGGCAGGTATATTTGCCGAAGGAGAAACGGATCATTATTTTTAAGTTTTTCTCTGGGGTCGTCATCTTCATATCCAGATGTTATGGCTGTTTATTTGACGAATCCAGATGGATGCAATTATCAGATGGAGATTACAGATCCTCAGAATGGGATTATATATAGGGGGATTGGAAAGGCTGGTACTAATGATAAGGTCATTAAAATTCCAAAACCAAGAACGATGACTACTTATTATTTGCATGTTTATGCAGCGGATGGAAATATATAAAAAAAGTTTATTCCATTAGTTTGGATAATTTATATGTTAAGGGAAAATATACAGGAAGTTTTAGCCCCAAAAATTACTAATCCTGGAAAAGCAACACTTGATCCGGTTTATTCCAGTGTAGCAACGATTGATTTGCGGAGAACCTCATCGATACCTGATTCGGCAGAGGTGACCGAAGTTGAAGTATCAGGTACATTAAGTTATAATATTGGGAATACATGGATGGAAATAGATAACTCTATATCGGGTTCCCATAATGAAGCTAGATTAAACAAGGGTACAATACTTCTTTTTTCTGGTTTACGAAATTCTTATGAACCCGTTAAAGCAATTTGGTCAATAGATTATTATACATATGCGGAATGTCAACGACATTTACAAATCCTCAAATTGCAATTAGTTATAGATACGACAAATACGAAGAGTTTTCTGAGAATTATGAATAAACTGGAAACTATAACCAAGTAGTAGTGTTAGCTTAAAGTCATCACAGTAATGTGGTGACTTTAGGCTTTTAGATGGTATCTACTTTGTGATTGATAAAGAAATAGCATAAAATTGACGATATATCTTATATTAGCATTATAAACGTGTAAGTCGAAGATTATTGGTAGAAAAAAGGAGGGGCTTCGTGCTTTATATAGGAATATGCGATGATGAGAAATACTTTTTATCGGAAGAAAAAAAAATTATTATAAAGTATATGAAAAAAAGGGACTGCCCCTGTCAAATTGATACTTTTGATTCAGGAACCACATTTATTGATTCAGGGGCAAATGTTCCATATGATATACTTTTTCTGGATGTTAGTATGGCGAAAATGGATGGGATCAAATTGGCGAAACGAATCAGGGAGTATGATAATAATGTGTATATTGTATTTGTAACGGCATTTATTGATTATTCGCTGGAAGGATACAAGGTAGATGCGATTCGCTATATTTTAAAAAAGATAGTGAATCATTGGAAAAATCAATGTATGAGTGTCTGAATACAATAACAGACAGAATGAGCAGCATTGAGCAAAAAAAAAAATAGAATTAGAATTTTTAGAGGGGAAGAAATACATACGACCCAATGATATCTTGTATGTGGAAAGCAATCTGCACAAATTAACATTTCATTTGAGAGGGCAGAGTGAAAAAAATTATACGATGTACGAGAGGCTGGATCAAATAGAAATCAAATTTCAAAATTATCATTTTTGCAGGAGTCATAAGAGTTATCTGGTGAATTTGAAATATGTTCAAAGCATTGAACGATATGAAATCACGTTAGTTAATGGTGAGAAGGTTTGTGTTTCTCAACCAAGATATAAAGAGGTAAGAGAAAATTTATCTGCTATCAGGAGAGATTTAGATGAAATTACATCCATATGGGATGATTTATACTGTTTTATATATTATTCTGTGCAAGTTGTTCTTGGAAACATTTGCTAAAAAAAACGTTCTGTTTCGATATTCTATACAACCATGCTACTTGGTGTATTATCCGTACTAGAATATGTGTGTTCGGTTGTTTTGGCGGATTTTTTTTGGTTTTTAAAGGCAATTTTGATTATTGTTATGGGAACTTTTGTGATGATGTACGTCTTTGGAGAAAAGTTTTTGGATTTTGATTTTAATGCTTTTTATATCAGGGTCTTTGTTTTGTGACCGATTGTATTTCATGGACATTTTTGAATTGTGTTTTTGCATCAGCCGGGCAGGAGTATTTGCAGTCAACTAATTTACAGATGTTCATGGCTATATTAAGTCAGATTTTATTGTTTTGTATTCTTTTGATTATAAAAAGTGCTTTATTAAGCAGAATACTGCTATTCTTACAGGAATGCAGTGGATCCGCATTACCATTTTCCCTATTTTTACAATTATTACGATTATTTCCATATTGATCTACTTTAATATGTCTTCGAGTGAGGAACAGAAAAATGTATTATTGTGCATTGCGTTCGGTATGTTGATCATGAATATTCTTGTATTTTTATCTAATTGGTGATATTTTAGAGGGGAGGAAAAATTAAGAAAAGAGTAGTATTATTTCGCAAGAGAGTCAAGAGTGAGATTGATATGTATCATCAGATTTCTGAAAACTATAACCAGCAGCGTAAACGGGAGCATGAATATAGAAATCAAAATGATGGTGGTTGGAGCCTTAGTAAAAAGACAGAAAGTTGGAAAAGTTAGAGGATTATTTGAGTAAATGGGATAAACAGCCGGAAAATTGGGTCGATTATTTTGATGCAAACCATGTGATAGTGAACGCCATACTGAATACAAAATATCAGGAAGCGAGGGATAAAGGGATTGTATTTGTAGTAAAGATCAATGATCTGTCACATGCAAAGATTCAGGATGAGGATATGGTCATCATCCTGTCAAATCTGTTGAATAATGCGATAGAGGCATGTCAGTCATGTACTGACAAAATAATAAAAGATTAAGCTTGTAAAAAGGAAAAAGAGCAGACAGTGATTTCTGTCGTGAACACGTTTGGGACTATGCCTGTACTGGTCAGCGGAGAATATCAGACGACAAAAGAGAATAAAGCAGAGCATGGTATCGGGATACGAAAATAAAACGGTAGACAAGTATGGCGGTTCCTATGTCATTAGGCATAAGGATCATTTGTTTCAGGTTGTTATTGTCATCCCTGAGAAATGATTGTTTATAAACATAATAAAGTATAAAGGTACGATAATAACGCGGTTCTCCGAGTACCTTTTTAGTTTCTGTAATAATATAAACGAAAAATATTAAAAATGGAGGGGCATTAGATGATTAAAAATGGAGGGGCATTAGATTTTTTTATCGAGACCGTTTCAAGTTTTGTGTAAACTCAAAAACTGACATAAGATTTTATTGATAGTTATACTAAGAGCAGAGACCAGATTTTGGTTCTCTGCTCTATCTGCATTATACATGTATAAAAATGCACATGTCAAATAGATTTCCCTAGAATTCTGCTTTTTTCCAGCCGTTCTTCAAAGTAGATTTCCAGCTGGGCTCGTATCTGGGACCAGTCCCTGCGGCGTCCGGTCCATTTTTTTAGTGATGTCCATAGTAGCCAGATAGAGCATTTTTAACAGGCTGTCATTGCTTGGAAATACTGTCTTGCTTTTGGTGACCTTACGCAGCTGCCGGTTGAATCCTTCAATCGCATTGGTTGTATAAATGAGCTTCCGCACTTCATTGGGGTATTTAAAATAAGTGGAAAGTGTAGCCCAGCGTTCGCTCCAGGATTTATAGATCTTCGGATATTTGCTGTTCCATTTTTCACCAAAAGATTCTAATTCCTCCAGGGCTGCAGCTTCATCCGGTGCTGCATAGACCATTTTTAAATCTGCCATAAGTTTTTTTCAGATCTTTATAAGATACATAATTCGTGGTATTCCGGATCTGGTGGATGATACACTGCTGGATCTCGGTCTTTGGATAAACAGCTTCGATTGCCTGTGGAAATCCGTTCAGTCCATCCACACAAGCGATCAGAATGTCCTGCACACCACGGTTTTCAATCCGTTAATAATAGACAGCCAGAATTTCGCACCTTCATTTTCCCCAACATACATGCCGATCACATCCTTTTTTCCCATCCATATCGATCCCAAGGGCAATGTATACCGCACGTTTCACAATACGCCCTTCGCTGCGGACGTGGTAGTGGATCGCATCCATGTAAACAACAGCATATATCTCCTGTAGTGGACGCTCCTGCCATTCCTTTACAAGTGGCATTATTTTATCGGTAATACGGCTGATCGTGCTGTCTGAAATATCCAGATCATAAAGCTCTTTTTAAGTGTGCTTCAATGTCTCCCGTGGTCATTCCTTTTGCATACATAGATATGATCTTTTCTTCCATGTCCTGAGTGACCGTATTCTGATATTTTGGTATCAGCTGCGGTTCATACTCCCCTTTGCGGTCCCTGGGTATTGCAATGTCCATATCCCCATAACTGGTACGCATTGTTTTCCTGGAATGTCCATTCCGGCTGTTATCGGTCTCTTTATTGCGATAATCGTATTTGGAATACCCCAGTTCCTCATTAAGTTCTTCGTCAAGAACTCCTTCCAATAAAACAGACATCATATCCCGCATGATGGAGTTAACATCGTTTCCGCTTTTGATACTGATATCATTCTCCTTGAGATATCCCTGCATCATTTCGCGCATTGCTGCTTTTTGTGGTGAATCACTTTTTTTCTTCTTGCCATAAAATAAACCTTCAAACTGAGTAATGTTATCTTACATCAGTTTGAAGGTTTACAAACTGATATGCTCCCTTCTAGGTAGACAAGTGAAATAATTAAACTTGTTACTTAGGAGGGAGCATATTTTATGTCTAAAAAGAAATATATCTGCACAAGATAAGATAAATGCTGTAAAAAGATACTTGAACGGTCTGACAAGCCAACGAATACTTGCAAATGAGTTTAGTATATCTCAAGCTTCCATTCAACAATGGATTACTAATTATGAAAGTATGGGAGAAGATGCATTCTTGATGAAAAGTTATAAGCATTATTCTGCTGAATTAAAAAGGAAGGCAGTTCTAGACTATCTGTCTGGAAAAGGATCACAAACAGATATCTGTAAAAAATATGGTATTCGTTCAAAAAGTAAGTTACAAAAGTGGATAAAGAAGTATAATGGTCATGAAGAGTTAAAATCTTCTGGAACAGGAGGAAGTATTATCATGACCAAAGGAAGAAAAACCACATTTGAAGAACGGGTTGAAATAGTACAATAGTGCATCGCACATAACCATAATTATGCTGAAACAGCAGAGAACCATCGGGTATCTTATCAACAGGCACGTAGTTACACTATTAAATATGAATCTGGCGGAGTGGAAGCTTTTAAGAGATAAACGTGGAAAACGGAAAAAATCCTGACGAGATGAATGAATTAGAAAGTTTGCGTGCCGAAGTTAAAATTTTAAGAGCAGAGAAAGAACGTGCTGAAATGGAGGCTTTTTTCCTAAAAAACTCGAAGAGATAGAAAGGAGGCGGGGCTAAGCCTGGTCCGTCATGAATATGTATATCAGGCAATCAAAGACGAACACGAAGAACATAATTATCCCATCACTGACCTTTGCAAACTCGGTAGAGTTTCTAGAGCAGCTTACTATAAATGGTTACATAGAGAAATTCCAGAAAAAACGAACGAAAAAACAAACGAATTGCAGATGAAATAGAAAAGATTCATACGGAATCGCCGGACAAAGGATATCGCAGAATCAGAGATGAATTGGAACGTTATCATAACATTGATGTTAATGACAAACGTGTGTTACGTATTTGTCGCAAACTTAATATTAAATCAACTATCAAGTACTCCAATAATGGATGCACGAGACAGGCTTCAAATCCCCAATATATAGCAGAAAATATACTTAACCGGGAGTTTACTGCTGATGCACCAAATGAAAATGGCTCACAGATGTAACAGAGTTCCATTATTATATCGGGATTGAGAAACGTAAGGTCTATTTAAGTGCAATTTGGATTTATATGACCGAAGAATTGTAGCTACACGATTGGGGATTCGAACAACAATCATCTTGTATTTAGCAACTTTGAGGATGCGGTGACAAAAAACCCTGATGCACATCCATTGTTTCATAGCGACAGGGGATTCCAATATACTAACAGGGCATTCCACGCGAAAATCGAGGCGGCAGGTATGGTGCAGAGCATGTCAAGAGTAGCCAGGTGCATCGATAATGGACCGATGGAAGGTTTTTGGGGAATTTTAAAGAGAGAACGTTACTATGGAAAACGATTCACTGATAAAGAAACACTCATAAAAATGATTGAGGATTATATAGATTACTACAACAATAAACGATTGCAAAAGAAATCTTTGAGTTTTAACTCCTATGGAAAACACACACTTTTTACTTTACAAGCTGCATAAAAAACTGCCAGTAGTTCACTCTACTGGCAGGAAAAATTTATATTTTTTCAATTGTCTACTTGACGGGAAGCAGTTCATTCCTTTATGCGGGCATTTTTCCTTTTCAAGTACAAAATGAAACTTGTTGATTTTTGTATTGTAAAGGAGCAGACTGAGATGGATAAAAATGGAGTAAGAGGGTAACATATCTGTCAGTCGCATAACTGTGAATTATAAAAATGTGACTAATCCTATAAAATTAAAATATACTTTTTATAGGAGATGTTTCGCATGCAAAAAATACGAATGAGTATGTTACTGATTTAGGTCATCTTCATTTGCGGATTGAAGAAATATTGGATGAGCGTGGAATTAGTAAAAATAAACTATGTAAAGATATGGATATACCACGCACAAACTTCAATAGGTATTGCCAAGACAAGCAAAACCCGATGGGATTTGAAATTTCTATGTAAATTGTGCTTGTATTTGAATGTGGATTTAGGAGAATTGACAGAGTACATACCGCCGAGTCCGGCGAGCAAATGAATATGAATAAGCAGTAAAAAGAGTAAAGAGGAACATGTCAGAACATGAATCCTCTTTTCTTTTGTAGAGGGTCTGTGTTCTGTGGGATGAAGGATAGGAGGGAGAAGAACACAGATGGGGAGAACCAGTAAAAAAAAAAAATGCTTCTATTGATGTTGCTTTAGAATATTATGGAAGCATGCCGATGAGGAACACATACGACGTCCGGACCCATAGATTATAGAAAAGTGCGTGATTATCACGGAGAACCGTAATAAGTATCACGGAACAATTAGTCTGTTGAAAATAGAATTGTCATTGTATAATGCAAATGTGGTCACAGAAAAGGATGTGAGTGCTTTCCGAATGGAACAAAGCATAGTCCGAAAAAAAAACTTTTGGAATATTTAGAAGAAACAAAGATGTCGAAATATAAATTTGCACAAAGAAGTGGAATATCGCTTAGTACAATTTATGACATCATAAGAAAAGAAGATTATGATATCCGTGAAAGCAATATCATTAAGATATGCCATGGAATGCAGATAGAGCCGTTTGACCTGTTTCAAAACAAGCGAGGAAATCCTTGTATTGAAAAGATGAGGAGATTCAAAGCAATTCTTGAAGCAAGATCACTCCCGGAAGAGTACCGGGGAAATAGAAATGCTTCGAATATTTGCATAGCTTGGAAGCGGATTGCAGAAAGAAGCAAATGATGAAAAAAAAAATACATAATGTATGAGGTAGCATATAAACAATTGTTTTGCTGCCTCTTTTTTGAGGAATTTGCACAAGATATTCCGATAAACCGATACAAGTACCACGGAACATTTAGTCTACCATTTTTCAAAACCTGCTTTTATATTTAGATGTGTCCACAGAAAAGCGAATTTCCTGTCAGACACACACAACCAAATATGATGATTTCATCGGACATGAGGAACAGTTACGCATTGCGCCGTGCCGCAGATGCGCCAGGAACGGTAAGGATAGGATTGATGGGATGAGAATGTGTTTTCATCCTTGAACGTCCACCTGATGTGAGATGCCGGGAGCGATAACATCCATGCAAAATAGGAATTGTGGTGATTCCGTGGTTGCGACTGTTCTGTGATAATGATACTCCCCCGTAAGGGTCCAAGAGAAGAGGGTGCAGTCCCGAGTGGGTTACCTAACCATAACCACTGATGATTTCAACTGGAGATTTTGTTTCAATTAGCCTTGACAAACAACGCAATGCGTGGTAATCTGTAGTTATAGAAACACACATTGTAAAAAGGGGGCGTAAATGGAAACAATGGAATTATTAAAGAAAGCAAGAAAACAAGCAGGCATGACGCAGAAAGAATTTTCCGAATATTTTGGGATTCCTTGTCGAACAATAGAAGATTGGGAGCGTGGTGCACGACATATGGCTAATTATCTTCTTCGATTAATGATATATCGTTTAGAAGTGGAAGGACTGGTAAATGGACTCTTGTGTGAAGTGCCTGATTAATGGTGGAGGTGAAACCATGTCATCAAAAGTAGAAAAAAATTGGATGTTCCTATTTGGCAAAGATATACCATGACTATTGATGAGGCGGCAGCATATTTTCATATTGGACGCGCGAGGCTTCGGGCGCTTGTATCAGAAGATCCATATGCACCGTATATATTGATGGTTGGGAATCGTGTTCAGATAAAGCGAAAATTATTTGAAGAATATTTGGATTCTGCAAATGCGGTTTAGTTAAAGTAGTATATAAATGTAGAAAAATAAAACTTTTGCAGAAGTAAAGAAATGTGTTATCATGTTTATATCATATTAGGGCTTGACTTTCTTTAATGAAAAGAAAGGAAAGCATATATGAAAAACAAATAGAAGAGACAAAAAGAACAGAAAACTTCACAATGGAGAGATACAGTTGGCGGATGGCAGATACCGTTATAAATATGTGGATGAGTTAGGTAAATCCAGATATGTGTATTCTACTCGATTAGTGCCAAATGACCCTGCAGTAAATGGAAAAAAAAAGATGAATCGTTGCGTGAGAAAATTGCGCGAATCATGAAGGATAAGCAGGATAGACTGGCAATTAGTCGTGGAGATATGACAGTATTAGCTTTGGTGGAATTATATATTTCGCAAAAAATCGGTGTTAAACCAAGTACACGGCTGGGATACAAAACGGTGGTCAATTTCTTGAAAAAGATGATTTTGGCAAGCGAAAAAATATCGTCGGTACGAACATCAGATGCACGAGCATGGTTAATCAATTTGCAGAAAAATGGAAGAGGATATAGTTCCATACATTCCATTCGAGGCGTGTTACGACCGGCATTTCAATTGGCTTATGAGGATGACTTTATAAGAAAGAATCCTTTTGACTTTGAATTGGCTAGTGTGATTGTTAATGATAGTGTTATGAGACAGGCAATTACCAGAAAGCAGGAAAGGTTATTTCTTGACTTTATTCGCTCCGATGTACACTATAATAGAGTGTATGAGGGTGTATATATACTGTTTAACACGGATTGCGAATCTCTGAATTTGTTGGGCTTACAATTTCGGATATAGATTTTGACAATATGGTGATAAATGTAGATCATCAATTGGTTCGGGTGTATAACGAAAAGAAACATATATTATTCAGAAGACAAAACAACAGCCGGTGTGCGAAAAGTTCCCATGACAGAGCAAGTGGCGGAGTGCTTTCGGACGATTATTAAAAAAATCGTAGAAAAAGTAAAGAAGGAACCTGTGGTCGATGGGTATAGTGGTTTCCTTTACTTAGACCAGAATGACATGCCGATGGTGGCATTGCATTGGGAAAAAGTATTTTCAATTTATCAGAGAGAAGTACAATAAGCTGTATAAGGAACCATTGCCAACGATAACTCCTCATGTGTGCAGACATACTTTTTTGTACCAAGATGGCAAAAGCAGGTATGAATCCTGCCAAACTAAAGTATATTATGGGACATAGTTCTATGGAAATTACTTTTGATACATACACACATCTGCAGGTAGATGATGTGAAAGAAGAAATGTATGTAATGATGCAAAAAGAAAATGAATTGATGCACCAGGAAGAAATTGTGGAGCAGTTAGCAAGTGAAGAAGAAATGGAGATGTTCAACTTCTAGTTAGCCTGTCGAAAAGGCAAGGTGCAAAACGTTCAAATTTACACCTTTTTTTTACACCTTTTGAGTGTGAAAATATGAGAAAATAAGGTGTATTTTGATAAAAAAAAAAAAAGAATATGGATACAGAAAACACCGATGTGCTTAGAATTTTGAGGTGTTGAAAGGTATCGAAAGGATATAGAAAGTTATGATTCGAGTATTATTCATCTGCCACGGCAACATCTGCCGCAGCACCATGGCGCAATTTGTTTTCCAGGACATGGTAAACAAGCGTGGTCTTTCCGACCAATTTACAATTGATTCCAAAGCGACGAGCACAGAGGGAGTTAGGCAACCCGCCGCACCGCGGAACCGTGCGCAAACTAAGTCAGGTAGGAGTGCCGGTTCTGCCACATAGAAGCGAGCCAGTTAAGCCGCAGCGATTACGACAAATTTGACTACATCATTGGCATGGATACCTGGAATATGAAGAAGAACATAAACCGGATTTTTAGGCGGCGACCCGGCGGGGAAAAGTCAGCAAACTTTTAGCGTGGAGCGGAGATGGAAGAGATATTGCAGACCCGTGGTATACCGGCAATTTTGACGAGACGTATGATGATGTTTTTTAGAGGGATGCGAAGCATTTCTTACTTTCCTTTTGGAGAATGGTCTGTTATACTAGACAAGATAAGATAATAAAATGTATCAAAAAGAGCAGTGATTGATTCATTGGAAAGGAAGGATGACATGAAAGTACTGATGGTAAATGGAAGTCCTCATAAAGAAGGCTGCACATATACGGCGCTGAAAGAAGTGGCCGGTGCGTTAGAGAAATATGGCATTGAATCGGAAATTTTCTGGGTTGGTAATGGAGAAATTGCCGGTTGTATCGGATGCGGAGCCTGTGCGAAGACGGGAGAAGGATGTTTCCGCAAGGACGTTGTAAATGAATTTGTTGCGAAAGCCGGAGAGGCGGACGGATATATATTTGGTTCGCCGGTACACTATGCTGCGGCAAGTGGAGCATTGACATCATTTATGGACCGTGCGTTTTACAGCGGTGGCAGTAAAATGATCGGAAAACCGGCAGCAGCTGTAGTAAGTTGTCGTCGTGGAGGAGCGTCGGCGGCATTCGACCAGATTAATAAGTATTTTACCATCAACTGTATGCCGGTTGTTGGTTCCCAGTATTGGAATCAGGTTCATGGGGGCAAGGCAGAAGAAGTGAAGCAGGACGAAGAGGGAATGCAGACGATGCGGACGCTCGGAAACAATATGGCATGGCTTCTTTTCATGCATTGAAGCAGGAAAAAGAGAAGGGCATTGCATTCCCGGAGAGAGAACCGGTAATCCGTACAAACTATATTCGCTAATAATGCGTGGGGTTACACAAAGAAAAAATTAGGAGGGCCACACATGAATATTTGGCATGATATCAGCAAGGAGCGGATTTCTTCGACCGATTTCATTGCGACAATTGAGATATCGAAAGGAAGCAAGAAAAAATACGAATTAGACAAAGAAACGGGATTGATTATTTTGGACCGTATTCTTTACACTTCGACCCATTATCCGGCGAACTATGGATTTATTCCGAGAACGCTCGGCGATGACAAGGACCCGCTTGATGTGCTTGTGATTTGCTCGGAGGAAGTGAGCCGATGTCGCTGGTTCGCTGTTACCCGATTGGCGTTATGTACATGCGTGACAATGGCGATATGGATGAGAAAATTATTGCGATTCCGTACAACGACCCAACATACAATTACTATACCGACATTGAGCAGCTGCCGGAGCACATCTTTGAAGAGATTCAGCACTTCTTCTCGGTATACAAAGATTTGGAGAACAAAGGAAACGGACGTCAAGGACTTTGGCGGTCCGACAGAAGCGATTGCGGTTATTGAAAAATGTATTGCCAACTATGAGAAAAAATACGACGATAAAAAAGTAATGAAACAATGAAATGGTTTATCATGCGGTAAACAGTACGCATATGAAAAATCCCTGTCAATTTCGGATGAGATTTTCAACCGAAAAAGACAGGGATTTTTTGAATCATTAACAATTAACTTCCTGTAAATAAAGAGCGTTAGCAGCAATTACTTTTTTTCATGGCTTCCTCGCCCGGAGCGCCGATGGTGTTACGTTTTTCTACGCATGTTTTCATCGAAATTGCTTCGTAGATATCCTCTTCAAAAACAGGAGAAATCTTTTTTATACTCTTCCAATGGAAGGTCGTCGAGTGGAATCTTTTTCTCGATACAAAGCAGCACTAACTGTCCGATGATGCCGTGTGCATCACGGAAAGGGAACGCCGTGGTTGACTAAGTAGTCAGCGGCATCGGTCGCATTTGTGAAACCATGTTTTGCGCTGTCTTCCATAATTTCCTTATTAAACTTCATTGTGTCAATCATGCCGGTAAACAGTGCCAGACATCCTTTTACAGTGTCAATGGCATCAAAGGTAAATTCCTTGTCTTCCTGCATATCTTTGTTGTAAGCAAGCGGAATTCCCTTCATTGTTGTCAGCATTGAAATCAAAGCACCGTATACACGACCGGTTTTTCCTCGGACAAGTTCGGCGATGTCCGGGTTCTTTTTTCTGTGGCATGATACTTGAACCGGTGGAATAAGAATCATCAATATTAACAAAACGGTATTCGTTAGAATTCCACAGAATGATCTCTTCGCAGAAACGGCTCATATGCATCATAATGGTCGAGAGGGCACTGAGCAGTTCGATGAGGTAATCACGGTCGGAAACCGAATCCATACTGTTAAAGGTAGGACCGTCAAACTTCAAAAAGCGAAGCGGTGTACTCGCGGTCCAAAGGATAGGTTGTTCCGGCGAGCGCCGGCACCGAGCGGACAGTAATTCATCCGGTCGTAGATGTCGCGCAGGCGGCTTCGATCGCGGCGGAACATTTCAAAATAAGCCCCTGAAATGGTGAGCAAGTGTCACCGGCTGAGCTTTCTGCAAATGGGTAAAGCCCGGCATAAAAGTATCAATATTTTCTGACATGATCCGGTGAATTACCACCATCAATTCTTTGAGCAAATCATTGATTTCAACGATTTCATCTCTTGTATATAATTTCATATCCAGAGCAACCTGGTCGTTTCGGCTGCGTCCGGTGTGAAGTTTTTGCCGGGATCTCCGATGCGTTCAATCAGGTTTGCCTCCACGAAACTGTGAATGTCCTCGTGTTCCGCAGTGATTTCTAAAGCACCGCTCTCTAAATCATTCAGGATTCCCTGCAGGCCATCGACAATGGCATCTTTTTCAGAAGTAGTTAAAATCCCCTGTTTTTCTAACATTGTTACATGTGCAATACTTCCTAAAATATCCTGTTTGTAAAATTTCTGGTCATAGGAAATGGAAGCGTTAAAATTGTGTACTAACTGATTGGTCTCTTTGGTGAATCGTCCTCCCCAGAGTTTCATAAGTATCCTCCATTCTTAAGCCTGATAAGCAGGCGGTTATTTAATGTTACATCCAACAGATGTCCTCCCACAGCATCATAAACATACTATCATTTACAAAGAAAATTAGCAATAGAAAATTGACCGATTGGAGGCGGCGTGGTAAAATGAATATCAATGCCGTTGGAAATAGAAACGAAACGGTAAATTAGTTTAAGGGGGATATGGCAGATTGAAAAAAATAATAAAGACAATTGGCTGGACGCTGCTTGCCCTCCTTGTCTGTTACGGCTTGGAAGTGTTGTTTCGTGCCTTGTTTGGACTTGCGTTACATAAAGGGATGACAAAGCAGGAACAAATTCGAGTGCAGATTATGGCAAATTTTATTTTTGAAATTGGTTGTATTATTTGTGTTTGGTTTCTGGTATGCCGTGCGGGAAAATAAATGGCATTACAGACCGGATTACCGCCCATTATTTACGGTAAAACGTATCGCCGGTTTGACGGCGATTGGGCTGTTTGGACAGTATGCGATTGGCATCACCGTTGGATTTTTGCGGTATCTTCTGCCAAACATATTTGCTTCCCTATGACAATGTGAGTGAGATTTTTAAGCCTGAAAAACGGTTCCCCGTTTGCTGTGCTGCCTCTTGTTGTTGTCGTGGGACCGATTGCGGAGGAACTACTGTTTCGCGGCGTGATTTACGGCGGACTTAGAACTTGTTTTTCCGGTTGATGTGTCAGCACTTGTTTCGGCACTGATTTTTGGTATATACCATAAAAATATTGTTCAGGGATTGTATGCGGCTGCCTTTGGTATTATTTTGGCGTACATCTTTGAAAAAACACAGAGTATCTGGGGAAGCACCCTTATGCATATGGCATTTAATTTAAGTTCTTATCTAATCAGTGGAATCAGTCAGTGGTTAGCCTACCGGCAAATTCGGATTGCTTCCATCTGGTATGTGATTTTTTATGTGCTTTGCATTGTGGTTGTGTCGGCAAGCATTTATTCGCTGCGCCGGCTGCCGAACCGATATGATGAAATTAGAAAAAGGAATGGAGATGTGGAAGGATGAGAACCTTTGCAAAATCAGATAAATTACATGGAGTATGTTACGATGTGAGAGGTCCTGTTCTGGACGCGGCAAATGAGATGAAACGCCAGGGGGACGGAGATTCTCCAGTTAAATATAGGAAACCCGGCACCATTTGGTTTTCAGGCACCTTCGTGGATTTTGGACGCTATCCGTGATGCACTGGATGACCCAATGAGTCAGGGCTATAGCGAGTCCAATGGTATTGTTGAGGCACGTGAGGCGATTTTAGATTATCACCGGTCAAAGGGGCTGCCGAATTTGGAGATGAACCACATTTACATCGGAAATGGGGTCAGTGAAATGATTTCCTTGCGATGCAGGGCTTGTTAAATGATGGTGATGAAATTTTGATTCCGGCACCGGATTACCCATTGTGGACAGCTGCGGCAAAATTGGCGGGAGGAACGCCGGTTCATTATATCTGTGATGAGAAATCCAACTGGTATCCGGATATTGCGGATATGGAGAAAAAAAATCAATTCTAGAACAAAGGGAATTGTCATTATTAACCCGAATAACCCGACAGGTGCTTTGTATCCAAAAAAGTGTTAGAGCAGATTGTAGAGCTGGCAAGACGCCATGAATTGATTTTATTTGCGGATGAGATTTATGACAGACTTGTTTTTGATGGCAAAACGCATACATCGATTGCATCTTTGGCACCGGATTTGTTTGTAGTAACGTTTAACGGACTTTCCAAATCAGACCGCATAGCGGGATTTCGCAGCGGCTGGATGGTGCTTAGCGGAGACTTGTCAAAGGGCAAAGGCTACATAGAAGGAATTAACATGCTTTCGTCCATGCGTTTGTTGCCAACGTGTTAGCACAGCACGTGGTGGCACCGGCACTGAAAAACAGACCGGATGTTGACCCGCTTTTATTACCGGGCGGCGATTGTATGAGCAGCGAAAATGCATCTGTGAGGCGATTGATGGTGTGGATGGTTTGTCTGTTGTTCATCCGGAAGCGGCCTTTTTATATCTTCCCACGTATTGATGCAAAGCGTTTTGGAATTCAAAATGATGAGCAGTTTGTGTTAGACTTTCTGCGTGAAAAACATGTGCTTTTGGTACATGGCGGCGGATTTAACTGGGCAAATCCGGATCATTTCCGTATTGTTTATCTGCCGGAGGTGTCCGTTCTTACAGAATCTATGAAGAAGATGGATGAATTTTTGGAAAATACCGCTAGGATTGTCTTGCTTTTTAAAACAGTTTCGGTATAATAAAATTAAGTTTGGAGATTTTTTTTTGTGAAAGGAGAAATAAGATGTCGGCGATGTATGTTCAGGATATTACAAATCGAACCAATCAGGCAGCAAGTGTATCGCTGTCCGCTTCACATACAAAGACATCCATTACCCGTTTCAGAAAGTGTTAGAAAAGGAAAATGCATTATATGCTGCGGCTTCTGAGGAAAACACAGAAAGTGCGTCGCTGAAAAGACGACAGCAAAGACGACAGAAAAAACATCGTCAGCATCAAAAGACAAACAAAACGTCGAATGATACTTCCGAGAGTACAGGAAGCACGACGTTAAAAGGTATCTTTGAGCGGGCGGCAGAAAAAAAATATGATATTTCCTATGATTTCTTAGTTGCCGTGGCAAAGGCAGAATCAGATTTTTAACACAAAGTGTGTTTCCTCTGCCGGAGCACAGGGAATTATGCAGGTGATGCCGGAAGAACAGAAGGGGTTAGGAATCAAAGATCCGTTTGATGCCGAGCAGAATATTATGGGAGCGGCAAAACTTCTGAAAGCGCATTTGAAGAAATTTAACGGTGATTACACATTGGCGGCAGCGGCATATAACGCCGGCAGCGGTGCGGTGAAAGTACGGCGGTGTGCCACCGTATAAAGAGACGACAAATTACGTGAAAAAGATAAAGAAATTTATGCAGGAAGGCGTTACTGTTCCGAACCGCAAGGTTTCGACTACTTCCGATGCATATGAGGGAAGTGGTGCTTACTGGTGTAGAAGAGAAGAAAACAACGTCACAATCGACTGATACGACTGCAGTAAAAGCGACGGCTTCAGATTTTGAAAAGTTACGGTGGCAGTTGGAACCGGCGATAATGCGGTTACAATGACATATGGTGCTTATTTGAAATATTTGGAAATGGGGAGCACCGGCGTCGGTTGATGCGGCACTCCCTCATACAAGTTTAAGAAAGAAGATTTTGCATGGCAGTCTGATAGAGGATATCACTTTTCGACTGCCAGTTTTCGCATACTTTGATAGCATCTGTTTCCGTGGCAACGTCAAAAGACAGCTGCATGAGAACATGATTGCCGTCGCGCAGTGTACAGGTGGCGAGATAGGTGCCATCGTTTGTCACATGGTAGTCACTCACTAAAGATGTATCGTCGATGATTTCAAATTTGTGTTCTTCTAAGTAATGATTGATTTCATCCCGGATTTCTCTTGATAAAGGAGCGCCAAACAACTCTAATGTTTCGGCACCCGCTTCGGTCAGCGTGTAGTACGTTAAATGATAGGTGCTGTCCTCTTTGATTAAATCCGCTTCTAACAATTCCCCAAAGGCATTTTGTAAATTAAAATAATTTGTGTAGCCGCGGTCTGTGATGTAATCGGAAATCACGCCGGGCGGCAGTGGAGAATCTACTTTACTTAGTGTATATAAAATAATTAGTTTATAAATGGTAATTGAGCCATTTGGCATAGCAAATCCCTCCTTATTTCCCGTGATAGAATTTTCCCTGAAAAATATGTTCCTGCTTCATTTTTTTGAAGGGAGTTTAGAACCATTCGCTTGTTGGCACTCCACAGAGGAGCAATTAATAAGTCCTTTTTTTGGTCCGTCACCGGTCACACGGTGTATCACCATATCCGGTGGGAAGAATCGAAAGTGCTTCGGCAATGTAGTCTAAATACTCATCCGGAGTCAGTGTCCGGAACATTTTACTTTCATAATCCAACGCTAAGTCGGTTCCTTTCAGTACATGCAAAAGCTGGAGTTTAATACCGTCACTTCCTATATCAGCAACATATCTTACCGTATCGAGGTTTTCTTTTGTTTCACCGGGCAGACCGGCAATCACGTGAGTTACAACATTCACACCGATATTTTGCAGGTTTTTTACTGCTGTTTCGTATACGGAGTTTGGATAACCCCGCCGGATGTAGCGGATGGTGTCCGGATGAATGGTTTGTAAACCGAGTTCAACGGTCACCGGCATTTTTCTACAGCAGTCGACTAACAGCGAGAGAACATCGTCTCCTAAACAGTCCGGTCTCGTTGCAATTGCAAGTGTGACAACGGATTCATGTGTCGTGCTTCTTCCCAAGCCGCCCGCAAAGTTTCAACCGGTGCGTATGTAGCGGTGAAAGATTGAAGTAAGCGGTAAAATGATGCCCTGCGTTTTTGTAACGGGAAACACGGGCAATGGCTTCTTCGATCTGTTCGGTAATGCTTCCTTTGGTGGCGGCAAAATCACCGGAACCGCTGCCACTGCAAAAACAACAGCCTCTTGTACCAAGTGTGCCATCGCGGTTTGGGCAGGTGGTTCCACCAGCCAGAGAAATTTTATATACTTTTTTCACCAAAACGTTTTTTGTTCTCGTAATCCAGAGAGTGGTACGGTTTATCGCCCCATTTTTTCCATGATTAATCAGCAATATGTGCTTTTACGGCAGCACTTACAACATCTGCAACGCGTGGATCAAAAAAGCTTCCGGCATAATGTTATCTTCATTTAACTCATCTTCCGGTACTAAAGATGCGATAGCAAGAGCGGCTGCTAATTTCATTTCTTCGGTAATCTGTGTGGCACGTCCCCTCTAGGGCACCTTTGAAAATACCGGGAAAGCTACTACATTGTTGACCTGATTTGGGAAATCGGAACGTCCGGTTCCAACCACTTTTGCACCGGCCTTTTTGCAAGGTCAGGCATGATTTCGGTACCGGATTTGCCATGGCAAACAAAATACCGTCGCGGTTCATTGAGGCAACCATTTCCTCTGTTACGATTCCCGGAGCGGAAACGCCTACGAAAAATGTCAGCGCCGACAAAGGCATCGGCAAGACTTCCCTCTTTGCCGGATAAATTGGTAACTTCCATCATTTCTTTCTGCATCCAGTTTAAGTCCTTACTGTTTTTACTTAAAATACCGGATTTATCGCAGAGTGTTACATCCTTAAATCCATAGCGGAGTAAAAGTTTTGTGATAGCGATTCCTGCAGAACCGGCACCGTTTACAATGACTTTACAGTCTTCTTTTTTCTTTGTTCACTACTTTTAATGCATTGATGATTCCCGAGAGAACTACGATGGCTGTTCCGTGCTGGTCGTCGTGGAAAACCGGGATGTCAAGTAATTTTTTTAAGCGCGTTTCGATTTCAAAACAACGTGGTGCGGAAATATCTTCCAAGTTAATGCCGCCAAAAGCAGGGGCAATATTGACTACGGTTTTGATAATTTCTTCGGTATCCTGTGTATCTAAACAAATTGGGAAAGCATTGACCCCGCCAAATTCTTTTTTGAATAAAACAGCTTTTCCTTCCATAACCGGCATAGCGGCTTCTGCGCCGATGTTACCGAGGCCCAAAAACGGCACTTCCGTCGGAAACAACGGCAAACCGTATTTGACTTGATGGTATAGCGGTAAGCTTCTTCCTTGTTCTCTGCAATTACTTTACATGGTTCTGCAACACCCGGTGTGTAGGCAATGGCAAGATCTTCTCTTGATTTTACCTCACACTTTGGTGTGGTTGTAATTTTTCCATTCCATTCTTCATGCAGTTTTAACGCTTTTTTGCTCTGTGTCATAATATCCTCCATTCTATCTTGTACAAACCAATAAACATATAACAATAATCATATCATTTTTCAAGGGCAAACACAATAAGTTTCTCTTGTACTTTTTTATGGAAAATGGTACAATGAGGATAGGATGGCGCCATGGCGCTAAGGAAAGGAGAAAAAGGATGACTTACGAAGAAGCAAAAGCAGAAATTAATGCCTGTTGGTCAGGAACATTTATTACAATATTTTGAGGAATTGGGAGAAGAGGGAGAAAAAAGTCGCTGTTGAAACAGATTGAAGATTTGGATTTGTCACTTCTTAATTTGATTGAGGGCGGTGTAAAAAGAGATACCAAAAGGAAAAAATTGGAGCCGCTTGGTGCTGTGACATTAGAGGAGATTGCGGCAAAAGAGAGAGCATTATGAAGAAATCGGACTTCAGGCAATTTATGACTGCAAAGTGGGTGCGGTTCTTTTGGCAGGCGGACAGGGAACAAGACTTGGTCTGGATAAGCCAAAAGGAATGTTAAATGTTGGCGTGACAAAAGAATTATATCTGTTTGAACAGTTAATACATAATTTGATGCAGGTGAAAGAAAAAAGCGAATGCATGGATTCCGTTATTTATCATGACAAGTGAAAAGAACAATGACGATACGACACAGTTTTTCAAAGAACACGATTATTTTGGCTATAACAAAGATTATGTATTCTTTTTTTGTTCAGGGAAATGGCACCGTCAGTAAGCTATGACGGAAAGATTTATATGGAAGGTAAAGCAAAACTTTCAACTTCACCAAATGGAAATGGCGGTTGGTTCTCGTCTTGGCAAAAAGCAGGTCTTTTTGGATAAAATCGATGAACTTGGCGTGGAATGGCTGAACGTATTTTCTGTGGATAATGTACTTCAGAAGATGGCTGACCCGGTATTCGTTGGTGCAACGATTGAGGCAGGCTGTGTGCGGATCAAAGGTAGTGGCAAAGGCAGACCCAAATGAAAAAGTAGGAGTTCTCTGTTTAGAGGATGGAAAACCATCGATTGTAGAGTATTATGAAATGACTGATGAAATGATTCATTCCAAAGATGAAAATGGACGGCTGTTATACAACTATGGTGTTATTTTTGAACTATCTGTTTAATGTAAAAACGCTGACAAAAATTATGAATGAATATATGCCGACTCATGTAGTGGAGAAAAAAGATTCCATATATGGCAGAAGATGGGCAGATGATGAAACCGGAGGAGCCAAACGGTTACAAATTTGAACTTCTTGTTCTGGATATGATTCGAATGATGGACAATTGTTTATCTTTTTGAGGTTGAGAGAGAACGCGAATTTGCACCGATTAAAAAACAGAACCGGTGTTGATTCTTTGGATACGGCGAGAGATTTGATGAAAAAAATAAAATTGAATTTTAAAAAGCGTGCAATTTAGCCCAAACACTACTTGACGAACCTTTTCTTATTCGTTATAATAAGGTTTCAGAATTATCGTAAAGAATCATTTGAAATTCGATTATCTGAAATTCGGGCGTTTGAGTTTGATTTCCTAATTATGATGAGATTGATTAGTTAAGAGTGGTTGAGAGATGTATCAGCATTAGAAAGGAAGTAATGTATGGATTTTTCAAAAAAAAACATTAGTTGAATTGCGCGAGATTGCAAAAGAAAAAGGTTTGAAAGGAATCACGGCATTGCGTAAGCCGGAGTTGATTCAGCGGTTGATGGAAGTTTCCGAGGAAAACGAAAAGAGAGCCGGAGGTTATGCCGGAGAGAACGATGGAGAGAAAGCCGGTTTCCAGAGAGCACCGATGGAACGTCAGACAAGACCGGTAAGACAAGACCGCATGGAACGGAATGACCGTCAGGACAGATACGAACGTCGTCCGATGCGTCGCAATGAAAATGGTTACGGCAACGGCGGTTACAGCAATAATTATAACGGCGGCTATAACAACAACGGTTATAACAGTTATAACAATAACTATGGCAGCAATAGTTATGAGCGGAACAATAATTACAGCAACAATAACTACAGCAATAATAACTACAGCAATAATAACTACAGCAATAACAATAATTACAGCAATAATAACTATAGCAGCAATAATAATTATGGCAGTAACAGTAACTATAACAGCGGTTATAACAATAATAGCTATAATAGTGGCTACGAACGAAAAAATGAATCCTATAGTGATAGAAGAAATGACTCATACAGTGATAGAAATGATAGAAGAAATGATTCACACGGTGAGAGAACATATAATTCGCATGAAAGAACTTATCACTCCGAGAGACCGCAGCAGCATGAACGTGTGTCACAGTCGAACTACTATTACAATAATCGTCCACAGAAGTATCATGATGGAAGCGATGGGCTGATTTCGATTGTTAAGGATCGTCAAATTACGGAAGTACATCCGTCTGAATTGAAAGAATTAGACAGTGGTATTACGAAAAATGGTATTTTGGAGATTATGCCGGAAAATTATGGATTTATCCGCTGTGATAATTTCCTCCCGGGTGAAGATGATGTATATGTAGCACCACAGTTTATTCGTCGTTTTGGACTGCGTACCGGTGACATTATTGAGGGAAATTTAAAAACGAGAAACCAGAGTGAAAAGTTCAGTGCACTGTTGTATATGACAAAAGTAAATGGATATTCACCGACCTATTTGTATAATCGTAAAAAGTTTGAGGATTTGACACCGATTTTTCCAAATAACCGGATTCATTTGGAAACACCGGGAGCAGGAGTATCGATGCGTATGCTCGATTTGATTGCACCGATTGGTAAGGGGCAGCGTGGTATGATTGTTTCCCAGCCAAAACCGGAAAGACAACCTTGTTAAAACAGGTTGCGAAAGCAGTTACGACAAACTATCCGAAAATGAAACTGATTGTTCTTCTGATTGATGAGAGACCGGAGGAAGTTACGGATATTAAAGAGTCGATTGAGGGCGAACAGGTAGAAGTCATTTATTCTACATTTGATGAATTGCCGGAAAATCACAAACGTGTATCGGAAATGGTAATTGAGCATGCAAAACGCCTTGTGGAAAGCGGCGAGGACGTAATGATTCTGTTAGACAGTATTACACGTCTGGCAAGAGCTTACAACCTGACTGTAACTCCGAGCGGAAGGACTCTTTCCGGTGGTCTGGATCCGGCGGCACTTCATATGCCAAAACGTTTCTTTGGTGCTGCACGAAATATGCGTGAAGGGGGAAGTTTGACGATTCTTGCAACTGCTCTTGTAGATACAGGAAGTCGTATGGATGATGTTGTATTTGAAGAATTTAAGGGAACCGGTAATATGGAACTTGTATTAGACCGCAGTTTATCGGAAAAACGTATTTTCCCTGCCATTGATATTCAGAAATCAAGTACACGTCGTGAAGATTTACTGTTAGACAGTGAAGAACAGGAAGCAGTAGTCAAAATCCGAAAAGCACTTGGCGGCATGAAAGCAGAACCTGCCTTAGAGCAGATTCTGAACTTGTTTAAACGAACCAAGGACAATAAGGAATTCATTGAAACTGTTAAAAAATGCATTTATAAGTAAAAAAAGTGCTTGCAATCAAAGGTGGAACATGATATAATGAGCAAGCAGTTTTTTGAGCAAGACAATTATCCTTTTATATATAAGGAAAATACAAGTAGTGAGGTGAAATGAACATGAGAGAGGGAATTCATCCGGAATATTACCAGGCAAAAGTGATTTGCAACTGTGGTAATACGTTTGAGACAGGCTCAACAAAAAGAAGAGATTCACGTTGAAGTTTGTTCTAAGTGCCATCCATTCTATACCGGACAGCAGAAGTCGGTAGCAGCTCGTGGTGCAATCGATAAGTTCAATCGTAAGTATGGCTTGAAATAGTGGATTGAGAATGTGGGCAGAGTCGGCGTGACTCTGCCCTTTTTTCCATATTTAATGAAAGGAGAGTATTCATGAGGTATTCAAAGCTTGGCGGTCAGGCAGTCATCGAAGGAGTGATGATGAAGCATGAAAAAGAATATTCGGTTGCCGTCCGTAAGCCGGATGGTGGAATTGAAGTGACGAAAAAAGCGACATCGAGTATTCGGGACAAGTACAAAATAGCGTCTCTGCCGATTATCCGTGGAATGGTGATATTTGCTGAGTCTTTGTCAACGGAATGAAAACATTAAATTATTCGGCTTCTTTTTTGAAGAAGAGGAGGGAAAAAGAGGCGAAAAGAAAAAAATGAGAAAAAGAAAGCCTCGTTATGGGGCTTGTTATGCTGCTTGCTATTGTGCTGGCGGTTGGAATCTTTGTGATTGTTCCATTTCTCATTTCCGAAGTATTGAAACGCCCGGTGCCTTCGCCTCAATTGCGTGGATTGATTGAGGGTGTCATTCGTGTAGCTCTTTTGTTATTTATGTGAAACTGATTTCTTGTATGGAAGATATTAAGCGTGTGTTTATGTATCACGGGGCAGAGCATAAATCGATTAACTGCGTGGAAAATGGCAAAGAATTAACGGTGGAAAATGTTCGTATGCAGACGACGGTTCACAAACGCTGTGGAACAAGTTTCCTTTTGATTGTTATGTTTGTCAGTATTTTGTTTTTCATGTTTATTGTAGTAGGAAATGTGTGGCTCCGTATGGTGCTGCGTATTTTATTGATTCCGGTTATTGCAGGCTTGTCTTATGAATTCATCCGTTATGCGGGTGAGCATGATAATAAAGTTATTAATGTGTTAAGTAAACCGGGACTTATGCTGCAGAGTCTTACAACGAAAGAGCCGGATGACTCAATGATTGCGGTGGCAATTGCGGCGGTGGAAGCAGTATTTGACTGGAAAGCCTTTCTTGAGGAAGAAAAAACAGAAAACGAAGAGGAACCGGTAGAAGAGGTTAAGGATAAGATTGAGGATGAAATCGAGATTCTCAGCATTGATGATGAGGATAACGAAGAGGAAGATGAAATTTTGAATGCTCTTGACCGTTATTTTGAAGCGCCGGAACCATCGGACGAAGAAAAAGAAGGAATCAGACACATGACGTGGCAGGAACTTTTAAACGAAGGCGAAAACGATTATCGAAAAAGGTGTACCGGAGGCAAAATTAAATGCATGGTATTTATTTTCGGATTGTTTTGAAACGTCAAAGAACGGTTTTTTTTTAAATCGGGAATTGGAGGCAGAAAGACAGAAAACCGAGCGGTTTCTTGCACTGATTGCGAAACGGTGTGAGCGGATTCCCACTCGAATATCTGTTAGGCAAAACGGAGTTTATGGGACTTCCGTTTTTGGTCAATGAAAATGTCCTGATACCGAGGCAGGATACTGAGTGTCTGGTAGAGGAAGTTTTGAAAAAATGTGAAGGAACAGAGGTGCTCGATTTGTGTACCGGCTCCGGATGCATTGGAATTAGTTTGGGAAAACTAGGCAGCTGTAAGAGTGTAACGCTTTCGGATATATCGGAGGGAGCACTTTTTACAGCGAAGGAGAATGCGGGGAGAAATCAGGTGGATGTCACTTGTGTTCAGAGTGATTTATTTGCGGATATCGAGGGTACATTTGATGTAATTGTATCGAATCCGCCTTATATTGAAAGTGATGAGATTTTGACGCTGATGCCGGAGGTAAGGGATTATGAGCCGAGACTTGCCTTAGATGGCAGTGTGGATGGTCTTTTCTTTTTACCGGCGCATTATAAAAGAAGCACCGAAATATTTAAAGAAAAAACGGTTATTTGTTTTTGAAATTGGCTGTGAACAGGCAGACGCAGTAAGCGGACTGATGGAAGCGGCAGGGTTCAAAGAAATTACAATAAAAAAAAGATTACTGTGGACGAAACCGGATTGTGTTTGGTTTACAGACGGAAATGGTTCGTTAGGAGGAAGCATATGTTTGACAAATTAGAAGATATTTTGTTTCGTTATGATGAAGTGCTCAAAGAATTAAGTGAGCCGGAGGTGTTAAATGACGCATCGAGATATCAGAAACTGATGAAAGAACAGTCAGATTTGGAGCCGATTGTGGAAAAAAATACCGCGAATATAAAGAGACAAAAGCGGGGGGATTGAAGATAGTTTTGGCGATGCTCGAAGAGGAAACTGACGAGGAAATGAGAGAACTCGCAAAGGGGAACTCAATGAGTGCAAAGGAAAAATTGACGACATTGAGAATGAACTTCGCATTTTACTTCTGCCAAAGGACCCGAATGATGATAAAAACGTAATCGTGGAGATTCGTGCCGGTGCCGGTGGTGATGAAGCGGCGTTGTTCGCTGCTGACTTGTACCGTATGTACTGTAAGTTTGCGGAGGCAAACCATTGGAAAGTGGATACAATGAATTCAAATGAAAATGGAATTGGTGGATTCAAGGAAATTGTATTTATGGTCATTGGTACCGGAGCATATTCAAAGTTAAAGTACGAAAGTGGCGTACACCGTGTGCAGCGAATCCCTGCAACAGAGTCCGGCGGACGAATCCATACTTCGACAGCTACTGTGGCAATTATGCCGGAAGTGGAGGAAGTGGAAGTGGAATTGGACATGAATGATTGTAAATTTGACGTGTTCCGTGCATCCGGAAACGGTGGACAGTGTGTCAATACGACAGATTCAGCGGTGCGCTTAACTCATATTCCGACCGGCATCGTTATTTCCTGTCAGGATGAGAAATCACAGTTGAAAAATAAGGATAAGGCGCTGAAGGTGCTTCGTGCGAGACTGTATGAACTGGAGCGCGCCAAAGCACACGATGCGGAAGCGGAGGAGAGAAGAAGCCAGATTGGTACCGGAGACCGCTCGGAGAAAATCCGTACCTACAATTATCCACAGGGAAGGGTAACGGATCACCGAATTAAACTTACGCTTCACAAGCTGGATTCGATTATCAATGGGGGATTTGAATGAAGTTATTGATAGTTTGATTGCTGCGGATCAGGCAGCAAAACTGGCAAAAATGAATCAGAATTAAGTAAAAAGGAGAGGGATTATGACACGTACGAAATTGTATTCGGAACTTTTTAACAGATATAACCGCGAACGAAGACAGTTTTTTTAGATTGCAGGGAAGAGAGTGGCAGACAGAATTTAAGAATGTTAAGAAAAATTACGATTTTATTGGTGCCATTTATTTTGTTTGCATTTTTCTTTTACGCCATTTTTGATTCGTGGATGGACTATTTCGTTACCGTATTATGTATTGTTTGGATTTGTTGTTTTGACAGCAGGAATTTCAGTTTTTTTATGCTTCGAGACCAAAGATTCATTATTATGTGGCAAATACAATTTGTACATTATTTATACTGGGGATGTTTATAATAACTGCATGGATTGACATTTTTCCGTACCGTAATGTCCCGGCAAGTTTTGTGCCGCTGTTACTGATTGTAACACCAACGGTATTTATTCTTCGCTTTCGATTGATTATACCATTAATGGCAATTGTTGATTTGGTTTACTCAATTGTTACTCTTTTTGGTATAAAGTTCCGCGTATTGCCCAATCTGACGTCTTTACGGCATTTATTGATTGGTGCTCGGTTATATGATGACACTTACGATTGTGCAGCTTCGAATCCGTAATAATAATGCGAAGCGTGAGTATCAGAGACGCTGTATGGTAGACCCGGTTACGGGAATTTTTGAATAAGTTTTCATTTGAAAATTCTCTGCGTGACACTTTTAAATGCAAGGGATGAAACACATGAATGTGCACTTCTTCTTGTTGATATTGATAATATGAAGCGCATGAATGATGAACTTGGTAAACTTGTCGGCGATATGTTTTTTTGGGAAAATGTTGCGGAGTTTTTTGACAAGTATTTTCCGTGGCTCGGATATCATTGACGTGTCGGCGGGGATGAGTTTATGGTTTATGTCAGAAACTTTAAAGAGTGAGGACTGGCTGGCTGGAAAATGCTCCCGTATTCAGCACGAAATAAAAGCAATATCGAATGAGAATGGAAATATTAATGATGACTTGCAGTATCGGAGCTGCAGTGGCAGGAAAAGTCCCGGTTTCGTTTGAGCAGATGTATACGCAGGCGGATGACTCGCTTTATAAAGCAAAGACACGTGGCAGAGGTAAATATGTACTGCATTATGTCCATAAGGAAAGGGAAGTGATTCATTAATGAAGCGTTTCTGGCAGGAAAAAAAAGAATTTACAACGACGAGAATTATAGCAGTTGGATTTTTTGTTGCTATTGTAATTGGAACATTTCTTTTAATGCTTCCGCTTTCTTCGAAAAACAGGAAAAGTAACGGAATTGTGGATGCACTGTTTACTTCGACTACATCGGTATGTGTGACCGGCCTTGTGACGGTGCCTACATACGCACACTGGAGTTTGTTTGGACAGGTTGTGATTGCACTTTTGGCGCAGGTTGGCGGCTTAGGTGTAATTACGTTTACCACGATGTTTATGTTGATTCTGCGCCGCCGGATTGGCATGAAAGAAAGACTTTTGATTCAGGATGCGTATAACCTTGATACCATTCAGGGGCTTGTTGTTTTGGTGAAAAAATTTTAAAGGGGACCCTTGTCATAGAGACAGTGGGTGCCCTTCTTTTATGACAGTGTTTATTCCGGATTACGGTTTGGCGGGAATCTGGTATTCTGTTTTTAATGCCGTGTCCGCATTTTGCAATGCCGGGATGGATGTAATCGGACCGGATAGTTTGAGCCGTTATGTCGGAAATCCGGTTGTGAATATTACAACAATGGGGCTGATTATTTTAGGAGGACTAGGTTTCCGGTCTGGTGGAATGTATTGATGTTATGAAACAGGGAAAACGAAAACGCCGAACCGGAAGGGAATCTTTACATTATTTATCGTTAAATGCAAAACTTGTACTTTTTATGACAGCTTTTTGATTGTGGTTGGTGCTATTTTTATATTAATTCTTGAATATCAAAATCCGGCAACACTTGGTCCTTTTGTCTTTTTTGATAAAATTCAGGCAGCTTTTTTTCAGTCAGTAACGACAAGAACAGCAGGATTTTGTACCATTTCACAGTCAGGGTTAAAATAAGTCGACTGCCCTTGTGTGCTGTCTTTTAATGTTTATTGGCGGGTCACCGTCCGGTACAGCAGGAGGAATCAAAACAACGACGATGGCGGTACTTGTAT
>VOFC01004895.1_pt1 | contig 40857 bp, 66 predicted proteins | sample 5384161 | NCBI WGS metagenome assembly VOFC01 (sample SAMN12384722, study PRJNA508395) | human gut metagenome | isolation source: healthy gut B | host: Homo sapiens
GGGGCAACGATCTCTCCTTTCAATGCTTTTTATATTGTTGCAAGGATTAAGACCTTATCCCTACGTGGAGCGCCATGTAGCAAACGCATTGAAAGTCAGTGGTTATTTATCAAACATCCGAAAGTAGAAAAAAGTGAATCATCCATCACTTCCCTACCCATCCGGACCATGAACTTTACAATAAATATTTCCCCGAATGGTGCCGGCAGTATCTTCACCTTCGAGATCAAAGGCGGGCAGGAAGCCGCTTGGAAATTCATCGACTCACTGGAGATATTTTCCTACTAGCGAATGTCGCCGATGTAAAGAGCCTTGTCATTCATCCATACACGACCACTCATTCCCAGATGAGCCCGGAAGAACTTGCCCAACAGCACATAACACCATCCACCGTACGCTTGAGCATCGGAACCGAATATATAGATGATATTATAGATGATCTGGATCAAGCTTTCGCTAAAATCTGATAGCGCACTTCCAAAAGGAAAAGGACAGAAGCAAAGAAGGCGATCCCTGTTTCGAACACAAGGATCGCCTTTCTAATCAACATCACATCGAGCCAAGGTTACACTCATTTATTCTCAGCCAAATAGATATCCGTAAATGTCACAGCTCCGGTTAATCGGTTATTGTTGTTAGATTACATTTAACAATATGACATACTTGCGATACTGATCGGCTGTCAACGCCTCTTTCATCAGCTTCAAATTGCCGTACACGGCTTTTGCAATCGTTCATCCTGACGCTTGGTCTTTGCTCAAACTCTTTCTTTGTTCTTGTACAAAATAATCATTAATGTTAAGTACCTCCTCCATTTGGTAAGGAGCCAATCTTAGATAAGAACTCAATCGGCTAAACTCTACCGCAAACGGTTCTTTATTCCCCATATTCATTCACATTGCGCTTTCGCAAAAATTCATTGTAGCACTCATTCCCAAAACCGCTACCGCCATAATTAACTTTCTCATAATACCTACAATTTACCTATTACAAAACCATTTACAAAACAAACACTCATTTATAGAGAAGATAGCCTAAACATTCTTTGTTTCGGACTAATCCTTTTTACAAACCTATTAACCTATCTAATGTGTATGATAAAACTCGGATTAACATCAAAATTTCAACTTACATCTTATTGATGTATCTCCTTGTTTGTATTGCAAAGATGAAGAATTATCGGATAGGAAGTTTCCGATTGTTGACGAAAAAAAAAAAAATGGGATTGAACACGAAAAGGGCAAAAAAAAATACCGGCTTTAAGAGAACCGGCATTTCTATTTAATTATTATTCCAGACTTACTATCAAGACTTAAACTCGGATGCTTTATTTTTTACTAATATATATACGCTCAGGCACTTCTACATCAAAGTAACGAGCAAACGGCTATCAAACCAAATTGTTATGTCCTTCACGCTATCACGAGAAATGATGAATTGTTTATTCGCACGAATAAATCAGCAGGACTTAAAGAAGAAATTATCTGTTCCAATGTTTTTAGCATATGGATACGAATTACCACTCTTTAAATAAACATATGTATTCTTATCAGCCGTATAGAAACAAGACACATCTTTCAAGCTAATAGGCAACAATTTATCCTTAATAGGAATCAGTAGTTTATCCTTGTATTTAGGAGTAGTAGACAACTGTGTTAATTGGGATAAATAATGGATGATATCTTGATGATTCCATCGGCTTAAACTTATCTAAGGCCCTTTTTCAATTCTTCCGACTTAATCGGCTTCAAGATATAGTCTATGCTGTTTACTTTGAAAAGCGTCGATCGCATATTGATCGTACGCCGTAGTAAAGATAATCGGTGCCTCCACCTCTATCTGGTCAAAATAGCGAAAGCGGAACCATCCGATAAATGAATATCCATAAAATCAAATCCGGCCTCGATTGGCTTGCAGCCAACGTACCGTTTGCTGGACACTCCGTATTTCCCATGATCTCAAGCGTGGGATCTATTGTAACCAACATATCCGCTAAGTTCTCATAGGCGGCGGTCTCGTCCTCTACGATCAGTATTCTCATATAGCATCATTTTAGGGGTAGGTATACCTGAAACTCATCCTCATCAGATTCTACCCGTATTTGTTTTTATTCATTAATAGCAAGAAACGATTCTCCAGATTCTTAAGCCCGGTTCCATTCGTATCCGGTAAGGTCAATTTCGGATAGATTGGATTAGAAACAACCAGTTCCATTCGCTCGTTCAGCCGGATCAAGATATCCATCCGGTGCTCGCTGTCTATAATATTATGTACCGTCACGTTCTCTACCAACGGAAGCAAAGATAATACGAATTCGCAAGTTCCGCTTATCTTCGGGAACTTCGATCGTAAAAAGTAAGCTTATTGGCGAAACGGACTACCATTACATGCTGAAAAGCCTCTATAAACGCAAGCTCCTCCGACAGTGGTACCAAATTCTTTTTATCACTCTGAAGGATATAACGGAATATATCGGACAATTTCGTAACATACAACAAGGTATTCTCATCGTTTTCTTCCGTATCAAGGAGGAGATTCCATTCAATGAATTGAAAAAGAAATGCGGATTGATCTGGTTCCCAATGCATCGCAGCGGCTCTGCAAATTCTCGACACGCAGATTCTCGATCAATTGATCCTTTTCCCGTTGATTGTGATATAGCATTTGTATATAGCCGATCAAGGTACATAACAACGCCAACACGATAAACTGGAAGATAATGATACTCAAAAACGATCATAACTAATAGTCAGGAAGGAGATCAATTTATAGACAACAAAGCCTCCGGGAAACGTACAGGGCATTCCAGAGCAACCGCTCGAAGAAGGAGGTACAATCCTCATGCCTCAAAGTTACTTTTCAGCAAAAAACCAAATAAGTCCCCAGAAGTAAAGAAAACGGAACCCAAAGAAGAGTAAAAATCCTTGATGATCGTTCGGAGCCAGATAGCTCATGTCAAAAGATCCATGCCAAATTCGGGTAGGCGATAAACACCGCGCAAACCAAACTGACCAACCAAGGTTTAGCCTTGACCACTGATATCTTTTTCATCCAATGAACCCATACGATTGTATCTTTTTCGTATACAAAGGAATAAAAAATCATTCACATCTTCTCCAGTGCAGGAAGAAAGCGAAAAAAAGAGTTAAAGACGAATTATCCCCGAATGATCATCCTACCGGTATCTTCAGTACTTGACGGACGGATATCCGGACTTGACAGCCCATTCACCTTTTGTAAGGAAGAGGCGGTAACCCCAGGGTATTTCTTGGAAATCGAATAAAGCGAATCTCCCGATTTAACTTATAAGAGACAAAATCTTTATTAGCGGAAGCGATCTGTTTTGTAGCGACGAAGCCGACTTTTTCGTTGTTGTCGCAGTCGATTTCGCAGTCACGGTAGTTGATTTCACCGGGTCTTGGTAGCCGAGGCAAAAGCGACACCCCATTATCTACATATAATCTTAACCGTTTTCCTTTCGCTACCCGGTTGGAGCCCTAGCCCGTTCCATTTACGGATATCTTTCGCTGTCACGCCATAGCGATTAGCGATCGTATAGATTCTCACCACTCAATACCACGTGGTGATTTTTTCCCGGTCGCACCACTCTGGTAAAGAGCCATTAGAGTTATTCGCAGAAATGCAATTCGCCAACAGTTCCTCGATCCGATGCGTATAGACCGTATCTTCTTTATCGATAAAAGCATAGGTTTCCGCCGCAGGTAGTTTCAAAACCGAAGGGCGGGTATTACCCGAACGATGTCTCTTTTATATTGTGGATTTAACGCACGCAACGTCTCAATATCTACTTGCAATAGATCCGATACCTGCTGCAAATGTAGGGCATTATTCACCATGACCGTATCCGTGGCTAGCGGCAAGCTGGTTTGCATCGGACAGATGTTATGCTCGCAATAATAATTCATGACGTAATTGGCGGCGATAAATAAGGGGACGTATAAACGGTCTCTTTTCGGTAAATAAGGGAAGATATCCCAGAAGTCCGTCTTGCCCCCGAACGACGGATCGCTTTATTCGTTGCCCGGCCCGCAGTTATAAGATGCCAGCACTAAATTCCAATCCCCATAGATAGCGTACATATCCTTGAAATACTTACAAGCGGCCTCGGTCGCTTTCAAAGGGGTCCCGGCGCTCGTCCACCAAGCTATTAATCTCCGAAGCCATAGCTCTTACCGTAGGAAGCATGAATTGCCATAAACCACAAGCGCCCCACGAGAGGGCTACCGGATTCAAGGCACTTTCCACGACGGCGAGATATTTCAATTCAATAGGCAGGTCATGCTCATCCAACCACCTGCTCGATTATCGGAAAATAAAAGTCCGCCATCCCCAGCATATAACGCACTAAATTTCGTTTTACGCTCCGCATATAAGTCAATACAATCACGCACTATATTATTATAGGGCAAAGCGATCACGCTGGGAAGCCTAGACAGGCGGTCGATATAGACCGAATCCGGGAAATAGACATTCTCGTCGTCATCATGGCAAAAGTCCCTCTTTTGAGAAATATTGCACATGCCAAGTACGGAGCAAACTATCCACGTTCGCATCCAAGCTTTCCGGAATCAATCCGACCTCAGACTCCAGCGAGCTTAAGGTATCTTTTTCCTCAATTCTGGTCTCTTCCTGCGCATAGACCAATGAGACCAAACAATTTAAACAAATGAGTGCTAGCAGGTATCTTTTCATGTATATCAAATTTTAGACTGCAATTCAATCCGTAAGTACGAGGCGTGACACTCGTCTTCGGACTAACAACCGGCTCCAAATGCAGGGATAAATCCGGTGATATATCAAAAATCGAATAACTGGGCATCCACGTAGGCATCCACGATACTCACCCATACACCCCGACCGTAATAATTATACTCAAGTCTCTATATCGACGAAAATAATCCTTCTGTCTTTTCAATTGATCCTTGAAATTTGAATTATTAATCGCATCCTCAGGAGCCATGGAAGTCAAGTCTTGCCAACTTTACTCCAAGCATCCGGATTTTCCAGATTCTTAGCGGCATCATACATGATATCCTTATAAGCCGTCGAATAATCCTTATAGTTCTTGTTGTTCCAAGTCACGGCATACATACATCCCATCAAGCCACCGTAAACGATCGGTAATTTCCAATATTTCCGGTTATAGATCTGTCCCAGACCCGGTACCAAGGCGAACAAGACCGCTTTTGTCGGATTCGGCTTAAAGCCAGCTTCATCTTCACTTCCGGTACACCCACCGAATCGGCCGCCATCAAGACGGCTTGCACGGTAGAATCGGGGCAGCTACCTCCACGGAATCGGAAACTATAGCAGGAACGGCTTTCTCCGTCTTATCCTCCTGTGCGTTACCCATCCCGGCATAGCACATGAATCCGATCAAAAGGAGTATGATTCGATTTCTCATTTCAATTTATCCAGTAACCCGATCAATTGCTCCAACTCTTCTTCCGTGGCGAAAAGGAATCGTAATTTTACCTTTTCCCTTCTCATTGCAAGTCAACTGGACTTTCGTATTGAAGTAACGGGACAAATGATCTTTCAGCAATTTAAACTCTTCCGGAAGTATCGGCTTACGATCCGATTTTTTCTTTTCCGGCAATTCCGGTTGTATTCCCTCGGCTATATTACGCACCATCTCCTCCACGTTACGAACGGAGAGTCCTTGAGCCAATATCTGCTCATATAAAGCTAATTGAACCTCCGGATCATCCACCGGGATCAATGCCCGGGCATGTCCCATATCGATCTTCTTGTCCTTCAATCCTACTTGGATCTCGGCGGGAAGTTTCAATAAACGAAGGTAATTAGCGATCGTAGCACGTTTCTTTCCAACCCTTTCGCTCAGCCCCTCTTGGGTCAAGCCGTAATTATCGATTAATTTTTGATAAGCTAACGCGATTTCGATAGAGTTCAAGTCCTCTCGTTGGATATTCTCTATCAAAGCCATCTCCACCACGTTTTCGTCGGCCGCCGTCTTAATATAAGCGGGAATACGCTCCAAACCTGCTTTTTAGCGACGCACGATAACGGCGTTCGCCAGAGATGATCATATATTGCTCGGGGCCGATTTCCTTCAACGTAATCGGCTGTATCACGCCTAACGAGCGGATAGAGGTAGCCAACTCCTCCAAGGTCTCTTCCTCAAAGATGGATCGAGGTTGCTCCGGATTAGGCTGGATCTTGCTTAACTCGATCTCACTAATAGACGATGAACCACCTGTCTTCAGGTCATCCATCGTAATTAACGCGTCTAATCCACGGCCTAACGCCGATCTTTTTAATGCTGCCATAATCCTTTATTTTTTCAACAATCTCCTGTGCCAACTGCATATGGTTGATAGATCCTTTCGAATCCGCGTCATACAATAAGACAGGTTTACCGTAACTGGAAGCCTCGCTCAACTTCACGTTTCGTTGGATCACGGTAGTAAATACCAAATCACGGAACGGACGTTTCACTTCCTCATAAATCTGATTAGCCAAACGCAAACGGGAATCATACATAGTCAAGAGGAATCCCTCTATCTCCAGTGCCGGGTTCAGCTTTGATTTGATAATCTTGATCGTGTTCAACAGCTTACTGATACCTTCCAAGGCGAAATACTCGCATTGTACCGGGATGATCACCGAATCGGCGGCTGTCAAGGCATTCACGGTTATCAATCCCAAAGAAGGAGAGCAGTCGATCAGGATAAAATCGTACTTTCTTTCAGCGGTGTCAATATCTGCTTCAAGATCCGTTCACGATTCTCCAAGTTTAGCATCTCGATCTCCGCTCCCACCAAATCGATATGAGAGGGGATGATATCCAGTCCTTCCACTTCAGTCTGTGTGATAGCGCCGCTCGCATCCTCACCGTTCACCAGACATTCATAGATAGAAAGTTCTACATTACGTATGTCCACACCCAGACCGGATGAGGCATTCGCCTGCGGATCAGCGTCTACGACCAGCACCTTTTTTCTCAAGAGCGGCCAAGACGCAGCCAGATTAATCGTGGTGGTTGTCTTCCCGACTCCACCTTTCTGATTTGCTAAAAGCGATAATCTTTTCCCATACTATACCTAATTAATTCGAGGGCAAAAACTAAACATTAAAAACTGAACCAAACAGGGTTCAATCAAAACAATGCTTGTTTTGTTGATAAATCGCCCTAACTGTTGATAACTCGCAAATATAAGCAGAATAAATCAAATAGGGGGGGGGTTATAAGGCTGGTATATAGGTGTTTTTTTGGAAATGATAACGAAGTTTTAAACAAGCCAAGCTTCCCCTTTTGAGGATCTCCGCAATTACCATTTTGACAATTTGTAATATCAACTCCCGGAGAATCGATTTTTCCGGACTTATGGACAACTCACTCTCTAATACGAGAAAAAAAATTTCAGCAATCATTTACGTGACAGACTTTATCGAAAAACAGCCTTTCATTCTAGCGAAATTTATCCATTGTAATTCATATTTAAGGGGTTGATTATAACAGGGGGACCGCCGAAATACATCGACGGGGCTCTACCTTATGAACTGTGTCTTTCCTTACGGAAATTCGATCAGTTTTCTACTTATTTAACGATCGTCTTAACAGCCTCTTCACCATCAACAGCTACAGCTACGATACCAGCAGGTACAGCGATAGTTGCGTTGTCTGAAGTAAGAACTGTCTCAGCAACAACCTTACCTAAGATGTTAGTGATAACTACAGACTTACCAGCAGCGCCTTGAACAGTTACTGTACCGTTACCTGCGATTACGGATACTCCTTCAACATTGTCGATGTCATTAGAAGTTACCATATCTTCATCTTCAGTCTTTGAAATGCGTTGAATACCAATGCACCGTCGCCACCAGTCTTAGCGTTGTCGAATGTAGCATTCACATCTGTCAGTACCAAAGCAACCATTATGCATTTTCAACCAAGCGGCAGCAGCCTTCGGAGCGATAGCCTGTTGCCAAATCACCATTTACAGTTTGGTATTGAGTATCATGAGCTTTATGTTGCATATACGTTAGACTCAATCAAGAATGAGTTGTTCTCACCCTCTTTACCATCTACATAAGCTAAAGCAGCCTTATCCGGATTTACATAACGGAATGACCAAGTTACATTCTTATGTTTGTCACCTCAAATACATTGATGAATGAAGGATATTCTTTCTTATAAGTAGCGATCATAGATTCGATACCCTCGTTCTTCAATTGCTCTTTCGTCATGTTTGCATACTTGCCTGTCAAGACGAACAATGTATCACCATATTGAACAGCAGGAACAAAACCTACGCGAGTATAGCTACTGTTAGAAACAGCTTTCGTATTGAAGATAAACGGATTTACGTCAGCTTTGCAAGCAACTGCAGAATCAGAGAAGTTAACTAAGTACTTACCATAAACGAATGCCGGAGTCTTAACATGAACAGCGTGTACACATTCGATAAGGATTCTCTGTCGGAGTTCCATCAGGTTTGATGTGCTTACCATGCCTCTGTACAAGGAATGATCTTCTCACCTGCGATTACATCTTGGAATGCAGAAATCAAGTATTGAGGTTTGATCTCGCCTGCGCCACGTTTCAACCATGCAGTATCAACACGGAATGCCAACTTACCATCAGCTTTATCCTTGTTCCAAATACCAGCGTAGTCCACATGTTGAATGTCAACAAGGCACCATTGTGCTCATCCATCAAATATTCACTTACGGATAGACTCTACTTGAAACATACAAGCTATCAGCTGAATCATTAACATTCTCTCCAACAAGTTCATTGTTGAAACGACGATACAACGGAGTGTCGTCAGGAGCGATATAGAATGCAGATGTTCTTGTTTCTTTCAAACCTGAGCTTTCAAAGAAGCAGATGCGTCATAGTCAGATACACCAGCTTTATAGTTACGGATACGCCATCCACGTCAGCCTCTACAATTGCATAGTAATGGTTAGCCCTTCTTCACGAGCGTTGTTTCTCCTTTGAAGTAAACAGAGTCATTGTAGTTTAGGATAATACTTACTCAATTTATACTTAGACTCTACCGCTACGTTATGATTACGGAAAGTAGTCTCACCATTAGTAATGATACATCGTTCTTACCAATTGGGTCTCACCCCAGGGATACGACCCGTGATCTTTTGTCCGCATTACCGGAAAAGAAGGATTATAGCCATACTTATGCTCTTTTAAGAAGACTTGATAGTAAACGCTTTCTTGCCATCTTTTACATTCATCGTAGAATCCTTAACACCGATAAATTTATCAGATGCGTACGGATGCCAGTAGTTGAAAGTATATTTGTTCGTGATCAACTCATCATTAGTCAGATGCTTATAACCCACATACTTATCAGTATAGATTTCTTTAGCGACTGGGATAAATTCCAAAGAGTCACCAAAACTAGCAGCGTTAGTAGTAATATACATATAGTAGCCCCCGCATTTTTATTCAATTGGAGTCGCATCAGCAGGTACCGTCATTATACTCACGGTTATACAAATCTACAGCAGAAACCTTATTCTTATCTGTTACGCATTCTTTTTCAAAACAACCCATTGATAAGCAGGCATATGAGCAGCATCTTGAATATCCAAAGTCACCCACTGTATTTACTAGATGCAGATTCATTATAAAGCGGAGCAGCATAGTACTTACCAGTCTTAGCATTTCTGATTACATAAACACCATCATCAACAGTTGTCTTTGTAGTAGGCAAAACTTTTGCAACCTGCGAAACCTAACTCAATCTTAGTATTTTGAGCCGCATCTACCGTCAAGATACGAACCTTGTCTTTCAGCAACTCTTGCAAAGAGATATGCTGATTTTGCATAGGCTGTAGTAGCAGTAACATCTTTCCAATACGTCTCACTTGTTTTTAACAAAGATTGTTTAACCTGAATCTCCAAGCTGTCATTTTGAAGGAGAATAAAGGAAACATAAATTTATATTGGTCTGATAAATCTGTAGCATTGATAGAATCTTTCACTAGCATGATTCTTAGTACCAGTCTTATAAGTATCCTTTAAGTTCGTCCAATTGTAAGCCAAGAACTTTGTACCACAGCATTTGTATAAGCTGTATCAACGTACAAGTAAAGAAGCTTCGGCTTCTCAAAATATGGAAATATTTAGTATCACCAGATTCTTCAACCGCTGAACTTCTTCTCGGTAAAGTAGTTTACCGCTCCATCTCCTAATACATCCGGATTAAATGTCAATGTGATACCAGCTTTCTTATCTTGCACACCGAAGATCGTATTCAATTCATCAGCACCTGAAACAAATCTGACCCGGCCTCTACCAACTCAAATTCAGCAAAGCCAGCTGTCTCAGCTTTCTTAGCTCTACTTTCTGCACATAAACTTTGTCATCGTTAGTTTTCACTGAAAAACCAACAATAGAATCGGCAGATGAAATGAGAGAACAGAGGTCTCTCCGGTTCCAACTTATTGATTTCTCTAGAGAAAGCCCAACCAGAAATTTCACCTCCAGTTGCAGGGATAACGGTGTACTTTCTTCAGCACCTACGATATCAGACATAGTTATATCCAACATCATACCTGTTCCCTTATTCATGAAATCATACTTGTGAGTCTGACCTTGATTCTCTGAAGTAACAGTTACACACCATAAAGTGTTAGCCAACTGTGAAGAGGTAGTAACGTTTACCAAAGTCAACTTACCATCCTTATCCATTGATAAGACTTTGTCAGAATCCTTAATTTTCAATTGAATAAACCAGTGTTTGTTCCTTCTGCTAACTTAACGATAGGATAAGCACTAGCCTCTGTTGGCAACTGTTATCCTGCACCCCCAGTGCATAAACAGAATTAACTGATACAGCACTCAAAAAATGCAGCACCAGCCAAAAGCGTAGAAAACTTTTTGTTCATAATTAAATAATTTAATATTAATACTAAAGTGTAATAAGCTCTTCTATTGGATTGCCTGCCTTTTAAACGGACTTAGGGCAATCGGTTTTATTCATCATTGCAAAGGTACGTTTCTTTGATTCGTGCAAATCTTCCCTATTATTTTTTGTTACCATATACGCTTTCTTATCAATCAAATAGGCTATTCATTACGAAACCGCCAATTATAAAGACAAACCATCTCTTATCCAATACCACAATACTTATCTTCGGTTCATTCCTCCAACAGATATACACTATTACACACATTTTATAATGTACGTGTACATTATAAAAAATACGTAGTAAAAATCACTCCGATCAAAAAGTCATTTGCAATAAGAGACTTCCTTAAAAGCATAACGGCGAATGCTTCCATCCCGTAATGCTAGCAAAAAGATGCCCGGTTGATTCTATATCATGGATACAGGCCTCGAACTCGCCGGACTCATCCTTATATAACCATGATACCCTCTCTTCTATACAAAGCGGATTGATAACGAGCTCGAATATCCTCGTGTTCCTCTTGGAGAAGAGATAAATAATAGCGATAGAATATTGAGAGGAAACGGTGCAAAACCTCTTCCCGATCTACTTCCTACCGATTATTTGAAACAAAGATACAGGATTCGGAGCATCTCCTCGAAATACCGTTTGATTCAAGTTTATGCCGATCCCGATGATGGAGCAATACAGATTATGCCCCGACAGGTCGTTCTCAATCAACATTCCGCAAATCTTCTTGTCTTTCCAGTAAATATCGTTCGGCCACTTCACGGTGATATGATCCGCATATAAGTCCAACGCCTCCTTCACGCTTAGAGCTGCTATTTGAGAAATCAAGAACTGACGGTTCGCAGGGATGCACGTAGGGTACAGGACTAAGCTAAACATCAAGTTCTTTTCCCGCCTCAGACTCCCAAGTATTCCCGATCTGACCACGTCCGGCTGTCTGGAAATCGGCAACGACCACACTTCCTTCCGCAAGAGATTCCTTGATGACCAACTCACGAAGCAAGCTATTCGTAGAAGCGGTTTCCGCCACACGCAAGATGCGGGAGATTCATTATCAGTGCTCATCATTATAAATTTCCCTTATATTTTTTGGTAGTTTAGCGATCACTTCCCGGTAAGAATGGAAGATCCAGCGTTTAATCTCCTCGTCTTCCATATCCCGGTCCAGATAAATGCTATTCCAGTATTTCTTATTAAAATGGTAAGCTGGCTCAACCGCCGTATAATGTTCCTGCAACTCTTCCACATAATCCGTACTACATTTCAAGGAGACATGAGGCTCCTCCGCATCCAATGCAAGCAGCAGGAACATCTTATTCTCTACCTTAAAGACCAACGATACCTCATCGAACGGGAAACACTCGATGGTATTCTTCAAGGAAAGGCAGTATTCACGTACTTCTTCTATATTCATAACGTTTATCTTTTAACAGCAAGGAGCATAGAAAGCATCTTCGATATGGTCGATCAGAACCCCGTCTCTTTCTTGATCAATGTCACGATATCAAAACGGACCGGTAAGTCTATATTAAAATAACGGACATAGGCATCCGCTGCGGCGACAATCCTCCGAATCTTCTTGGTGTCTACCGCATCTTCCGGTGAAAGCAAAAACCTCAGAGCGTGTCTTTACCTCCACCACGATTAACCATCTTCCTTGACAGCGATAATATCCAGCTCATAATGATGCCAATGCCAATTGGTATGCAACACGTTATATCCATGTTTTACCAGATAGGCACGTGAGCCTCAGACTCACCTTCTTTTGACCCATATCGTTCTGTCTTGCCATCGCATTAATTTGCACAAATATAGCCATTTTCTTTTTTGTTATTCGGCTATTCACTGTACATTTGCAAATGTATGAAAGAAGAACGTAAATATTCATCGGCTCACCCCAATCATCCGAGGGTACACAAAGTGACCTTTTATGCTGAATGACGAAGAGCATAAAGCGGTAAAACGTTACCTTTCACGCTACAAGATCGAGAATAAGTCCCGTTGGTACCGAGAGACGATCCTTTTCTCACATCCTCAAGACCTTGGAGGAGGATTATCCGACTCTTTTCAACGAAAATGAGATGAGAAGATGAATCCTTTCAATGACGAATATTTCATGAAGCAAGCGTTGGTGGAAGCCTCGTGCGGCAGCGTCCGAGGGTGAGGTTCCCGTAGGAGCTGTTATCGTCTGCAACAACCAGATCATAGCGAGGGCGCATAATCAAACCGAATGCTTGAACGACGTGACCGCACATGCCGAGATGTTGGCGATTACGGCCGCCGCCGGAGTCTTAGGAGCGAAATACCTGACAAATTGTAGTCTATACGTAACCGTGGAACCCTGCATAATGTGTGCCGGCGCGATCGGATGGGCAATTAAGCACGATCGTATACGGGGCATCCGATGATAAAAGAGGTTTCTCCAAATTCGCCCCTCAAGCCTTCCATCCGAAAGCGATTATCAAAAAAGGTATCCTTGAAAAAGAGTGCGCGGAAGAAATGCAGCGTTTCTTTAAGCAAAGACGCTAAGCTCTATTTAACTTCCTCGTAATCCACATACTCCCCTTCATCCTTGGCGAATATCTTCTTACGGTGCACATAAGGTGTACGATCATCATCATCGTCCCGGGCGGTAGTAGTCGTAGAACGATGTCCGGAAGTATTGCCTATTTGTTTGACGACGTTGTTCTCCCTCTTACGAGTGCTGTTTCCGCTACCAAAAAAAGATGTTCTTAAAGGTACGCAAGATAGAGGATCCCATTAGAAAAACTAACAGGATAAAGAAGAAGAACATAACAAACAAAAACTTAAACATAATCCGATACTTAAATGATTCTTTACTATCACAAACACAAAGATAAGAATTCTTGTTTATCCCTTTTGTTAAAAAATAGACAAGACTATATATAACAGGATGGTTCCAGAGATTCCCAAGAATCCCCATAACGCCACGAAAATAATGGCACAAGCGATCAATATATAGCGAACTCATTACCTTCCACGCCAAGGATTTTCACCTTCAGCGAGAACATCGGTATCTCAGACACCAACAGCAAGGAGGTAATAAACGCCAAGATAACAGTCACCAACACGAACAAGCCTTCATTCGCATGGATAACCGGTAAAAACAGAATATCCCACCGAAGCCCAAAAAAAAGCATGCGCCGGAACCGGCAAGCCGATAAACGAGGTAGTTTGCCGTTCATCAATATTGAACTTAGCCAAACGCAAACCTGAAAAACGTAGGGATCACGAACGCCAGATAAGGGATATACGTATTCAAAGAGCCAAAAAGGCAAAGCCGTAGAAGCCTCTCCCAACAACCAATAGACCACCATGCCCGGAGCGAAGCCGAAACTTACCATATCCGACAAGGAATCCAATTCCTTTCCCATCGGCGAGTAAGCCTTCAATAAACGAGCGGCAAAGCCATCGCAGAAATCAAAGACCGCGGCTATAATAATCCAAATCAACGCAGATAAAAGATTTCCGTGCAAGGCCATAACACTGGCGACACAACCGGACAGAAGGCTTAGACACGTAATTGTATTAGGAATATGTTTTTCTTATACTCATTTTGACAAACGGGCTATAGGCGTTTGATTGCCTGTTACTTTTGATCCATCTCTATTAACACCTCTGTTCCTACCGGCAGGTAGACATCCACGCGAGAACCGAATTTAATAAACCCCATTTGCTCGTCCACATGACATTTCTCTCCCGGCTTTGGCATACGTAACGATGCGGCGTGCCATCGCCCCGGCAATCTGACGAGCCAAGACATCCACCCCGTTCCTCGTGGTAATCACGACCGCCGAACGTCTCGTTCTCCGTACTACTCTTCGGCAGATAAGCCGCCATAAAACGCCCGTTCTGGTGGGAAACATGCTTAACGGTACCGTTTACGGAAACCAATTAGCATGCACGTTGAAGATAGACATAAAGATAGATATCTGTAGGCACTTCTTATGAAGGATCTCGTTCTCCATCACTTCCTCGATGGCAACGATCGTACCGTCGGCGGGAGCGATCACCAAGCCTTCCTGAATCATACAGGAAACCGGCGGAAAGGACTACGGAAGAAGTTTAATACCAATAGGAACAATACGGTAGAAACAAAAGCGACAGAATAAAACAGCATACCCCTTACCTACCGTATGGTACAAAGTTATATTCACAATAAATAATATTGTAAACAACGTAAGCAGTAAACCGGTTCCTTCTTTATGTACTTTCATTCTTCTTTGACTGTATCGTTTTATACTAAGAATTTGCAAAAATATTCATTTTTACCGAATAACAAAAATATATCACTTATTCACTGCCTCTATTTTACCTAACTCTACGTACCAAAGGTATCCATCGACCCGCTCGAAACCCATTTTACGGATTAATTGCAGGTAATTTCTTACCTGATTAGGATGGCGCTTATCTTGCCGTTCGCCAAATTTATAATCCACGACAATAACCTTACCTCCTTTTATTATCACCCGGTCCGGGCGTTTAGACAAGCCTTTACCGAACAGGATATCCACTTCATTCAAGACACGGGCGGAACCATCATACCAAGCCTTTTTACCTCCTCCGCTTGCAATAATTCTTCCAGACGGCTGATCAACTCCGCCGCTTCCTCCCGGTTAATCACCCGGCTAACCGATAACTTTCGACCGAAGCGGGAATATCTTTCGGCGTACGTATCCGGCTCAATACCTCATGCATCAAGGTACCGTGCTTCCGCCTGGCATTATCGAAAAGAATCCTTTTTCCCATGCAGGCGTAATTGTAAACGATCATCCGGGGAAACGGAATACAGGCGGCTCATGGGGGATTTCTCCTGTGGTATATTCTTCTGCCGTTCTGTCCGAAACTGGATGCCACCATTCGCCCCTTTCAAAGGTATCATCCTCGATATCCGTCTCCACCCCCCTGCCCACAATAGATCGGCGATGGAAGTTATCTTCTCAACCTTTACCTTCCTTGTTGATCTTCCTCGGACGGGGAGAATACGATCAGTTCTTCTTTCGAACGGGTAAAAAGCGACGTATAAGGTGTTCAAGTTATCGATGAAAGCATGCAAGCGCTCCTTTGAAATAATCCTTGGCGAAAATCGTGCTTCAGGATCTGTCCGTAACGGACAGGAACTAAGTGCAGGCGGTCAAACGGCTTCTTCTCCGGGTGGCACCAAAGGATAACGGGCTTTGTCGGCTTATGGTCGATCTCCCAGTCCCCGAAAGGAATGATAACGACCTTAAAACCTAAGCCCTTGGATTTATGTACGGTCAAGATGCGGATAGCGTTTTGCCCATCCGGGGTAGCGATCGTCTTTCGATAACCGGTCTCGTCCCACCATCTCAAGAAAACGGTTCAAATCCGCGCTTTCTTTTTGGGCGTACTCGAAACCATATCCAAAAAGGCTTGCACGAATACCTGTTCCGTTTCCGGGAAGTAAGCGGAGAAGTTACGGAAGAGCCCTTCGGTTACCTCGTACAAGGATTGCCGGGAGATAGACTGAAGGTTTTGAAAAACAGACTCGTCCGCCTCGCTCTCCCAAATTTTCCGGTTAATACTTGATAGGCATACATCGCCAATTTCCTGTTCGTCCGGTCCTCCGGATTTCGCAAATAGCGCAATACGGCGATCAGGAAACGGACCGCCGGAGAACTACCCACGAACAGGGGCATCATCGGAGATGATATCGTAATTGTATCGGTCGGACGGATGCTCTTCCTTATAGGCAAGCAACGTATCAGCCACTAAAGCACCTTCTTGATTGGTACGCACGAGTATGGCGATATCTTTTAGCGCGTGAACCGCTATCCCGCAAGCGCTCCAAGGTAGCGGGCAATCGCTCCATCGCCTCCTGTTTCCAGTCCTCATCCTCATCACCGGAGAGGAAATCGATCCGTACATGTCCATCCTTCTTCTGGAAGGGCGGGGGACACGCTGGGAACTATCGTCGTAGGCCGCCATGATCCTCGCGAAAGGCCGTGCGCTCTTCCTCGCTTTTTAATGAGGAGTTTTTCAACGCCTCATTATATAGATCCTGCATGGATCGCCGGAGCGGCGGTGAAGAACGCATTATTAAACTCCACGATATGGCGGCAGCTTCGCCAATTATCCTTTTAGGGTATCCTCACGGACTTGCTCGTCCTCGAAATCCCTGCGGACTTGCTCGTCCAATAGCTTCCAATCCTGAGTTACGGAAACGATAAATACTTTGTTTCACGTCGCCAACGATCTGGGATCCTGCCCCGGCCATTCGCCAGACTCCTCCTCCACCAAGGGGCGGAAGTTATTCCACTGCATGCCGCTGGTATCTTGGAACTCATCGATCATATAATGATTCACGTGCGTACCCGTCTCTCGTAGATAAAGGGGGCGTCACTGCCGCTGATGACCTTATTCAGCAACTCGGTCGTATCGGCGATCAGCATGACATTCTTTTTCTTCCCGGTAAAAAGGCGATTTGCCGGGAGATATCGGTTAAGATCCCTAACGTATAATAATAACGTACGATCTCCCCCGGGCCGTGTTATAGGCCGTCAGGTTGGCGAACAGGGATACGATATTCTTTACGCAGGCATTCAACCCTTCCTCATATACACACCCGATGATCTGCCGGAGACCCGGTGGAGTCGTCTTGGTCGTATAGGCATCCGGATTATCCGGCAAAGCTTGGAACGTGGCTGTCGGCTCTTTCATCTCACCTTTCGCCAGCTTCTCGAAATAGAAAAACGGGGAACGACTTCCTCCCTTAAAATCCGAGGGTTGTAAGGCGAACTGTTTCAGCAACGCCACTCCTCCTCACCTAAACGTTTCGCCTCCGCCTCTACGGAGCGGATAATGGCGTATAGCTCATTCTTATAGGCATCGAGCGCCTGCTTATCCGCGATATCCTTACCTACTTCCTCGCTAAATGCCTTATAACTCTCCTTAAAGACCTCCCGGCTGAGCGACATGATGTCTTGCCGCAAACTCCAGCCGCCTCCATCCTCGATCTTGTTCTCTCGGCGAAACGCAGCAGCCAACCTAGCAAATCCTCTCCGGCTTCTCCAGATCGGCCAGCAGGTTATCGATCGCCTCGGTCAAGACCAGTTCTTGGTCCATCTCGATGCCATAACCGCCTTGCAAGCCGATCCGCGGGTAAAGGCACGCATCGTTTGCTGGAAAAAGCGGTCGATCGTACTGATATTAAAAGCGGAGTAATCGTGCAGGATAGCGACCAGAATCTTCCGGGCCTGCTCCTCACCTGCCGCTCCGTCAAGGAATAGGCGGAAGAGAGTAGCTGGATATAATCGGACGCACGGCCGGAAGCGAGGTGATAAAGTTCTTGAACGATACGGGTTTTCATCTCATCCGTCGCCTTATTCGTAAACGTCACGGCCAAGATCCGGCGATAAGCGCCCGGCTGGGAGAAGAGCAACATCAGGTACCCCCCTGTCAGCTTATGCGTCTTGTGCCCCGGCGGAAGCCCTATAGATTGTTAGCATAGCGATCGGGGATTAGATCGTACGGTTTTTCGAATAGCCCTCTTTCCGGAGGATATCCAACACCTTGGCACGCAGGTCACCTTTGGATGATTATCTCCCGTCCTTAGCGGAACCGCCTACGCCGCATTTCACTTTCAAGAGTTTCCCCAAGGCGGTCAGATCCTCGGAAGTGCCCCGGAACCCGGTGATCAAGGTAACCATCTTCCCTCCCCGGTTCCGCTTATCCAAGGATATGCGCAAAGCTTGTTTCTCCTTCGGCAACGTATCTTCCCTCTTCCGTATCTCCCGTATTATATTGAAAATCGGGATTCGTGGAGTACATCACGCCTAATCGATCTTTTCCAATCATTATTCTTCATAAAATACCACTTTATTGGCTCAAAGCTACGTATTAATCTCCGAATAGGCAAACAAGGGCGAAAAAGGCTATCCTATCAAGATGGAACTATTACCATTTTACTACATATAAAACCTTTATTTTCAGGCAAACCTCTTGCTTAATAAAGCGGAATCACTACATTTGCTACCAGAATCACGTTTGCTACATATATCGCTTAGAATTAACGGCCATGAGAAATATCATTCTTTTTATTTTTATTATACTAACGGTCCACTTGAACATGAGCGCACGAGGCTCCGGCGAGAAACCGTCTATAGTCGTACTGCACTCCATCAACTTCGAGGAAAGCTGGACAAAACAGACCTATCTTGATATAGAAAGAAAATTCGGGGAGGAAGGGTTTACCGTAAAGGCGATTCCCTTACAGATCCCCGGTATCCGCACTATGGAAGGGTGTCAAGAGAAGAGAACAATGATCCTAGAGAGAGTTCCCGTGCCACCCACCTTAGTCGTATGCATAGGAGATCCCCTCTTGGCTTGTCGCCCGCCCGTTGTTTGACAAGGAATGGAAAGATATTCCCTCTATCATCTGCTACGCCAGAGATTATATGTACCCGAAAGAAGAGTACCTGATAGACCTAGATAAAAAAACGTGCTCGATACGCTGGTTCCCATCACGGACGTAGTAAAAGACTATAACGCCACTTTTATAAAATACCCAGTCTATATCAAGCAAACGATCGAGCTAATCAAAAAGCTACAACCGGAATTAACCAAACTGGCCTTTATTTTTGACCGCCGTTATATAAGCCAGCAAACGAAAGCGGATGTAGAGGCCGTGCTACGGAAAGATTTTCCGGGCATCCAATTCGAGCCACTGTCTACCACCTCCATTTCCACCGAGAACTTATTGGACAGACTGGCCTCTTTCGACAATAAGACCGGAGTCCTTTATTACTCATGGTACAGGACCCGGAAGGATAACGAGAATCGTTACCTAGTCGATAACGTCCAGAAAAATGACCAATAGTTTCTCCGTCCCCCCAATCTTTACCTTGCAAGACGTACAAACAGAAAACGGGAATTTCGCCGGGGATATTATGTTTCTCCGGAGGATTATGCGCAGGTGACGGTCAACACGATCGAAATGATCCTCTCGGGGAAAGATAGTAAGGAAATCCCGATCCAGACCGCGGAAACCCCGAGGGCCTACCTAAATTACCAGCATCTATTGCTTCACCAGATCGATCCCGGCCTATATCCCCCGAACGCCACGTATTTCCAAGAGCCTCCCGGTTTCTTACAGAAATACAAGATCCATATCATAAGCCTACTCGTCATTCTGGCGTTATTGATAACGATCGGGATCTTACGGGTCCGCCTCTTCATCCAAAAGCAAAAGGCCAAAGACAAGGAGCTGCAAATCGCACGCCAAGCGCAAGACCTGAACCAGAAATACCAGCTCGTCTTGAAAGCCAGCAACATGATGACATGGATATGGGACGTAAAAAGAAGCACGGCTCGAATGTAACAATATTTACCTGACCCAAAAGATCCATTCGCGACAAGGGAACCGACGGCCAATTCTGCATGTCGGCGGACGAGTTTTATAGCGGCATTCACCCCGAGGACTTGGAACAGATGCAAGACGCGATCAATAAACTAATCGCCGGCGAGAGCATATCGATCGACGAGGAGATCCGTTATTTAGACGATACAGGGCTTGAATATACATGGATAGAGATCTTTGCGATCGTAGGGAAAAACCGATCCGGAAGGAAAACCCGCCTACTTAACCGGAGGTACTACCCTCATCAACCAACGGAAAAAAATGGAACAAGAACTGAGGGACAAGGAGAAGATAGAGGAATCCAACCGGTTGAAATCCGCCTTCCTAGCGAACATGAGCCACGAGATACGCACCCCGCTGAACGCTATCGTAGGGTTCTCGAACCTGCTCGCCCAAACAAACCCCTCCGAGGAGACAAAAGAATTTTGCGAGATCATCGAGACGAACAACGAGCTTCTCCTTCAACTCGTGAACGATATCCTGGACCTATCGAAGATCGAGGCCGGGCAAATGGATTTCATCTATTCCGAGTTCAACGTATCCACGCTATTCCGGAGCTATACCAGACCTTCCAAAGCCGGGTGAAAGACGGTGTCGACTCTCTATTGCGAGATACCCGAACAGGATTGTGTTATCTATTCCGGAGAAGAATCGCTTGACCCAAGTGATCACCAACTTCCTCACAAACGCCTGTAAGTTCACGTTCAAGGGTCTATCCGCATGGGATACAAGGAGAGGGAAGATGGATTATACTTTTACGTAAAAGATACCGGAAAGGTATTGAGCGGAAGAACCTCCCGCACGTATTCGAGCGTTTCGCCAAATTCGATTCCTTTATCCAGGAACCGGACTCCGGGCTATCCATTTGCCAAACGATCCTAGATAATCTTCACGGGAAGATCGGCGTAGAGTCGGAAGAAGGAAAAGGGAGTACTTTTTTGGTTTACGATCCCATGCGCTGTATCAACACCGTGGCGTAAGCCGAGATCCCTTCCTGCCGTCCGGTGAAGCCCAGCTTCTCCGTGGTGGTGGCCTTGATAGAAATATCCTCCTCGTCCACGTTCATGACCTCGGCCAGCGTTTTCTTCATCAGAGGGATATGGGGATTCAATTTAGGGGGCGTTCGGCGGCTACGGTGGCATCGATATTACCCAACTCATAGCCCGCCTCTCTCAAAAGCTTCATGGTGTCACGAAGCAATATCTTGCTATCAATGTTCTTATATTCACCTGCCGTATCCGGGAAATGATAACCGATATCCCGCATATTGGCCGCTCCCAATAAAGCGTCACAGATCGCATGGATCAACGTCCGCATCGCTATGTCCCAATAGGCCCAACGTATGCTCGATCTTAATCCCGCCCAGCCATAATTCCCGGTCCGGCACCAAGGCGTGGACGTCATAACCAAAACCTACACGTATCTTCATACCCATTTATCTGAAAAGGTTCTTGATTCCATCCATATCGAACGACAAAGGAGAAGCGCAATGTCTGGTCCAACGGGTTGCTCTGTACCGACTGATCAGATAAGCGGCATCCAACTGGAAAACACTCATGCGGAAACCGGCACCGACCGAGAAATACTGACGGTTTCCCTGATATTTATTCTCATAGTAATAACCGCCACGAACAAAGAACTGCTGATTGTAATTATACTCCAGACCGATAGAGGCCATAATCTCCTCTAACTCGCCCTTGAAGCCATTCGGCGAGTCACCGAATGATTTGAAGATACCCGTGATCGGGGACATATTGTTATATTCATCATGTTTTTCCTTATAAGCAGCCTCATCCTCGGGAGTCGTACCTTCTTGAATAGGTTCGGTAGGGAACTAAATATTTACTCAAATCCACATAGATACCGATTTGGTTATAATCATCGATCGGATACAGCAAACCGGTTCCAACCTTTAACATCGTAGGCAAGAATTGGTTGGTATTTCCGCCGTCGTAAGAGACCTTCGTACCGATATTGGAGACATTAAAACCAAAGCTCCACAGGCACTCGCTATTCCCTAAGATCACGTATTTCTCCAGATAACCGGCGATATCGGCGGCAAAGCGTTATCCGAACCATATCCGCGTCCGACGAGGCACCCATGTCCGAACGAATATAGCGCAAGGCGACCGCCATAGAGAACACATCCGATAATTTACGGCTATAACTTACATCAAAAGCCATCTCATAAGGATTCAATATGAGCTGATTACCCATTCCTCCATCCCGGCTTTCCTGTACTTCTCCTAAAGAGAAATAACGCAAAGAAGCTCCGATCGCTCGCATATCGCTATCGCCTAATTTATAATAACCGGCCAGATACGCTAAAGCCACATCATTCACCAATTTACGTAACCAAGGCGTATAGGACAAAGGCGACCCGGCCTTACTATAGCTAAAAGCATACTTTAGCCGGGTTCCAGTATTGGGAATTCACATCCGGCGTAGTAGCCGCACACCGTTATCACCCATAGCACCTCCACGAGCGTCGGGCGCGATAGACAAAGACGGTATCGCCGTATTAATCGGGGCGAATTTATGTTTAACATCGTCTGCGCCTCCTTGGGCATATAAAGCCGTAAATGCCGTCAAAAAGCTGAAAACCGCTAGTAACAGACTGAATCTTGAAACTCTTACCATATATTCTATTCTAAAAACACATTTACATTTATCATTCCTAGAGGGTAATAAACATACCCCCATGCTTATTTATAAACTAATTACCCGATACTTTATTGTGCGAGAATGATTAATTTATTCGCTTTCGTCGCCTCTTTCGAGTTATTCGTACTAATCGCCGCCCGATACAGATAAACTCCCGGGCGCAACCGCCTGCCACCGTTATCCGTCAAGTTCCAAGTTACGATATAAGCCTTAAACAACTCGGAGGAACCGCTCTTCTCGGTACTCCATAGGAACTTACCGGTCATATCATAAACCATAACCGTCACCTTTTAAGTTCGACTCCGGGCGATTGTGATGCAGAAAAATTCCACTTGATCCCCGTGCCGGATTCGGGGTGGCATACATCTCGATCAGATTAGGTTTCAACCCTTCCGCCACCTCAAAAGTAAAGGTATAGGTCGTGGAGTTATTTAAGATATCCCACACCTTAAACTCGGCCGTATGCATTCCCGGCTCCAGCTCGGGGATGGAGAACTGGACAAGTCCTTCCCCTTCTTTATCGGGTAATAGTGCATAGTAATTATTCAAGTTATAACTCATGGAAGGCATACTGTCGACCGTCAGCATGATATCATGCCCTACACTACTACCTGTTATATTCACACCGCTCTTGTCCCACAGCCTAGCGACAAAATAAGGAGTCGTATTCACTTGATCACCCTCTACAAAACTAGAATCATTCAAGTAAATCTGCCGGATCTCAGGGCCGATCGTATCTGCCTCCCGCATTATCAGCGGTACCGCCAACGATATAATTCAAGAAAGATCCTTGTGCCTCATGCTTGTTCACCTCATCCGAGGCGTAGAGATTCAGTTTTCCTGCTTATTCGAATAAGAGATATCTTTCGGTACCATAAATGTAAAACTAAATTTTCCTTGCCGTACCGAATCTTGCCCGATATAGATCGTATTCGGGTAATCTGTGTAAGAGAAGCGGACCGTATCTCCTTTTTCATTCGTATTATTGCCCAAGGTGGTCAATGAAGCTTTACTATCCAGCACCGTAGCATTTAGGATACCGGTAAAATCGTTAGCCAAGCCCCCTTTCGTATCTAAGATCTCTCCTCCACCGTTATTTTCTCCAAAGCCTTAAACGTAAAAGGCTCATCTGATATGGCCTTGCCGTTCACGGCTGTCACTTGCGCCTTATACTCCGGATAGGAGATTCTCAAAGCAGGGTCACCTATCAAAATAAAATTAAGTTTATTGATACCAGACAGTTTCCGCTTGGTCTCCATCATGGCCTCGCCCAAGGTACGGGCCCGTCCGTCACTCTCCCTCTCAAAGAGATTGCGGTAAAGTTCCTTATTCAGTGCCGAGTTACCGCTAGATACAACCACACGGGTTGTCGTAAACAATGCGATCCCTCCACTTTTTCGCATTCAAGAAAACAGATTCTCCCGCCGAGGTATTCACGTCATCGAAACGGGTAAAATCGCAAGTCGCCGTCACCCAAATGGGTAGTTTCGTATAAGTAGATTGTAAGATATCCGTCTGTGTCCACACGTATTCGTCAGACCAAGCGGTCGTATTACCATGCCCCGTATAGTTAATCAACAGTTGCCCTTTCTTCAATAATTCAGAGATCCGCTTACGTACATCCGGATACGTTCCGCTATTATCTCGCTTAAACGCATCGAAATAAACTTTATTCGTTAGGAAAGCCCCATGATTTTCCTCTATAAACCGGGCCAGCTCATCAGCTTGTTCCGCATGACTACTCGTATAGTGATCCGCATTGTTACCATCATCCGCCACGAAGGTGATTTGGTTATTTTTCCAGCCGCCTCTGTCCTCGTTCCGCATATAACCGATTACCTTATCTACCATTTGGGTAGCCTCCGTTACCGTCCGCACGGGGAAACGTCCTACACCTATGCAAATACTGTTCGGCTTATCAAGTGCCTCCTCGGATACATTATCATTCAATAGCCCATAATAATCATCCGTTACATACGAGAAATTAGAATTATAGAACAATCCTGAATATTCAAACAAGGACGCTCTCGACTGATAGGTCAGCAACATATTATCCCTGCTATATTTTTCACGTCCGAGCAAATTCCCCGGTTGTCGTAAATACCATCGCCAAACAATAACAGGTATTTTGGAGCGTTACCGGCAGACACGCTACGATCGTAGAACATTTTCATGAACCGGCGGTAAGCGGTAGCGTCAGGCGCACCGCTTGAGAACTCATTATAAATCGACTGAGGATCCACGACTTCCACGGTCAATCCGTCTGTTGCCCGGTGTTCCTCCGCCAACCGTTCCGCTTTGCGTTTGGAAAGCTTTAGCCGCTATGATGATCATGTCTTTTGCTCCAAGGCATGTAGGTTTTGATTCTCCACCTCACCGACAACCTCCGGAGAGATAAAGCTCTGATCCGTCCGTACCAAAAACGAACTCCCGTAAGGTACCGGCAGGAATAGAGAAAGTAAGTTCGAGCCATTCAATTCCGTCTCCATCAGTCTTACCTGCTGAGCATCCGTCACATCAAAGACCAAGGTATTCGCGCTTGCGCCCTGTACCACGAACCGGGAAACATTTCCGATAGAAGCTATACTACGAAAAAGTATAGGCCCCATACGGCTGCAAAGTCCTCTTAAAATGTAACCGAACGTAATTTTAACCGTACATTGTTATGAGAAGCCGAATTATAAGACACGACCACACTGTTTTTTCTCTCTCTTCTCGCCTTTCCATACCGCCGTGCTTACCCCTTCTAGCGCCTTCACATATTCCTCTCATTCGAGCGGATCGAAACGTCCAGAACATTAGACTGATTAATACTAAAGAAGCGACTCCCTGTACCGGAAGTGACTTTGGATACAAAGCTCATGGTTACCTTAGCGTCTTCATTCGTGATTCCCGGAATTGAAGAGAATGTTGATAGGGTTCGAGGGGGGTAGCTCCGCTGTAAAATCTTCCCCATACAGCTCCCTACCCGATTTCGCCAACGATACTAATTTCTTGCTCATGCACCAAATAATCATCGTAAGTCGTGATCCGATTAGTCGCGCCACTCGCTTGAGCCACGGAAGTCATATCATTCGTCGGAGTGGCATCGGTCACAAAATAATAGCCATACAATGAATAAGGATTATTCGTATGCACGAATGTCTGGCTCGACGAGTCATACTCCCATTTAACCGGCCCTTTCCCGTAGAATAACAGGTAATCACCCCACGCCAAACCGGTGTAGAAGGGACATCATCGATATATTCCTTACTGAAATCCTCATCCAAGGGCCATCCTCCATAGCCATGGACAGAGACTTTCGATGGGTCCGAGAAACCCATATTCTTCAAATCCGCATAGATAATTTGTAGATTCCGGTCTTATCCACCCGGATCTTCACCCATTTCCCCTCCGATAACAGGGATTTAGAAGCATAACGGCTACCATCCGCCCATGTATATGAGCAAAGTAATAAACCTATAATGAATATATATATTAATCTTCTCATCTCACATAAAAATCCAGAAGCTTCCCGCTCGCCAAGATATCCCTCCAGATGATCGTCGATCTTCACGGGACCTACGCCAGCAGGTGTTCCGGTATAAATCAAATCGCCTATTTTCAGCGTAAAGAAGCGACTTACGTACGCAATAATCTTATCTACCGAAAACAGCATATTCAGGTATTGCCTTCCTGTACCTTCCGAGCCATTGATATCCAGATGGAACGGAAGCCGGTTTACATCCCCGCTTGCTCCAGCGGAATAAAGGTCCCGATCACAGCCGAATTATCAAACGCCTTACTAATCTCCCACGGTAGCCTTGCGCACGCAATTTATTCTGCAAATCCCGTGCCGTGAAATCAATACCGACCCGTAACCTCATTATATAACGATGAGCGAAACGCTCGGCTATATTTTTCCCCAAACGGTCTATCGTACTTGCCACGATCTCCGTCTCATAATGAACTTCCGATGAAAAATCCGGAATAAAAAACGGTTTCCCATCTTTCAACAAAGAGGAGTCCGACTTCATAAAAATAGTAGGCTCTGATAATTTAACGAATGATGCAGCTCTTTATTGTGGCGGCATAGTTCATTCCAACGGCGATAATCTTCATATTTTTAGTGATTCATTGAGTTCAATCGATTAAACATAACAGCTAAATGCGCATACATAGAAGTGATTCTGGACTACGATATGTTCGGCACCCGTATACGGAAGGGGGTAAAATTCCAAAGAGCCTTGATTCCTCCTCGATAATCCGGTCTGTCACCTCCTGCGCTTTCTCCACCGGCACGGTGATCACCCCGATCGTCGCTCCGTATTCCTTCTGATTGGCAGGAAAATCATCCATATGAAAAACGGGAATGCCATTGATCATGCTCCCGTCCAAATCCTCACGGACATCAAAGCCAGCCACGATCTCCAAAACCATATTGGCTCAGTCCGGTGTCATGCAACAAAGAAGCGCCCAGACTCCCTACCCCAAACAGAAATGCCTTATGCTGGGATGTAAAACCGAGGAAATCCTCCAATACGTCAACCAACGCGTTAATATCGTATCCCACTCTCGTCTTCCCGGAGATATTCACAAAAAAGAGAGATCTTTAGCGACCTGACTAGGATCTACATTAATCTCCTTAGCGATCTGGGTAGATGAGATAAACGCTTCCCCTTTCCTTTCATCAACTTTACGAACGCAAGATACCACGGCAACCTCCTTAACGTAGGTTCCGGCACTTTCCATGCCTGTTTTATATCATCGCTGGCCATTGTCTAATTCTCCCTATTCATGTATAACATTCGTGCAAGCTTACAAAAAGTACAAAATTAAAAAAGATTCACCAAAAAAAAGCCCTGATCGAGAAACTGTATTTAACTACCACCTTAACAGTGGTCTCACATTCAACAATCACGGCTTCGATACCGGCAAGTATGACGATCCTAGCGTTGTCGCTATCTAACAGATAGTCCTAATCCTAGCAATTACTGGAAGGTGTTGAAACATAGGCTAAGAAAAAGGAAATGAGTCGGTTACAAATTGTAACCAACTGAAATTACCTTCTACCGATGGGAAATACTACAAAACCGACGTAGCTACGACAGAACAGCTGTTCCGGCTTATCAATCCATCCCATCCCCTAAAGCAGAACCTTTCAAGCTATGGATGGCCCAAAAGCGGCAAAAGAGCGATTGGATGAAATGCAAGACCCCGAGTTAACGATAGATCGAGCCATGAGGGGAATATAAAGCGTTGGGGTACTCGGATAATTGGATTAATCAACGCCTTAAAAAGCATCGAGATACGTAAAGACCTAACCGATGAATGGAAACGACACGGACTACAAGAGGGCGTTCAGTTTGCTACCCTTACAGATATCATCTATCAAACGTGGGCCGGTAAAACTGCCAAAGAAAAGAATCGCAACATCTCGAAGAACACGAAGTTATCGCCAAACAAGGAGGAAAAGCAGCAGAGGCCGCCCGCAAACAACTTGAAAGCGATTTGGCCACTCGGTAATCTCTCCCCTCAACGCTAGAACCGGATTGAGACTTAAAGATAAAAACGACAAAGAATAGACAAAAAGCCCCGATCGAGAAACCGACCGGGGCTTATTCTTTTTCCGCTTTCTTGCCTCACGGAAATACTGACGGAGAGCTTTAATTTTTTACTTTAGTATTAATATCCCCGCATGTTCTACCTCACGGTTTACTTGAAGACGAATCTCCGCACGGGAATCTTAGAATTATATATCTTTATTATTTAACTACCACCTTAACAGCGGTCTCACCTTCAACTGCTACGGCTACGATACCGGCAGGTACGGCGATAGTTGCGTTATCAGATGTAAGAACTGTCTCAGCGACTACCTTACCTAAGATGTTAGAGATAACTACTGATTTACCTGCGGCACCTTGGATAGTTACGGTACCGTTATCAGTTGTCACAGACACACCCTCAACAGCGTCGATAGTGCCATTTGAGGTCGGGATTACCTCAGATTTAGCAACACCAAACATGGCGGCTTCATCCATCTTCTTAACCATCACCAATACGTCGTTACGAGTAGCTACATATTGATTTGACTTCATGTTCTGCAAAGACACGCCACCATCCGGGTTCAAAGCGAATGCCCAATTAGCCTCGTTATCATGCTTCTTCACATATTTAGCCGTATCCGTAGCGGTATATAATTCCAAGGAATCAGTGCCTGCCACATACTTACCCTCGATAAACGCTACGCGAAAAGACCTTCCCACTTATAAGCGTTAGCCGTAGAATCCTCTACGCTTACCATATACAAGCTATTGCCGGCCTTTACCGTAGCAGAATCCAAACCCTGCTTTAGTAGAGATAAAATACAATGGTTTCGTCTCGTCCGTAGCATCTGCGGTATCAACCCACAAAGCGAAGTTCTCGGCCTCGAAAGCGGATCTCAATTGACCGACACGTTTCAAGGGAAGCGAAATTGTCATCCGTACGAGTGATAGACATAGCGTCATCGGAAGCCAAAGTAATGATCTTATGACCTGCCGCCTCTGCTTTGGTACTCATTCTTCTCATTCTCGAGCCACGAATACGGTGGACTACTGTAGAAGCAGATTTCTCGATAGCACCCGTAGTAATGTTCGCGATAATATAGTTACCGTCCATAGAAGTGGATGCCAACTTACCCTTTGTCTCATCTGTTTGAGCATAAGCCAACAAATACTGACCTTCAGTGGCGGTAGCCTGGAAGAATACGACCACCGTGTCATTCTGCGTATTATAAGCCTCTTTAGACAAGACAAACTTATTCGCTTTTATCATAGGCCAGATGTCTGTCACCATAGCGTTCAACCAACATATAAGCCGTGCGGCTCAAGGAATCTTTCGATGTATAACCAAACTTCTCAGAGTCATAAGGTTTCACCGTAAAGAACTGTCCATCGCTATTAGCGGCGAAAATAGAGGAATCCTTGGATGCAATGAAGATGCTATTGCCAGCGATAGATTGAACACGCAAAGTAAACGATGTGTTCGCTACCTCTGAATCAGAGAAAATGTCTATAACCAACATACTTGCCGGCTTCACCAGCTGCGGTAGTAAGAGCTGTCAACTTATAATCCGTACCATTGATACGATAGATACCTTCTTTATCGGTCTTATAGTAAGCGCCAGAAGCCTCTCGCTTATTACCATACGCTCTGTTATACAAAGAATAGTTGTTCTCACCTTCATGAATCATGATATACTGTGTAGCAGGAACTAAGGCAGAAGCGACATCCAGCTATCCTTATTAGTAGATGCATTATTAGCACCATAATACTTACTCAAAAAGAACCATCATCCTTCACTTTCTGGACGGCGTAAAGCTACTTTCGTATTCAGATCAGAGATTGCGGAGCCAGTCTTAAACGTGATCTTTGTAGAAGGAGCTGTCGCATTTTCTATAACAGAAACCTCTTTCCGATCAGACAATTCTGCCACATATACATACCAAGACTTACACCAGATGCAAGAGATTTCTCTTGCACATCATCCTTGTAATATCCGCTTGTCTTCTTTGCCTGTAAACCAACCACCTCAATATTCATGGAGGCTTTATCATAATTATACGAGGTCACAAAGCGATAAGCGTTAAGTACACGTCCTGAGCGGGCCCACTTTAGTAATCTTTCCGGCGGCATCTTTTTCGTTATTTTCAACGTATCTTGAGTAAACACAACACCTGTCGTACCCAATCCCTGTAAAATAAGTAGTATCAGCCACCAAGTAATATTGTACCTTTTGTTTTTGCCGCATTCTCAATAACCTTGCCACTAACAGCGAAGAAAGCTGTGTCACCAGCTAAAACCGCAGGAGAACTTACAACAGGAGCATGATCCGCATCAGAATCTAATTCGAAAGTACCAGTCGTACTTCCATCATGTAAACTTCCGCTCTTAACATAGATTCTATGAAGAGATTTTCTCACCATTTGCAGCCGGAGAGAACGCTAGCTCAAAACCTTTACCTCCATTTTTCTCATTCAACTGCTTGGCAGACATATTCGCTGCCGCAGGTACGTCTTCCTCTAGCGCAAGCATACCACTTGTGGGAGGGGTAACTCCTGTCTGTTTCTTTACTTTTACAACGCCACTCTCCTCTACGAGATAATAAGTATTACCCCCAGATACGGAATAAATTCCAGAAGCCGAAGAAGAATGCCCCTGCCATCCCCAAGTATTTACGGCACCACCAGAAATGATAGCATTCGCTTCCTTAGCGTCGAAAGCCAATACCTTTCCTGTTTTTCTGTTCGTAAATGTAAACAATGAATCACCGCTAGCCGCAATAGTCTTGTTGACTTTCCAGAAATAACGATCACTCAACAAATTATCCGGAGTATCCGTTCCCGCAGAACTGTTGAGCCAGTCGCCTGAATTCAGCACGACACTATCCGTCTTCGCTATATCCACACCCAAATATTTTTCGGTTGAAGTTGGGGTAGTCGTGCTATATTTCAAACGATAATAATTACCGTTCGTCACATTCGCTACCGCGCACTTGTGGAAAGCGCACTTACTGCCAAGAAGACAGCAGCCAAAGTAGAAAACTTTTTGTTCATAATACTGAAATTAATATTAATACTAGTGTTTATTAAGATAATCAAATACTTAGCTCTATTGAAAATCGTCCCCAAACCATTAAAACGACTAGTCTAAACGATCGTCTAGATTAGCGTTTTTGAGGGAGGAAAAGAGAGGTTCGTTTACGGAATCGGTTATTTCGTAACGGATAGCCTATTTGATTGATAAGAAAGAGGATAAGGGGTGAAAAAAATAGCCCGGAAGGGTTGCAGAAGTCGAAGAAACGCGTACCTTTGCAAATGACTAAAAGAATCGATCGTTTAAACTAGTCGTTTCTACACGATAATAGTATTTATGAATCATACAAACTTTACGCCTTTATAATAATGTACATACGTACATTGTATATCTATAAAAAAGTAACACGTTGACATTTTGTATTCTTAACTCCCGGAGAATCGATTTTTCGAACAAAGGCTACAGCTCGTTCCCAAATAAGTAAGAAAAAATCGCAATCAACTTTTTAACAGGCAGATGCTTCAATTTGTTTATCACGAAATTCATTCATCGTAATTCATATCTATTGACTTCTTCGGGCTATCCCATGATATGTTACGACTGGGTTCTAACAGGGTTACAAGAGATGCGACTACCGAAGAGTTATTCGTGACTGTTTATAATGCCCAACGGCAGTATAGGCGTTACCCATCGCCCATATATGTGCAGGCTTTTGTCGTATATCGTGCGTAAAGGCCGAACTTTTTATATAAAACCCCGATTATCGTCTCCCCCTTCCCCTATTTCACAATACCGGCAAAAGGATTGCCACGATTTAAGCCTTATATCAAACAAAAGTCAAGATAACAACCGTTTTCACGACATGAGATTCCCTTCAAGATCCGGTATATTAACGGCAACATTATGACCTTCAAAAACACGTACGTCTTTTTCCGAAAAAACACGTACATGTTTTTCAAAAAAGACAAAACGTGTTAAAAATAAAAAGCGTATCTTTTACCCAAGAGATGGAAAAAGAACCATCTATTATTCATTATTAATCACTAAAACCTATAAACACTATGGGAAAATTTATCAATCCCTTCACCGATTTCGGCTTTCACCGGATATTCGGGCAGGAGGTACACAAGGAGTTACTAATCGATTTCCTGAACCAGTTGTTCTTCGGAGGCACGACATTGAGGATATCACGTTCCTTAACCCGATTCAGACCCCCGAGACGCTGGATGACAGGGGGAATCGTTTTTTGACGTGCATTGCAAGGATAGCAACGGAAACCTATTCGTCGTTGAGATGCAAACCGGGGCACAACCTATTTCCCACGACAGGGGACTGTACTATCTGGCGAGGGCCATCAGTAACCAAGGGCAAAAGGGAAGGACTGGAAATTCGCGTTGCAACCCGTATACGGGGTATTCCTACTTAACTACAAGATGGACGTGAACTCAAAGTTCCGGACCGATGTTATATTGGCGGACAGGGAAACCGGAAGGATGTTCAGCAGACAGGATACGGCAAGTCTACCTCGAGCTGCCCTACTTCCAAAAAAAGAACCGGACGAGTGCGAGAACGATTTTTTGAACGTTGGATTTATTTATTGAAGCATATGGACACTTTAGAGAGAATGCCGTTCAAGGCGAGAAAGGCGGTCTTCGACAAGTTGCTGGAAGTAGCCGACGTGGCAAACCTCAGCAAGAGGAGCGCATACAATACGACGAGGCTCTGAAACGATACAGGGATTATAAAGAATACGATCGATTACGCGGAGGAGAAAGGGATATTGAAAGGGAAAGAATCTACGGCCCGTAACATGAAAGCCGAGGGAATCGCACCTCTCATCATCCAAAAAATGCACCGGACTCTCCCTTGAGGATATAGAGAATTATAAAATAAGCCCTCCAGCCCTATTCTCGCTAACCGAATGGTTAGAAGAACAAAAGGCTGGAGGTTGTCTCTATCTATAAGGGAAAGAGTTCCTTAGATTCTCTCCAATGTAGCTGTAATAAACTCCCAGATCTTCTGTACGGAATGAATATTCACTCGCTCATCCGGTGAGTGCGGATATTCCAAATCCGGTCCGATAGAAACCATATCCATATCCGGATAAGCGCCTTGGATGATACCGCATTCCAATCCGGCATGCATCACCTTCACCTCAGGTTCCTTACCAAATAAATCCAGATAGGTAGATTTCATCAAGTTCAAGATCGGGGAATTGATATTAGGCTGCCAGCCATTATAATGACCGGACTCCTCCACCTTAGCCCCTGCCAAAGCGAATACACTTTCCAGACTTGAGCAAACAGAATCCCTGCGAGACTCGGATGAGCTACGCACCAAGATTTTCACCTCGATCAACTCATCAGATGTCTTCACGATCGCCAAGTTAGAGGAAGACTCAACCGTACCCGGGAAATCATGCAACATGCTAATCACACCATTCTGGCAACCCTCGATCGCATTGATCAAATCATCCTGTATCTCCTCCGGAATCAACGTAGACGGCAATTCAACCATCTCCGCAACGAAATCGATCTTATCCTCCACACCCATATACTCCGTACGGAACATATCTTGGTAATCAGCCACTAGCTCCCAAAGAGACTCCACGTTATCTCCAGGAATCGTTATCACGGCAAAAGCCTCACGAGGGATTGCGTTAGGCAAGGAACCACCCGCCACAGAAGACAAACGAGCGCCATAATCGCATACCGCCTCTTTCAAGAAACGGAAGATCAACTTATTCGCATTCGCACGCCCTAAATGAATATCCACACCGGAATGACCACCTTTCAAGCCAGCCAAGCTAACCTTGACAGCCACGTCACCTTCCGGAATATAAGTATCCTCCTTAAATTGGAAAGAGACATTCACGTTAGCGCCACCCGCGCAACCTACGAACAACTCCCCTTCCTTCTCGGAATCACAATTCAATAAAATATCACCCTTTAAGAAATGCGGCTTCAAGCCGAAAGCGCCGTCCATTCCCTGTTCCTCATCAATCGTAAACAGGGCCTCGATAGGTCCGTGACGCAAGCTATTGTCCGCCAACACGGCCATCGCCAGAGCGGCGCCCATGCCATTGTCCGCCCCCAAAGTCGTCTCACGGGCCGTCACCCAATCACCGTCTATGTAAGCGTCGATCGGATCTTTCTCGAAATCATGCTTTACGGAAGAGTTTTTTGGGGAACCATATCCAGATGAGACTGCAATGTCACGGTCTTACGACCTTCCATTCCCGGAGTAGCCGGTTTACGAATCAAAACGTTACCCACCTCGTCTTGCAGGGTTTCCAATCCCAATCCTTTACCAAAGGATATCATAAAACGGGTTACAGCCTCCATATGTCCGGTCGGACGGGGATTTGCGTAAGGTCATAAGAAATAACCCCAAACTGGCTGCGGAGAAAGATTTTTGATTTCTGCGGACATAGATGTTAATAATTTAGTTCAGTTCATATTTAATACATATCTTGTATTCATCACGAAACAGCGACCGGAGCCTCCTTTGTTCTCCCGATTGGTGAGCGGTAAAGCTACCACTCCGAATAATCCGCACAATCCCGTCCATACCGTCTGTACCGTATGAACGACCAAGGCGAACGCCGCCGCGTCATTCTCGTTCACGCCAAAACAAACCAAGGTAGCGATCACCATGAAATGCCATGGTCCGATACCACCTTGAACAGGCACCGCCACGCCGATACTACTCATCGTAAACGTGATCAGCCCGACCACGATACCCAAGTCCTTGGTAAAAGTCGAAAGCATAGAACGTAATATAAAAAGTAACAAAAATAACCTCCCCAAATCAATAACGTCTCTATCACGAAACGCATCTTATGCTCCATGTACCAGATACTCTTCATACCGGTCCATACATTCTTCAACATGCCTTTGGCTTTCTGTACCAGCGTAAAGTTACTCATATAAGTGAATACAAACCAAATTACAGCGACAAAAATTATCACCGCCACGTAAATCCATATCGAATTAAACATGGATTGGAACCCTTCGAGCAAAGCCGGGTTCTTAGCGAAGAAACTCGTAAAGAAGCTTATATTAAATATGAATATCATCAAGGTTATCAAACCGACCATGATCGTATCGCTCACACGGTCGATCAACAGCGTACCTAACAGCTTGGTAAACGAGATCTTATCGTATTTCGTGATCATGCCGCAACGCCATACCTCGCCGACACGGGGCAACACCAGATTCACTGCGTAATTACCCAGCACGGCGTAAATCACGTTACTCATCTTGAAGCGCTCGCCCAAGGAACTGATCAGCAATCCCCACCGTAAACCACGGACGATATTGGCGAACAAGCCGAACAGTAAAGAAACCAGAATAATATCATAACGAACCCCCTCCTTGACTACTCGCCAAATCTCAGTGATATCCATTTTCCGATACAAAAACCAAAGGAGTAAACAGCCGAAGGCTAAAGGTAGAATTATCTTCAGAAACGTACGTAGAATGCTCTTAAAATCCATTAGGTATAGGGAACTTTAAATTATTTATTGTACTTTTGTGCATCCGCAAAGATAAGCATAATATTTAAATACGAACACATTACACCAAAAAGTGGATGAGATTAGTTAAGCCAAAACAAAAAAGCATTAGGGACAACATTTCCTGAAAGATCTGCAAATAGCACAGCGCATTGCGGACACACTCGATACTTTCAAATCCTTGCCGGTCTTGGAAATCGGACCGGGAATGGGAGTCCTCACCCAGTTCTTGCTGGAGGCGGGACATGATTTGACCGTTGTCGAGTTGGACATGGAATCCGTAGATTACCTGAACCAGAATTTCCCCGATCTGAAAGGACGTATCATCGCCGAGGATTTCCTGAAATTGATCTCTCGAAGCTATTTCCGGGGCAGTTTTGTGTGATTGGCAATTATCCTTATAATATATCCAGTCAGATATTTTTCAAAGTGCTCGACTACAAGGAACATATTCCCTGCTGTTCGGGGATGTTACAAAAAGCGGTAGCGGAACGCCTAGCGGCAGGTCCCGGTAGCAAGACGTACGGAATCTTGAGCGTATTGCTTCAAGCTTGGTACGAAGTGGAATATCTGTTTACAGTCAGCGAGAATGTATTCGATCCGCCTCCAAAGGTGAAAAGCGCCGTATTGAAAATGACTCGTAACGACCGAAAACAAGGAGCTGGGATGCGACGAGAAGTTATTCAAGACCGTAGTAAAGACCTCATTCAACCAACGAAGAAAAACGCTTCGTAATTCCATGAAACCCCTATTGGGTAAAGATTGCCCGGATTACGCCTTGCCGATATTCGACAAGCGCCCGGAACAGTTATCCGTGGAGCAATTCGTGGAACTGACCTTGATCAGCCAAAAGCATCTGGAGAAGCAGGCTGGTGATGTCCTATAATAATATAAGAGTCCAATGATCGAACTGACGAAAGATTACATCGAGAACCTGAAAAGCATCATCGAGGCCAAAGATGACGCTAAGGCACAGGAGGTACTTCATGAACTGTATCCTGCCGATATAGCCGAGCTTTATCAAGAACTGAACTTGCAAGAGGCCATTTATCTCTATCTATTGATGGATGGCGAAAAGGCAGCGGATGTTCTGATGGAACTGGATGAGGAAGACCGTCATAAGTTATTGAAAGAACTTCCCAATGAGCTTATCGCCAAGCGTTTCGTCGATAACATGGAAACGGATGATGCCGTTGACTTGATGCGTGAGTTGGACGAAGATACCCAGGAAGAGATTCTTTCGCACATCGAAGACGTAGAACAGGCGGGCGACATCGTCGACCTCTTGAAATACGATGAGGACACTGCCGGTGGATTGATGGGTACCGAAATGATCGTGGTGAACGAGAATTGGAGTATGCCCAAATGTATCGACGAGATGCGCAAGCAAGCGGAGGAGATGAGCGAGATCTATTATGTATATGTAGTGGACGACGACGAGCGCTTGAAAGGCGTGCTCCCCTTTGCAGAAACTGATTACCCACCCATCCGTCTCGAAGATCAAGCATGTGATGAAGAAAGACCCGATCTCCGTTCGCGACAGTGACAGTATCGAAGAGGTGACCGAGACGATCGAGAAATACGACTTGGTAGCCTTACCTGTTGTCGATAGTATCGGACGTCTGGTAGGACGTATCACCATCGACGACGTCATGGATGAAGTACGCGAGCACGAACGTGACTACCAGTTGGCATCCGGTATCTCGCAGGATGTGGAAACTTCGGATAATGTCTTCACCCAAACGGCCGCCCGCCTTCCTTGGCTGCTGATCGGCATGATCGAGGATTGGGAAACCCGTTATCCTCGGTGGTTTCGAGAGCAGTTTCGCCACTAACCCGAAGATGGCGCTATTTATCCCGCTGATCGGTGGTACCGGTGGAAACGTAGGCATACAATCTTCCGCTATCGTGGTACAAGGCTTGGCAAACAATACCTTGAAGGGAAGGGAATATCGTACCGCAAATCCTAAAAAGAGTCCGTAGTTTTCGTTAATCAATGCCAGCATTATCAGTCTGGTCGTGTTCATTTACAACTTCTTCATGCTGGGAGACCGGGGGGATTACGGCCTCCGTATCTTTAAGCCTATTCGCCGTCGTAATGTTCGCCAGTATATTCGGCACGTTAGTTCCCATGACCTAGATAAGATGAAGATAGATCCGGCCTTGGCGACCGGGCCGTTTATCACCATTACCAACGATATTATCGGTATGATGATTTATATGTTCATTACTTCCGCGTTAGCTTGATACCACGGGGGACGGACGCCGTCCCTACAATGTTAAAATAATATGTTATAGAACATATCTACGAAATAGCTGTTATCTTTGTAGCGGTTATCAAAAAAAGGTAGAAAAACTATGCTAACAGAAGCATTTTACATTCTCTTCTTCTTTTCACGGGAGAGTTTATCAGCTACTTTATCGACGGTTTCATACCGGGTAGCGTAATTGGGATGGTGCTATTGTTTTTAGCCCTCGCGTTCAAGAAAGTAAAAACCTGAAAAGGTGAAACGTCTTTCCACGGTTCTTACCCAAAACATGGATTATTCTTCGTTCCTGCCGGTGTAGGGCTTATGAATTCCCTTCGGGATCATCTCCGAGTATTGGGCAGTCCTGCTGATCGCTTCCGTAGTAAGTACAATTTTAGTCATCGCCAGCGTAGCGTTGGTGCAACAAAAACTGGAAAAGGGAAAATAGACCATGGATAATCTGGCGCATTCCGAGATTTTCGCTCTTACCTTGGTAATTGGTACCTACCTGACTTCCTTGGCTCTTTACAAGAAAGTCCATATCAGTCTTTTGCATCCTTTGCTTACGACCATCTTCGTGATTATCGTGGTACTGGAAGTCCTAGGCATTCAATATGAGTCGTTCCAGCAAAAGCAGTCATTTGATCCATTTTATGCTGGGGCCTTCCGTAGTGGCCCTTGGCTATGTGTTATATGAGCAAATCAATATCTAAAGGGAAATGTCGTTTCGATCTTGACTTCCGTATTTGTCGGGGCCATTGTCGGAATCGTAAGCGTAATCATCATCGGTAAATTGATGGGGAGCCGACCAAGCGTTGATCGCCACGCTCCAGCCGAAATCCGTCACCACCCCGATCGCTATGGGGATAGCGGAGAAAGCGGGCGGCATACCTTCACTTACCGCCGTCATCGTCGTAGCGGTAGGAATCTTTGGCGTATATGGGCCCTATTGTGATGAGGGTACTGGGAATAGATAGCCATATCGCTAAAGGACTGGCGTTAGGGGCTTCCTCCCATGGAGTAGGAACAGCAGCAGCCATTCAAATCGGGGCCATCGAAGGGAGCATTAAGCGGACTGGCAATTGGCTTGATGGGTATCATGACAGCGGTCTTGGTTCCGGTTATTCGGTTGATTTGCAACTATTTTTCCATATAAATACGCAAAACTTTTTGCTTTACTTTAGCGAATGTACTACTTTTGCCCCGAAAATCGTTAAGGATTACTCTATAACATTATAAATAAAAGAAAATAAATATGATCAATTCACAAGACATTAAGAAAGGAACTTGTATCCGTTTGGACGGAAAACTCTATTTCTGCGTCGATTTCCTTCACGTAAAACCGGGTAAAGGTAATACCATCATGCGTACCACATTGAAAGATGTTGTAAAGGCGGTCAGATCGAGCGTCGTTTCAATATCGGTGAAGTTGGAAGATGTACGCGTAGAACGTCGCCCGTATCAGTTCACTTATACGGAGGCGAGCATCATCATTTCATGAACCAAGAGACATTCGATGACGTGATCATCGACAAAAACTTGATCAACGGCGTTGATTTCATGAAAGGAGAAATTGTGACGTTGTTTCCTGATGCATCTACCGATCACGGTTCTTTTCGCCGACATGCCTACAAAAGTTCAATTAAAAGTTATATACAGAACCGGTATTAAAGGTGACACTGCTACTAACACCTTGAAACCGGCAGCCGTAGAGACTGGTGCGGAAGTTCGCGTTCCGTTGTTCATCAACGAGGGGCGAGGTTATCGAGATCAATACGACTGATGGTTCTTACGTAGGCCGTATCCGCGAGTAATCGGGTCTTGTCAAAATATACGGTTCCCGCTTGATAAGCAGGCGGGAACTATTTTTAACCAAATCATAAACCTTTCCCCGACTATGAAAGAAAAAGACAGGAAAACTTTCCATCAAGGAATGGGCCGAAAGACAGGCCCGTGAGAAAATGCTTCAAAAAGGCGCTTTCCGTATTAAGCGATGCCGAATTGATCGCCATACTGATCGGATCCGGCAACAATGAGGAGACGGCCGTACAACTCTCAACGGATACTTCACTCCGTAAACAACAATCTGAATACATTGGGTAAACGTTCCATCAAAAATTAACTTCCGGCTTTAAAGGTATCGGAGAGGCGAAGGCGGTCACGATCTGCGCCGCTATGGAACTAGAAACGGCGGGAAACCTCAGAGGCATCTCCTCAAGATGCTATCCGAAGCAGCAAAGACTCTATCTCCTATTCCGTACCCAACTATGCGATTTACCTTATGAGGAACTCTGGATCGCTCTAACCAATCCTTGCAAATAAGGTGATACAAAAGATAAAAATCAGTCAGGGCGGGTAAACCAGACTTCCGTGGATATCCGTTTGGTATTAAAAAGCGGCGATCAACGTCTTGGCCTCCGGTATAATCCTATGCCATAATCATCCATCCGGTAGCCTCCGCCCCAGTACGCAACAATGACGATGCCTTGACCGAGCGTATCCAAAAGGCGGCGAAGCTGATGGATATTAGGATACTGGAT
>VOFC01005182.1_pt1 | contig 40820 bp, 49 predicted proteins | sample 5384161 | NCBI WGS metagenome assembly VOFC01 (sample SAMN12384722, study PRJNA508395) | human gut metagenome | isolation source: healthy gut B | host: Homo sapiens
GATGGTCACGATCGGCTCCTGCAGGATCTTCGCGTAGGACGGCGAGGTGATGATCTTCTGCAGGGACTCGCGGATCTTCGCGCTCTGCTGGCGGATCTTGCGGCGGATGGAGGCAAGCTCGCTGCTGGCCGCATCCGCGATCTCGTCTTTGGAGAGGATGGAGTTGAAGATGCGTTCTTCGAGGTATTTATTGCTCGTGATCTGCTGGAAGTACACATCCAGCACGCTTGACTCCTGTGCGCTTCTCCCTTCGCCTTCGGAATACGCTTTTGTCTGGCGGGCAGACTTTAAAACAGCCTGCAATACGCAGCAGTTCTTCCGGGCTGAGGCAACCGCCGCGGTCGGCGCGGTCAAGCGACGCGCCCCATCATATAATCCGCCGAAGGACGGCGAGCCCTTGACCGTGATGCAGGCGCAGGCCGCGCTTGTCTCTTCCAGCAGGTGCCGGATCTCATCCGCGTCCGCAGACGGGCGGATGGCCAGGCAGCGGTCCTTCGCCGCCTGCGAGGAGGCATGGTCGGCAAGCAGCGAGAGGACCTTGTCCAGCTCGAGCTTGCTCAGGGATTTTTCATATTGTTCGTTCATAAGCGGTTCCTGTTCTTTCGGCTCCCTGTCCGGAAAGGGATTTATTAGAAAGTCGAGCGTGTAAAAGCTGCGCTCGAGCTGCGTAAGCAGATAGCTCTCCGCCGCATCACACAGCTCCTTTTCCGCAGAACCCGTCAGCGTGAAGGAAAAGAGCTTCTTATCCGGGCAGGAGACGATGTAGCGCATCGCGGCCAGCGACGCGGAGAGAGCGGCATGCGCACACCGTCGGACGCGCGGCAGCCGGCACACTCAGCGTCCCGTCTGCAATCGAGAAGCGGTCAGGGTCTTCCATTCCCGCACACACAGCAGCCGGAAAGCTCCGGCATATAGCCTGCGAGGGCGGCCAGCCGCAGCTCCGTCGCGGCCTTGACGAGCCGCGGCGGCTTTTTGAGCTTTGAAAGCGCGTAGAGCGCGTTCAAAATCAGCGGCAGCAGCGCAGGGCTTGCCGCATCCTCTTGCGATAAAACCTCGGCAAGCTGGGCAAAATAACTGGCAAGCGCCAGCAGTTCAATGTCCGTCCGCAGCTCCGGGAACATCTCAAGCGCCGTCGCCTCGGTGATGGAGGTGAAGCCGTGCGCCTCGCCGATGGTAAACTCCGCATAGGTCAGAAGCTGGCAGGCGCCCTTGAGCTTCGACCGGTTCGAGCGCACGCCGCGGGCCTTGACGGAAAGGAGCCCGTCGTGATCGGTCAGGATCGTCAGGATGCGGTCCGTTTCCTTATATTCGGTTGTCCGGAGGACAAGCCCCCGCGTCGTCAGGTAGTCCATGCTCTGCCCGTTCCCTTACGCTTTGCTGCGCGCGGCCCGCATCCTTGAACAGCAGATACGCCTCCGGCGCGCCGGTCTCGGTAAAAACTTCCCACAAAAACTCTGCTCGCATCGGTTCGGCCTCCTTTTCTGTTAGGATAAGCCGAACCGCCGGACGCTATGCCGGGGGATTTCTGGCAACGCGCCCTCAGGTAACTCAGCCCTTTTCCAGCAGCTTTGCAAGCACACTGCGTCCCACCTGCATCGCGCCCTTTGGGCAGAATTCCTGACAGCAGAAGCAGTGGATACAGGCCTTCCGGTCAATATCCGGCTTGCCGCCGCGCATTGTGATGGCTTTGGCCGGACAGATATTGGCGCATTTTTTGCAGCCGACGCAGGCGCTTGCGCGAAGCGGGGTACGGCGTAAGCATATGGAACAGGAAGCTGTCGGCAAGCTTGGCGAAAACACCCTTGCCGCCGCGGCGGAAAAAGACGCTCGCCTGCGAGGGGACGGTCTTGTAGTCCGGGACGGCAAATGCGGCAGGTTCACCGAAAATCGTCAGCTTTTTCCGCACTGTCCGGGCACAGGCCGCGCCGGATGGCAGCGGAGACGTCGGCACCTCACTGGGCATCAGACCGATGAGGCCACAGGCAGCTAAGTCAAGCTTATGCGCGCTCTGCGCTGCGATCAGGCAGCCGATGGGCGCGCGGAGCCCTGCGTCGGACCGTTGCCCTCCATGCCGACGACCGCGTCGCAGATGCAAAGGCGCGGTCTGCAATATTCGCAAAGGTCAACAAGCATGTCGGCAAAATCGGAGACTTTCGGGTATTTATAGTGATATTCCGGCTTCATCGTGCCGGGAATGACGCCGAAGTAGTTTTTGACAGCGTTTGTCATGCCCATCATGCCGTGCGTCTTGAGCTTGCAGAAGTCGATGATCGCGTCGGCCTGCTGCAGATAAGCGGTCATGGTGAACGAGCGCGCCTGCAAAGCCTCCGGGTACGAGACGGTACAGACAGAAAAGTCCTCGTTGAGTTCCGCACCGAGCGCTTCGGCGGCCCGCAGGCCGGTCGCGTCGTAGACATGCTGCAAATGTGCGCTCGTATACAGCCCGCCGGGACTATCGCCGAGGATCACATGCGCACCGCGCGCCGTCAGCATTCTCACAAGCGCGCAGACAACCGCCGGATGGACCGTGGCGGCCTGCTCCGGCTTCATGGCGGAAACAAGATTGAGTTTCAGTGCCACACGCATGCCGGGCGTGACCCAGTCAAGGCCGCCCGCCGCGTCAACGGCAGTTTGCAGTGCAGCAGAAACCTCCGCATCATCATAGCTCTTGCAGGCGGCAAACGCAGCATCCCAGTTCATATTCATACGTCCTCCTACAGCCAGTTAAAACAGTCTACCACTAAACGGACGCGATTACAATGCAGGAAATCCGCACAGTATTTACTTTTTGGTGAATTTATGTTACAATGATACAATATTTATGGGACTTTCTTTCCACCAGCCGCCTCGGCTGCGCGGAAAATGGAAGGAGAACATAGTATGGAAGACAAGTATTCAATGCAGCCCGGACAGGAACTCAGCCGGACGCAGAAGACGTCGACGCACTGCTGCAGGATGTCAAAAGTCTGCTCGGCGAGACCGACGCCGACATCGCCGCGGAAGCCCCTGGCGGACGAGCCGGACGCGGAAGACTCCGCCAGCCCATCACGGCCGACGACGTGCACATCGACTACGGCAAATTCTACGGTCCGGAAGAGCCCGGCCAGTCCAAGATCCCGCTGACCTACTACGAGCAGTCCAAGCCTGCCTACCAGCGCGCGCGGCGCGCGGAGTACGAACGCGTCCGCGAACAGGAACGCCTCGCGAGAGCCGAGCGTCAGCAGGCATTTCAGCCGCGACGCGCCGCCCGTGAAAAAAAAAAGGCCCGCACCGGAAAAAACAGAAAAACCCCGCAAAAACGCCGCGGAATACGCCGAATGGCTCTATTCCCAGGGCCTGAGCGACGAAGAACAGCAGGCCCGGCAGGAGCAGGAGGAAGCGCTCGCCGCCCCTGCGGGCCGGGGCCGCAAAAAGCAGGAGAAGCCCAAGCGCCATACCGGCCTGCGCATCCTCGCCGTGCTGGTGCTTCTGCTGGCGATCCTGACCGCGGCGTTCCACTTCCTCATCGCCAGCCAGCCGGAGGCGGAGAACGCCCTGTCCGCGCGCAAGCCCGGCACCTCCACCATCCTCGTCGCCGGTACGACGAGGGCGGCTACCGCACCGACTCCATGATGCTCGTGAACGTCGACCGGACGGAAAAGACCATCAGCCTCGTCTCCATCCCGCGCGATACGCTCATCTACTGCGAATATTCCGTCCCGAAGATCAACTCCGCCTACGGCTGGGCCGGGGGCGGGGAGCAGGGGATGCAGGAGCTGCTGCTGCGCGTGTCCGAGATCATCGGCTTCACGCCGGACGGCTATATCGTCGTCGACCTCAGCATCTTCCGGCAGCTGGTCGACCTCATGGGCGGCGTCACCTTCGACGTCCCGGTCGACATGCACTACTCTGACCCTACACAGAACCTCAGCATCGATCTGCAGGCCGGCAAACAGCACCTGAACGGCGAACAGGCCATGCAGGTCGCGCGCTTCCGCTCCGGCTACGCCACAGCGGACCTCGGCCGCATCGAGGTGCAGCGTTCGCTCGTCTCCGCCGCCATCCGCCAGTGGGTCTCGCCGAAGGGCGCCATCCACCTGCCGCAGGCCGTGAAGCTCGTCGCCGATCATGCCAATACCGACCTTTCTGCCCGCAATCTCCTCTGGCTGGCCGAGAGCTTCCTGCTCTGCAGCCGCAGCGACATCAACTCCGCCACGCTTCCCGGCTACGCCGCGAATTTTTCCAGCGGCTCGTATTACGTGCTGGACGCCGCGGGCGTCGCGGATATCGTCAATCAATATCTGAATCCCTACGAGAAAGGAGCCGAGGCCGCGGATCTGTTCATCCGCAACGGCTGATTCATCCCATGTACATCGATCCCACCCGCTATTCCGGCCGCCCGGCCGACTGCGCTTCGCGCCTGCCGAAGGAGCAGCGCTGCTATGACCTGCTGGGCCGCCTCGGCATCTCCTATTTCCGCGTCGACCATGACCACGCCGACACCATCGAGGCTTGCGAGGCCGTCGAGCAGGTGCTCGGCGAGAAGATCTGCAAAAACCTCTTCCTCTGCAACCGGCAGAAGACGCAGTCCACGCCCGGGAATAGCGCGGCAACAGCATAATTCTCGGATTCCGAGCGTGATTCTGCGACTGTTGGGTTGTATTCTCACTGCCGAAATCTTAGAATACCCACAGGACGCAAACCATCACCCATCAGGTAATGTAGGTACTTCTGTGATCGGCCTGATTGTGGCTTTTGAGCTGCAATCTTGCGTTTCTGAAAGCCATACTCGGCTTTTTTCTGGGCGCGATTTTCTTTGCGGCCAGTATCGTATGTCAGGCGGTATTCGTAAACAAGGCGTTTTTCAGTGTAGAAGATGCCGGACTGGACGATAGCACGCTTTCCGGCTTCAGGAAAAGCGTGATCGCCCTTGCAGAGAGATCCGTCGGATTGACAGCATCCTTCCTTGGCTTTACCCTTCCCATGGTTTTGGCCGATGCTGATATGGGGCTTGCCTCCGAAAGTCTGCTGATTTTGGGCGCTGTGGGCGCCGCTGCATTTCTGCTGGTCTATTCAGTCGTGCTGTATTTCCTGAATGCGTCTCTTTTAAAAAAGGCGTATACGATCTGTCCGAGAAGGAAGCTGCCATTTATCATCGAAACCACAAGTTGAAACGGAATTGCGCCATTGCGCTGGTCATTGCAGCGGTCTATATCAGGAAAAAGGCAAAGTAGAAGCTATGCCCGCAGGCCGATGCGGCAGTTTATGCCCATCTGATTCCTTCGACGCGGCATTTTTCAAGCGCTTCATCCTGTCCCTGCCGGGCGGCAGCAATATACCAGTGTTTTGCCTGCTCTGCATCGCGCGCGGTGCCGATCCCCGCTTCATAGAACGTTCCAAGGTTATACTGCGCGTCCCAATCGCCATGCTCTGCGGCGCGCTTTGTCCAATAGAACGCGTTCGCGTCGTCCTGCGGAACGCCCTGCCCCTTCAGATAGAACCAGCCGACCTGGCACTCAGCCAGCGGATACCCCTGCTCCGCCAGTTCCAGATGCCCCTTAAAGCAGGCTTCATATTCTCCCGCTTCCCAGTATCGGTCGATCAACTCGCAGCAGCGGTCATATTCGGACAGGGCTTATAATAATCGATTTCCATCGGTATCCCCCCGTTTTTATTTCTCCCACCTGTCGATGAGCGCCTGGATCTGCGCGGTGAAGCGGGTCAGGTCGCGGTTCGGCCGCTCCTTGCAGCTCTGCGCCACAAGAAGCAGGCGCTGTGCCGCTGCGATGAGCGCGTCGAAGACGCCCTTCTTCCGTGCCGCGCCGCTTGGCGATCGGACAGCCTTCCGGGAACGCGAGGAATTTGCCGGAAACAAGGTCAAACTCCGCGCCCGAGAACGGCGCAACGGCGACATAGCCCTTTTCCTGCAGCAGTGCCTGGAACGCTTCGCAGGCCTCGGTATCGCCGTGGTTGACGAAAATCGTCTCCGGCTTTTTTTCTCGAAGGCCTCTACCCAGTTCAGAAGGCCCTTCTGGTCGGCGTGGCCACTCGTGCCATGCAGGACGGCGATCTCGGCGTTCACGGCAATATCCTCGCCGAACAGCCGCACCTCCTTCACCCCGTCCAGCAGCGCCCGCCCCAGCGTGCCCTTGGACTGATAGCCCGCGATGAGGATGATATTTTCCGCCATCCAGAGATTGTGCTTCAAATGGTGCCGGATGCGGCCCGCGTCGCACATGCCGCTGGCAGACAGGATGACCTTGGGGCGCGGATCGCTGTTGATGGCCTTGGACTGCTCGGCCGTGATCGCGAATTGCAGTCCGGGGCACCAGATGGGGTTCTGGCCGCTTTTCAGGACGGCCTGCGTCTCCGGGTCAAAGCAGTCGGTATCGCACTGTAAAAAGACGCTGGTGGCCTCCTCGGCCAGTGGGCTGTCGAGATAGACCGGGAAGCCGTCGTGGCCGTGTACAAGCTTTTTCTGCTTGATCTCACGCAGCAGGTACAGTAGTTCCTGCGTCCGGCCCACAGCGAAGGCCGGGATGATGACGCTGCCGCCGCGGTCAAACGCCCGCTGCAGAACCTCCGTCAACTCCGCACGCACATCCTTGGGCTTGTCGTGCAGGCGGTTGCCGTAGGTCGATTCGACGACAAGATAGTCCGTCTCGGCGACGGGCAGCGGATCGTTCAGGATCGGCTGGTCGATATTACCGACGTCGCCGGAGAACACGATCTTTTTCTCAGTGCCGCCCTCCCGCAGCCAGAATTCGATGCAGGCCGAGCCCAGCAGGTGGCCAATATCGGAAAAGCGCACACGCAATCCATCCGCGATCGTCACGCACTCGCCGTACCGGCAGGGACGGAAGCACGCCGCCGCGCCCCTTCGCGTCGTCAACGGTGTACAGCGGCTCGACCGGCGGCTCGCCCGCACGCTCAGCCTTGCGCGTTTCCCACGCGGCCTCGGATTCCTGAATGTTCGCCGAGTCGCGCAGCATAACGTCGGCCAGACTGCACGTGGCAGGCGTAGCGTAGATTTTCCCGCGGAAGCCGTCTTTATAAAGCTGCGGCAGAAGTCCCGCGTGGTCGATATGCGCATGGGTCAGAAAAACGGCACTGACGTCCTTTGCCGCAACAGGCAGCGGAATATTTTCATAGACATCCATCCCCTGCTCCATGCCGCGGTCGATCAGATACTTCTCCCCTGCCAGTTCCAGCAGCGTGCAGCTGCCTGTGACCTCATGGGCAGCACCGACGAATGTAATCTTCATAGGCAGACTCCTCCTTTTTGTTCAGTATAGCATAAATCGCCGGTTCTGCAATCACCCGTTCGTATGCGAAAAAAATATTTTCGATTTTTTCAAAAAAACACTTGACATTTTGACACTCTTCGTCTATAATCAGCCTTGCTGTTTGAGTCGCTGGTATAGCTCAGCCGGTAGAGCAGCTGATTTGTAATCAGCAGGTCGGGGGTTCGAATCCGTCTACCAGCTCCATTTTACCGCAACACAGCATCCTGAATATGGGGGAATTCCCGAGTGGCCAAAGGGGACAGACTGTAAATCTGCTGTCAATGACTTCGGTGGTTCGAATCCACCTTCCCCCACCAAAAATGCCTGATATTCTTTGAATATCAGGCGTTTTTGCAACTATCTTTAGGTTTCTGTTTTACAGAGAAAAGCGTTGTTTTCAGGTATCAATGCGGCAGGCTTTTCCCTATAAATGTATAAACCATTTTAGGGAACGTGCTTCGTGAAAAACCCCGAAATCCGGTTTGACCCACACCGTGACCCACACGCGGAAATGTTCAGAGAGCGTCGGAGAGGATATTTGTCTTATCCTCTTCGACGCTCTTTTTGCTTTTTACATGACCTGCGCCATGAAATTGCCCATCTTTTCGGCGGCGCTTTCCTGCATTTGCCGCGTGACGTGGGTGTAGGTGCGCAAGGGTAAATCCAGCGTCGAAATGGCCGAGCATACTCGATACAGTTTTCACATCCACGCCATTCTGCAATGCTAACGTTGCGAACGTGTGTCGTAAGTCATGAAATCTCAGGTGTTCCAGCCCTGCATCCTTCAGGATTTTCTTGTGGATGTTGACCACCGAATCCGGATGGTACATCTCGCCCGTCTTGGGTGACGGGAACATCCAAGGATTGCTGGGGTGCTTTTTGGTGTTCTGCGATCAGCAGATCGACAGCATCCTGTGGGATGGAGATTTTGCGGATGGAGTTTTCCGTTTTCGGGCGTGTGATATCTGGTTCGCCCGCGTTGTTCCGTCCTGCCTGCTTGCTTACGGAAATCGTTTTGTTCTCAATGTCCAAATCCGACCATTGCAGCGCGACCAGTTCGCCTTTTCGTAATCCGCTGATGAGTTCGAGATAGAACATCGGCAGGACGCCACGTTGCTCGGCAGCGGTCAGGTAGGACTTGATCTGCTCCGGCGGCAGGATCTTCATTTCGTGCTTCGGGATTTTGGGCGGAATGCAGTCGTCCGCCGGATTTCGGACAATCAATCGCTCCTTAACCGCGCGGTCGAGTGCGTTGTGCAGCATCGTGTGGATGCCGCGAATCGTCGAATCGCTCAGTCCCGGTTGCTTGCCTTTCTGCGCTTCGCGGAGCCGCCCATGTTCCTGTAGGTCCTTGTAGAGCCATTGCAGATCGCGCCCTGTCAGCTTTTTCAGCGGAATATCCCCGATGCGCGGCGTGATGTGCAGTTCAATTCCGCGCCGGTAGTATTCGGCAGTCGAGAATCGCAGGTGTGGCTTTTGCGTATAGCTCATACCACGTTTGCAGCCATGTACCGAGCGTGTATTCGTCCGCTCTCCGTACATCGACGCTTTCCGCTTCCGCGACCACCTTTGCCAGCTTTTTCTTTTTACTTCTGCCTGTGTTTTACCGAGAACGCTCTTGATGATTCGCTTGCCTGTTTTTCATCATATCCAGCTGTATATCGCCCTTCCCAGCGCCCGTCCTTGCGCTTTCGGATGTTGCCTTCCCCGTTTGCCCGTTTCTTTGCCATGTCTGCGCCTCCTTCGTTTTGGTAGCACAAACAACTGCCACAGAACAGGCACAAAGTCTACTGATTTTTTCGGAAGACCGGAATATTTTTCATCTGGTTTTGTGTGTCTTGGAAATCCCTATTCTTTTGTTTACTGCGGCGCAGTTTTTGCGCTTGCCAATAGGCACACGGTGGCTGCTGCTATTTCTCACGATGCCGGTATTCTTCGACGGCCCGCAAGACTTCGTGCATCAGGGTCCTCTCAGATGCAGTAACAATGAGATCCGCAGTTTGCTCTCTGGAAAGTATATCTGCAAAAAGCGCATCTGTGGAGCAATGGAGCGCTACTGCAATTCTGGCGCAAAGCACTGCGCTTGGTCTTGCCTTTCCTAATTCAATATTTGATATGTACTTTTGGCTGCAATTTGTCCGTCGGGCGAGTTCTTCCTGCGATATTTTTTCTTGATTTACGCAGTTGATAAATATTCTGTCCGAGACGAAGGTAAAATGCGACTTCTTCGGCTTTGGGGTATCGTTTCCACGTCATGATTGTGCTTTATTTGCGTAATTCATATGGGCATCTCTACGTTTGATATTTCTGTTTATTCTAAAATTCCATCTTATTTTTCGGCAGTCATTAGCGTCGGCTGCATCTTTTTCTCCCACGCATTTGCAATGAGCCGGTGGCCCGCAGCCGTGGGATGAATGCCGTCTTGCGTCCAGTGTTCCGGCGGAAACATTTCACACGCTTCATCGAAGATCTTCTGGAGGTCTAAAAATTCTGATCCGAATTCGGCTGCAAGGCGGCGCGTGATGGCATTGCGAAGCGCGACCTCCTTATAGAATCTATCCCATTGTGTACCATCTGTCGCTGTTCCATGCGTCAGATACGCACCGAGCAGAATGAGCTTCGTTTCGGGAAGCATCCTTTTGTGTATCGCAGCAGCACCCGATACGTCTCCTCAAACAGCTCTGCATCCACGCCATCCTGATGGGACTGCTCGTGCCAGACGTCGTTGACTCCGATCAGGATCGAAATAACGTCCGGACGCAGATTGATGCAGTCCTTTTTCCAGCGGGTAAGCAGATTCGTCACGCGGTTTCCGCTGATGCCGCAGTTCAGCACCTCAATATCCGTGTGGTTCAGGCACAGATCCGCCTGGATCAGGCAGGGATAGCCGCTGCCCACAAAAGCGCCGCTGTCATAGCTGCTGCGCAGGCAATCCGTTATGGAATCGCCTTGAAATAGAATTCTCATATTGTCCTCCTGCTTTTGAAACTAGAAATGTAACGAATGCAGTCTATTCATAGTCTTCAAGTTTCCACTCGTCCAGCCAGTCAATATAGGCCATCTCTCCGTCAAATCGAAGCGGCAGCCAGATGTAGTCGGCAAGTACGGTGTTTTTGATGCCGATATCCAGCGTTTCTTTCTGCTGCTGCGGCGTATAAACGGCATTCGGGTTACTGCCGAACCCGCGTTCAAAGAGAATACGGTATTTTTTCATAGGAAAGCGACATTCTCTGCGGCAGCCAGCGATCGGCGAGTGCAATATAGAGGTTTTTTTGCCCGGGACCCGGAACACGGAGGAAATCTGTGAATGAAATGACGTGCGCGTATCATCCGCCGGATGCGGATCGCCCAGAACGCGGTACGGACCGTGCCAGGTATCGGCAATTGCAAGTTCCGAGGGGTTCGGGAAGTACCCGGTCGTACCGGAGGTAAGAAGATAATGCTTCCCTTTCCGGATAAAATGCGCAGGTGCTTCGCGCGTATAGGGTGGACCGAGGCGCGGAAAATGCGTGCTGTAATAGCCGGTCACGTTGGTGTAGTCATCCGTCAGATCAGCACAGATCAGCTCAGAGTGGACTCGTTCAAAGAAATAGTAGGCTTTCCCATCGGGCGCGACCGCAAGGTCAAAGTCGCCCGGCTCCATGCCAAGCGGCCAGAGTCCCTCGTGTACGACGGTGTATGGCCCCAGCAGCGCATCCGCAGTCAGAACTGTGCAACCCACGGACATGACCTTCAGCCAGCAAACGTATTTTCCGGTTTTCCGATTGTATAGGATGTGCGGACGATCAACGCATTTACTTGGGTGCAGCGTAGACGCAGGATCGTCCGGCTCCGGCGGAATGATCAGGCCAAGATCGTCCCAGTTGTAAAGATCGCCTGAGACATAGCAGCGGATTCCCCAGTGCCAGATCGAATCAAGGCCAGTCGTTTTTCCTTGTTTTCCCCCATACCAGTAGTAGCGGCCGTTTTCATAGAAAATAGAGCCGCCGTGCGCATGGATCCGCTTCCCATTGGTGTCCAGCCACGGCTGCCCCGGATGAAAACTCTTGTATTTCATGTGATCAATCCTCCTGTGTCACAAAAATATATCAGTTCGCTCGTGTGTCTATTTTCGCGCATCGCCTCCCGGCACTCCAATATGCCGCAAGCAGAAAAACCGCGGCAGCAAGCCAGCCGAGCGGATAGGATAAAGAGCGGCCCAGCGCGCCGCAGCGCGGGATCAGGACGGCGGCGCAGAACGCATTCCCGATGAACTCGCCGGTGCCGGACAGCATCGCCAGCTTTCCGCGTCCGACGCTGACAAAAAACGTGCGCAGTGGGTACACAACGCCAAGCGCCAGATGCCCCAGCCCATACCAGCGCCAGTATTCCACGCCGTAAGCGATGATCTGCCGGTTCTGAAACAGCATGCCGAAATACCACGCCCCGAGCGTCCAATACAGCAGGCAGCACAGCGCGCCATACAGAACGCAGCACACAAGCGATAACCGCAGAAACGCCCTGATATGTGCGGCATTGCCGGCAGCGAAATTGGGCGGCACAAACGCAAGTCCCGCCGAGGTGATAGCGCTCATGATGCCGGTCAGGGGCAGGCTGACACTCAAAACCGTAATATAATCAGACGGAAGCAAGCGGTTTGCCTGAAGCGTCACGATCAGGTATCCGGCGGTACAGAAAAGGTTTTGCAGCGCGATCGGCACACTGTCGCGCAGGATCGCGGCGGTCTGCATCCAGTCCGGTCGGAAGCGTTCTCCCGCGCGGAAATAGCCTTCCCTGCGGAACAGGAACCAATAAACCAGCAGATGCAGCGCCGCGCCCAACGCGCTGCTCAGGGCTGCACCGATCAGCTTCATGCGGAAAAACCGCAAGCAGAAGAACGGCGGCAAGCAGATTCGCGCAGATCACGATAATGTTGATCCAAAAGATCCGCCGTGAGCTGCCGATCCCGTTGACGATCGTTATAAAGAGCGCCGCAAGCGCGGAAGGCAGATACGCGATCAGATACAGAATATAATAAAGTCTCGCGTCAGCGCCGAACACCGGTGGAACGTTCAGCGCATGCAGAACCGGCTCTGTGAGCAGCAGCATCAGTCCCGCGCAGGCCGCGCTGGCAAGCAGAACCGTAAATCCCGCGTTTTTCATCGCGCGTGTCACGGTCGGATGGTCGTGCAGGGGCGAACTGGTGCGCAATTTTGATCCATGCAGCAGTATAGACGCTGGAAACGACGTTCACGAACAGCGTCGTGGCGACACTCAGATAGCCGGTCACGGTGAAATAGGTCTGCCCCGCGTATTGACTATAGAGCCGGTTCGTCAGCGTCGTTGTGACGGCAAGCACAAGGTTGACGAGGATCAGCTGTGCGCAGACACTCCAAAGCGCGCGCGAAGGAGAGATGCGCAGGTAGTCCGTGCTTTTTCCCGAAACTCGCATAGGCGTTGCTCCTTTGCGTCAGCAAAATGTTTTGTGGATTCTGCATAGATTATAGACCGGCGATTATGAGAAGTCAACAAATTTTGCTATACGGGTAAAATTATACTTGCTTTTCCGGTTTAGAAAAGATATACTGCAATCGTAAAAGGATTGATCATCCGGAATTATCTGATATTTTGATGCTTTTTGCATTGATCCGGGTAGCAAAATGGAAGGAGGAAACGCCCATGAAGGTCACGCGCACAGATGTAGCAAAGCTTGCAGGCGTTTCCACCGCGACGGTCTCCTATGTCCTGAACGGCTCGCGCAGCATGTCTGAAAAGACGCGGAAGCTGGTGCTGGACGCCGTTGAGCAGCTCAACTACAAGCCGGATATGATCGCGCGCAGCATGACAAAAAACGAGACCCGTCAGCTTTCCTTCATGGTCAACGATGCGACGAACCCGTTTTACGGCGAGATCATCGTCGGCTTTGAAAACGCCGCGATGGAGCGCGGATATTTCGTCAACATCTGCACCGGCAACAAGAATATCAACGACTATTTTCGACAACTATATCGCCCGCCGCGTGGACGGCGTTTTTATCGCTGCCATTCCCCTACAAGTTCGACATGGCCAAGCTCTACAGTCTGACCGATAATGGTATCCGCGTCGTCGTTTCCGGCAACACCGACGTCGATCTCAAGCGTGTCAGCTCGATTGAAAGCGATTATGTCACTGCAATGGATAAGGCGGTCAGCTACCTGTACGGCCTCGGGCACCGGGAGATCTCATATCTGAGCGGCCTCAGCCGGAAATTCCAGTTTGACCACCGTATCGACGGCTATCTCGCCGCAGTCGAGCGTTACCAGCTCCCCTGCGGCTCGGATCTGCTGTTCGACGGCAAACCGCCGTATCACACAGAGATCGCAGAGGGCTATGCGCTGACGCAGGAACTGCTAAAGTCGGAACGCCGGTTCACAGCCGTCATCTGCCTGAACGATCTGATGGCAATGGGCGCGATCTCCGCGCTTCAGGAGGCGGGCCTGCGCGTGCCGGAGGATGTTTCCGTCATGGGCTTTGACGACATTCTCTTTTCGCAGGCGTGGCGGCCCTCCATCACGACAATGGCAGTTTCAAAGGCGGAATTCGGCAAAAAAGGCGTTTGAATTGCTCTATACCAACATCCAGCAGGGCACGACCGGATATTATCTGAATCAGCTGGAGCTGATCCAGCGTGCATCGACTGCGCCTCCCGGCCGGTAATCACTTTGGAAATTCTACGGATCAAAAACGTAGAATTTCTTTCAGGCTCAAAAGTTACCCGTGTAGCATATTTGAATGAAGCGCCCGCAGCCCGCTCAGGCATGCAGAGCTGGCAGCGGCTTCAGGATACATTATAATTTTAACATGAAAGGAAGCAAACAATGAAAAAAGATGCAAAAGTGGATCGCGCTCCTGCTTGCCGTGCTGATGCTTTCGGCGATTTTTGCGGGCTGCGCAAAACCGACGACCACCCCGGAACAGGGCGACACCCAGCAGACGGAGACGGACACACAGGGCACGGAAACTGCCAATCAGCCCGCCCCGCAGCCGCAGGAGGGCTCTGACGCAGCATGGGACACCAGCAAAAATGACGAGATCATCGTCACGGTCATCAACGGCTACTATACCGCAGGCGAGAAGAAGCTCGCCGAGGAATACACCAAGCTGCACCCGGAAACCAAGGTCACGGTCGACGTTGTTTCTGACAACGACGCTTACATGGCCAAGATGCAGTCCCTGTTCTCCGGCGACATGACCGGCACCTCCGATATCGTCCATGCAAACTTCCTCACAAATGCGCTGGGCGGCAACGAGGTCTGCTTCCAGAAGAACTATCTGCGTGAGCTGAGCGACGTTCTGGATATGCAGCACCCGTATCAGGATGGCCTTGTCCGCGACATGTACAACGACACCATTCTGACCGAGGCCTGGAACGCCTTCGGCGGTCTTGGCATCGGTGCGCTGCCGTTTGACAAGACCGGTATTTCCTTCTACTATAATAAGACCGCGTTTGAAGCGCTTGGACTTGAAGCGCCGCAGACCTGGGAAGAACTGCTGGAAACCTGCCAGACGCTGCGCGACAACGGATACGAAAACCCGATCACTGTCGGTCAGGAGGCTTCCTGGATCCTTGCCTCTCTTGCAGACGCAGGCTTCCGCTATGAAGAAAGCGAATTCCTTGTGCAGCCCGGCGACGCGATCTATGACGCCGAGACCATGTCCGCAAACGACGGGTTTGTCTTTGATGACAACAACCTCTCCTGCGACGCCTTCACCGTGACCAGCACCGAGCGTATGCTTGCTGCCAGAAAGAACGATATCATCCATTCCAATATCAGCCGTACCTCCTGGATTGAGTTTGCGAAGCTCGCGGCATATTTCCCCGCAAACTGGATCGGCGGCGGCGCTGACAACATCACCGAGTTTGAAACGCAGGTCTCCCCATCCTGCTCAACGGCGCGTGGAATGTCGGCCTGATTCTGGACGACATCAATAACATGCCGGAGAGTGCGCAGTTTGACTGGGCGACCTTCAACATCCCCGACTTCGCCAACGCTCCCCGAGGGTTTCGGCACGAAGATGCGCGGCCTGTACGTGCTCGGCAACGTCATGGGCATTGTTCCGAAGAACGACGCCGACCACGACGCGCGTGTTCTGGACTTCTATCTGTACTGGTACTCGCAGGCAGGCGCACAGATGTGCTATGAGGAGACGCTCTCCAACGGCAACTTTGTGCAGGGTCCGTGCATGATCAACGGCGTCGTCCTCAAGGACGAGCTGATGGAAAAGCTGACCGGCTTTGTGGTCGAGGGTGCTGTCAAGGCGTATTCCTCCGAGCTGTGCGGCCTGTATCAGACGCAGGAGGCTGACCGCCCGATTCACAACGACCTGATCAACAAGCTGACAGCGGGTGAGATCGACATCGATACCTTCCTCGATGGTCTGGCCACCGTGCAGGGCAATGATACCGACGTCAAGATCGAAGCCGGCGGCTACGATCTTGACCCGACCACCGCTGACACCGCGAAATAAAATTGGATTCCGCCGGTCGGGGAAAAGCTCCGCGCTTTTTTCCCCGGCTATTCTCAATAACTGTCGATCCAAGCGCAGCGCAGCTTAAGAGAAGCACACCGTTTGGATGGACAGTTATAAAAGACAGGAGGCTGCTGGATATGAAAAAAAGCTTTGCGGAACGGTGCGTTCCTTATCTGTTCATTGCCGGAACGTTTCTGATGCTGATCGTATTCATGTATTTTTCGGTCGGTCTGGCGTTCTATACCTCGCTGACCGACAAAATGCCGGGACGCGAAACGCATTTCATCGGGCTGGAAAACTACAAGGCTCCTGCTCTCTGACGATATGTTCCGCATGTCGTTCCGGAATCAGGCGGTTCTGAGCCTGTTTGCCGTGTTCAACAGCGTTTTCTTCCCGCTACTGGCCGCGCTGATTCTGTATCACGTCCGGCATAAGAAACTCTCCCGCATCATCAAGACGCTGTTTGTCATCCCGATGCTGGTGCCGAGCATCGTTGTGATTTTGATCTGGAAATACCTTTATAATCCGAATTTCGGCTTCAACAGCATTCTGAAGCTGCTGCATCTCGGCAGTCTGACGCAGAACTGGCTGAACAACGCTGACACCGCGCCGATGTGCATCATTCTGGTCGGATTTCCGTTCGTCTCCGGTATGTACTTTCTGCTGTTCCATACCGGCATCAACAGTATCAGCCCGGAGCTCTATGACGCGGCCCGCGTGGACGGCGCAACCAGCATGGATGTCGTCCGGTATGTGCAGATCCCCGGAGTATGGCCGTATGTCAAGATCGTCGCGACGCTGAGCCTGATCGGAAGTCTGTCCGGCTTCGGGCAGGTCGCAGCCATGACTGCCGGCGGCCCCGGCTACAGCACCATGATCCCGGCATTACAGATGTATAAGGTCGCGTTCGGCGACGGGCGGCATGGCTATGCGTCCGCGCTCGGTGTGGTGCTGTTCTTTGTGATCGTCATTCTGACGCTCATTACCAATAAGGTGCTGTCCGGAAAGGGGGAGAAATCCGCATGAATAAAAATGCCCCGCGCACGGCCTCCTATTGGGTCAGTCGAATCGTTCTGGTCTTTCTTATCGTAACGACGTTTTTCCCGTTCGTGATGCTTATAAACATGTCGCTCAAGCCGACGGTTCTCATCACGACCGACTTTCTCGGACTGCCGAAGGAGCCGTACTGGCAGAATTTCAGCAAGGCGCTCAGCTTTGTCGGCCGTCCTATCCTGAATTCGTTCCTGATCTGCGGCGCGTCGCTCGGTTTCATTCTGCTGCACGTTTCTCTGAGCGGCTATGCCTTTGCGCGGCTTCGGTTCAAGGGTAAGCGCTTTTTGTTCGGGATGCTGGTCGCCGTCATGATGGTGCCGACTACGATCACGATCGTGCCGCAGTATCTCATCATGCAGAAACTCAGGCTCATCAACAAATACTGGGCGCTGATTCTGCCATACATTGCAAGCCAGCAGGTTTTTGGCATTATGCTGGCAAAGGCCGCGTTTGAGCAGATGCCGAACGATATTTTCGAGGCGGCAAAAAATCGACGGCGCAAATGAATTTTCCAGCTTTCTGCGCATCGGTCTGCCGCTGCTCAAACCGACGCTGGTCACGGTCGGCATTACTGTCGTCGTCGCCATGTACAACGACTACATCTGGCCGACGATCGCGCTGACCGGCGGTGACGATATGAAGACGTTCTGCCAGATCGTATTCAACGCGGCCTCCGGCATTGCCCGGACAGATCTTGGCCTTGTTGCAGCCTCGTTTATTCTCGGTACCATTCCGCTCATGCTCATCACATGCAGTTGCCTGAAATACTATCTGGAGGGCATGGTCGCCGGAGCCGTCAAAGGATAACACAGGAGAACGATATGATTCAAAAAAGAGGAAAACACCCTTTTGCAGAAACAGGGGCTGGAGTCCCGCGCGGAAGCGGACGAGCGCCGCCGCGTCTATCTGACGCCCACGGCGGTGATATGGGAAGCCGGGCGCGTTTCCGGCAGTAAAGCGCTGCTGGAAAACCGCTCGGTACAGGTCGGGCTTCACAATTCCGACTGCTGCACGCTCACAAACGACGGTGCTGCCGCCTCCATTCTGCTGGACTATGGAAAGGAGCTCGCAGGCGGGCTGATGCTCAGTGTCGGTACGCTGTGCGGCGCGGAAGAAGTGCGGCTGCGCATCCGGTTCGGCGAATCCGCGACAGAAGCAATGAGCGAGCCGGGTGGCCCCGGCGGCGCAACGAACGACCACGCCTGCCGCGACTGGACGATTTCTGTCCGGCAGCTCAGCATGACACCCGTCGGCGAGACCGGCTTCCGCTTTGTCCGCATTGATCTACTGACAGAGGGTGCCGGTATGCAGTTCTGTGCAGCAAAGGCGATCCTTCTATACCGCGATATTCCGTATCTCGGAAGCTTCTCCTGCAGCGACCCGCTTTTGAACCGGATCTGGGAGACCGGCGCTTATACCGTCCATCTTAATATGCAGCAGTATATCTGGGACGGCGTCAAGCGCGACCGGCTGGTATGGATCGGAGATCTGCACCCAGAACTCTCTACCATCCAGGCCGTCTTCGGCGACCAGCAGGTCATCCGTGACAGTCTGGATCTGGTAACGTCGCAGACACCTGCCGATCAGTGGATGAACGATATCCCGACCTATTCCATGTGGTGGATCGTCATTCAGCATGATTACTATATGCAGTTCGGCGACCGGGCGTATCTGGCCCGGCAACTGCCCTATCTCAAAAAAAAGCTGACGGAAAATCTGTCCGCGCATATCGGTCCGGACGGAAAGGACTGTACGCCGGAAAACCGGTTTCTGGACTGGCCGACGAAGGGCGATCCCGCAGCAGTCGACATGGGGATCCAGGCGCTGCACATTCTTGCGGCGCGGGCAAGCAGCCGGATCTTCCGTGCGCTTGGCGAGGAAGCACTTGCCCAGCAGGCAGAGTCCGACTGTACCCGTCTGCTGCAATACCGCCCGGAGCATTGTGCATCCAAACAGGCCGCAGCACTGGCCGCGCTGGCAGGGCTTCTCGATGCAGCTGACGCAAACGAGACCATTCTGAAAAAGGGCGGCGCCGCCGGACTGTGCTGCTTCATGGGCTATTATGTGCTGCTGGCGCAGGCTGCGGCACAGGACTATGCGGGCGCGCTCGACATGCTCCGCGCATACTGGGGCGGCATGCTCCGGCTCGGCGCAACGACCTTCTGGGAGGACTTTGATCTTCGGTGGATGGAAAACGCTGCGCCCATCGACCGGCTTCCCCGCGCGGGCGAGATTGACGTTCACGCGACCTATGGAAAGCACTGCTACCGCGGCTTCCGCCACAGTCTCTGTCACGGCTGGGCAAGCGGGCCGACCGCATGGCTGACGCGGTTCGTGCTGGGCGTGGAGATCCTGGAGCCCGGCTGTAAGAAGATCCGCGTTTGCCCGCATCTGGACGGACTGGATTGGGCAAAAGGGCAGCTATCCGACGCCGTTCGGCGTGATCAAACTGGAACACAAGCGCCTGCCGGACGGCAGCATCCGGACCGCCGTGCAGGCTCCGCCTGAGATTGAACTTGTCTATGAAAACGCTGGAACAGGAATTTCATAATCCCTCCGCCGCCTATCGCGGCAAGCCCTTTGGGCGTGGAACGGAAAGCTGGAGGAGCAGGAGCTCCTGCGGCAGATCGACGTGCTGCATGAAATGGGCTTCGGCGGCTTTTTCATGCACTCGCGCACCGGCCTGCAGACGGAGTATCTGGGCGAAGACTGGTTCCGACTGACGGATGCCTGCATAAAAAGGGCGCAGGAACTCGGCATGGAGCCATGGATCTACGACGAGGATCGCTGGCCCAGCGGCTGCGCGGGCGGTCTTGTGACAAAGGAGCCGCCGTTCCGACGCAAATATCTGACCCTGACGCTGAATGAAGCGGCGGATTCTTCGGAGCCGCCGCTTGCGGTGTTTGCCGCGCGGATCGATGGGCTTTTCCCTTTCGCCGGGCTACCGCAGCTTTGACCGGCTGCAGCCCGGCGAAACGAAGCTGGTCTTCCGCGTCCACACCATGCAGCCGCAGAGTGTTTATAACGGCTTTACGGACTCTGACCGGCTGAGCCTTGCCGCGACGGAGCGCTTTCTGGACGTAACGCACCGGCAGTATGCCGCACGCTGCACGGAGTTTTCCTCCATCCGCGGCGTTTTTACCGACGAGCCGCACCGGGGGATGGTGTTTTCCGATTTTTCCGACCCCGGTGAAGAACGCCGTTGGTCGCTCCCGTGGACGGACAATCTGCCGGAGGCGTTTGAGGCGGCCTATGGCGAGCCGCTGCTGCCGCGTCTGCCGGAGTTGTTTCTGCTTCTGCGCGGGAAGCCGGTTTCAAGGCTGAAGTGGCAGTACATGGAGCTGCTGCAGACGCTGTTTATGACGCGTTTTTTGCAGCCTGTCCGGCGCTGGGCGCAGGAAAACGGCTTAAAGACGACGGGACATTTTCTGCATGAGGACAGTCTGAGCGCGCAGGCCGTCCCGACCGGCTCGCTGATGCGGTGCTATGAATACCTGGACGAGCCGGGGATCGACAATCTGACGGCGTTCAATTTTACGCCGTGGGCCGTCAAGCAGCTGGAGTCTGCTGCGAGGCAGTTTGGGAAGACGAAAAAAGCTTTCGGAGTTGTTCGGCGCGACGGGCTGGCAGATGACGTTCCGGGATTACAAGTACATTGCAAACTGGCAGACGCTTCTGGGCATCAATGTGCGCTGCCCGCATCTGGCGTGGTATACCATGCAGGGGGGCAGGCAAAACGGGATTATCCGGGGTCGTTCCTGCATCAGGCGACGTGGTACCGGGAACATGCCGCACTGGAAGCGAAGCTCTCGCGGCTCGGCCTGCTTATCTCGCAGGGAACGCCGGTCTGCCGGACGCTGGTGCTACATCCGGTCGAAAGCCTCTGGTACCAGATCCATCCCGGCTGGGTAAATGGTCTGGACGCCGCCGAACCGGCCATGAAAAGGCTGGAACGGCAGTTCCGGCAGTTGTTCCATTGGCTGATGCAGACGCAGACCGACTTTTGACTATGGCGACGAGGGCATTCTGGCCGCACATGCCGCAGTCGATGCCGCGCAGCCCGCTGCGCTCCGCGTTGGGCAGATGCGCTACCGACGGGTCGTGATCTGCGGCTGTACCTGTATCCGCGCATCGACACTGCAGCTTTTGCGGAGCTTCTCCGCAGCGGGCGGCGAGCTTGTCTGGATCGGCACACCACCGCGCTATATCGCCGGAGAAGCATTCTCCGAATGCGCTTCGCTTGCGGCAGCAGGCATAAGACTTCCACTGCGCAAATCGGATGTGCTGCGCTATTTCCGCGCGCAGCCGCAATCGGTCAGAATTATGGATGACAACGCTGCCGCAGAGATCTATTTGCAGATGCGGCAGACGGATGACTGTATATTTGCATTTTTGTGGAATAAAAAGCATGAGCCGGACGCTGCACGATGTCCCGGTTCGCATCCCCCGACGGCTTATACGCTGAATTGTGGGACTGCCGGGACGGGGCTGTATATGCGCTCCCGGTGCGAAACAACTGCGTTTCGGTCAGCCTTGCACCGGGTGCGGTGCGCACAGTGCGCCTTTGCCGCGAACAGCGCGCGCTCCCTCCCCTTCCCCTTCCGCCGCAGACCGAGCCGGTCTTCCTTCGCTCCCCTGCCGGTTTCCGTCTCAATGAGCCGAACGTGCTGCCGCTGGATCGGGCGGCACTCTGGCTGGACGAAGAACTGCTCTGTGCGCAGGATGAAATTCTGAAGCTCGACCGCACGCTGCGCGGGCGGCTGGGCATGGAGCAGCGAAGCGGCGAAATGCTCCAGCCATGGGCACGAAAAGGGCCGGATACATCCTAGCCGATTCGGCTGTGCTTCTCCGTTTTGTGTGAGCAGCTTCCACAGACGCCGCTTCTGCTGGCGCTGGAGGATCTGCCTGCGCAGACGCTGACTGTCAACGGCATGGCCATTTCGCTTTGCAAGGCGGCAGGCTTCTGGGTCGATTCCTGCTTTTCCCTCTACGCACTTCCGGCAGCTTGCTGGAAGCTGGGCGAAAATCAGATCGAGTGGACTGCAGCGTATTCCGAGGTCTGCGGACTGGAAGCGGCGTATTTGCTGGGAGACGTTGGCGTCTGGTTCCGTTCCGGAACACCGGTAATCGGGTGTCTGCCGCAGACGCTGAAAATCGGAAATCTTGTTTATCAGGGGCTTCCGTTCTACAGCGGCAAGGTGCGATATCTGTTTGACGTACCTGCCGATCAGAAATTCTGGCTTCAGCTTGACGCTTTCGGCGGCAGCTGCACCGCGGCAGCTTGCGGCGGGGAACGGACTGTATTCTGGGGTTCTGACCCGATTCCCCTGCATTCTGACGCGGCGCGGACGCTGGAACTCGAACTGATTTTGAATCGAAGAAACACATTCGGGCCGCTGCACCGCTTCCCGCGTAAGCAGCCCTATATCGCGCCGGACAGCTTCACCTGTGACGACGCTTCCCGGTACTGCCTGTATCCGACCGGCCTTCTGTGCGCGCCGAAGGTCTATTTTGAAGAATCAATATGCTTCGGAGGGATTCAACGATGAAGAACCAATTTTCCGCAGACTATGCTTCCTATGAAATTTTTGAGCCGAACCGCAATCGCTTCTGGTACAACCAGCTGTTCAACGCAGATGGGTACACGGCAAGCGTCACGAATGTCGGGCACGGCACCAGCCGTTATATCGACCAGACCGCCACGCATGCCGTTCTGAATGAGCGCGAGGAACGGTTTCTCTATCTGCGAGACGAAGAAAGCAAAGCATGCTGGAGTGTCGGAAAATTTCCGCTGATGGAGCCGGTTGACCGTCTTTTCTGCGAGCATTCCATGGGCTTCTCCCGGATTGAAACAGACAATCTCGGAATTGAAGCCGCGTGGACGCTGTTTGTTCCGGTTCACGGGTATCATGAGGTTTGGCTGCTGCGTCTTCGCAACACGACAGACCGGCCGCGCACGATCAGCGCGTTCCCGCTCCTCTCGTTCGACCTCGGTGGCTTTTCAGCAGCCCGCCTATTATGTGCCCTTCAACTGTACGGAGACGATATTTGACGGGCAGCTGCAAGGCATTTTCGCATGGAACAAAAAACCCGCACAACCCGCACCCGCGCTACAGCGGCTTTTTAGCCAGCAGTCTGCCGCCGGCTGCGTATGACGGCTGTCTGGAACGGTTTCTTGGCATCATGGGCTCCACTGCACGTCCGGAACGACTGCTTGCAGGGGAAGCCTGCACCAACAGTCTGACGACGGTGCTTGGCCTTGGCGCGGTTTTGCAGAATACCGTAACGCTTTTGCCGGGTCAGAAGCAGACGATCTGCTATACGGCGGGGCTTGCTGTCTCGCTGGAGGACGCGCGTGCGGCGGCGCAGGAGAGCTTTCGCGATCCGCAGTCACAGCTGGAAGCGGCGCAGCGCGCAATGCGGCAGAAATATGACACGCTGCACGCGCAGACGCCAGATGTGCGCGTCAATTCCATCTTCAATTACTGGACGCAGAAGCAGGTTGATTTCTGTTCGCTCGGAAAAAGGCCGTGCGCGATAATGCGCAGGTCGCAATGGCGCAGCTGAATTTTGCGCCGGAGCAGGCGGAGCGGACGATCAGCGAATGCCTGTGCCACCAGTATCAGGATGGCCACGCTGTTCTGGGCTTTGGCCCGACGCTTGACCCAAATCTCTACTCTGACCCGCATATGTGGCTGATCCTTGCATGCTGCGAGCTTGTAAAGGAAACGGGCGACACCTCGTTCCTGCAAAAAAAGCTGCCGTTCCAGGACGGCGGCGAAGCGGGTGTCTATGAGCATCTGAAGCGCGCGATGCAGTATATGATAAACGACGCGGGCGCGCACGGGATTCCCCGCATCCGCTACGCCGACTGGAACGACGCGCTGAATATCGACGATCCGGAGGCGGAATCCGTCTTTATGGCCATGGCAATGGCGTGGGCATGCAAAGAGCTTGCCGCGCTCAGCCGTTTCCTCGGTGATAACGCATACGCCCTGCAGCTGCTCGAGCAGCGGGCAGCGCTGGTCGAGACGATCAACCGCAAGGCCTGGGACGGAGAATGGTATTTGCGTGCGTTCAGCAAATTTGGCCCCGTCGGCTCGAAATCCAGTCCGACGGGCGGCAACATCTATATCAACCCGCAGGTCTGGTCGATCCTGGCCGACGTCGTACCGGAAGACCGGCTGGACGCAGTTCTGACTGCAATCGACAAAATGGACAAAAAATACGGCATCCAGCTCTGTGAGCCCGCCTACCCGCACTATGACAGTCATGTCGGCAGAATGTCCGGCATGCTTCCGGGGCTGTTTGAAAACGGCGGCGTGTATAATCACTGCAACGCATTCAAGATCATGGCTGACTGCAGGCTTGGCCGGGCGGAGCAGGCGCTTTCCACGCTCCACAAGATGATTCCGGACAGTAAGGACAATCCTGTGTCCATCACCGGCGCGGAGCCGTATCTGTTCGTAAACTGCTGGTGCATGCACCCGTCGTTCTTCACGCGGATCTGGTTTGGCTGGTTTACCGGCACATCCGCGTGGGGCGCTGCGCGGCTTCTATGAGGGCATCTGCGGCCTGCGGCGGGAATACGGCGGGCTGCGGGTGCAGCCCTGCATTCCCGGAGCGTGGAAGGAGCTGACGCTGACGCGCACGTTTCGCGGCTGCCGGTATCACATTCATATTTCCAACACAGGAAGCGGGAAGCCGGAGGTCACAGTCGACGGAAACCGGCTTGCAGATACTCTCCTGCCCGTTCTGAACGACGGACAGATACACGAAGTGGTTGTACGGACATGATCAGGGAGGCAAACGCCATGCAGATCAGTGTCATGAGCTTCAACATCCAGCATTGCCTGAATTACCGGACGCGGCAGATCGATTTTGATCTGTTTGCGCAGGTGATCCGGCAGTCCGGGGCCGATATCGTCGGTCTGAACGAGGTCAACGGCAGGGGTGCAGGCGCAGACTATCTGCCGCAGGCTGAGATTCTGGCCGAAAGGCTGGGATTTCACGCCTATTTCGCACAAGCGATCGCGTTTGATGGTGTCAATCCCTACGGGAATGCGCTGCTGTCCCGTTACTCGATCGAGACGGCGCAGACCATTCTCATACCGGATCCGGAGACACGCGGATATGCCGGGTATTATGAGACGCGCTGTCTGCTAAAGGCCGTCGTCCGGACGCCGCAGCCGCTCACCGTCTGTGTGACCCATTTCGGGCTGAACCCGGATGAGCAGGTGCTTGCGCAGGAAACGGTTCTTGCGCAGATTGAAGATCAGCGCTGCGTTCTAATGGGCGATTTCAACATGACGCCGGATGCGGAGCTGCTGCAGAGCATCCGCGCCTGCATGACCGATACCGCCGCTCTGATTCAGGGCCCCACCGCCACCTTTCCCTCTGACCGCCCGGACAGAAAGCTTGACTATCTGTTCCTCAGCCGCGATCTGACCGTGCAGAGCGCGGAGATTCTGCCGGTCATTGCTTCCGATCACAGGCCATATTTTACAGTTCTTTCCTTTTGAGTACAAGCTTTTGTATTCCACAGATACCCATCCCCTTTGCCCGTCATTTCACCTAAAAACTACTTATATGAGCAATCGGAGGAATAAAAATGAAAAAAGCATTGTCTCTTATCCTGGTATGCCTTTTCCTCGTATCCATGATAATTCCGGTATCCGCTGCGCAGTTCATAAACGCTTATGAGACGATTCAAGCGGAGAATTATTCTGAAGCTTCCTGCGCTTCTGTGTTGGGACTTGGCTCCACACATTATCTTGAGGACTGCTTGGATGCGGGCGGTGGAAAGAATGTATTTGACTGGCAGAGAAACACATATTTCAAGTATGCCAATGTCGATTTTGGATCGGATGCCGCCTATGGCTTTTCGGCACGAGTTGCGGATTTTTCGGATCACGCCGATCTGAAAATCATTTTGGACAGCATCAATGGTCCCGTAATTGGAACCCTGCACATTGTATCAACCGGGAAGCAGCAGGACTGGGAAACGCAGTCCTGCCCAATTACGCCGACATCCGGTGTGCATGACGTCTTTCTGAAGTTTGAAAACAATCCTGCGAAAGCTTCTTTGAATTATTTTACGTTTCTGCATACTGTCCCCGAGGAACCAGTGCGCCCCACATACAGCTATGAACCGCTTCCAGCCAATTGGCAGGGACGCGATACACGACCTGATACATGGGTCGCTACGGATATGCTTGGTGAAGCAGTTGCAGACAATAGAATGGCAGGAAATCCGCGCAGCAACAAATATGTCGGTATCTTCTATCACCTGTTTCTAACGCGGAAGCAGGGCGAGGTGTATGATAATTCCAGGCTTCTGGAGGAAAATTATTTTGATCCTGCGTATGGGCCTGTCAATACAGACCATTTCTGGGGAAACCGATTTTTGATTACTACAGAAATATAGACACCTATGTCATTCGGCGGCATGCGCAACTTTGTTATACAATGCAGGCGTTGATGTAATTATTTTCGATACGTCAAATGCGGGCTTCCCATTTGCTCCATATTGGATGGCAATTGTAGATACACTTTATCAAATGCGCGAAGAAGGCCTCAATACACCGCAGTTTGCATTCCATACAGGGCGATGGGACAGATGGAACCAACAAATTGGCCGCATATCTTTACAAGAACCTCTATTCTACCGGAAAATACAGAGAACTTTGGTTTATGTGGGATGGGAAGCCGCTTATGTTGGGAAACAGCACACAGCTTTCCGCGCAATACCGCAATGTCTTTACATTCCGTCGGTCCTGGGCGTGGCAGAGCGGTGAAAATCAATTCCCATGGCTGGACAATACGCCGCAAGGCTATGGCTGGAACGAATCTGCTGACAAACCGGAAGCAACCAGTGTATGTTTGGCGCAACATGCAACTACAAACAAAGGCAAGTGTTATTCGGGCGGCGTAGAGCCTGCAAATGTATCGGAGGAAACCACGCTTGAACTGATAAACTTTCGTGAGCAGTGGGAGCATGCACTTTCACTTGATCCAGAATTTATCTTTGTAACGGCATGGAACGAATGGGTTGCTTCCAACTATTACGCAGCTGAGGGGCAGGATTTTCTGGGAAGAAAACTCTCTGCCAATGACTATTATTTCGTTGATGAATACAATCCGGAATTCAGCCGTGATATTGAACCGTCGGATGGCTTTCTTGGTGATGAGGCATATATGAAGCTGGCGCACTACATCCGCCTGTTCAAGGGGGCGCGGGCAGTTGGTGCTGCCAATGGAAGTCATACGATCAGCATAAACGAAAGTTTTGCACAGTGGGATACGGTTGAACCTGCTTTTTATGACAGTGTAGGCGATGTCACACACCGCAATGAGCTTGCCTATGCCGGCTATACAACGCTTGTAAATCAATCTGGCCGAAATGACTTTGACACCCTTAAAGTGGCTTACGATGCCGAGAATCTTTACTTTTTATGTAAAAACTGTAGATAATTTGACCACGCCAGCTTCCGAAAACTGGATGACGCTCTTTATTGACGCAGATCAAAACGCGCAGACCGGATGGAATGGGTATGACTATGTATTAAATCGGAGACTATCCAGCGACAGTGTGGGCATTCTCCAAAAAGAATGTCGGTAATGCGTGGAAGTGGGAGGATGTTGAAGCTATCCCGTTCAATGCAAGCGGAAATGAACTTCAGCTTGCCATCCCCAGAAAGCGCTGTAGGACTGGACAATGCAGAACTGCACTTCCGTTTCAAGTGGGCTGACAATTTCGGTGAAAGCGGTAATATTATGGAGTTCTATAATATTGGCGACACTGCACCGGACGGCCGATTCGCATATCAGTTCAATCAGGTTTCAACCTCTGCTGTGCAGAGCAGGCCTGCACGCGACAGATATGCAGGACAGGTTGAAGCGGTTGGTTCCGTCTATGAAGCGGAGTATGCAGACCGTTCCATCTCACTCCCAATTGAGTACGAACATACTGGCTTCAGCGGAATCGGATATGCCGGAGGCTTTTCTCCCACAGGCGCATCGCTGTCGTTTTCCGTGGCAAGCAAAGACGCTGGAATTTATAAGGGCATGCTTCGGTATGCTAATGGTCAGGCTAATAGCCGAACCTTAAGTCTTTATGTGAACGGTACATATGTGCGTCAGCTTACGCTGCCTGTTGTTGCGCCTGCCGACTGGAGTCAATGGGAAATGCTTGCATTTGATATTCCGCTTGATGCTGGTAAAAAATACAGTTGTACTTGCGCGTGATGCACAGGATACCGGTGAAGTCAACGTAGATTACTTCTCCGTAGATTTCAGCAAAAGGCCGAACATTCGAGTGCGAGGATGGCATACTGCGCATCGCACGATGCAACACAGATAAGCAAAGGTTATCACGGTCGCGGCTTCACAGATACGTGGACACAAATTGGCGCCTCTGCCACGCTTCAGATCGAATCAAGCCGCGAAACCGATTACACGCTCCAGATCCGCTATGCCAACGCACAACGAGATGAGAAAACATTGAGCCTATATGTGAACGGGCACAAACTTCAGCAGGTCATATTTCCCGTTGTAGCGATGTCCGATTGGAATACTTGGGGAACGGTTTCTTATCGGGTGCCGCTCGTGTGTGGAAGCAACTCCGTTATGCTGAAATATGATTCTGGAGATAGCGGGAATATCAATATTGATGCTTTAACATTAGTACCAAAAAAGTGCTTCATGGCTGCAAGCAGAAAACGCGGTTCTTTCTGGCGGCGTTCAAAATCAACTGCAATCATAGTGGATATGTCGGAACCGGATTTACAGATTCGTGGTCTACTGCTGGTGCAAAAGCATCATTTACTGCGAATTGTGAAGCGACAGGATATTATGATCTCATTGTCCGCTATGCAAATGGCGACGCAAGTGGCCGGACACTGAATCTGTATGTGAATAGGAAATTTGTGCAGACGCTGCATTTCCCAGTTGTCTCAAGTGCTGATTGGAATGCGTGGCGTGAAATATCATTTAGTAAAAATACTAAAGCTTTATAAAGGGATAAATTCAATTGTTTTTAGCCTACGACAACGGCAATAATGGTAAGCTCAATATCGACAGCATTGCATTTCAATAATCACGCTACTGATATTGCCTCATATGTTATGAATTGAACATTTTTCTTTCGGGTCGCAGATTTTTTCTGCGACCCGAAATTTGTTTCCGCTCCATAGTCGGTTTTCTACATGGATTGCAACGCAAGGTATGCCCTTTTGAAGTTACAGGCTTTGTTCATCATAGTCCAGCAAATGATCGTCCTGCTTATGCCCCAACGCCAGCCGCTTCTGCATGAGCTTTTTGCGGCGCTTGGAGTCGATACGGATGCCCATTGGATTGCTGGACGGTGCGGCATTATCGCGGAAAATTTTCCCCATCTGGTGGAACAGGCGGACAGTTGAATTCAGAAGATATTCGGACGGAAGCCGTGCGAACTGAGAAGTTATGGACGAAATATGCTCATCTGTAAGCAGCGGATTTGCAGAAGTCTGCGCAGAAGATTCTTCAAGCTGACAGCGCAAACGCTCCGCTTCCTGAATGATGGCGTTCTTGATGGCACGGAATTCTTTCTGCTGCGAGAGTGGATTGTGTTGTCTCGGTTTGCTTTTGTAGTAGCCCTCCAGCGTATCGCGCAGGTCGTTCCAGACGGCATAATACGCAGCAACCTCAGGCATCTTTTCGAGTTCGTCCACGATAGAATCCACTTTGTCTTTCAGCGGCTTTTGAGATAGCCATACTGCTTTTTTTTTTGCCGCTAACTGTACGCAGTTCCAGCGCAAGCTCCAGCAGCTTTTTCTGAATCGACTCCGGCGGATTTTCAACAGATTCTAACTGGTCAATGATTCTGCGCATTGCTGCTCTTGCAGCTTCGGTCACATCTTTATAGGCAATCTTTCTGAACATAGACCTCTTTCAACTCATCCGCATAGATCATGTTCGTCAAAACAGACTGCAAATGTAGCAGCTTGTCTTTGCGCAGAAATCCGTATTTCGGGTCATCCGACCAGAGCATCATGTGAATGTGCGGATGATCGCCTTCGTCATGAAACGCCGCATACCAGTGAAGCTGCGACGGCGGAATCTGCATGGCTTCCGCAAAATCCGCCTGTTTGGAACGCAGCAGCGCCCGCCAACTTGCGGCGTTGTCGTAGCCAAGGCGTGCAGCATCCTCCCGCCTAAGAGAGTAAATAATTGTCCAGACGTTGCCTTCATGCTCTTTCAACTCGTCCATTGTTTTCTCCAAATCGACCGCGTCCTCGGCTCCAAACAAGCCGTGTTCGCCGTGCTTTTCCGCACGAGGCCGTGTGGCAATATAGCGCATATAGATGCTGTCTGCGTTTTCGTCCAAAAGCTCCACGCCGTCGCGCGTAGCGATGTAATTCATATAACGACCGGCACGTTTTGGTATTCAGAAAGCCTGCTTTCTGAATCAGCTTTGACATTTTCACACGCCCCTTTCACTCAACAGCGCATCTTCAAAATCAATTCTCCCGTTCGTTCTTTTGACTTCATCCATACTGAGTCCGCGCATTTTCTGATAGCTCCGGGCGTCAATGTCCGTGTCCGAAGCAAGGATATGATTACTGACATTCTGCTCAACTGCCAGCTTGAAAAGCTGCCGTCCAATGCGCTCTGCAAATCGATCCAGCGTCCCGGATAGGATCTGCTGCAAGACTTTTGGAAGGTAACGATCTGCTTTTTCGGCATATAAGAAGCCGGTATAAAATAAGATTGCTTTTTCAATATACTCGCTGCGGCTCTGGCATTGATCGTCCGCATAACAGTCATCGACGAGCTGCTTACACTCCGGCGTGATCCAGAGTGCAAATTTTTCTTTTCCTTCTACCATTTTTCTGTATTCACCTCGTGTTTTTCGTTGGAACCCATCTGTTTCCCTTGAAACGGCGGGTTTTTTTCATTCCGCAACGCCCTCCGGCTGTTTTTCGCTGTGTTTAGAACGCCCTCGTAAATCCCCGAAACTGCCCGCACCGCGGGCAGATGTGACCGCCGCGGGGCGCGCACGACCCCGCGGCTTTGTCCTGCTTTTCGCCGCAGCGTCCAAAATCCCTCGATTTTGACCGTTTTCAGCGATTTCCCGCATTTTCCGCAAGCAGCTTTTCCCACTGCCGTTTTGCCAATACGAGCATTTTTCGCCAACGCTCCCGTACAGCGGTGCAACGTCCGGTCTTCGGGCTTCCGGCAGGTACACGCTCGGCTGGGCGGCGAAAGCGGCACAAACCGCCAACACGAGCGCGACAGACTGTGACTGGCGTTTTGTCTGCGCTCTCAACCTGTGTTTTCAACAAAATCGGCATATTTTTCGTCTTGCCGCATCCTCGTCCAGTTTCTGCATCTGTCGGTCATAGTCCTACTGGAGTGCCGCCTGAATTGGTCGGATGGTAAATCGCAGATTGCCGTTGCGCGTTTTCCATCTTTCGTCGTCACCATCGTCGGCTCTGTCCCGAGCAGACTACGTTCTTCGAGCGACCGGATGTGTTTGCAGATCGTGTTCAGACTCAGCCCAACCGCTTCGCTGATTTTTCGGTAGCTCGGCCAGCACTGGAACGTCTGGCGATCCTCGCAGAACATCAGGTAGGCGTAGATCGCGATTTCCGCTGCGCTCAGACCCAGCGAGAAAATCTCCTTCGGCAGTGGGTAGTAGTCCTTGACCGGATTGCGTGTCGGCCAGAGACTGCGCTTCACTCAGCCCCTCCTGTATGCTGCTCTACCCAGCGGATAAACGCCTCTTTTGGCACGACGATCCGATTCCCGATCCGCAGCGCGGGGAAATCTTTCTCGTGCATCAACTCGTAGCTACTGGACGGTGCGATGCCAAGCACCTTTGCTACTATCGCGGCATTCAGGAACAGCGGCAGCTCGTCATAGCTTCTTGTAGTTTGATTCTTTCATGTTGTCCTCCTTTGTTCGTGTTCATTTTTCCTGTCTGTATTTTGTCTGTCCGAAAAAACACCTCCTACCCTTTATCCGTATTCAGAGGGCTTTTGTACCAAACTTTTTTCAAAAGATTTGCTCCGCACCTTTAGTTGCACAACTTTTGCGGCGTTTGTACGAAAAAAATTTGGTTGTCTCAAAAAATCCTCTCATTACTAGTAGGGATAAAAATCGCAGTTTTGACAGCCTGTTTTCAAAAAATTCGGAAATTTTTTCGCCGGTCAAAACATCCCCTATTTAATCCGACACAAAAAGTCGTTTTTGTTACCCTCCTCCGCAAACTTTTTTATTCAGAGAGGCAGATGTTTTACGCTCAGCGATAACTCCCTCTATTTGATCCGACAGGAATTTACGTTTTGAGCGGTGTCCTCTTCGGAAAAAATCCCCTCACTGCATAGGCCACGGGAGCGCGATTTTTAGAAGCCATTTCGAGAAAATTCACAGATCATTTACATTTCCGCGCCTGCGTTGCCTGTTCGAACCCCTCCGAAAAAGTCTCTCATGTGGTAGGCAGCGAGAACGCACTTTTTAGAACCCTTTTCGCAAAAGTTCACAAAATGTTCACTCGAAAATGCGTCGTTGGCGGTTTTGAAAAGTCCCCCCTATTTGATCCGACAGAAAATCGCGTTTTGAACAGTCTGTTTTGAAAAAATATTTTGGGAACGCAAAATGACCACCGCCCGGCTTTGGCGACGGTCATATAAGAAACCGGCAGCAGGAGCATTTGCTCCCGCTGCCGGTTTCCATTCATCTTCACTTTTCATTTGGCTGCGGCCATCTGTTCGCAGACCCAGGCGGCGGCTTTGCGCTTTTTCAGGTCGCTTTGCAACATGGCGAGGTCTTCGCCGAGAAACCTCTTAAGTTCCGCGACGGTTGTATTCTGACGTCGGGCGATCGCCGCAGCTTCGGCTTCCAGCTCCTCCGGTGTCACCGGGATCGTCTGTGCTGCCATAATCTCGCGCAGGACGAGCATCTCCTTTGCCCGGCGTAGGGCTTCCGCCTGCAGCGCTTCCATTTTTTGTTCAGCTCCTCCTGCGGAGAAAGGTGCACCGCAAATCCTGTCAGCGTCTCATATTGGATGCGCTGTTTTTCCTCAAGGATCAGCAGCTGAAGCTCATTTTCTACGGCTTCCTGCGGAACGGTCAGCGGATATTGTTCCGCGTATTTTGAAAAATAACATCTCCTGCGTCATTATACCGTCATGCCTCCGTGCTCTGGTCGTTTCCGGTAATGCAGGCTTCTGTCGTCAGCATGCTTGCGCTCACGGACAGAGCGCTTTGCAGCGCCGTGCGCGTGACGCGCACCGGGTCGAGGATTCCGGCCTGCACCATGTCTGTAAATCGGTCTGCGCCCGCATCATAGCCTATGGCCTCCGGCAGACCGCGCAGCTTTGCCGCGATTGTGCTTCCGTCCCGACCGGCATTTTCCGCGATCTGCCACACCGGTGCTTCCAGTGCGTGAATGACCGCCAGTGCGCCGGTCTTTTCATCTCCGCGCAGCGCATCCGCACAGCTTTTTATCGTAGGGATGAGCCGAACCAGCGCCGTTCCACCGCCCGGCACAACGCCCTCGAGCTGCGCCGCCTGCGCGGCATGGACGGCATCCTCCAGCCGCAGCTTTCGCTCCCAAAGCTCCGTCTGCGTCCGTCCGCCCGCGTGAATGGTCGCAACGCCGGATGAGAGCTGCGCAAGGCGCTCCTGATGGCGCTTGCGGTTAAATTCATAGTCCTCGTTCGCAGCCAGATACCGCAGTTCACGCACACGCGCTTCCACGGCAGCTTTGTCGCCGCCGGGGCCAGAGATTACGGTCTGCTGCTTCGTGACGCGCGCGTGTACCGCCGTGCCGAAATTCTTGCGGTTGACACTGCGCAGATCCATATTGAGCGCCTTCTGGAAATACACCGCGCCAAGCTGCACCGCCAGATCCTCCATGCGCCAGCGGCGGCCATCGCCGTAAAGCGGGTGCTTCGATGCAGACGATCTTGATATCGCCGTCCATGTCTGTGCGCAGGATGGTGCTGCGTGCGTCGCCACTCAGCGCCTCACAGATGATAAGCAGGTCGCAGCCGTCCTCCGCGCAGGCAATGAGCGCCGGTAAGATCTCCTGTACATTGTCGAGCTTGCTGTCACAGAGCAAAATGCGCGGATCATCCAGCTCGGCGGCAGTCTTTTCCTCGTTCGTCGTCATTTCTGGCGCAAGGAATCCGCGTTCAAGGACGATACCCTGGCGAATTTCTACTGTTGTCTCTTGCTTCTGCGCGTCATCGACCGTCACGACGCCCTCACGTCCGACTGCAAAGCACGCCTGCCCGACAAGCCGGGCAAGCGCTTCATCCTGACAGGAGACTGCCGCGACCTGTGTCAGCGCTTCCTCGGTGTCCACCGGACGCGCAAGCATTTGCAGGGCATCGCACGCTGCGCGTCCCGCAGCTTCTACGCCGCGCCGCAGTGCCATTGCGTCCGCGCCTGCGCTCCGCAGACGGAGCAGCTCATGCAGAAGCGCCTGCGCCAGCACAATTGCGGTTGTCGTGCCGTCTCCGGCGTCGGCGTTCGTTTTCTCCGCTGCCTGTCGCAGAAGCTGCGCACCGGCATTCTCCAGCGCGTCCGGCAGGACGATCGATTCCGCGATGCTTGCGCCGTCGTTCGTGATGAGCACTGGTGCGCCGCTTCCCGCGCGGTCAGAGAGCTTCGCCCCCTGTGCGTTCCGCTTCTGATACAGTGCCACATTTCGTCCTTTTGGGCCAAGCGTGATTTTGACGGTGTCCGCGAGCTGATCTGCGCCGCGCAGCAATTTCCCACGCGCTTCTGACTGAAACGTAATTTGCATAAGCTGTCCTCTTTTATCGCAAAAGGCATTCGTGCCTAAAATTTCTTATTTGATCTTTGCCATCAACTCTGCACGGGAATTGACGTTCACCTTTTTGTAGATGTTATAAATGTGCCGGTTCGTGGTCGGCACGGTGATGTGCAGAATATGCGCAATGTTCGCAGGCGTGATACCCTGTTCGAGCAGATTGACGATCTCCATTTCGCGCGGCGTAAGTGTCTGCAGCTCTGTGCGGGATGTAAGCTGCGCGGCTTCGTCGTCCGCACATGTAAAAAGCAGCCGGTGAAACAGCTTCAAAAGCTCTCGTATCGACCTGACCGTCTCAATCTCCCAGTCGGTATAGGGTGCGTCCGACAGTCGGTCAAGCGCGAAGATCGTGCGGATACGGTCGGTTGCGTCGCGCATCGGAAAGCCCAGTGTGCTGACCAGATTGCGCGGACGGATATAGTCTGGGATGACCTCTCCAGACTGCTCGAAGCTCCACTGATGGACGTAGACACCGTCGAGATTATCAAGATCGCGCTGCACAAGACCATATGCACCGCGGTCAGCGTTCGAATAATAGCCCAGATATAGGCTCATCCACTTGGGGTTGATGTTGTAGAGGTAGTAATCGGTAATTTTCAAATTGCCGTTCAGATAGAACACGACCGCTTCATCAAAGGGCACGAGCCGGTTCATTTCGCGCAGCAGACTGACCGAAAAGGACTTGGTACTGCGGTACTTACAGCATTGCAGAGAAAGATCATGAGATCTGCTTCCATGGGATCTCCTGATGCGGCATTTTTCCATCCTCCCGTTGTCTTTTTATCAGCTTTTTTATCCAGTATACCTGATTTTCAGAAAAAAAGAAACGATAATTTGGAGGGAGCCGGAGCCCCGCTGGCAATCAATGCAGGACTCCGGCTTATGTCTGTGCGTGCACAAAAGCTGACGGCAGGGATGATTGACCCCCTGCTTCTGCGCTGACACAGAAACAGTCTTAGAACTTTTCGAGCGCGTTCATGAACTTTTTCAAGCTCTGCGGCATCCATGTGGTAGCCGTGCTTGTCTTCAGGATAGTTGTGCTCACGCACATCTTCCGCCCAGTTCATGTAAGCTTCGACGGCGAACGGGAAGAACTCACCATAGACCTTGGCATGGGAAGCCAGCTTCGGCATCATGCCGAAGGTGTCGAAGTCGACCATCTCGCAGCCGTCCGCCGCGCCGCCGGCCGCGATGGAGATGACGGGAACGCGCAGTTTCTTGGCAATCGCGTTCGTGACCTCGATCGGCGTCAGCTCGATGGTCATGGCCATCATGCCGTTCTCCTGATACTCATAACCCATCTTGAACACTTCCATTGCGCTCTCAGCTGTCTGACCCAGACGCTTATAGCCGCCCTGACGGCTGGTCTGCCAGCCGGACAGTGCGCCAATGTGGCCGAACACGACCAGATAGTTGTCCGTCATATACTTGAGCGTCTCGTTCGTGATACCCATGGGCAGCAAGGAGTCCGCGCCACAGTTCATGTACAGAGCGCCGTTGGCAACAGCCGCTTCCTTGGAAGCGTAGGTCGGGGTTTGCATGTAGAAGTTGATGTGGATGATCTTCGCCGCGTTGCGGACGCACTTGATCCAAGGTGCGAGCTTGATCTGCATTTCGGGATCGGAGCCATCGCCGGGAACGGTCAGGCGGCAGATATCGACATCGGCCATTTCAGCGGCCATGGTCCAGAACTGATCACGCGACCCGGGCACATCTGAACGATGGGCGTGCCCTCATCCTTGAGCTTCTGCAGGTAGTTGATCGTCTTACGACCCTTTTGCATTCTTGAGCTCTTGACATCGGCTTTTTCAGACATATTCTATACTCCTTTTCTTTATTCTTGAAAACTCAGGCGTCGAGCGCGTCGAGCTTTGCGCAGATATCCGCAACATCTTCCTTTTTTTGAAGCCTGCCTGCGGGAATTTGAGCAGCATATTGATCTTCATGCCGAGGACCGGACCGAGCAGGTCAGCCTTTTCCTCAACGAAGCCGGGAACATACTCCTCGATGACAGCGACGGCGCGCGGGTCGGCAAGAACGTCGCGCAAGGTGCTTTTGGACGTGATAGCCATATTGGTTGCTCCTTTCTAATTTGACCGGCAACTGCCGGAAGGTTACAGCTTTGCGGCCTTATGCGTGCAGACCGCCCTCCATGGTGTAGCTCCAGGGTTTGTCCTGGAACGAGAACTGGCTGCCGCCGTCGACCTCAACGGTCTGACCGTACATAAAATCTGAAACCGGCGTGCAGAGTGTGAGGATCATCCGCGCGATCTCATCCGGATTCGGCGCGACAGGCACGCCTGCACCATATTCTGTCACATAGCGCGTCCACTCCGGGCCGTACAGCTCCGCCGTAGTCGTATTATTGAAGATCGCGCCGGGCGTGACCATGCCGCCGGGAGCCACGCAGTTGACGTTGATGCCGTACTGCTTGAGCTCCTTGGCAATGCCGCGCGTCATGCCGACAACGCCGGCCTTCGCGGTATTATAAGCCGTCATCATAGCGAGCTTCGGCATATCCTCGCCACGGTACGCAACAGACGCGACCGTCACGACCTTGCCGCCCTTTTTGCCGCGGATCATGCTTCGCGCGGCAGCCTGCACAAGGAAATACTGCCCCTTCTGGTCGACATCAACGATGCGGTCGTATTCTGACTCCTTGATATCCACAAACGCGCGGGCGAAAAATGCCGCTGCGACCGGGACTACAATATCCACCGTGCCGTAGGTCTGCTCCGCAAACGCAACGATCTCCCGGCAGCTCTCCACGCTGCTGACATCGAGCTTATGGAAGCGGACATCAAGGCCCATCTCCCGCAGACGTTCCTCCGCCATCTGGCCGACGGGTCTCGCGCCGTGCGCCGCCAGATCCCACTGGTATCGGTCGTTGTTATAGTAGTCCATCCAGTCGTCGATTGACCGCTGCACATCCGCAAAGCACGTCCAATTTGGAATCATCTCCGCCAACTCGTCCTTCATATGTCCGAAAAAGCTCTCCTGCGGCGCGTTGTCCCAGCAATTTCCCTTCCGCGACATTGACTGCCGCAGGCTACTGTTTTTCACGAGCTGAATGAACTTGATGCAGGTGTAATGGCAGCCCTGGTCGCTGTGCAGGATTGTCTCTTTTTAGCGAAATTCCATGCTGATGTACCATTTTCTCTACCGTTTCCAGCACAAAATCCACCTCCAGAGACTCGCTCAGCACATAGGAAAGGACCTGCTTCGTGCATCCGTCCAGGATCGTGGAGAGATAGCAGAACGCGCCGTTCAGCGGAATATAGGTGATATCCGTCAGCAGGACGCTTCGCGGTCCGTGCATCTCAAACTCCCGCTTCACAAGGTTTTCTGCCGTGTTGTTCGACAAGACCGAATTTTTTCATCAGCCGTCGGATCTTCTTTCCGTTCATCCGGATGCCGGTATGCAGCAGCCGCATATGGATGCCGCGCACGCCTTTGGCGTAACCGCGAAAATGGTAAGCCTCCAGAATCTGCTGGAAATCCGCCGCATCCTGTGCCTCCCGTGCGGCTCGCTTCTGCTCGGAGGAAAGCCACGCATAATAGCCGGAACGGGAAACGCCCGCGATCTCACACAGCTCGGATATTGTGAGAATGTTCGATTTTTCCATGCTTGTGTCCCGGATGATGCCGAATTTGAAGCTGCTATCTTCCATGCTCAGATATCCGAATCCGCGCTTCCGCCTGCCGCATAAGTTTTTTTAAAAATGCCATCTGCTGCTGAAGATACATGATTTCCTGCTGCATCCGGCGCTCACTCTCCCGGCGGGACATTTTTTTCAGCTCTGCCGCGCCGAACTGCTCCCTGCTGATCCGCATCCGGGATTTTGGCGCAGGCTGGATGCCCTCCGGTGATTTCCCCGCGCGGCGGATGCGCTTTGTGATGTTGTGGACGCGCTCAAAGCCGAGCAGCTCCGGTTCGTAGCCCAGCTTCCGCAGCGCCATGTTCCCGGTGCATCCCTCCACACTCAGCCGCCAGAAGGCTTCCTTGAACGCCAGCGTGAACGAAATCCTGACTGCGCTCTTGGAAATAGTTATGTAAACTCATATTCTCCTTTGTATTACACGCCCAAGACATTCAGGATTTACAGACTTTGTTCATAGCCCTGTGCCTGCTCATGGTCATCCTGCTTATGTCCCATTGCCAGCCGCTTTTGGATGAGCTTTTGCGTCGCTTGGAGTCCACGCGGATACCCATTGGATTGCTGGGCGGCGCAGCGTTCTCGCGGAAGATTTGCACCATTTGATGGAACAATCTGATAGTTGAATTCAGCAGATACTCAGATGGAAGCCGCACAGAATGAGAGGTTGGGGACGAAGTATTTTCATCTGCAAGCGTCGGATTTGTAGAAGCGTCGGCGTAGTTTCTTCCGCAGACGGTTCTTCACCCTGTGAAGATTCCTGCTCCATCTGCTGCCGCAGACGCTCCGCTTCCTGAATGATTGCGTTCTTGATGGCTCGGAATTCTTTCTGCTGTGAGAGTGGGTTGTGCTGCCTAGGGCGCTTTTATAATAGCCCTCCAGTGTGTCGCGCAGGCCATTCCATGCAGAATAGTACGCCGCCACCTCCGGTAGAGTTTCCAGCTCGTCCGCGATGGAATCCACCAGTTCCTTCAGTGCCTTCTTGAGATAGCCGTACTGCTTTTTGCCGCTAACTGTACGCAGTTCCAGCGCAAGCTCCAGCAGCTTTTGTTGAATCGACTCCGGTGGATTTTCAACAGACTCTAGCCGATCAACAATTCTGCGCATGGTTTCCCGCGCCGCTCCGGTCACGTCTTTATAGGCAACATCTTTTTGAATATAGACCGCTTTCAACTCGTCCGCATAGATCATATTCGTTAAAATGGACTGCAAATGTAATAGCTTATCTTTCCGCAGAAAGCCGTATTTCGGGTCATCTGACCAGAGCATCATGTGGATATGCGGATGCTCACCCTCGTCGTGAAATGCTGCATACCAGCGAAGCTGAGACGGTGGAATTTGCATGGCTTCCGCAAAGTCTGCCTGTTTGGAGCGCAGAAGCGCCCGCCAGCTTGCGGCGTTATCATAGCCAAGCCGCGCGGCATCCTCGCGGCGCAGAGAGTAGATGATCGTCCAGACGTTGCCCTCATGCGCTTTCAACTCACCCAACGTCTTTTCCAGATCAACAGCATCTTCGGCTCCAAACAAGCCGTATTCGCCGTGCTTTTCTGCCCTCGGACGTGTGGCAATATAGTGCATATAAATGCTGTCCGCGTTTTCGTCCAGAAGCTCCACGCCGTCGCGCGTAGCGATGTAATTCATATAACGACCGGCACGTTTTGGATTCAGAAACCTGCTTTTTGAATCAACCTTGACATTTTCACACACCCCTTTCGCCCAACAGTGCATCTTCAAAGTCGATTCTTCCATTCGTTCTTTTGTCTTCATCCATGCTAAGTCCACGCATTTTCTGATAGCTCCGCGCGTCGATATCCGTGTCTGAAGCAAGGATATGATTGTTGACGTTTTGCTCGACCGCAAGCTTAAAAGCTGCCGTCCAATGCGCTCGGCAAACCGTTCCAGCGTCCCGGTAAGAATCTGCTGCAAGACTTTGGCAGGTAGTGTTCAGCTTTTTCCGCATGCAGGAAGCCGGTATAAAACCAGATTGCCTTTTCGATGTATTCGCTGCGGCTCTGGCATTGATCGTCCTGCATAGCAATCGTCAACGAGCTGTCTGCACTCCGGTGTCAGCCAGAGCGCGAATTTTTCTTTTCCTTTTACCATTTTTCTGTATTCACCTCGTAATTTCGTTGGAACCGCTGTTTTCCTTGAAACGACGGCCTTTTTTCATTCTGCAACACCCTAGGGCTGTTTTTCGCTGCTTTTGGAACGCCCCCGTAAATACCCGAAACTGCCCGCACGGCGGGCAGATGTGACCGCTGCGGGGCGCGCACGACCCCGCGGCTTTGTCCCTTTTCGTCGCGGCGTCTAAAATTTCCAGGTTCTGCCCGGCGTGCTTTGCCGCAAGCGGCTTGTCCGTCCACCGCCGTTTTTCGACCGAACCCGCTGCGGCTGGATTTTTCCCCCGCTTTTCCCGCACGGCGGCGCAACGTCCGGTTTTGAGGCTTCCGGCGGGTACGCGCTCGGCTGTGGCCTGAAAGCGGCACAAACTGCCGACACGGGCGCGTCGTCCAGCTTCTGCATCTGCCGGTCA